>Ga0075105_1000006_pt1 | contig 180914 bp, 179 predicted proteins | sample AntDeeMetag02WF5_FD_69800 | JGI IMG/M metagenome (GOLD analysis project Ga0075105, IMG submission 69800) | Saline lake microbial communities from Deep Lake, Antarctica - Antarctic Deep Lake Metagenome 02WF5 | ecosystem: Environmental > Aquatic > Non-marine Saline and Alkaline > Saline | place... | reverse complement strand
TTCCATATCGTCGAGGCTCCGGGGGGTGCCGGCGACGACGAACCGCCGGTCGCCGAAGAACGCGCGCTTGTCGTCGAGCGGATCCGATAGCTCCCGGAGGCCGATCTGGGCGGCCGCGTTGTAGCAGTTGATCCAGAACGCCTTCGCGGCGCCCTGATCATCGCCCAGTCGGTCTAGCGAGGACTCGTCGAGGGCGGCAACCTGCTCGACGTACTCGTCCACCGGGCCGTCGGTACGCACAGCACCCAGCAGATCGCCGGAGAGCGCGACGATATCGGATGGTGGGAGGGACGACTCGACAGCGGCACCTCCCGAAGTATTGCTCACGGGTAGCGTTTGATAGGGCGCTCACAGGAAAGTACTTGACGCGGCCGTGCATCGCCGACACGCCAGCGAGATCGCTCGCCGCTTCCGACAGCGGTATTCGGCCGCCGCCGTTAGCCGAGGTATGAGCACGACACTCACGGACTTCGAGCTACCGAACGTCGCGACTGGACCCGATCCGTTCCGGCTCTCGGAGTACGCGGCCGAGGATGAGCGCCGCGCTATCGTGCTGCTGTTCCAGCGGGACTACCACTGCGGGAACTGCCGAGAGCAGGTCCAGGAGATCGCTCGCCGGTACGACGAGTTCGAGGCGCTCGATGCCGACGTCGTCTCGGTACTGCCGGAGCCTGCCGACCGCACGCAGAAGTGGAACGATCAGTACGACCTGCCGTTCCCGCTGCTGGCCGACGAACGGAAAGACGCTGCCGACGCCTACGACCAGCCGACGCGATTCGGCGTACTCGGTTCGCTCCACGACATCATCGGCCGGATGCCCGAGACAGTCGTCATCGACACCCGGGGTACCAGCCCGGCGGTCGCGCATATCGACCGCGGGGAGATGCCCGCGGACCGCCCGAGCGTGGACGAACTGCTGGAAACCGTTGCGGACCTGGTCGACGCCGAAGCGTAACCGTGCAGGAGGGCAACCGGGTTGTCCGGACGCTCCGCGCGCTGTGGGGAATGGCCCGTCCGGCACAGCTACTCCTTATTCTCGGTGTCTACGGGTTCGGTGCAGTAGTCGCACACGCAGTCCACCAGACCGTCGACTGGACCGCACTTCGGGCAGGCGTCCCCCCGTTGCTCCTCGTCGCGGCGAGCGTCCACTACGCCAACGAGTACGCCGACTACGAGACCGACGCGCTGACCGACAGGACGCCGTTTTCCGGCGGGAGCGGCGCACTGCACGCGAACGGTCTGCCGCGACGCCTCGCTGCACAGGCCACCACAGGGGCGTTCGCGGCGGCAGTGCTCGCGGTCGTACTGCTCTACGAACTGCTCTCTCCGACCGCGGTTGCCCTGCTCGCCGTCATCCTCGTTTTCGGCTGGCAGTACTCGCTGCCGCCGCTCGCGCTCGCCTGGAACGGCTGGGGCGAACTCGATAACGCACTGCTGGGCGGCCTCGTCCTCCCGGTGTACGGCTACACCGTAGCGACCGGGTCTGTCTCCCTGGTCGCAGTCGCCGCGAGCCTCCCGTTCACTGTCGTCGTCTTTCTGAACCTGCTCGATACGACCTGGCCCGACCGGGCGGCCGACGCCGCGGTCGGCAAGTACACCCTGGCCACGCGGTGGGACGCCGGTCGGCTTCGCCGACTGTACGCCGGCGTCGCAGTCGTCGCAGTCGCGTCGCCGATTGCGCTCGGGGTGACGGTCCTGCCGGACCCTATCGCGGTCACCGCGCTCGTAGTGACCCCGTTTCTGGTCTGGGGGCTGCTCTGGTACACCCGGCGACGCTCGCCGTTACCGACCGTGGCCGCGATGCTCGTCGTGCTAGTCGTCCAGGTGCTCGCCTGGCTGCTCGTCTGAGGCACCAGCGCGCCGAATCGCGAGTCGAGTACTCAGTACGCCACCCCAGAGTATTAGGTATTAATGGAGCTTTGTAGGCACAGAATAAGTCAGAGCGGCCGTTCAACCTGCCTATGATCGAGATTCCCACGATCAGAGAGGCGTCGGATCGCGCCCCGGAGATCCGGCCGGACTGTCATATCGAGGACGCGGCAAGCATGCTCAGAGACCCGGACGTGCCCGCACTGCTCGTCCGTGATTCGTCGGACGAACTCGCCGGAATCGTCACCGAGTCGGATATCGTCGCAACCGTCGCCGAGGGCGGGGTCGCCCACGAGGTCCGAAGCTGTATGTCGACGCCAGTCGTGACGATACCGCCGACGACGCCGATCGGACTGGCTGCGGATCGGATGCGTGAGGCGGGCGTCTCCGTACTGCCGGTCGTCGGCGAGGACGGCGAGTATCACGGCCTCGTTACCCGGACTGCACTCGCGCCGTATCTCTCCCGACAGCGACTCGATATCACGTGGGACGGTGACCCACTCGTGCTCGACGATACGTCACCGGATGCCGCCTGAACAGTGTCGAAGAGGCCGACAGCGTCGGTGAATTACGCCTCGTACTCGTGTTCGAGCAGCGTCGAGAACGGCACCGTATCGAGGACGGACTCGTTGGTCGCTTCGAGGACGACCGGCGGTGCGGCGTCTGCCTCCTTCGCTTCGACCCAGCGGCCGATACAGAGACACCAGTGATCGCCCGGTTCGAGGCCGGGGAACTCCATCGCTGGACGCGGCGTGATCAGGTCGTTGCCCTGGGCCTTGCTGTACTGGAGGAACTCCTCGGTCATCACGGCACAGAGTTCGTGACGGCCCGGATCGCCGTCGATATCGCGACAGCAGCCGTCGCGCAGGTAGCCGGTTGTCGGATCCTCGCTACACGGTTCTAGCTCGCCGCCCAGCGCGTTCTGTTCGGATGGCACGGTCGCTAGGTCCGGGACGGCGCGGCAAAAACCCCGTGCTCATCGGGAGCAAGTATCGGACGCGCCGACTTCTAGATCTGCAGCAACACACTATATATAGTGAAGTCTCACGCTACAGTCTTCGAGGTCCGAGCGTGGGCGTCGCGACACCGGAGAGCCGAGCACGCCGGGACCTTTTTCTCGCTCGCATCGAATGTGGCGAGTGAATGGAGTTCGAGGCGATTCCGGGCGTCGGCGAGAAGACCGCCACAGCACTGGCCGAGTTGGACGACCCAGAGCGAGCGCTGGAGGCTGGCGACGTCGCGGCGCTCTCGGCGGCCCCGGGGATTACACAGGGACGCGCAGCCCGGATCGCACGCGGCGCGATCCGCCGGGAACACGACGACAACGGCGAGTTTCTGGCGACTGATCGGGCACGGGAGGTCTACCGCGAGGTGCTCGGCTTGCTCCAGGAGCGGACGGTCACCGAGTACGCGGAGAGCAGGCTGGAGACCGTCTTCCCGACCAGCGCGCGGAGCCGCGTCGAAGAGGTGCGAGCTTTCGCCCGCGAGGCAATGGCCCGGACGGTCACGCCGGAGGCACTGGAGGTGCTCGAAGAGGTCGAACCGCTCGACGAACCCAGCGATGTCCGCGTGCGGGACCGCTGTCTGGCGACGACAGACGCCGAACGGTATCGAGAGGCGACGGAAGCGATCCCCGAGTTGAGCGTCGAAGTCGTCGAGGACGCCCGCGGACTGGCCGAACTCGCGCGGGGGTACTCGACGGTACTCGCGCTCGACGAGGCGTTTGCCGGCATCGACGTCGAGGGTGACGTCCGCGTCGAACCGAACGCGCTTGACGAGCCCAGCGAGATCGTTCCCGAACGCCCACTGGCGTTTTTCGCGGCGAACCGCGACCGACTGCGCGCCGCGATCCGTGTCCACCGCCGAACCGATCTGGAGCCGTCGTGTGATCTCGACGCGCTGGAGGCGGCACTTGGCCGCCTGGATGCGGACGGTACTGTCGCTGGCGATGATGAACTCGACCGGCTCACGGTTGCGGTCGACGATCTCGACGCCGCCGTCTCGACGGCCGAGAGCGTCGCGAACGATCACCTCCGCAAGTCGATCCGCGAGCAGGACGTCACCGTCGAGGGGTCGGATCTGCTCTCGCTGGTCGAACAGGGCGCAGGCGTCGACTCCCTGCTGTCCCGTGAGTTGGCGGACGAGTACGCCGCCGCGGTGACGGCCGCACGCGAGGAACTGGTCGACTCGCTCGACCTCGACAGCGGCGAAGCGGAGATCGCCCGCCGCGCGTTCGGCGACGATCCGACGTTCCCGGTCGAGCACAACGAGGAAGCAATCTCGCGACTGCGTGAGGAACTCAAGACGGCCCGTGATCGTCGCGCTACCCGACTCAAACGCGAACTCGCGAGCGACCTCGCGGACGAGCGCGAGAACGCCGAGGCGCTGGTCCGGGCGGCGCTCGAACTGGATGTCGAACTCGCCGTGGCGCGCTTTGCCGACGATTTTAGCTGCACGATGCCCGAGTTCGGCGGGGACGAGGGAGGGATCGCCATCGAGGGCGGGCGGTCACCCCTGCTCGACGTGCCGATCGATGAGGTCGATCCCGTCGACTACGAGATCGGTGGCGTCGCCCTGCTCTCCGGGGTGAACAGCGGTGGGAAGACGTCGACCCTCGATCTGGTCGCCACAGTAGTAATCCTCGCACACATGGGTCTGCCAGTTCCCGCCGAGGCGGCCCACGTCGCCCGATTCGAGGATCTTCACTACCACGCCAAGACGCAGGGAACCCTCGATGCTGGCGCGTTCGAGAGCACGGTCCGGGAGTTCGCCGGCCTCGCCGAGGGCGGCGACGATAGCCTCGTCCTCGTGGACGAACTCGAGAGCATCACCGAACCGGGCGCGAGCGCGAAGATCATCGCGGGCATCCTCGAAGCGCTCCACGAGAACGGCGCAACGGCGGTGTTCGTCTCCCACCTCGCCGGCGAGATCCGGGAGACGACGACGTTCGACGTGACCGTCGACGGCATCGAGGCCGAGGGGCTGGTCGACGGCGAACTGCAGGTGAACCGCTCGCCGGTCAAGGACCACCTCGCGCGCTCGACGCCGGAACTCATCGTCGAGAAACTGGCCGGGGAGCGCAACAGCGAGTTCTACGCCGAACTGTTAGAGAAGTTCGAGTAGCGACAAGGGAGACGAGAGTCCTCTGGCGGGTTTAAAAGGCTTTCTCCGGCTTTCCCGCTCGGTAACTGGCAATCCGTATTAAAGAGGATTCCACCAGTACGAAGAAGTATGACACGACGGCCATCCCGACGCGCCCTCCTCGGTACCGCTGGCGCAGCGGTAATCGGAGCCATCTCCGGGTGTGTATCGATCGGCAGCGGCGTCTCCGAAGAGTTCGAGCGAAGCTACGAAGCGAACGATCTGACGGTCCAGGGACGCGTCGGCGACCTGAGAGTCGATCGGACGGACCGCGAGGACGTTCTCGTAGAGGGCGAAAAGCACGCCAACGACGAGGACGAACTCGACCAACTCGGCCTCGAAGCGGACAGCGACGGCGAGCGCCTCGTCCTGCGCGTCGAGAACGACGCCGATACCGGTGCGTTGCTGTTCGGTTCGACGCCGAAGTTCGATCTGGAGGTTACGGTGCCTGCTACCACTACTATCGACAGTCTGTCCACGAACACGGGCGATCTGACCGCCGAAACAGGTCCCGAACCGACGAGCGTCGAGACCGATACCGGGGATATCCGGGTGGCCGACGGGAGCGTCGACGTCCGGACGAACACCGGCGAGGTGGAGACCGAGGAGTCGGCGATGCCGACCGAGATCAGGTCCGATACGGGGGACGTAATGATCCGGAACGGGTCGACACTCCAGCAGGTCGATACCGATACCGGCGGCGTCACCGTCGCCTTCCCGTCGCTCGACGGGGACGTTTCGATCATGACGGAGACGGGCGACATCAGCATCTCGCTGTTGGCGGACCTGGACGTCACTGCCGACGCCGACACCAGTACCGGCGACGTGGATCGGTCCGGTCTCGAGTTCGAGGACGTCGTCCAGGGGTCGGGCCGGTTCGAGGGAACGCTCGGTGCGGGGACCCACGGGCTGTCCGTCCAGTCGAGCACCGGGGACGTGCGCATCAGCGCGCTCAACTGATAGAGTGGCCGAAACCGCCGTCTGACACGTGACTGCCGAAGGATTAAGTGGGTTCGCGAGCGTGGTGAAAGTAATGAGCGACGATCCCGAAGACGGCATGTTGTCCTGGGACGAGACGGTGTTCCGGGACGAGCACGTCTTCGAGATCGACTACGTTCCGGAGACGTTCAAACACCGCGGGAGCCAGATGGAGAGTCTCAAGTACGCGCTCCGTCCCGCGGTGCGTGGCTCTCGTCCCCTCAACGCGATGGTACGGGGGCCGCCGGGCACCGGAAAGACCACCGCCGTCCAGAAACTGTTTACCGAACTGCGCGCGCAGACGGACATCAAGACGATTCGCGTGAACTGTCAGGTCAACGGCACCCGCTACTCCGTCTTCTCGCGCCTGTTCGAGGGTGTCTTCGACTACGAGCCACCGACCAGCGGCATCTCGTTCAAAAAACTGTTCAACCAGATCACGGACCGACTCGTCGAGGACGAGGAAGTGCTCGTCGTCGCGCTCGACGACGTGAACTACCTGTTCTACGAGAACGAGGCCTCCGACACGCTGTACTCGCTACTGCGGGCACACGAGGAACACACCGGCGCGAAGATCGGTGTGATCGTCATCTCCTCGGATCCCGATCTCGACGTCATCGATGAACTCGATACACGCGTTCAGAGCGTGTTCCGACCCGAAGAAGTGTATTTCAACCGCTACGGCGAGAGCGAGATCGTCGACATTCTCGGAGAGCGCGCCAAGCGGGGCTTTCATGAGAACGTCGTAACGACGGACGTACTCGAACGCGTCGCCGAGCTTACGGCCAACAGCGGCGATCTGCGCGTGGGTATCGATCTGCTCCGGCGCGCAGGGCTGAACGCCGAGATGCGCGCTAGCCGGACGATCAACGTACAGGACGCCGAGGACGCCTACGAGAAGTCCAAATACATCCATCTCTCGCGAAACCTCGGGAACCTGACCGACACCGAGCGGACCCTCGTCGAGGTCGTCGCGGAGAACGACGGCGAGCAGGCTGGCGACGTGTACGATGCGTTCCACGACCGAACCGATCTGGGCTACACGCGGTACTCCGAAATCGTCAACAAACTCGAAAAACTGGGCATCGTCGAGACCGAGTACGCCGAGATCGAGGGACGCGGCCGCTCGCGCGCGCTCTCGCTCGCCTACGATTCCGACGAGGTACTCGACCGCCTCGAATGACCGAGAGCGTTCACGACCTCCTCGACGACCTCTACGCACAGCTCGAAGCGACAGCCGAGCGCCCGGTCGACCGCGAGGCAAGCCGCTGGATCGGAGAGGCCGAAGCCGTCGCCGGCGATATCGCCGGGAGCGACGTTCCGATTGACGTGATCGAAGACCGGATCGGCCACGTCGACCGACTGCTCTCGGAGATCGACGGAGTCGACGACCCGGCGGCGGACGAGCACGTCACCGAAGCGAAACGACTGGTCGACGAGATCGAAGGACTGCTCGGCGACTGATAGTGTTTATTCCCGCCGAGAATTTATAAACGGTGGCGCGGCGAGGGCTCGCCATGTTCTGAACGAGGACCTGGCGGGGCCAGGAGCCAGTACGACACACCCCGTCGGGAGCGGTACGTGTCGTCAGTTCACCATGGCCACCGGACGAGAGCGGCCGGATGTCCAACGTTTTTGCCGCCTGCCCGCACAGAGTCCGGTATGAAAACCACGGGCGGATCCACCGAGGCGAAACGTCGCGCCGGGGAGCACGCGGCGACAGCCGTCGAGGACGGGATGGTCGTCGGACTTGGCACCGGGAGCACCGCTGCCCACGCGATTCGGGCAATCGGGGCGGCCGTCGACGACGGACTCGATGTCGAGGGCGTCCCCACCTCGTTCCAGTCCAGACAGCTAGCCATCGAAGAGGGGATTCCGGTCGTCGACCTCGACGAGGTGGGAGGCGTCGACCTCGCGATCGACGGCGCGGACCAGATCGCGGACGGACAGTTGATCAAAGGCGGCGGGGCCGCCCATGCCCGTGAGAAAGTTGTCGACGCGGCGGCCGACCGCTTTCTCGTAGTCGCCGATCCGAGCAAGCAGGTGGAGTCGCTCGATCACGCGGTCCCCGTCGAAGCGCTGCCGGCGGCACGACCGGTCGTCGAACGCCGAGTACAAGAGCTAGGTGGTGAGCCGTCGCTCCGAACGGCAGAACGAAAGGACGGCCCGGTTATCACTGACAACGGGAACGTCGTGCTCGACTCGAAGTTCGGGACGATCGGGGATCCGGAGACGCTCGCGGAGCGACTGTCGACGGTGCCCGGCATCGTCGAACACGGACTGTTCGTCGACCTCGCCGACGAGGTACACGTGGGGACGGCAGAGGACGTGACGGTCGAGCGACTGTAGGGGTGCTGTCGCTGGGGAAGCGATCATAAAAAATCGAAGAGTAGGAAACCGGCTTACAGGTCGCGGGGCTGGACCGTCTTCCGGTCGTTGGCTTCCGCACGTGCTGCGGCGTCTTCGAGAAGTTCGTCGACTTCCTCGTCGAGTGCTTCGTAGAAGTCCGATGCAACGTTCTTGTCGTCGAGCGCTTCCTTCACGGCGGCTTTGACAATTAGATCTGCCATACGAAGTCAGATTGAAAATCCCGGTTTATAAGCGTTCTCAAATCGTCCGGTGAGCGGGGCTCTCACGGGCATCCAGCACTAGATCACACTATTAATCTACAGCAATTATCCGGAGAAAAAGGTGTTACGGGAGAAATCGATCGTTCCGAGCCGAGTTGATTCTGACCCGCAGTGACGGTAACGGGGTGAAATGGCGTCAGATGAGACGCTGCAGAGCGTCCCAGAGCGGTTCTCACGCCGTCCACGTGCCGGAGGGTGCGCAAAAAGCCGACGTCGGCGACGGGCTCTCGCTCGCCCGCCGATCCGCCCGGGTTTTACAACGCTGAAAACAAACTTTCCGTTTACAAAAGAGAATACTGGTGGTTTAGAAAGATATTTATCACGAGAGTCCGTACTAATTGATGCCGGCACTATCCGTGCCGGTTGTGCCCAATGCCCACGTGTGACCACTGTAACGCGCACGTCTCCGAGCGTTTCGAGCGCGTCTTCGCTGACGAATACGGACGGATCTTTGCGTGTCCGAGCTGTTCGGCAAACGCCGGGATTGCGGAGGCAGCGCGCCTCCGCGCCCAGCAGGCGTAAGTTCCGTTCCGGGAAGTCCAGCGCGGTGATCACCACGCGGAGCCTTTAGCGTTGTAGACACTGACTGACGACTGATGAGTACCCACTACGTCTACTTGCTCGAATGTGCCGACAAGACGCTCTATACGGGATATACCACGGACGTCGAGCGGCGCGTAAGCGAGCACGCCAGCGGCGCTGGCGCGAAGTATACCAGGGGCCGAACACCGGTCGAGCTAGTACATACAGAGGAGTACGAGACGAAGTCCGCGGCGATGTCCCGGGAGTACGAGATCAAGCAACTGAGCCGTAGCGAGAAGGAGCAACTTGTCGAGGACTAATCGTCGGCCCCGACCTGCGGTTCGGGCGGACGCTCCGGCCCTCGACGATCAGATGGCCGCGCTGTCGCCGGGACTGACAGGCTGGCGAGTATCGAAGATCTACTGGCGGTCGCCCATAACATTACGCCGCGTCGAGGACGCCCCGGTACCGACCGTCCTCTCCGGTCGAATCGATGGCGAACCCGAGCGACTCGTAGAACGGCAGGACCCGTTCGTCGAACTCGGCGGTGAGTCGACCGCGGTCGGTAGCCGCCCTGACGAGCGCACTCCCGATCCCGTTTCCGCGTCGCCGTCGCTGAACTGCGATTCCTGCGATGTGTGTCGCGTCCTCACCGGGATCGAGGACGAGGACGCCCACGATGCGGCCGTCAGCGCTGGCGATCAGGACGTCACCAGCCTCGATCCGGGTCTCGATCCCCTCGACGTCGAGGAGGGCCGCATCGAGGAGAGATCGAACCGCGAGTGCGTCGTCTGTATCGGCGCTGCCGAGTTCGAACTCCACGTGAAACCGTTGGGCAAGCGACGATATGGACGTTGCGACCGCCCAGGCCGTACGCCACGACGTGCCGGAGAAAGCTTTTACAGGTCGAACGACTACCGCTACCCATGCAACACGTGAAGATTCCGCAGGACAGGATCGGTGCGTTGATCGGCGAAGGGGGTGAGACGCTACGCGAGATCGAACGGCGGGCTGAAGTTCGACTCGACGTCGACTCCGAGAACGGCTCTGTCGGCATCGAGAAGACGGGAGATCCGGTGACAGCGCTCAAAGGGCCGGACATCGTGCGTGCGATCGGCCGCGGCTTTGCACCCGACGACGCGATGGCGCTGCTCGACGACGAGATGATGATGCTCGATATCATCGACATCGGCGCTGCCACGCGTAACAAGAACGATCTCAAACGACAGAAGGGTCGACTGATCGGCGAGAACGGCCGGACCCGGGAACTGATGGAAGAGTTGACCGGCGCGGCAGTCGTCATCTACGGCTCGACGCTCGCGACCATCGGCACGCCACACGAAGTAGAGGCCGTCCGCGAGGCCGCCGAGATGATTATCGAGGGCGCACCGCACGGCTCCGTGTACTCGTTTCTCGAACGCAAGCACAACGAACTCAAGCGTCAGGGGATGGACTACCACCAGTACACCGGATAAGTCCCCTCCAGCAGTTTTTGAGGATCTGCGATTCGAAGCTGTCCAGACGCTTCCACAGGCGTTAACCCCACCCGCCGGCTAGCAGGAGCGAATGGTCGACAACTTCGAGGCGGGGCGACGACGGTTTCTACAGGGAGCGGGTATCGGCGGGACAGCGCTACTTGCAGGCTGTACCGAGCAGTTGGGACTCGACGACGACGGTGATGGAAGCGACGAAGTGGACGGTGTCGGCATCGTTGCCAGCATCGATCAAGAGGAACTCCAGACGCTCCAGATAGAGATCCAGCAGGAGGTACAACAAGAAGTTCAGCAGGAAGTCGAGGACGGCGAACTCGCAGAAGACGAGGCACAACAGGAGGTCCAGCAACGGCTCCAGGAGCGCCAGGGCGAGATCATCTCGTTCATCGAAGAGGAGATCGCGAAGATGAAGACGGACGTGCAGGCCGAATCGTCGATCGAGATCCTCGAGGAGTACCCACGAGCAGGAGCAGTCCGTGCGGACGGCGACGCCGAGGAACTGATCGCCACTCTGGATCTCGACACCGTACAGCAACTCGTCTCGGCGAGCGATCTTCAGGTACCCGAGCAGCAAAACAGCGAGTAAACGACGGAGGCGTCGGCCCGTTTCGAGCCACTGGCCGGCATCACGAGTGTATTCTCATATATAAATAGCATCCATTGACAACTACTAACACATACCGGGGCGCTACTGTCGGACGATCTCTACCGCAGTAGCAAAAGGTTTATATAGAATGGCAATCAACTCTTTGTTGATAATGTCACAGCAGATGGGCAACCAGCCGATGATCGTACTTTCCGAGGAGAGCCAGCGCACCTCAGGAAAGGACGCACAGTCGATGAACATCACAGCCGGCAAGGCCGTCGCCGAATCCGTTCGGACGACACTCGGCCCGAAGGGCATGGACAAGATGCTCGTCGACTCCACGGGGAACGTCGTCGTGACGAACGACGGCGTTACGATCCTCAAGGAGATGGACATCGAACACCCGGCGGCAAACATGATCGTCGAAGTCGCCGAGACGCAGGAAGACGAAGTCGGTGACGGTACGACCTCCGCGGTCGTCGTCGCCGGTGAACTCCTCAAGCAGGCCGAGGACCTCCTCGACCAGGACATTCACGCGACCACCCTCGCCCAGGGGTACCGACAGGCCGCGGAAGAGGCGAAGTCGATCCTCGAGAACATCGCCATCGAGGTCGACGCCGACGACACCGAGAGCCTCCGAGAGATTGCCGCGACCGCGATGACCGGCAAGGGCGCAGAGAACGCGAAAGATCACCTCGCCAATCTCGTCGTGCGCGCAGTCAGCAACGTTGTCGAAGACGACGGCACCGTCGACACCGACAACATCAAAGTCGAGAAGATCGTCGGTAGCGCAGTCGAGGAGTCCGAACTCGTCGAAGGCGTCCTGATCGACAAGGACCGCGTTCACGAGAACATGCCGTACCTCGTCGAGGACGCCAACGTGGCCGTCATCGACGACGCGCTGGAAGTCAAAGAGACCGAGATCGACGCCGAGGTCAACGTCACCGACCCCGACCAGCTTCAGGAGTTCCTCGATCAGGAGGAAGCCCAGCTCCGCGAAATGGTCGACGACCTCGTCGACGCTGGCGTCGACGTCGCCTTCGTCGAGGACGGTATCGACGACATGGCACAGCACTATCTCGCCCAGGAGGGCATCCTCGCGGCCCGCCGCGTCAAATCCTCCGACGCAGAGAAGATCGCACGCTCGACCGGCGCACGCACGGTCGGCAACGTCTCCGACATCGAGGAGGACGACCTCGGCTTCGCCGGCAGCGTCTCGCAGCAGGACGTCGGCGGCAGCCAGCAGATCCTCGTCGAGGACGTCGAAGAAGCGAAGTCCGTCTCCCTCCTGCTCCGTGGTGGCACCGAGCACGTGGTTGACGAAGTCGAGCGCGCAATCGAGGACAGCCTCGGTGTCGTAGGCGTCACCCTGGAGGACGGTCAGGTCCTCCCCGGCGGCGGTGCTCCCGAGACCGAACTCGCCCTCGAACTGCGCCAGTTCGCAGACTCCGTCGGGGGGCGCGAACAGCTCGCAGTCGAAGCCTTCGCCGACGCGCTGGAAGTCGGCCCACGCACGCTCGCCGAGAACGCCGGCCTCGACCCCATCGACTCCCTCGTCGAACTCCGCAGCGAGCACGACAAGGGCAACAGCACGGCCGGCCTCGACGCCTACACCGGAGACGTCATCGACATGGAAGCGGAAGGCGTCGTCGAGCCGCTCCGCGTCAAGACCCAGGCAATCGAGTCCGCAACCGAAGCGGCTGTGATGATCCTGCGTATCGACGACGTGATCGCAGCAGGCGACCTCAAGGGCGGCGGCACGGACGACGGCGACGACGAGCCCGCAGGCGGCCCCGGCGGCGCACCCGGCGGCATGGGTGGCATGGGCGGCATGGGTGGCATGGGCGGCGCGATGTAAGCGAGGCGACCACGTCGCCTCGAACAGTCGAGCGGCATCGCCGCGAGACGACTGCCGGATAAATACCGAACCGACTACGTTTTCTCTTTGTTTCAGTTCGAGAGCGCCGCCGCCAGCCGGAACCAGATATTAAGTCCCGGCCCGCAAAACTATCCGGACATGGAGACGTTACTGCTGAACGGCGATGACGTCGAAGCGAACGCGCAGTTAGCAGACGTAGTAGACGCCGTCGAACAGGCCTTTGCCGCCTACGCCCGCGGCGACGTGCAGATGCCCGCCAAGTCCTACATCGACCTGCCGCAGTACAACGGCGACTTCCGCTCGATGCCCGCTTACATGGATGCGGGCGAGTGGGATGCCGCCGCGATCAAGTGGGTGAACGTCCACCCTGACAACCCTGAGGACCACGACCTGCCGACCGTCCTCGGGACGCTGGTCTACTCCGATCCCGAGACCGCCTATCCCCTCTCGATCATGGACGGAACGGTGCTCACCGAGAAACGCACCGGCGCGGCAGCAGCCGTCGCGACCGACCATCTCGCCATCGAGGATGCCACGAGCCTCGGACTGGTCGGCGCTGGCGTCCAGTCGTACACGCAGTTAGACGCCATCTCACGGATCCGGCCGATCGAAGAGGTCGTCGTCAGCGATGTCGACGAGGAGCGCGTCGAACGGTTCGTCGACACCTTCTCGGACCGTTTCGACGTGCGGGGCGGCTCGGTCACCGAGGCGGGCCACTGCGACGTGCTCTCGACGGTGACACCGGTCGAGGAACCGGTCGTCGACCCCGACGACCTCGCGGCTCACACCCACATCAATGCCATCGGGGCCGACGCGGCCGGCAAGCACGAAATCGAGGACGACGTGCTCCTGGCTGCCAAACTGGTCATCGACGACCACGAGCAGTGCACCCACTCGGGCGAGATCAACGTTCCCTGGAGTGCGGGCGTGCTGGGCGACGGGGACATTCACGGCGAACTGGGCGACATCGTGATCGGCGAGCGGGACGCCCGGACTCCCGAAGACGGCGTAACAGTTTTTGATTCGACCGGACTGGCGATCCAGGACGTCGCCGCCGCGCACGTCACCTACGAGCAGGCCCGCGAGAACGGCGACGGCTACGGCTTCGAGTTGGTGTAAGACTCACTCCCCCCGGGCCCGCGCCACAAGGTCGAAGGCCTTCGTGAGCAGCCAGACGATGATGATGAAGGGGAGCAACGGCATCAGCAGGACGAGCATCCCGACCAGGATCCCCCAGCCCAGGGCGTCCATCTCGATGTTCCGCTTCCCGGTTACACCGGGCGTGACAGTCCGCAGTAGTTTCTTTGGGACGGACGGCTCGTCGGCGGCGTTTTCAGTGCTCATAGGCTAGTATCAGCACGAGTCAGAATAAGAACGGGTGCTGGGCCGATACCAACCCTACTCTTCGATGTTGATCGCCGGGCGTCCGGGTTCGGCTTTCGAGACGAGGTCGTCCGGCGCTTCCTCGGCGCTAAGCACCGCGACGTTAGCGTCGAACTCGCGTTCGAGCAGCCACGATGCACGTCGGAGCGCCTCGCGTTCGCGCTCGGGGGAGAGTTGATCGTCGAGCGACTGGGCGCTCGCGGCCAGATCCTTCGCGAAGTCGGCGGCGTCCTCGCCCTGCTGGCGGAGTTCCTCGTCGCGCATGATCGCACCGACGACGTCGTCGTCGGCCTCCATCGCGATGTCGAGGGCGCGGTGTTTCCAGTCGGGTGCGACGGCGATCTCGATCAGTTCGGGATCCTCGATGCCGGCGACCTCAACGATGTCGCGGACGTCCTCGCGGGTGTTCTCGATCAGGCGACGCTCGGAGTCGTAGTCGTCGGGTGCGTCGGCGCTCGGCCACTCGGCCTCGGCGATGAGGCCCTCGTTGCCGAGGCGGTCCCAGCACTCCTCGCCGACGTGGGGGGCGACCGGCGCGAGCAGTTTCGCCACCGTGACCAGTCCGCGCTCGTAAGTGTCGGGATCGGGGTCTGTCTGCTCGGCGTACTGGCGCAAGAGCGAGACGAGTTCGCGAACCGCCTGGAGCGCGTGGTTAAAGCGCATATCGTCGAACTCCTCGGTAGCGGTCGCCGCGGTCGCGGCGATCTCCCGGTCGACGTAGTCGGCAACTCCGTCAGCCTCACCTTCGGCAACTCCACCCTCGGCGTAGGCGTCGGTCAGGTCGTAGACGTTCTGGAGGAAGTCGTTCGCGGACTTGACGCCCTCGGGGCTCCAGGCGAACTCCTTCTCCGGCTGGGCGGCCTCCATAATGAACAGCCGTGCCGTGTCGGCCCCGTACTCCTCGATAATGCGCTGGGGCGAGACACCGTTGCCACGGCTCTTGGACATCTTGTAGCCGTCCTCACCGAGCACCATGCCCTGGTTCATCAGGTTGGTGAACGGCTCGCGGACGCCGTCGACGAGGTCGATATCGTCGAGCACCTTCGTGAAGAAGCGCGCGTACAGCAGGTGCATGACGGCGTGTTCGATGCCGCCGACGTACTGGTCGACCGGCATCCAGTCACTGGCCCGTGCGGTGTCGAACGGCACGTCCTCGAGATCCGGCGACGTGTATCGCAGGAAGTACCACGAGGAGTCGACGAAGGTGTCCATCGTGTCCGTCTCGCGGACTGCGTCGCCGCCACACTCGGGACAGTCGACGTGTTTCCACTCCTCGGCGGCGTCGAGCGGGTTACCCGTCGTGTGGACGAACTCCGGCAGTTCGACCGGGAGATCCTCGTCGGGCACGGGGACGTTACCACACTCGCTACAGTGGATCATCGGAATCGGCGTACCCCAGTAGCGCTGTCGGGAGATGCCCCAGTCGCGCAGGCGGTAGTCGGTACGGTCTTGGCCGTCGAACTCCTCGACGAAGCGGTCCCGCGCGGTGGCGCTATCGAGGCCGTCGAACTCGCCGCTGTTGACGAGCAGGCCGTCCTCGGCGTAGGCTTCCTCCTGCACGTCGACGTCGTCGGGGTCGATATCGGCATCCTCGGTCGGTTCGACGACCTGCACGATCGGGATGTCGTGTTCCTCGGCGAAGGCGTGGTCCCGGTCGTCGTGGGCGGGGACGGCATACAGCGCGCCGGTCCCCACGTCGTCGAGGACGTAATCGGCGACGTAGACAGGGATCTCCTCACCGGTCGCGGGGTTGATGGCGTACTCGCCGGTGAACACGCCGGAGGTCTCTTCGACCTCGTCGCTCTCCTCGACGCGGTCGATGTACTCGGCGACTGCGTCGTTCTCCTCGGCGATCTCCGACGCGACGGGGTGGCCGGGCGACAGCGAGAAGAACGTCGCTCCGTAGATCGTGTCCAGCCGGGTTGTGAATATCTCGACATCGCCGTAGTTGGGGAGTTCGAACTCGACCGAGGCGCCCTCCTGGCGGCCGATCCAGTTGCGCTGCATCTCCCGGACGTTGTTCGGCCAGCCGTCCAGATCGTCGAGCGATTCCAGCAGTTCGTCGGCGTAGTCGGTGATCGTAAAGAACCACTGGTCCATCTCGCGTTGCTCGATCGGCGTGCCACACCGCCAGCACAGTTCCTCGTCGCCTTCGACCTGCTCGTCGGCCAGCACCGTCTCGCAGTCGGGACACCAGTTGAGTTCGGCGCCCTGGCGCTCGACGAGTCCCTCCTCGCGGAAGCGTTTGAACAGCCACTGGTTCCACTGGTAGTACTCCGGCTCGCAGGTGGTGATCTCGCGCTCCCAGTCGTAGCCAAAGCCCATCTCGGTGAGATGCTCTTTCATCGAGTCGATACACTGCATCGTCCACTCGCGGGGGTTCGTATCCCGCTCCTCGGCGGCGTTCTCGGCGGGCAGGCCGAAGGAGTCCCAGCCGATCGGGTGGAGCACGTTCTCGCCCTGCATCCGCTCGAACCGGGCGAAGGCGTCCGTGATCGTGTAGTTCCGGACGTGGCCCATATGGAGGTTCCCGGAGGTGTAGGGAAACATCGCGAGGACGTACTCCGGATCCGCGGCGTCGTCGTCGATCCGGAAGACTCCCGATTCATCCCAGGTGCGCTGCCACTTCGGCTCGATCTCCCGATGATCGAACCGACGCTCCCGCTGTTCGCTGGTCATACGGGGCAATCGGATAGCGACGATGCTATACCTTTCGTCTCGACGGCCCGACCAATCGCCCCGGAACCCGCGTCGCTTTTCCCGGTGGGGTGCTATCACACGCGTAATGAGTATGAAACTCGACGCACCGGCGGCCGACGCGCCGCCGGAGGCCGAGGACGGCGTCTGGCTGTCCTGCATCAACTGCGATCACACCCTCGCGCCGTTCGATGACGTCCTGTTCACCTGTCCGGAATGTGACGGGCTACTGGAAGTCCGGTACGCCGACCTGCCGACCTTTGAGGACTTCGAGGGCACCGGCGTCTGGCGGTACGACGACGCCTTGCCCGTCGAGAAGGGCGTGACGATCCAGGAGGGCAACACCCCGCTATACCAGGTGCCCGATCTGGAAGCCGAGACCGGCGTCGAGCATCTCCACGTGAAACACGAGGGGATGAACCCGACGGGCAGTTTCAAGGACCGCGGGATGACCGTCGGCGTACAGGTCGCCAGTCGCCTCGGCGTCGACCGACTCGCGTGTGCCTCGACGGGGAACACCAGCGCCGCGCTGTCGGCCTACGGCGCGCGCTCGGCTATGGAGACGCTCGTCCTGCTCCCCGCCGGAAAAGTCGCCGCGGGGAAGGTCGCCCAGGCTAGCCTCCACGGGGCACGCATCCTCGAAGTCGACGGCAACTTCGACACCTGCCTCGACATCGTGCAGGACCTCGCGACGAGCGGGCACGTCTACCTGCTGAACTCGCTGAACCCGTTCCGACTGGAGGGGCAGAAGACGATCGGTCTGGAGATACTCGAACAGTGCCAGGACCGGACCGGCGAGTACCCCGATCGGATCGTCCTCCCGGTCGGCAACGCCGGCAACACCAGCGCGCTGTACAAGGCGTTCCGCGAACTCGTCCAGTCGGGCGCGCTCGACGAGAGCGAGGTACCCAAACTCACCGGCGTCCAGGCCGAGGGGGCCGCCCCGATGGTCGAAGCGGTCGAGGAAGGCAACGACGAGATCCGCCGCTGGGAGACCGTCGAGACGCGTGCCACCGCGATCCGGATCGGCAACCCCGTCAACGCGCCGAAGGCCCTGCCCGCTATCAGCGAGACCGGCGGCACCGCAGTCGCCGTCTCCGACGACGAGATTACCGACGCTCAGCGCTCGCTCGCCGAGGAGGGCGTCGGCGTCGAACCCGCGAGTGCGGCGTCGATTGCCGGACTCCGCAAACTCCGCGAGCAGGACGTGATCGGCAGCGATGAGAACGTCGTCTGTCTGACAACCGGCCACCTACTGAAAGACCCCGAAGAGGCCGCCGCGGCCGGGAGCGATCCCGAACCGGTGCCGGGCGATACTGAGGGCGTTCTCGATCACCTCAAGTGATCGAGAGCACGTCGGATCGATAGATTCGACGGCGTTCTCAGTCATCTCGATGAGTGAGGGCTCGTGGAACCCCGTTCCACGGCGTTCTCGATCACCTCGAATACGCACGAACCGCTACTCCGTCAGAATATCGAACCGAGCGTCGCCTGACTCGGGGGACGGATCAGCCCCCAGTCCGTGCGTTCGGCCGCCTACGCCTCGCTGGTGTCGATTTCGAAGCGTGCTCCCGTCTCGCGCTCGGCGTCGGCGACCGATACCGACCAGCCGTGTGCCTCCGCAAGCGCCTGCACGATGTAGAGTCCGAAGCCGGTACCGTCCGTATCCGTCGTAAACCCCTGGTCGAACACCCGGACTTTCTCGTCGTCCGGGATTCCGGGGCCATCGTCCTCGACGTAAAAACCGGTCTCGGTCGTACCGACCGTGACGGTGACTGACGGCTCGCCGGTCGCTGGCTGATCGGTCGCCGAGCCATGCTCGACAGGGTCGTCGGTCTGCGACCGACTGTTCGCGGAACCGTGTTCCACGCTATCCTGCTGAGTGTGCGAAGCAGGACTCGTGGAGCTATGCTCCACGGCGTCCTGACGAGCTTGTGAGTCAGGACTCGTCGAGCCATGCTCGACAGGGTCGTCGGTCTGCGACCGACTGTTCGTGGAGCCATGCTCCACGCTATCCTGACGAGCCTGTGAGTCAGGACTCGTCGAGCCATGCTCGACGGCGTTTCGAAACAGGTTCTCCAGCAGTTCGACGAGTCGTTCGCGGTCGGCGTCGACGATGTCGTCGGTTACGGCAACCTCCAGTACGGCATCGTCCGTCGAGACGCTCTGCCAGGCAGTTCGTGCTGCGCTCCTGACCGCGACGGGTGCCGTCTCGCCGACGATCTGACCCTTCCGGGCCAGCGTCAGGAGCTCCTCGGTGAGATGGCCCATCCGGTCGAGCGAGCGGCTGATCTCCGTCCTGATCTCCTCGTCGACATCGGTCTGCGGGAGATATCCTTTCGCGACCGAGAGCGGGTTCCGGATGTCGTGCGAGACGATACCGGCGAACTCTTCAAGGCGTTCGTTCTGCCGGGCGAGTTCGCGCTCGCGGGCTCGCAGTGCCTCCTCGTGTGTCATCCGTGACAGTGTCGTCTCGACGTTCGCGGCCAGCACGTCCGCGAGGTCGACTCCGAACTCGTTCAACGGTTCGCCGGTCGCGCCGAAACCGAGCACGCCATGGTCCCCGAGTGGGATCGTAACGATATGGGGACCGAACTCCTCGATATCGTCTAGCTCGGACGCGGTTCTGACTGCCGGCGGCGAGCCGTCCGCTGGAAGGTGGATGAACTGGGAGCGACCCGCCTCGAAGGCCCGCTCGAACCACTCTTCCTGGTCCTCGAAGACTGACGGCTGGTCCGTTCTCGTCTGCGAACAGACCGGCTCTACGCTGTCGTTCTCGGCGAGTGAGACCTGGACGACGGGCAGGTCCGAGATGTCGTCGGCGATATCGACGGCGATCTCCGCGATCTCCTCGCGGGACTCGGCGCTTACCAGATCGCGACTCGCGGCGTGGAGGGCGTTGACCATCTTCTCCTGTCGCATCCGTTCGGTGACGTCGACGGACGTTCCGATGAGGCCGACGACCTCGTCGTCGCTGTCGTATCTGGGCGCTTTGGTGATGTTGATCCATTTGTCACGTCCAGCCGCATCCGAGTAGTGTTCTGTCCGGTTGATAACCGGTTCCTCGGTCTCCATGATCTCCAACTCCTCCTGCCAGAGTTCGTGTGCGTACTCGGGCGTGAACAGTTCGTGATCGGTCAGGCCGATCATCTGCTCGCGGGTGAGTCCGTACTCCTCGGCCGCGGCAGCACTGGCCTCGGCGATCCGGCCGCGGTCGTCCTTGATAAACACCTGATGGGGGAGATACTCCAGCAGCGAGTCGAGTTGCTCGCTGTGACTGGCGAACCCACCGCCCGTGTCAGTGGCCGACCGGATCCGTCGTGCAATCGCAACCGAAATGTCGCCGTCGATGGTCGCCGTGGGCGGGACCGAAATGACGTCTGCCGCCCCGTTGTCGAACGCCTCCGAGACGAACGTCGGGGAGGGATCATCCGCGACGACGATAACCGGGGTATCCGGCAGTCGAAGGCGGACCAGCGCGGTCTGGGTCCGCCCGTCGACGTCGCCAGCGGGGTCGTGAGAGACGACCACTGCATCGGGGTCGTGATCACCGATCGCATCCGGAGTTGCGACCGACGAGATGGTAATGTCGTCGTCGACGGCAGCAAGCGCGCGTTCGGCCTGTCCGAAGCTCTCGGCGGGGTCGACTAACAGGACATCGACCGGTTCGAGCGAATCAGTCATCGGGGTACTACCCCTGTGAACTCGAAGCGAGCACCGCTCGGAGCGTGTTCCGCGTCGGTGACCGTTACTGACCACTCGTGGGCCTCGGCGAGCGTCTCGACGATGTACAGTCCGAACCCGGTGCCGTCCCCGCCGGAGTATCCCTGATCGAAGACCAGTGGCTTCCGGTCGTCCGGAACGCCGGGACCGTCGTCCTCGACGTAGAAGCCGTCGGCGACCGTCCCGGCGGTGATCCGCACCGCGTCGGCGGTACTCGTCGAGCCATGCTCGACACTGTCGTCGGTCTGCGACCGACTGTTCGTGGAGCCATGCTCCACGCTGTTTTTGAGCAGGTTCTCGAACAGCTCCGTGGTCCGGCCGGGGTCGGCCTCGAAAGCGAGATCCGCGCGGACGTCGAGCATCGCGTCGCCGGTATCGACGCTCTGCCAGGCGCGCTCGATCAGCGAGCGCAGTGAGACCGTCTCGGTGTTACCGACGATCTGTCCCTGGCGGGCGAGCGTCAGTAGTTCGTCGGTGAGCCGTTCCATCCGGTCGAGCGCCCACTGGACCTGGTGGCCGCTCTCGTCGTCCTCGTCGAAGGTCTCAGCGTAGCCCTGTGCGACCGACAGCGGATTCCGAAGGTCGTGCGAGACGATGCTCGCGAACTCCTCCAGACGCTCGTTCTGTCGTTCGAGTTCGCGCTCGTGTTCGCGGATGGCGTCCTCCCGTGCTACCCGATCGAGCGCCGCCTCGACGTTCGCTGCGAGCACCCTCATTAGCTCGATGCTGAACTCGTCGAGCGTGCCGCTCCTGGACTCGAACCCGAGCACACCGTGCTCGCCGAGCGGGAGCACAACGGCGATGGGTTCGACCGTATCGTTCGTCTCCGATTCGGTGTAGCCGACGACGGCCGAGCGGTCGTCCGCCGATAGCTGGACGATGAACTGCAAGCTCTCCGTCTCGTAAGCGCGGTCGAACCACTGTGTGTACCGGTCGTAGGTCGAGGAGCGATCCCCGTCACGGCTGGTCGCGACGGGCCGCAACGATCCGCCGGAAGCGTCGGGGAGCAGGACATCGAGCACGGGTAGATCGGGGATTTCCTCGGCGATTTCGACCGCCGTCTCGACGATCCGCTCCGTGCTCTTGGCCGAGACGAGTTCCCGACTCGCGGCGTGCAGACCGTTCATCATTTCCTCGTTTCGTTTCTGGTCGGTGATGTCCCTGGCCGTGCCGATGATGCCGGCCACCGTTTCGCCATCGCTGTCGTATCGGGGTGCTTTGGTCGTGTTTACCCATCGATCCCGCCCGTCTTCGTCGGTGAAGTGTTCGACGTTGTTGATCATTGGCTCCTCGGACGCCATGATCTCGTCCTCCTGCGCGCGGAGGTCCGCCGCAGTCTGTGGGTCGAACAGGTCGTAATCGGTCATCCCGATCAACTGCTCGCGCGAGGGCTTGTGCTCCCGCACGGAAACGTCGCTGATCGCGGCGATCCGGCCGACGTCGTCCTTGATAAACACCTGATGGGGGAGATGTTCCATCACGGAATCGAGCAGTTCGCCATCGGTCTGGAACGATGTACCCATTCCCGCCGCGTGTCTGATTCGCTGGACCGTCAGCACGGGGCGCTCGATTCCGGCCGCGATGTCCGGGCCGACACAGATGACGTCGGCAGCACCGGCAGAGAGGACCTCCGGAGCGTAGTAGGCCCGCGGATCGATCGCGAGGACGACGATCGGTACGTCACTCAGATGCTCGCGGGCGGCGTGCATCTGCTCGGTACCATCGATACCCTCGTCTTCGTGTTCGAGAACGACGAGACAGTCCGGCTCGACCGACGTCGAGGCGAGTTCCGCTGTCGACGAGACGGTCTCGACAGTCATCGTGTCGTCCGTTTCGTGGAGCGTCCGCGAAAACGGCCCGAGTTCGCCGACCGGGTCGACGAGTAGTACAGTCATCGGCGCAGGAGAACGGGCCATGTAACTAGGTCTCTTTTCGATTCATAGTGTAGCAGCAAAACAGTGGCGACTATTGACAGATAAAATACAAACGATGGTGAACGGAGACGACGCGGTTAGTCGTCGCGCCCGTCGAGTGTGATCTGGCGGATCTCGATAATCCGGTCGTCGTCTTCGAGATCTTCCCGGACCTCGTCCGGGATGCCCTGATCGAGGTTGTAGACCGACAGCGCCTCGCCGCCGATCGTCTCGCGAGCGTTGAACATCCCGGCGATATTGACGTCGTGTTCGCCGAGCACGCTACCGATGTAGCCGATCACGCCGGGCGTGTCGTCGTTCCGGGCGACGAGCATGTGGCCGAACGGAATGGCGTCGACCCGGTAGCCGTCGATCCGGACGATTCGCGGGTCCTCACCCGCAAAGAGCGTCCCCTCAACGGTAATCTCGTCGTCGCCATCGCGGACGGTGACCCCGACGAGACTCTGGAAATCCTCGGACTGGCGGGTCTTCGACTCGGTAACGTCGATGCCACGCTCCTCGGCGATGCTGGGGGCGTTGACAGCATTGACGCGCCATTCGAGCGGTGCGAAGACGCCTTTCAGCGCACTAGCGGTGACCAGATCGACGTCTTCGTTGGCGATTTCGCCCTCGTAGTTCACCTCGATCTCGGAGATCCGATCGCCGAGTAGCTGTGCGGCGACCTTGCCGGCGGTGTCGGCCAGGTCGAGATACGGCTCGACGCGGGGGAACGCGCTCTCGTCGATCGAGGGGGCGTTCAACGCGTTGATAACCGGCTCACCGCGGAAGGCAGCCATGACCTGATCGGCTGTCGAGACCGCGACGTTCTCCTGTGCGGCCTCGGTGCTGGCACCGAGATGTGGCGTGACGATGACGTCCTCGACGCCGAGCAGCGGGTTGTCCGGCTGGACCGGTTCGTCGGCGAAGACGTCGACCGCCGCGCCGGCCATGACCCCGTCATCTACGGCGCGGGCGAGTGCGGCCTCGTCGACGACGCCACCGCGGGCGCAGTTGATGAGGTACCCGTCTTCGAGTTTCGCGAGTTCGTCGTCGCTCAGCAGGTCAGCCGTCTCGTCGGTCAACGGCACGTGGATGGTCAGCAGGTCCGCCCGGTCGAGACACTCGTCGAGTTCGACGAGTTCGGCCCCGATCTGTTCGGCGCGCTCCTGACCGATGTACGGATCGTATGCGACGAGATCCATCCCGAGCGAGGAGAGCTTTTTCGCGACTTCCTGGCCGACACGGCCCAGACCGATAACGCCGAGGGTCTTGCCGTTGACCTCGGTGCCGAGGTAGTCGCCCTTTGCCCACTCGCCGTCTTTCAGGCGCTGGTGTGCCTGCGGGATCGAGCGAGCGGTCGCAAACGCCATCGCGACCGAGTGTTCCGACGCCGCGCGGACGTTGCCCTGCGGCGCGTTGGCGACGATGACACCGTGATCGGTGGCGGCGTCGATGTCGATGTTGTCGACGCCGATACCGGCCCGGCCGACGATGACGAGTTCTTCGGCCGCATCGAAGACCTCCTCGGTCACTTCGGTCCCCGAGCGGACGATCAGCCCGTGGGCGTCAGCGATCGCTGCGAGCAGTTCGTCGCCCTCGACGTCATAGGCCGTTTCGACCTCGTGGCCTGCCTCACTGATCCGGTCGAGACCCGCGTCCGCGATCGGATCGGTTACGAGTACCTTCATGCCCGAGGGATTGCTCGGGGCAGGCATAACCCTTTCTTCATGGAGCCGAGCGTGGCGAGCGAGAATCGGGCCCTTTTCAACCCCCCTGACCCAACGAGCGGGCAATGACGGTACTCGCGTTCGACTTCGACGGCACGCTGTCGGACTCCGAGATGACGGTGCTGCTCGGGGATCAGTACGGTGTCGCAGACGAGATGGACGAGATCACGAAACGGGCGATGAACAACGAGATCGAGTACGCCGAGAGCCTGCGACGCCGGGCCGCCCTCCTCGAAGACCTTCCCAATGAAAAGGTAGAAGCCGCGTTTGGTGGGGTCTACCTCCGCGAGGGGGCCGCCGAGACGATCCGCCGACTCAACGAGGCGGGCGTCTACACCGCCATCCTCACCGGCGGGTTCGAGCGAGGCGTCGAACGGGCGCTCGAACGCGAGGGCGTCACGGTCGACGAAATCGTCGCTAACCGCCTCCCCGTCGAGGACGGCGTCCTCACCGGCGCGGTCGAAGGGCCGCTGATCGAGGGGACCAAAGACGACGCCCTCGCGGACCTGGCCGAGCGTGAAGACGTCGACATGGCCGAGACCGTTGCGGTCGGCGACGGCGCAAACGACCTGCCGATGCTCGAAGTCGCCGGGCAGGCGATCGGCTTCGAGCCGAAATCGGCCGTCGCGCCGTCCTGCGACGTCATCGTCGAGACGATGGCCGAACTGCAGGACGTGCTGGAAGGAAAGGAAATTCTCCCGAACGAGTGACAGGGCAGGATGCGGTCTTCCGCCAAACCGCCGTGACCCGCAGGCTTAATACGATTCACCAGTTTTCGACATGTATGGATTATGCGCTCGCAGTCGACGGGACGCCGGAGACAATCCCCGGCGGAACCGGCGTACTGTTGTTGCACCCGAGCACCGGCGAGACCGATCGGATCGACACCGATTTTCTGAAAACTGACACGGATCACTTCCTCGTCATCTCGACCCGGACGACCGCCCGCGAGGTCAAACAGAAACTCGACTACTACGACGTCGACGAAGACAGTGCCGAGATTCTCGACACGCTGAGCGTCGAGCGGGGCTACTCCCGGCGGACCGGCGAGTCGGTCCACTACGTCGGTGCACCGGACGACCTGGACGGAATCGTCGAGCAGGCCGAGCAGTTCCTCGACTCACACGACGGCAAACTCCGGATCACGCTCGACTCGATCACCGAACTGGCCTACTACGCCGGCGAGGACCCGGCGAAAGAGGCGGTCGGTCGCCTGCTGGATCTGCTGGAAGACCACGACGCAGTCGGACTGTTCCATCTCTCGAAGGAGGTGCATCCGGAGGAGGTGCTCGGAGACTACCGAGAGCAGTTCGAGGGCGTCATCGACCTGAACGAGGACGGTGAAACGACCGTCGAGTTCTGAGACCGATCGAGTCTAACGGTTTTCGAACGTCTTCTCGGCCCACGTGACTGCGTAGTCCGGGCCGCGGTCCCGATACATCTCCGTATCCAGTGCGGTGAACGGCGCAGGTAGCTCCAGGGCGTGTTTGAGAGAGCTACAGGCGAGTTCGGTCGCATCGGCGAAGTCGGTCTCACCGCGAGCCATCGCACCGGGCACGTCGGCAAGCCGTCCTTCGATACGCTCGCCGGCGTCCTGCCACGCCTCGCCAAGCCGTGGCCGGGTGTCGAGCCATTCGGCGAAGACGTCTCGCGTGTGTAGACCGAGCCATGCGTCGTACAGTGCGGCAGCGATCTGATAGGTGCTGTTGGGGTCGAGTTCGACTGCCGCGTCGAGGTCGCAGTACTGGTCCTCGAAGAAGCCGATGAACTGTTCGGGGACGTCGAGGCCGACCTCGACGAGCGCCTCAGCGATCAGGAAGTCGACGAAGTCGTCGGGCGAACCTTCGACACGTGGCTTGATGATCACGACTGGCGGGTCGGTCTGGCGCGTCCACGCGACGCTAGCGTCGCCGGGCATCCCGATCGTAAAGTCGCTGCCGGCGTACCGACGGAGGAGCGCCGGGGCGTCCTCCGGCAGCCATTCCGAGGGGTAGGTGTGGGGATCGAGCGTGTCGACGAGCAACCCCAGATCCTCGGCCTGTGCCGGCGGAAGCATCTCGAAGTCCGATGCGGCGTCGAGCACGATCGCGTCCGGGGCGTGCTCCTCGCGGATCGCTTCCAGATCAGCAGGGAGTTCGCGGGCCTGAAACATCAGGCGAGCAGTGTCTGCAGGATCAGTACGATAGTAAGTGCGCCCGTGATGCCGATCGTTCCGACGACGATTTTGGTGGCCTGACTCATACTCGAATCGAGGGCGCCCGGTCTCTTTAAACCTTCCAGACGCTCGTCCAAATAGGCACGAGTCGATCGAACAGTCGAAGTCCGATCCTCAGGATCGAACATTAGTATAAGTACGTCAGATCGACAAACTAATTCCGTTTGCCGAAATTGGTATCAATAACAGAACAGATGACCCCCGCGATTTCTCACGAGACGAAACCGACCGACCTCCATAGACAGCGAGGGTCGATTCCATGATCCTGCTTACCGTCGTCGCCGTCACTGGCCTGGGCGTCAGTATCGCCCTTCTGACGACGTGTATGCTGTGTACCAGCATCGACCAACTCGAACGCACCAGCGGCGACCTGCGCCGCAGAGCGACCGAGATTGCGCCGTACGTAGTGGTCGCCGCGGTCCTTTTCCTGCTCAAGCTAGTGACCAACGACCTCAGTTTGGTGCTCTCGGAAACCATCGACTGGAACGTTACGGACACGCTCTATGCCGTCGAAGGGCTGTTCGTTGCCCACCTCCAGAACCTGGTCCCTGACGCCGCCTACGGGTTCTTCTCCGTGATGTACATGTTCGGCTTTCCGTACCTGTTACTCGTCCCGATCGTGCTCTACTTCCTGTTGCCAACACAGAACCACCTCAAGAAGCTATTTATCGCCTACGTGCTCAACTACACCGTCGGCGCGATCAGCTACACGGTATTTATTGCGTACGGACCGCGCAACTGGATCAGCGAACACGTCGACGGGACGATGTATCAGTTGTACCCGGAGACACAGGAGCTTACGGCTGCAGTCTCGGACGGTTCCGACGTGTTCCCCTCGCTACACACCTCGATGGCGATCATCGTGTTGCTGTTCGCCTGGCAGACGCGGCGAGCGTATCCCCGGTGGTTCAACATCGCCGCGTTCGTCTCGACGAGCGTCGTGCTCTCGACGATGGTGCTCGGTATCCACTGGGTCTCGGACGTCGTTGCGGGCGTGGCACTCGGAACCTGGTGTGTCGTCACCGCCTCCTGGATCGTCGAGCGCGTCGACAGGGACTCCGGCACGAACCGGTCCGTCGACGAGACCAGTCTGTCCTCGGAGGTCGATGATTGAGATGGACTCACGCGGTCGACCGAGCGCCCAGTATCGCCGTGGCGCTCCCGCCGATCACGATCGGCGACCAGTAGATCGCCCCGCGGAAGACGAGAACGGCGGCGGTGATGGTAGCGACGGGAACGCCGGTGGTCGGGAAGAGCAGTGCGACGTAGGCGGCCTCGATGCTGCCGAGACCGCCCGGGAACGGTGCCATCCCGGCGAGGTTCGCCAGCGGAATCGCGAAACACGCCACAGCAACCGGGATGGTGTGGCCCACCGCGGCAAAGGCCGCCAGGAGCGCGACAACCTGGAAGAGCCAACCCAGAAGCGACAGTCCGAAGACGACGGCAAGCCGGCGTCGGTCGCCAGCGATCAGACGAAGGTTCTCGACGAACCCCTCGAGGCGTTCGGTCAGCGCCGCCGCGAGAGCATCGCCGTCGACGCGTCCGGCGCTCAGACGCGATGCGAGCGCACCGATGGCCCGCGGCACCCGGTCGACGATCGCCTCTCGGGCGCGCCAGACGAGCGGCGCGGCGAGGACGATACCGATGACGACGGCGAGCGCCGACGCGGTCGCGACTTCGACCTCGTCGACGATCGTCGCAGTCATTCCGTAGTAACCGACGCCGACCAGCGCCAGCGAGACGGACGGGAACACGTTGCAGACGTCGATGGTGGCGATACCGGCGAGGCCGCTTTCGTAGCGCGCGTCAGTCGTTTTCGAGACGAGCAGGGCGGCGATCGGCTCGCCACCCGCCTGTCCGAACGGCGTGACGTTGTTCGCGAAGACGGATCCGGCGTAGAGCAGAAACGAGTTCCCGGCGGAGAGGTCGATATCGAGCGTCCCCATAACCGTCCGGAGCATCAGACTCCAGGCGGCCAGCCAGCAGACGCCGAACGCGAACGTCGCGACGACGTATGGAGGGTCGGCCGCGAACAGCGAGTCGAGGACGTCACCGATACCAACGACGAGAAACAGGCCGACGAACACCACGAGGGCACCGGCGAAGCCCAGGACGAGCGCACGTCGGCGTCGATCGACCATAGGCGCACTATCGGGACGGAACGCTTGAAACCCATGGTATACTCGAGCCGTCGAATCGGAGAACGGATCAAAAAGTGTATGATAGTGGATGAAAGGAACGTTAGCTAATGAAGGAACAGCGATTTCTGGAGTCGGACTGGGATTACTGCCTCGTGCTAGACGCGTGTCGGTACGACGTGTTCAGCAAGGTGTACGACGACTATCTCGATGGGACGCTGGAGAAGCGCCGAAGCAAGGGCTCTTCGACGCCCGAGTGGGCATACCGAACGTTTACAGACACGCACGACATCGCGTACTTTTCGGCCAATCCGTTCATCAACGACCTGGGCATCCCGTTGAACGAACTCAAGTGGGGGGCTAGCTGTGACTACGAGTGGACGGCGAACGAACACATCACGGACGTGTTCGACGTCTGGAAGGACGGCTGGGACGACGACCTCGGGACGGTGCCGCCGGACAGTCTGGCGGACTCCTTCCGGGAGCACCGGGACGTCGCCGAGGCGGCCGATCGGACGGTGCTACACTACATGCAGCCACATGCGCCTTATCTCTCTCGCGGCAAAGGACAGAAACTCAAACAGATCCGGAAGGGGATCAACCGACAGGACGAGGAAGACGACGAGGATGGCGGAGCGCTCTCGTCGATGGCCGATTCGGTCCGACCCAAAATCGAGGAGCGCCTCGAAGGCAGCGAGTTGGCCCAGAAAGCGGGTCTCTGGCTCGAACTCGACCCGGTCGACCTGGTCCGGGACGGCACCCGCGCGACTGCGATGTCCCTGCACGAAGAGAACCTGCGGATCGCACTCGAATCGATTGTCGACCTGATCGACGAACTGGACGGGCGCGTGGTCGTCGTCTCCGACCACGGGGAAGCGTTCGGCGAAGAGGGCGTCTGGGAGCACCACATCGAGACTCACATACCACCGTTAATGGAGACACCGTGGCTCGTCGTCGAATGAAGATCAGCCACTACTTCGAGTTCGAAGACGCCGTCACCGGCGGGATCAGCGAGTCAGTCAAGAACCAGCGGAAGATGCTGGATCGGATCGGCCTGGAGTACACGACCGAACCGACACTGGACGCGGACGTGTTCCACTGTAACCTCATGGGCCCGCGGTCGGTCTGGTACGCCAGACGCGCACGCTCCAAGGGCGTTCCAGTTGTCGCCCATACCCACGTCACCGCGGAGGATTTCGGGGACAGTTTCCGGTTTACGAACGCGCTCGCAAAGCCGCTCCGGCCGTATCTCGAACGAGCCTACGGGCTGGCGGACGCTCTCGTCTGCCCCTCGGAGTACAACCGCGGATTGATCGAAACGTACACCGACGTCCCGACGACGGTCATCTCGAACGGCGTCGACCGCGAGAAACTGGACGGCTACGAGTCCCTGGCCGAGCGATACCGCGAGCGGTACGATCTGGAGTCACCTGTCGTCTTCCTGGTCGGCCACGTCATCAAGCGGAAGGGATTAGAGACGTTCGTCGAGACGGCGCGTCGGCTGCCCGACATGGAGTTCGTCTGGTTCGGACCGATCGATCGGTCCCTCAAAGGGCGCTCGACGACATCTCTGATCGACGATGCGCCGGCGAACTGCACGTTCACGGGCTATATCGACGACATCCGTGGAGCCTACGCAGCAGGGGATATCTTCTTTTTCCCCACTCACGAAGAGAACGAAGGGATCGCGCTACTGGAGGCGATGACGGCCGGCAAGCCGGTCGTCGTCCGGGATATCGAGACGTTCTCGTGGCTCGACGACGGGGAGAACAGTCTGAAAGTCGACGACAACGACGGGTTCGTCGACGCGCTCGATCGACTTCGCACGCCGGAGCGGCGCGAGCGTCTGGGCGCGAATGCGGCCGAGCGGAGCGAGGCGTTCTCGCTGTCGGCAGTCGCGGGACGGTACGAAGGGCTATACGAGGAGGTGAGCTGAATGAAAATCGGATTTTTCACCGACAGTTACTTTCCCGAGATCGACGGTGTGACGTATACGATCGACCTCTGGCGGGAGGAACTGGAGGCCGCCGGACACGAGGTGTACGTGATCTATCCCGACGGGGACTATGACCCCGACGAGCGGGAGGTTCCGGTCAGGTCGATGCCGAACCCGTTCTATTCGGGCTATCGTATCCCACTACTGAGACGGCCATCGACGCTACCGGAACTGGATATCGTCCACTGTCATGGCCCGGCAACCGTGGGGCTGCTCGGCCGGTATTACGCCTGGAAACACGACCTCCCGGCCATCTACACCCACCACACCCCCATCGAGGAGTACTTCCAGCAGAGCATCAAACTCGCCTCGGTGGCGGGCCTGCTCGGATCTGTCTACGTACCCTGGGAGAACACACTGCTGGGGAGTTTCGACATCGTGACGACCTCGACCGGGCAGATCGAACGGACGGTCGAGCACGTCCAGTTGCCCGTCGGGATCGACATGGACTTCTTCGCGCCGACAGAGGAAGACTGGTATCCGGACCCGGACCGGACGGTAATCGGGTATAGTGGCCGGCTTAGCATGGAGAAGAACGTGAGCGAGATCGTGCGCGTCGCCGAGGACTGCCCGGAGTACGAGTTCGTCATCGTCGGCGAGGGGCCACGCCGTGAGCCACTCCAAGCGACTGCCCCCGATAACGTCGAGTTCCGCGATTTCCTGCCGAGAGAGGAGCTACCGACGTTTTACTCCTCGATAGACGCGTTCATAACGGCCTCGACCGCCGACACGCTCGGCCTTTCGACGCTCGAAGCGAACGCCTGCGGAACGCCCGTCGTCGCCGCCGATGTCCCACCGTTCGACCGAACGATCGGCTCCGAGAACGGAGCGCGGTTCCCGTACGGGGACCGCAACGAGATGGCGGCAGCAATCGAGAGCACGCTCACGTCGGCCTGGGAGACCAGGTCGGCCATCGAGCGGTACGACATACAGAAGACGATAGTACAGCTAGAGCAGCTATACCGTAGCGCCCCACACTCGCGGGACGCGTCACCGGTCACGGGCGAGACTCCGTGGCAGCCGTCAACAGACGAGTAGCGCCGTATCGCAGCCACCGATCCAGTAATTGTTTTACGCCGTAGCGGTGAATCTGGCAGTATGCAGAATGCTCGTGTGCTCGTGACCGGCGGAACGGGATTCATCGGTTCGAACCTGGCGAACTCGCTCGCCGAGCACAACGACGTGATCGCACTGGACAACGGCTTTCTCGGGACGGAAGCGAATCTCGACGACGATGTCGAGTACGTCGAGATGGACGTGCTGGACGAGGACCTGCCGACCGACGTCGACGTCGTCTTCCACCTGGCGGCGTTGTCGAGTCGCCAGCAACTCGAAGCGAACCCGCGGCGGGGGGCCCGCGTCAACGTGGAGGGGTTCGTCAACGTCGTCGAGCAGGCGTACGAAGACGGCTGTCGGACGTTCGTCTACGCGTCGACGTCGTCGATCTACGGGAGCCGAACTGAACCCACGCCCGAGGACGTCTCCATCGAAGCCGCGACTGGCTACGACGCCTCGATGCTGGGCCGGGAGCGCTACGCCGAGTACTACGGGAACCTCTACGACGACGTAACACTGGCTGGCCTGCGGTTTTTCTCGGTGTACGAGGGCTACGGCGGCGCCGAAGCGCACAAGGGCGAGTTCGCGAACACGGTCTCGCAGTTTACCGAGAAGGTCGCGAACGGCACCCCACCCGTGCTGTGGGGCGACGGGAGTCAGACGCGCGATTTTACCCACGTAGAGGATATCGTCCGGGGTATCGAACTCGCCGCTGACAACGAGTTAGCGGGCGTCTACAACCTCGGGACCGGCGAGACCTACTCCTTCAACGAGATGGTCGACCTCATCAACGAGACGCTGGGGACCGACGTCGACCCGGAGTACGAACCGATCCCCATCGAGAACTACGTTCACGACACCTGTGCCGATGCGTCGAAGATCCGCGAAGCGACGGGCTGGCAACCCCGGATCGGCTTCGAGGAGGGTGTCGAACGCGTCTGTGAGCCCTACCTCGACGGGGACGCTGTCGGCGCCGAGTAACGGCTCCGAAGGGTGCGGCGACGACGCGACGAACGATGGGATTTTGCGGTCGCCGACCCAAATCAGGGTATGGACCTGACAGATCGCCCCCGCCGGCTTCGGCGGGACGGGGTTCGCAAACTCGTGCGCGAGACCGAACTCCGAGCGACGGACCTGATCGCGCCGGTGTTCGTCGACGCGACGACCGACGAGCGGGTGCCGATCGACACCATGCCGGGCCACGAGCGCGTCCCCCTCGACGACGCCGTCGACCGGGTCGAGGAAGTGCTCGAAACGGGCGTCGAGGCCGTTATCCTCTTCGGGATTCCCGAGTCGAAAGACGCTCGCGGGACGCGAGCATGGGCCGAGGACGGTGTGATTCAGGAGGCAACGCGATGCATTACGGCCGAAACCGACGCCTACGTCATCACGGATCTCTGTCTCTGCGAGTACACCGACCACGGCCACTGTGGCGTGCTCGAAGACGAGGCCGCCGAGAACCCCCGTCTCACGGTCGACAACGACGAGACGCTCGACCTGCTCGATCGGATCGCCGTCTCCCAGGCCGAGGCCGGCGCGGACATGATCGCCCCGAGTGGCATGATGGACGGGATGGTCGGAGCGATCCGCGAGGGCCTCGACGCCGCGGCGTTCGAGGACGTACCGATCATGAGCTATGCTGCCAAGTACGAGAGCAGTTTCTACGGCCCGTTCCGGGATGCCGCCGACGGCGCGCCCGCCTTCGGCGACCGCCGACACTACCAGATGGATCCCGCAAACGGCGAGGAGGCGCTTCGCGAAGTCTCACTCGACGTCGAGCAGGGGGCGGACGTCCTGATGGTCAAACCCGCACTCCCGTATCTCGATATCGTCGGCGACGTCGACCGGGAGTTCGACCGGCCCGTCGCCGCCTACAACGTCAGCGGCGAGTACGCGATGTTGCACGCCGCTGCCGAGCAGGGCTGGCTAGAGCTCGAAGCGACTGCGCTGGAGTCGCTCGTCTCGATCAAACGCGCCGGCGCGGACCTGGTTATCACGTACTTCGCCGAAGACGTCGCCGAGCGACTCTAGGGCTGTTCGGCCCCACACTCCGTACAGGTGAACTGGAACGTCCCGTCGACCATTGTCGTATCCTGCGTCGTCTCCTCCTCGCACTCCGGACAGTAGATCCGGGACTGCAGGGCGTCCCAGTCGTGGCTCGCACCGGGTGCGCCGATAGCCCACCCGACGACCCTCTCCGAGCCGTCGTTGTAGCCCTCCTGGAACTCTCCCGGCGGGAACCGGATCAATTCGTCGGCCGCCACCTCGACCGACTTGCGCTCGATCCCCACGTCGAACGTGGCCGTTCCCTCCTCGACGTAGAACACCTCCTCCTGATCGTGGTGGGCGTGCAGGCCGCCCGAAAACGACTCGCCCGGCTCCAGTTCGAAGTAGTTCATCGCGAACTCCGTCGCTCCAAGCGCGGCTGAGACTGGCTTTCGCACGCTGTGGACGCCGAGCGGACTGAGTTCGTCCTCGATGTCGTCGATGCGGACTTTCTCCATGACGGGGCGTACGGAAGAGACCGGAAAAGAACTATCGGCGATCCGAACGACGGTCCGACAACCGGTGAGATCGGACCGACGGACTGCCTCGCGAGAGCAGTCCGGATCTCCGTTTTACACTGCCACCACGGGCACCTCCAATAAAAAAGGTGTGGAGCCGGTCGAACGAACCGAGAAGCGTGTTTTTACGTGTGAGTAGAGCGAACGGACTCGGAGAGATCGATGTTTGACAGTGATACCCGGACGGTGGGCGAACTCGAAGAGCGGATCGGTGCCTTCGAGGACCCGCCGGTGGAGACGGTAGACGACGACGAGCGAGCGCGACTGGTCGACGCGCTCGTCGCACTGGCCGATGCCTACGGGAGCCGTGGGGAGTTCGACGAGGAAGAGACGATGCTGGAGCGTCTCGACCGGCTTCATCAGGAACACCCGGACGCCGATGTCGACATCCACCTCGCTATTGCGCGAGCGAACGCGACGGCGGTCCACGACCGGGATGGGGTCTACGAGACCGGGATCGATCCGGGCCGGATCGAGAGCCACCGCGAGGCGATCGAAACGCTGTACCCGGAGCGGCCCGAACCGACCATCGCCGCACCGCTGGCGCGGGCGACTGCCGGGACGATCCACGCCTACGGCAAGGCCGAGGAGCCCGAGCGGATCGAACCGTTGCTCGACCGACTCGAAGCGCTCTACGAGACCCACGAGGAGACAGACGTCGCGGCCGCGGTCATGCGCGGCTACGCCCACGCCGAGCGGTATCTCGGGGGCGATGACACTGACTTCCTCTCGCGCGCCGAGACGCTGTACAGTTCGCACCCGGACGGCGACGTCGCGGTCGGGCTTGCAGGCGTGCTCGCGGGGCGAACCAACACCGACGCCGCACAGGAAGACGTCGAGGCGATCGAGCGGCGGATCGCCCGGATCGAGACCCTCGCACAGCAGTATCCCGCCGTCGAAGCGGAGATCGTCAGATGGCTCCCGATCGCGGCCGCAAACGCGACCCGGATAAGCTTCGAGCGAGCCGATTACGGCCGGATCGAGCACTGGGCCGGGAAGACGATCGAGTATCACGAGCGTCTCGACACCCCCACGAGCGCAACCTGGGCGGCGGTCGCGACCTTCTACTCCGCCCGCGCCTCGTTGTACGACGCCGAGGTCGAGGCTGGCGAGGAGAAGCTAGAACGGCTCAGAGCACTGGAGGCCGAATACGACAACCCGATCTTCGAACACTGGCTCGGCCGGTGTCTGTTCGATGCGGTCAGAGCCAACGTCGAGACGGCCCGCGCCGAGCGCGCACAGGAGTTGGCCGACGAACTGGCCGACTACGCGGTCGGTCATCAGGATCAAGACCAGATCGAAGCGGGTCTCGACACGCTGCGATCACAGGCTCCGACGATCTTCGGCGACGAGGAACCGACTCTCGGTGACGACCTCGACGACACCGTCGACACGTCGGCGACCAGCGGGAGCGTCAGCGATCCGGCGACGAACGGCGGGAGTACCGGCGAGGGGGCTGACCTCTCACCCCTCGACGAGCGGGCGGCCGTCGAGGGGAGCCAGGAACTCAGCGAGGCGATCGACCTGCTCGACGACGGCGGGCACGAGGGCGGTTCCTGTAGCTCCGGCGGCTGTGAGAGCTGTAACTCCGAGCAAGAGCTGGCCGAACCGGCGAGCGGCCCCGCTATCGCGGCGGGCGTCGTCATCGCCGCGACGGTCTTCCTCTCGGTAGCGTACGCCGGCTACCGACTGGTCACACTCGGCGCATCTGCGATTCGCAACAGCTAGCGACCCTGTAATCGCCCGGTCGCGGGATACCGATAGCCACCCTTTTTGGCGACTCGGACCGCGCTATCCAGCATGGTTTCGTGGAAACAGGGAGCGGTAGCCGTCATGGTTGTGCTCCTCGTCGTACTCGGCGGCGGCGTCGTCTATCTCTCGCTACCCTACGAGGGCTCCGAGTCGTCGATCCAGTCGGTGGAAGACGATCCGCGCGTCTCCGTCGAGACGGGGGGCGACGTCACCGTCCTCGCGCCGACCGACGCCGAGTCCGACGTCGGCGTCGTCTTCTACCCCGGCGCACGCGTCGCGCCGAACGCCTACTACGAGTCGTTGTCCCCGCTCGTCACGGACGCCAACGCGACGGTGTACATCCCCGAGATGCCGCTAAATATCGCCTTACTTGACAGTGATGCTGCAGGCGAGATTCGGGCCGGCGAAGAACAGATCGAGACGTGGATCGTCGGGGGGCACTCACTGGGCGGCGTCGCAGCTTGCGGATACGCCGCAGAGGAGGAGGTCGCAGGCCTGCTCATGTTCGCTTCCTACTGCAACGAGGACGTGAGCGACCGGGAGATGGCGGTTCTGAGCGTCACGGGGAGCGCGGATACGGTGCTCGATCGGGAGGCGTACCGCGCCAGCAAGGACCGCCTCCCGCCAACCACGACCAGCGAGGAGATTCCGGGGATGAACCACACGCAGTTCGGCTCCTACCGCGGTCAGCGCGGGGATTCGCCCTCGCCGCTGAGCGACGAGGAGGCCCACGACCGACTCGCGGACGTCGTGGTGCCCTGGATCGAAGAGCGCAGCAGCAGTAACGCTCGAGTACGCGCCGAGAACAGCGTCAGTACGGTAAACACTTATACTACCCACGGGTAAGCCCGGGGTAGATGGTCGACGCCGCGACGCTGGCGACGCTGGGTATTGCATGTCTGGCAAGCCTGTTTATGGCCTGGGCGATCGGTGCTGGATCGAGTGGCTCGACCCCGTTTGCGCCCGCGGTGGGTGCGAACGCGGTATCGGTAATGCGAGCCGGATTCTTTGTGGGACTGCTCGGCTTCGGCGGTGCAGTCCTACAGGGTGCAAACGTCTCCGAAGCGATCGGGCGGGAACTGATCGCCGGCGACGTAACGCTGACGGCGACGGCTGCAACGCTCGCGCTGATCATCGCCGCGACGCTCGTGGCGATCGGCGTATTCACGGGGTATCCAATAGCGACCGCGTTTACCGTCACCGGCTCCGTCGTCGGCGTCGGTCTGGCGATGGGTGGTGACCCCGCGTGGGCGAAGTACGCCGAAATCATGACTCTGTGGGTGTTCACACCCTTCGTTGGCGGCGGTATCGCGTTCACTACTGCGAAGATACTCCGCAGGGAGTCACTGGCGGAACGCTATACTGTCCCCCTGCTGGCAGGGCTGGTCGGCCTGATTCTCGCGAACATCGAGTTCGTCGTGCTGGGTCCACCCGGTGAGGGGGCAACGCTAGCGGCCGAGGTCGGGCGGTCGCTCACCGGGCCGGGGATGGTGGGACAGGCGATCGTTTCGCTCGGCCTGGCCGTCGTCGTCGCAGGACTGCTCTACCGCGAGATGGGCATCGACGCCGATCGCGGTCAGCGTCGGTTCCTGCTCGTGATGGGCGGCCTCGTCGCCTTCTCGGCCGGTGGCAGTCAGGTCGGCCTCGCGATCGGCCCGCTCTTGCCCCTGTTGGAGCCACAGGGCATCTCGATTACGGCAATCCTCGTCGGCGGGGGTATCGGCCTCCTGATCGGATCCTGGACCGGTGCACCGAGAATGATCAAGGCGATCGCACAGGACTACTCCTCGCTCGGACCACGCCGGTCGATCGCCGCGCTGATCCCCTCGTTTGCCATCGCACAGACAGCAGTTCTCTTTGGCATCCCCGTCTCGTTCAACGAGATCATCGTCAGTTCGATCATCGGGAGCGGCTACGCCGCAGGAGACGGCGGCGTCAGCGGGTCCAAAATGGGCTACACCGTGCTCGCCTGGGTGGCGTCGCTTGTCGGGGCAGTTATCGTCGGCTTCGGCGCTTTCTCGACCGTCGATCTCTTCCTGTAACGGAGGTAGTTAGAGCTCTTCGGCGTCAGCGACGCCTTCTTGCTCTTCTGCCTCGTCACGCTCAACCTGTTCCAGCAGTGCCTTCTTGATGCGGGTGTTCTCGACTTCCTCGACAGTGATACGGATCCCGTCGTACTCGATCTGCTCGCCCTCCTCGACGAGTCGCCCGGCACGGTTGAACACGAACCCTGCGACGGTCTCGAACTCCTCGCCCTCGGGGAGATCGATCTCCAGAGCCTCGTTGACCTCGTGGATGTTGACCTCTCCCTGAACGACAGCGCCGTCCTCGACGTGGTCGATCGGCATTTCTTCGCCGCCTTCGAGGATTTCGCCGACGATCTCCTCGACCATGTCCTCCATGGTAATCAGGCCCTCCGTAGTGCCGAACTCGTCGATTACGATCACCATATGCATCCGCTCCTCGCGCATCTCGGTCAGCAGTTCGTCGACGTTTTTCGACTCGGGGACGTGTAGCGTCGGGCTAATGAGGTCATCGAGTTCGAGTTCCGAAGCCTCGGTCTCCCCGTAGTTGACGTCCCGAACCAGATCACGGATGTGGACCACGCCGATCACGTTGTCGAGGCTTCCCTCGTAAACCGGGACGCGAGCGTGGCCGCTCTGGATACAGGTCTGAATCGCCTCGTCGATACTGGCCTCGACCGGCACCGCAGTCATGTCCAGCCGCGGCGTCATCACCTCCTTGGCGATGGACTTGTTGAACCGGAAGATCCGCTGGAGCATCTCGTGTTCTTCCTCCTCGATGACGCCTTCGCGCTCGCCGGTCTCGATCATGTCCTGGATCTCCGAGCGGGTCACATAACCGGATTCGATCGCCGCCTGCCCGCCGGTGAGTCGATTGACTTGCCGGGTGAGGAAATCGAAGGTGACCACCAGCGGGAGGAGCATGTAGCCCGATAGTTTCAGCGGGCGAGCGATCCGGAGCGCCCACGATTCGGTGTTCTCGACGGCGTAGGATTTTGGCGCGCTCTCGCCGAACAGCAGGACGACAGCGGTGATACCAAATGTTGCACCCGCGACAGCCACCCCCTGGCTGAAATAGATCGCCAGCAGGCCGGTTGCGATCGATGACATCGCGATATTGACCAGGTTGTTCCCGACCAGAATCGTCACCAGTAGACGGTGCGGATCGGTTTTGAGCTGTTTGAGTGTCGACGCCCCCGGCCGCCCCTCGTCGGCCAGCGCATCGGTCCGATAGTCCGGGAGCGAGAACATGGCTATCTCCGAGGAGGAGAAAAACGCTGACAGCCCCATCAGGACAACCAGCACGGCGACTCCTGCGATGGTAACTGTCGAATCCGTCAGTTCGAAGCCAAACAGCGCAAACCCGGGTGTAGACGCCTGCAAAATCGACGAGAGGGGTATCGTCATCTAGGGGTAGTTGTCTGGCGGATGAATTAACTCTTGTGAGGCAGAGAGGGCGGTTGGAGCAACCGGACCGGTTATTCCGTGACCACAGGTAGTACGAAACTATCGGTCGCTCCGATCGGACGCGAGATCGATCGCCGCGAAGCCAACGTTTTCGGCCGTCCAGACCCACGGTAGAGTATGAGCGAGACACCGATCATGTTCTACCGCCTCCAGGCCTGTCCCTTCTGTGAGCGCGTCACACGGATGCTGGACGAGCTGGAGCTGGACTACCGATCCCGGTTCGTCGAGCCGATGCACTCCGAGCGGGACGTCGTCAAGCGAGTAAGCGGGAAACGGACGGTTCCCGCAATCGTCGACGAGTCGACCGGCGTGACGATGACGGAGAGTGCGAACATCGTCGACTATCTCGAACGGACGTACGGAGGGAGCGCCTGATGGTCGAACTCGACTTCGATGTCGTCGACCTGCCGGAGCGAGATCACGTCGAGGAAGGCGACGTTGCACCCGACTTTACCCGGCCGCTCGTCAACGAGGAGTTCTGGGAGGATCGATCGCTATCGGACGTGACGGAGGACGGGCCGGTGCTCCTCGTCTTCTACACGATGGACGGCGCGTTTCCGGCGACGTACATCTGGAACGAGATTCGCGACCGAGAGTGGGAGACCGAGTTCGATGTCCGGATCGTCGGACTGTCGATCTCGGATCCGTACTCCCACAAACGGCTGATCGGGGAGCGTGGGATCGACTACGAACTGTTCAGCGATCCGAACAACACCGTCGCCGTCGAGTACGGGATTCCCAACGATCTCGACGGGATGACCGGCGTGTCGGAGCCACGACCGGCGGTGTACCTGCTCGACGATGAGCGAGTCGTCGAGTACGCCTGGGTCGCCGAGGAGTGGCCGCAGTTCCCCGACTACGACGAGGTAGAGGCGGCGCTATCGGAGCTGTAGGGCTGCCAGCGGAGAGAGCAAACAGGCGGCACGAAGGCGTCACGACGCGGCGTGCCACGCACCCGCGCAGACCGGCGTCGTGGTGACGAGTCAGCGCATGCAGTTGCTGGCCGCCCGATCGTATATACGTTCTCGGGAGAACTCAGAACTGATCAGCAAGCGCATCGACGACTACCGGGGCGGCGCTGACGGCACTGCAGGGCCGTTCGATCGTATCAGTGCCGTAGACGGCGTCGACGCCGGCCCGCGAGAGTTTCGTGACCGCGTTGCCGGCGAGCAACGGGTGGATGCAAGTGACGAAAACGCGGTTTGCACCGCGCTCCTGGAGTATGCTGAGGGCCTCGCTCATCGTGGATCCGGTGGCGATAATGTCGTCGATAACGACGACGTCACGGCCGTCGACGCTCGTGTCGCTCGGCGAGATTTCGACCTCGGATCCGGAATGGCGTTTCTTCTCGAAGTAATCGACCGTACCGGTGCCGGCGGCCTCCTGGACCGTCTCGGCAAGATCGATCGCACCGGCGTCCGGGGAGAGGAAGAGCGGATCGGTTAGATCGTCGGGCAGCGGTTCGGCGAGCCGAGCGGCCGCGCTGATCGGCGTCGCAGGAGGATCGAAGAAATCACAGACGTCCTCCTCGTGGGGGTCGATCGTCAGCACGCGATCCGCACCAGTGCTGATCGCCCGGGCCACTGCACGGACCGAAACAGGCTCGCCCTGCTCGAACGCCTGGTCCTGTCGCGCGTAGCCCAGATAGGGAACGACAGTGATTACCTCCCCGAAGCCGGCTTCGTGGGCGGCGTCCTGAAGCTGGAGCAGTTCGATGTGTGCGTCGCTACTCGGCGTCGAGGCGACGACGATAGCCCGCTCGCCGTCCGCCGGTGTCACGTCGCCGATGCTGGCCATCAACTCGCCGTCGGGAAACCGGTCGAATGCGACGGGCGCGAGCGGTTCGTCAAGCCGCTCTGCCAGTTCGGCCGCGATCGACTGGGAGTGGCGTCCGCTGAGGATCATACCCGATGGAACTCCGGCGTCGGTTAAACGCGTTTTCGTTCGCACCGACGCCCGCGGACGCGTTCAGGTTCGTGCTCTGATGTCTTCGACGATATCGTCGAGGTCGTCGTCCGAGAGGTCCGGGCGGTCGCCCGCGATGGCGTGGATCGGCCCGCCGCCGTCGCCCTCGAACCGTGGGATGATATGGCCGTGGACGTGCGGGACTTCCTGGCCAGCCACCTCGCCGTTGTTGAACGCGACGTTGCAGGCATCGGCACTGACGGCGTCCTCGACGGCCGGGACGAGGGAGTGGAGCGTATCGAACACTTTCGGGGCGAGATCCTCGGGGAGGACGTCCAGCGTCTCGTGATGTGCTTTCGGGATCACGAGCGTGTGGCCGGGGGCGAGCGGGTTGGCGTCGAGGAACGCGAGCGTTTTGTCGTCCTCGTAGACGGTGTGGCTCGGAATCTCTCCGTCGACGATCGCACAGAAGATACAGTCCTCGCTCATACTCGAATGCCTCGGCGGCCGATAGCAAAAACGTTGCCCACGCCGTCACTGCATAAGCGCGTCTAAACGCTCGGCGAACGTCGTGACGTACTCCTCGCCGTCGTAGCCGAGGCGAGCGATCCAGACCTCCTGATAGGACGGGTGCAAGACGGGGAGAACGGCCGGATCGATTCCCGCCGGGTCGATAGGATCGAGAACGCAGTCCAGAAAGCCGTCGAGCGACCGCTCTGCGAGCGAGAAAACCGATCGAGTCGCGTGCTTGCCCGCGGGCACGAGCACGTCCGGTTCGATCCCTTCGAGTTCGGTTTCGAGGTGGACTCTGCAGGTCCGCCGTTCCTCGTCCGTCGGTTCGCGGTTCGATCCGTCTGCTCCCTCGGGAAAGCATTTGACGGCGTTCGTAAAGTATGCGTCCTCGCCGTAGCCCGCCTCGGCGAGTAGCCTGCGGATCCGCCGCCCGGAGTGGCGCGTCGTGAACGCTTTGCCAGTCCAGTTGCCGCCGCGCCAGCGCTCCTCCGGCGCGTCGTCCGGCGGTAACCCCGCGCCGGGAGCCTCACCAACGACGACGACGCTCGCGTCGAGAGGACCGGTGCCCCACGAGATACACTCGCGGGATTCAACGAGCGCCGGACAGCGTGAACAGTCGGGTTCGAGGACGTTACGGGAGGCGGGAAACTGCGTCATACTCTGCTTACTCCGTCAGCGGAAGGATGACGCCGAAGACGGCGACAGAGAGGAACGCGACGAGGACGCCGATCGCTTCCATATCGAAAAACAGCGTGTGTGTCCAGCCCGGTACATCAGAGAACAAGACGCCTGCGAACAGTAATTCCCCGACGACACCGCCGATGAACAGCCCAACTCCCATCAGAAAGCCGTACTTAGTCACCGTCGGATAGTTGAGGTCGCCGTACCGACCGGTCGTGCGTGTCATATACTCCTTCGTCTGTCGATCAGTTATAAACTTCTTGATAGTGAGTAGACGGCTGAGAGCGAACAAAAGAGTAATATCAGCCGGTATCATCCTTGTGTACATGCAAATCGAAGTGCTGGTCGAACTGCTTGCGTATTTCGCCCTTACCGTAGTGGTAACGGGAGTCGGCCTCGTCGCCGAATTGAACAGTTACCTGTATCTGTCCGGCGGTGAGACCACGGTCGCACTCTGGCTCGCCGGCATGGGGATTCTGTGTCTGTACGCAGGTGTGTACATGCTCGGCTACGGAAAGCTAATCCCGGCCACCCTCAGCGTCGTCCGCAACTAGCTGACGCGTCACTGGCTGTTTTCGACGATCTATCGACTCCCGCCGAGAGCTAGCTGAGGCCAACGAAGAGGACGACGAGCAGGGCCCTATTCTGAGAGGGAGTATCCAAGCGCACGACTGCGATCACGAGGCAGTGATTCGGGACAGTCGCGTCCCGAAGATACCATTGACAATTGTTGTGATTTATCAACAAGCATTTGTATCTTGGATATTTATCTGTAATCAAATACAATGCGCGAGGGAAACACACCTGTACATCGCCGTGACGTCCTCAAGGGCGTCGGCGGAGCGACGGTGGGATCGGCAGTCGCCGGTGGGGCAGGCGCAACCGCCGCCGTCAGCACCGCCGCCGAAACGGCGATGCTACAGTACTTCCACACCGACTGGACGGAGGTGGAAGCCAGCATGGCCCAGGTCGCCGACGCCGGGTTCGGTGCGATTCACGTCCCCCCGCCACAGGAGAGCGTCCTGACCAGAGCGGATCAGGGCAAGGAGCATCCCGATTACGGCGCGGAGTACCCCTATCACCCGCCGCTTGGCTACCAGCCCTACGACCGCACATCTCTCGATAGCGAGTTCGGCACCGAAGCCGAGTTCCGCTCGATGATCGACGAGGCCCACGCCCAGGGCGTCGACGTGATCGTCGATGTCGTGCTCAATCACAACGGGGCCGGGATTGCTCTCGACGACTTCCCGAATCTCGACTCCGAGCAGTTCTATCAGAAGGGTGGTCTCGAGGGATGGATGTACTCGTTCGACTCGAGCGACGAGCGCTGTTATAACGGCAGCGAACCGAAAGATCCCAACCAGTGGGAGTGTGACCCGGAGGCGATAGAGGACCACGACCTCGTGGGGCTTCCATCGCTCGACTGGACGACCCAACACGTTCAGGACCTCGCCTACGACTACCTCCAACTGCTCGCGGATTGCGGTGCCGACGGCGTGCGCTGGGACGCCGCCAAGCACATCCACAACTGGGTCTTCGAGGAGTATCTCAACCCCTGGGCCGACGAACTGGGGTTCTACACCGTCGGCGAGGTGTTGTTCGATCCGATCGGCTACGTCGACGAGTACGCCCGGACGGGAATGCAGATCACCGACTACCCGCTGTTCTACACGATGAAGTACGAGGCGTTCACCGGCGGCGGCGACTTCCGTGTGCTGGACCGCAGCGACGCAGGCTACGTCGCACAGAACCCCACCCAGTCGCTCACCCTGATCGCCAACCACGACAGCGCGCCGCCCGAACTCGAAGCGCTCGCTCGGGCGTTCATTCTCACGTACGAGGGGTATCCGCGACTCTACAACTACCTGCTCGATTTCGACGATCCGGGGCTCCGAAATCTGCTCTGGATCCGCACCAATCTGCTCGGCGGGCGCGCGATCACCCGCCACGCCGACGCGGATTTCATCGTCTACGAGCGCGAGGACAACGCCGTCGTCGCGCTCAACAAGAGCGGCAGCGAGCGAAGCGAGCGGATCGACGTCCCCTGGGCCGACGAACCGCTACAGGAGTACACCGGCAACGCCAGCGATACGGTCGCCGACGGGGACGGACGGGCGGAGATCACTGCACTGGCCGGCGGGTGGGCGGTCTACGCCCCCGAAGACGCCGCCAGCGACCCGTCCGAGGAGAACGACTCTATCGACGACGGGGATGGAAGTACCGGAGGCAGCAGGGACGCCGAACTCACCCTCCAGATCGAGGCACCGACCGCGGACGGCGAGTCGGTCTACATCACCGGCAGCAGCGTCTCACTCACCGATTGGGGCACCGGTATCGAGGGCACCCACGCGGGCGGAGACGTGTGGGAAGTCACCATTGACGATCCGGGCGCGTTCGAGTGGAAAACGCGACGCGGCCCCGAAGGTGGCTCGGGCGACATCTGGGAGGCGGGCGACAATCACACCGACGCCGACCTCGCGCCAGCGCATCAGGGCTGGGAGGACGGCTTTGATACGACGGCGGACGAGAAATCTGGCGACGATAGCGGCACTAACGATTCCACTGATTCCACCGACGACGGAACCGACGACACCACTGATTCCACCGACACCGGAACCGACGACACGGCTGAGTCTGACGATAGTGGAACCGATGACACCGCTGATTCCGCAGACAGTGGAACCGATGATACGAGTGATTCTGTCGACACCGAATCCAACGATACCACCGACTCTACCGAGGAGGGCACCGACGACTCGGCAGAGTCCACTGACAGCGGGGCCGATGAGGGTAACGAGAGCACTGAAGACGACGAAACCGACGACAGCAGTTCTGGCAATGCTAATGAGGGGACCAGCGACGACGCCACTGCGGACGATACGGAGGCCGAAAAGAGCGGGGACGGGGACAGCGAGGCTGAATCGGACGCGGATGGCGCTGACGCCACTGCGACCGATGCAGACGACGACCTCCCCGGGTTCGGGATCGGTGCAAGCGTCTCCGGGATCGGCGGCGCACTGCTGGCAGGCAAGCGACTGGCCGGGACCGACGAAGACGCCGAGTGATCACGGCAAGCCGTTGTTGCTCCGGGGCGTGATCCACAGCGGGGTACCGATTGCCCTTTGTTTTAGGAGTGAGATAGGGCGTGTATGGACCGATTTCGGGAAGTCGACGACCAGTACGATCCGGACGCGGTCGAGGACCGCGCGTTCGAATACTGGGACGACGTCGATGCCTACGAGAAAGCGAAAGCCGAACGGGAAGGTAACGAGGAGTTCTTCTTCGTCGACGGCCCGCCGTACACCTCCGGCGCGGCGCACATGGGAACGACGTGGAACAAGACGCTGAAAGACGCCTACATCCGCTATCTCCGGATGTCGGGCTACGACGTCACCGACCGGCCGGGCTACGACATGCACGGCCTGCCCATCGAGACGAAAGTCGAGGAGCGCCTCGGCTTCGAGAACAAAAAGGACATCCAGGAGTTCGGCGAGGAAGCCTTCATCGAGGAGTGCAAGCAGTTCGCCGACGAACAGCTAGAGGGACTCGAATCCGACTTCAAGTCTTTCGGCGTCTGGATGGACTGGGACGACCCCTACAAGACGGTCGACCCGGAGTACATGGAAGCGGCCTGGTGGGGGTTCAATCAGGCCAACGAAAAAGGTCTCGTCGAGCAGGGCCAGCGCTCGATTTCGCAGTGTCCGCGGTGTGAGACCGCTATCGCGAACAACGAGGTCGAGTACGAGGACGTCACCGACCCGTCGATCTACGTGAAGTTCGATCTGGTCGATCGCGAGGGCCAACTCGTCATCTGGACGACGACGCCGTGGACGATTCCGGCGAACACGTTCGTCGCCGCTGATCCCGGCCTGACCTATCAGGGCGTCCGGGCCACCAGGGACGGCGAGGAGGAGGTCATCTACGTCGCCGAGGAGTGCGTCGAGGACGTCCTGCGCGAGGGCCACTACGACGACTACGAGGTCGTAGCGGAGGTCACCGGCGAGGAGATGGTCGGCTGGGAGTACAAGCATCCGCTCGCCGATGCTGTCGATCATCCCGGCGGCGACGGCGCTTTCGAGGTGTACACTGCCGATTACGTCGAAGCGGACCGGACGGGACTCGTCCACTCCGCGCCCGGCCACGGTGAGGAGGACTTCAGGCGCGGTCGCGAACTCGGTCTGGACGTCTTCTGTCCGGTCGGCGGCGACGGCGTCTACACCGACGAAGCGGGCAAATACGCCGGCGAGTTCGTCAAAGACGCCGACGAGGAGATCATCGCCGACCTCGAAGCGAAAGGAGCGATGCTCCATTCCGGCGAGACCCACCACAGCTACGGCCACTGCTGGCGGTGTGACACCGGGATCATCCAGATCGTCACCGACCAGTGGTTCATCACGATCACCGACATCAAAGACCAACTCCTGGAGAACATCGAGGACAGCGAGTGGTACCCACAGTGGGCGCGCGACAACCGCTTCCGCGACTTCGTCGAGGAGGCGCCGGACTGGAACGTCTCGCGCCAGCGCTACTGGGGTATTCCGGTTCCGATCTGGCTGCCCGACGCGGACTCGTCCGCGAACGAAGGCGGCGAAGCCGCCGGAGGCTGGGATGGCTCGATGGACGACGCCATCGTGATCGGCGACCGCGAGGAACTCGCAGAGCGCGTCGATCAGGAGATCGACCCCGCAGACGTCGACCTGCACAAGGGGACCGTCGACGAGCTAACGATCACCGAGGACGGCCGGACGTACAGCCGTGTCCCCGACGTCTTCGACGTCTGGCTCGACTCCTCGGTTGCCACGTGGGGCACCATCGGCTACCCCAGCAACGAGGAGGACTTCGACCGACTCTGGCCCGCCGACCTCATCATCGAGGCCCACGACCAGACGCGTGGCTGGTTCTGGTCCCAACTCGGGATGGGCACCGCGGCGGTGGGCGAGATACCCTACGACGACGTCGTGATGCACGGCTACGCCAACATGCCCGACGGCCGTGGGATGTCAAAGTCGAAAGGCATCACCGTCGAGCCTGACGAAGTGATCGAGGAGTACGGCGCGGACCCGATGCGCCTGTTCCTCCTCTCGGTCAACCCACAGGGCGAGGACATGCGCTTCTCGTGGGACGAGACCGAGAGCATGCAGCGCAACCTCAACATCCTCTGGAACGTGTTCCGGTTCCCGCTGGAGTACATGCGTCTGGACGGATTTGATCCCGCCGAGACAAGCCTGGAAGCGGTGGACGACGACCTCGAACTCGTCGACGAGTGGGTGCTCGCCCGGCTCCAGACCGTCGTCTCGGAGATGACCGAGGCCTGGGACGAGTACCGCCAGGACCGCGCGCTCGACACGCTTCTGGAGTTCGTCGTCGAGGACGTCTCGCGGTTTTACATCCAGGTAGTCCGCGAGCGGATGTGGGACGACGAGGGCTCGGCCAGCAAACGGGCCGCCTACGCCACGTTCTATCACGTCCTGAGCACGGTCGTCAAACTGCTCGCACCCTTCGCACCCCTGATCAGCGAGGAGATCAACCGAACCCTCACCGGCGACAACGGCAAGGACACCGTCCACGCGCTGGACTGGCCCGAGGCCGAGGAGTACTGGGCCGACGGACAGTTAGAAACCGACGTTGCCCTCCTGCGGGCCGTCGAGGAGGCCGGCTCGAACGCCCGGCAGAAGGCCGAACGGAAACTGCGCTGGCCCGTCACGCGGGCCGTCGTCGCGGCCACCGACGAGCGAAGCGTCGAGGCCGTCAAGCGTCACCGCGACCTGCTGGCTGACCGCCTGAACGCCCGCGAAATCGAACTCGTCGGAACCGGCGACGATTGGGGCGAACTCCAGTATAGCGCCGAGGCCGACATGAGCGAACTGGGCCCGGCCTTCGGGGGCCGCGCCAGCGAGGTTATGAACGCGCTCAACGAGGCTCGCGTCGACGAACAGTCCCTCGACGCGCTCGAAGCCGAAGTCGAGGACGTCCTGGAAGACGACGACGAACTCACCGACTCGATGGTCGAGTTCGTCACCGAGACGCCGGAGGGCGTCACCGGAACCGGCTTCAGCCGGAACGGCGACGACCTCGGCGTCGTCTACGTCGATACCGCGCTCACCGAGGATATCGAGAGCGAGGGCTACGCCCGCGAGGTGATCCGGCGGGTCCAGGAGATGCGCAAGGAGATGGATCTGGATATCGAAGAGCGGATTCGGCTCGACGTCGAGATCGCGGACGACCGGGTCGCCGATCTCGTCAGCGAACACGAGGATCTGATCAAAAGCGAGGTTCGTGCTGATTCGATCGAGGCGGTCGAAGACGGCCACCGGAAGACCTGGGATGTCGAAGGCGTCGAGATGAACATCAGGATCGCCCCCGTTTCGGCTCCGGCAGCCAGCGAGTAGGACCGAGCGGCTCTGCCGCTCGGCTTTTTCGCCCACCGGAAGACGAGTCTTCCGAGCCTTGCTTCGCTTCGCTCAGCAAGACACGTTTTTCGAGGAGGGTCGAACGCTCGCGGAGAGCGATGCGGCTATCGACGGACAGTGTTCGACACGTGCAGTCGACAAAAAGAACGCGCGTAGAGAAACGTAGAATCAGCCGACAGTGCGGTTACTCCTCGTCGTCCTCGCTGTCCTCGGAGAGGCGCTTGGCGGCGAGTGCGCCAGCACTGACGCCGGCCGCACCCGCGGCGATGCCGAAGCCGGGCAGGCCGTCGTCCTCACTGTCGTTCTCCTCGCCGTTCTCCTCGCCGTTCTCCTCGCCGTTTGCGGGTTCGGGCGCAGCGTCGCCCAGCGGGACGAGCGGGATTTCGGGCGTAGTGTCCGCGTCGTACGCGAGCACGTCGGCACGAGTCTCGCCCTCCGGCAGGAGGAGATCCATCGCCGCCGGGTCGTCAACGCCCTCGATGCCGCCGCCGATGGCGTACTCCGCAGGCTCGGGATTGATCCCCCGGATGTCACCATCGCCGTAGCCGTCGAACGGCGTCATGATCGCCGCGAAGGCGACGTCGTCAGTCCAGTCGACCGCGCTCTTCGGGAAGTCGACCACGACCTTGTTCGAGTCGCTCTGGTAGTACTCGACATCGCCGGAGACCGGTTCGCCCTCGGCGTCTTCGACGTCCGCCGTCCCTTCGCCGTGTGCGAGCACGCGGCTGTGATGCGGGCTCGCGGTGTTGAAGTTCGTCCCGGGGCGGCCCTCGACGCCTTCGGGGCCGTCAGCCTCGGGAGAGTTGATGTAGATCTGAACGAACTGGTGAGAGACCGGATCGAGTCCCCACGGGTTCTCGATGTCGCTCGCCATCGTGAACTCGAAGCGCACTCGGGCGGGCGACTCGTAGACGGTCACCGCCTCGACGTCCCAGGTCCCCTCGTAGAAATCGTCACCGGTCGGGTAGGTGTACTGGTCAGGACCGTACGGCGCGCCGCCGGTGCCGGTCTCGAAGGTTTCGACCTCCTCGAACTCGGCGACGAGCGAGGAGTACGGAATCTCCGCGAGCGTGCCGTCGCCGTATGCCAGCGCGTCCGCAGTCGGGGTGTCACCGGCCGAGTCGATGACGTTCGGCGCACTATCGTTTTCGGCACCACCGAAGACCTCTGCACCGGCCTCAGTTTCGACCGGGCGAACGTTGCCGGCCGCCGAGTTGTCGTAGCCCAGTAGCAGGGGTGCGATCTCCATCTGATCGAGACTCCCCTCGATGGCTTCCTTGGGGAACTCGACCAGTATCGCCTCGTTAGCGTTGTTGATCGTCAGTTCGCCCGTTGCGAGTTCGGTACCGTCGGCATCTTCGATGCGAACGCCGTGTTCGCCGTCGGCGACGAGGCGGTACTGATAGGGTGCCTCGAAGGTCGCATTGACACCGTCGCGCGCGTCAGTCGACCCGCCGCTCGCGTCGGGATCACGGATGTACACCTGCAGGTGCTGGTGGGAGAGGCCGTGCTCGTAGTCCCACGGGTTCGTCAGATCGCCGTCGATTTCGACGACGAACTGGAAGTCGTTTTTCGACTGGTGGACGTCGAACCGCGTCAGATCGAAGACGCCGTCGTCGAAGTCGCTGCCGGTCGGGTACTCGTAGGTGCCGGGACCGGCATCGGTCCCGCGCTCGGCACTGAGTTCGATGAGCATGTCGCCGACCGAGAACAGCGACGGCGTCTCCAGCACGGCAAACGTGTCGACCTCGACGGTCACAGCGGTGTCGCTCTCCTTGGTTGCGATGTTCTCGCCGGTGACCTGATCGACCGGATCGACCTCCGGCCGCAGGATCGGTGAGATGGGGCCATCCTCGAAGTTGGCGATGACGATCACGCTTTCCGGACCGTCGACGTCGTCGAGTTCGGAGGCGTCACGACCGAAGACGATCATGTTCGGGTTGTCCTGCGTGAACGCGTACGCGTTCCGGAGCTCTGCGGCGGGTTTGAGCGCGTCCAGGTCGTGGTACGTCTCGATGACGTCCTTGTAGAACTGGAGGTGCTCCTCGTCGTAGGTGTCCCAGTTCATGAACGCGCGCTGTTTGCCACCTTCGCGGACGTCGGCACCGGTGTCGATGTTGCCAGCGTCGTCACGACCGCGGTTGTCCTCCTCGAACGCGTCGAGTGAACTCGCCGGCCAGCGGCTCTCGCCCCAGCGGCTGATCTGGCGCTCCTGGCCGTAGTAGATCGACGGGACGCCGGGGAGGCCAACGCCGGCCGCCCAGGCGGCACGCTGTCGCTTCGCGCCGATCTCCCACTCCTCGTCGGGGATCTCCGAGGGATCGTCCGGCGGGTCGTTCATGTTGACGACCGTGCTGTTGAGCAGGCGTTCCTCGTCGTGGTTCTCGATGAGGTTGAGGATCAGCGAGGAGTTCGGGAAGCCCTGGTTCTCGCGGTCCTGAACGTCGCCGACGAGCGACTGTGCGCCGGTGTTGCCGGCCGCGACCGAGTGGGACGTGCCGGTGAAGCCTTCGGTATCGAAGTGCATGTCGAAGGCGTTCTCGGACATCGTCGGATCCTTCGGAATCGTCTCGTCGAGCATCAGGTACTCGCTGTTGTTCTCGCGGACGACCTCGCGGATCTCCTTCCACATGCTGTTGGGGACGCCCCAGGCGATGTCACAGCGGAAGCCGTCGACGCCGACTTCGCCCGACCAGAAGTCCGCGACTGCGAGCATGTGCTCGCGGACGGCCACGTTGTCGTAGTTCCAGTTCGGCATCACACGCAGGCCGAAAAAGCCGGTGTTGGTCGGGATCGGATCGGCGATTTCGGCCGTCGGGTCCTGTTGGAGCCCCTGGACGGTCCCGGCCGCTTCGACACGGTCCCACCAGTCGAAGTACTTCGAGTCCTCGTTCCATTCGTTGATCGCCGGATACTCGAAGTTGGCGTCGAGCAGTGCCTGCGTTCGCTCCTCGTCCTGACTGGCGATGGTGTCCTGGAAGAACGGATGGCCACGGCCAGCGTGGTTGATGACGATGTCGAAGATGACGTTGATGTCGCGTTCGTGACACGCATCGACGAACTCCTTGTAGGACTCGACCGGATCCTTGCCCTCCGGAACGAGGTCCTCGGCGACGCCGAAGTAATCGTTCGAGTCGTAGCCGTGGGGACCGCCGCCCGGCGGCTGGTCCTCGGTGAAGTTCGAGAGGTTGTTGTTCAGGAACAGTTTGTCGACGCTCTCGGCCGGAACGATCGGCGTCAGCCACACCGCGTCGACGCCGAGTTCGTCGAGATAATCGAGGCCGCGAGCGCCAGTGCCGGCATCGCCGTTGATGATCGTATCGAACGTCGTCTGGCCGCGTTCGCCGGCCCACGATCGGGGGAAGATCTGATACATGACGCCGTCTTCCATCCACTCCGGGGCGCGGTTCGGATAGTGGATCGAGCCGTCCGGATCGAGTTCGACGGTATCGATCATGCTCCGCGCGTGTCCGTCGTGTGCGGCGACGTGAACGCGGGCGGTCTCACCGTCGAGAGCGCTCGTCTGGACGTGTGCCTCCTCGCCGTCGGTCTCGATATCGTCCGTTTCGAGCGCGTCTCGGTCGTCGGCGAGGAAGACGACTTCGAGGTCGTCCGTCGACGCCCGGCTTGCCGGTGCGAGTTCGGGGTTCGACTGAAGGACGAACTGGTCGCCGTCGTATTCACCCTCGAATTCGACTTTCGGACGAGGACCGTTACCCTCCGGGAACGCGTGGATCGTCATCCGGTGCGTCCCGTCGGGCGCGTCGAGTTGGACGACGTACGTTCCGGGGACATCGGCCTCGAATTCGGCGACGTTCTCGTCATCGGTAGAGTAGCGAGTGACTGAGGCGGAGTCGTGTGTCCGCTCGAACGTCAGTTCCGCATCGCTGTCGGACGGTTTGTCCGCGAGCGACCACTCGAAATCGTCGGCGTCGTAGTTCTCCGGGTCGCGCCCGAAGTCGGGGATTCGTGGCGCGAGATTGTCGCGGGCATCGTACGACCAGCCGCCGACGTCTGCAGGGTTCGAGAGCGTCTCGCCCACTTCGACGAACCGTGGATGGCCCGGATGGTGGGAGTCCGCCCCGTCGGCGTGCGTTTCGGCGTGCTGGTCCATCAGTTCCGCTGTCGATGGCATCGAGGTGAGCGAGAGAGCGCCGAGCCCTGCCACACCACCGAGGACGGTTCTACGGTCTACGTCGGGATCGAGATTGCTGTCGTTATTACTCATAATGTCGTTTGGGGAGCTGCATGTGTCTGCGAGACAGGGACGCGACTCCATGGTCCCTGGAACAAGGCCACCCGTCCGCGGCGCGCCGCCCACGGGTGGAGGTCACGGACAACCGGCGACTGGCTAGTCGACGGGTACGAACGAAAAGTGCGCTTCCGACCCTCAGGCCGGACCGCTTCGAATGTCCGCGACTGATTTGGCTGCGACTCATCGACACATGGTGATGTAATTGTTCATCATGTATAATACCACATCTATAACTAGTATTTGCCTCTAGTCTATTACTATGTAATCAAGTATATAATATATATTACTGCTACTGAATGCGGTGGGAAATTCGCAAGAAGGAGTTCACGCCGGTCGACAGTTCCGGCCGTTTCCTATCAGAAGGAGTATCTATAGCCTCAATCGAGATCGACGCGCAACTCGCACCGGTCGTCGCCCTCTCGAAGGCAGGTCGACTCGTCGATCATGGTCGTAGCGTCGTACTCCGCCGCGACCCCGACGGCGATCCCTCGTAACACCGTACAGAGTTCGCGTTCCGACCGATAGGTTAGCACGACCGCCTCGCCCTCTGCTCGGGTCGAGACCGTCGTAGACGCGCTCTCGCCGTTGTCCGCTTCGAGTTGCTCGTAGATCGTATCCAGCGCCAGCAGCACTTCCTGTGCGCCCCACTCGTCACGGACGTGGGCTTTGAACGTATCAAGCAGTTGTGGTGCCAGCGACTGGCCAAACGCGCGCTGGATCGAGTTCTCGGTCCGGCCGCTCAGTTCCGAGAGCGCGGTGACAGCGCGCGTAATCTCGTTGTCGGGGTAGTGAGTCACGGGCAAGTATAGCTTCGGGTCGAGCCCGGCCCTCTCAGTCGCCGAGTCCCAGTCGACCCCGTCGATATCCTCTTCTACGTACTCTTTGAGCGCTTTGTGAACGATCCCGTGCATAGCGTTATTTTCCTCGCACTCTGACCTGTGGAGACATGTATCGGAGTACAGACGTACAACTGGTAAATATTCCGACGATAGGCCGACACAACCCTTACTTTTCTAACTCGTCGACAAGTTCGGTGTCGTCGATATCCTCACGCGAGTCGCGCCCCACGTCGCTGGAGGGTTCACCCGACGCGGCCTCGCCGAACTCGCTGATGAGTTCCTCGATATCGTTGAGGCCGAGCAGTTCGGCAGTGTCGTCGTCGAAGTCGAGGCTCTCCAGGGAGCCATCGGCCTGCTGGACGTCGCTGCCCGAGAGATGTTTGCCGTAGCGACCCACCATCGAGGTGAGTTCCTGAGGCATGACAAAGGTCGTCGACTCGCCCTTGCCGATCTCTTCGAGGGTCTCCATCCCCTGGTCGATGATGGCCCGCTCACCCATCGACTCGGCGGATTTCGCACGAAGTACGGTCGAAATGGAGTCACCCTGCGCTTCCAGGATCTGGCTCTGTTTCTCACCCTGCGCACGGATGATGTTGGACTGTTTGTCACCTTCGGCCTTCTCGACGGCGCTGCGCCGTTCACCCTGCGCTTCCAGGATCATCGCACGGCGACGACGCTCGGCGGACGTCTGCTGTTCCATCGCCTGCTGGACCTCCTTGGAAGGGTTGACTTCGCGAACCTCGACCGCTTCGACGCGGATCCCCCACCGGTCGGTCGCCTCGTCGACCTCGTCGTGGATCCGAGTGTTGATCTTCTCCCGCTTGTTCAGCGTCTCGTCGAGTTCCATGTCGCCCAGCACGGCACGGAGCGTCGTCTGAGAGAGGTTCGAGACCGCGTTCTTGTAGTCGTCGACTTCCAGGAACGCCTTCTTGGCGTCCATAACACGGATATAAATGACGGCGTCGGCGGTCACCGGCGAGTTGTCCCGCGTAATCGCCTCCTGGCGCGGGACGTCGATCGTCTGCGTTCGCATGTCGAAGACGTACGTCTTCGAGACGAACGGCGGGACGAAGTTGATCCCGGGCTGCAGAAGTTTCCGATACTCGCCGAACACGGTCAACGCGCGTTTCTCGTAGGCGTTGACGATCTCGACGGCGCTCGCGACCGTCACGACCGCCAACGTCAACAACAGCGCACCGACAATCGAGAGCGGCGTCAGATCGATAAAGTTCGTCAGCAACAGCGCACTTGCTCCTAAGGCAAGCGCACCGATTATGATGGTCTGCGGTCGGAGACCGTGCGTTCTGTGGACGCTTTGAATCCTGTCGCCCCCGGACTGAGACATATCCGCAGGTTAGGACCGACGAGGGTTAACCGTTGTCACTATATCTCATACGAGCGTCTGTCAGTCGCGGCCTCAGAGCCGACCGCGGAGCTCGTCCACAGTTTTCTCCCCGATCCCATCGACGGAACGTAGCTCCGTCCGCGAAGCCTCACGCACCCCCTCGACACTCCCGAACCGACCGAGCAGGCGCTTGCGGGTCTCCGGGCCGATGCCGTCGATGCCGTCGAGTGCCGTCGAGACCTCATCACGTAACGTCTGATGGTACTGCAGGGCGAAGCGATGCGCCTCGTCCCGGACTCGCTGGAGGAGATGCAACTGTGGCGCGTCTCCGGGCCAGTCGTAGCTTCGATCGGGCGTGATCACCAGTTCCTCGTCTTTCGCCAGGGCGATCGCCGGAACCGACCAACCCACATCGGCGAGCGCCTCGCGGGCCGCCGAAAGCTGACCGTCACCGCCGTCGATCACCAGTAGCTCCGGGTCGGGCCGGTCGTCGCGGCCGTCGACGGCGCGGCGGGCCCGCCACTCGACGAGCGCACGCATGTTCGCGTAATCGTCGTTCCCGTGGTCGAGGCGTTTGCGGCGGTAATCACTGCTTTCGCGGGTGCCATCGACGAAGGTGACGTTGCTCCCGACGGCGTCGCTCCCCTGGGCGTGACTGACGTCGAACCCCTCGATTCGGGTCGGCCGCTCGATATCCAGGGCGGCCGCGAGCGCGCCGATCTCGTCCCCCCCATCGGTGCCGCGCCGGGCGTTTTTGAGCGCCAGATCGACGAGCGTCGCCTCCCGTCCGGCACCCGGAACGCGAACCGCGACACCTTCGGCATCCAGCCACGCTTCCAGTTCACCGTCGTCGAGATGTTCGGGGAGGACGAGCGCGTCCGGAAGCTCCCGCTCGGCGTAGTACTGTGGGATGAACGCCGACAGGACGCGAGCGATCCGGTCCGGGCCGCTGTCGGGGGCGGCGAGGCTGTGTCGCTCCCGATCGACTAGCTGTCCCCCGTCGCTGTGCAGTCGAGCGACCGTCGCCTCCTCGCCCTCGATTGCGACACCGAGCACGTCCAGCAGGCGTTCCGCACCGTCCTCGCTACGCGCAACTGCATCCCCGCTATCGCCGTGGAACGCCTCCACGGTCTCGAGGCGATCACGTAGGTTGGCCGCCCGCTCGAACTCCTGATCTTCGGACGCTTGCTCCATCGACCGGCGGAGCGGCGTTGCAAGCACACCGAGTTCACCCTCGAAGAACCGCTCCGCTGCGGTAACGTCCTCGGCGTACGCCGCCTCGGAGATTTCGCCGGTACACGGTGCCGTACAGATGCCCACCTCGTAGTCGAGACAGGGCCGATCCCGGTTCGCATACTTGTGGTCCGAACAGCCCCGCAGCCCGTAGATCTCGCGGAGCGCCTTGACGACCGTTTCGAGACGCGCCCGACTCGTGTACGGACCGTACACCGTTGCCCCCTCGTCGGGATCGCGACTGATCTCGATCCGCGGGACGGCGTGGTCGGTTAGCTGGACCAGCGGGTAGGACTTGTCGTCTTTCAACCGGACGTTGTACCGGGGCTGGTGGCGCTTGATCATGTTCGCCTCCAGCAACAGCGCCTGGGTTTCCGTGTCCGTCACCGCGACGTCGATAGTCTCGGCGCGGTCGACCATCCGTGCGATCCGCTGGCTCCGCGGATCGGCGTAAGAGCGGACTCGGTCGCGGATGTCGATCGCCTTCCCCACGTAGAGCACCTGCCCGTCGGCGAGGAACTGGTACACGCCAGGCTCGGTGGGAAGGTCGTTCGCCCGGTCACGGACCGTGGACGCGTCCATCGACCCGGGCTAGGCGAGCGGCAAGTTTGAAGCCTGCGGCTCGTTCCGTTGCGAACAGGCGACGGGAACACCCACGACGCGGCATGTCGCACACCGGCCTCGGCCAGCGTCGTGACAGGGGGTCAGCGCACGGGGGTCGTGGCCGCTCGATCGTATATAAAACTGTGTCGGCGTCACGCGCTCCGAACCGGTAGCATAGTCGAGGCGGCGTCGTCAGGAGAGTTGCTCGTCGACGATTCCGTCGGCGAGTTCGACGAACTCTGCTTCGGTCCCTGCGGGAATCGTCGCACCGGCGGCGACGTCGTGGCCGCCGCCGTCGCCACCGACCGCACGCGACGCCTCGCCCATCACGGCAGAGAGGTCGAGTCCCTCACGGACCAGCGAGTGGGTTCCGCGCGAGGAGACTTTCACCTCCTCGTCGTTCTTGTTGGCGAAGGCGATGATCGGCGTCCCGCGGTCGACGCCGTCCGACCCGACCGCCATTCCGGCGACGATACCGACAATAGTCTCGCGGATGCGATCCTCGGCGTGGAACCACTGGATGTTCCCTTCGCGTGTGACGCCCTCGGAGGTGACCCATTCGATCCCCTCGGAGAGGTTTCGGCGGTGGTCCCGCAGAAGTTGTCTGGCACGGTCGAGCGCATCGTCGCGGTTCCCTAGACAGACCGCAAGGCCGACGTCGGCGCGCTCGTAGCGAGCCGTCGCGTTCAGCAGCGTGGAGAACTCGCTGGCGTCCCGAAGCTCTGTCCCGACTGGCTCGGCGGTGAGCGAGTAGGTCGTCCCCACGAGACCGTCTATCTTGCTGGCGGGGACGCCGCGCGAGACGGCGCGCTGAACGAGCGCGCTGGCGACGGTCTGGCGCTCGTCGTCGGTCAGATCGACCCACCGCCGCCAGTCGCCGTCGGCCTGCAGATCGAGGTCGAGGTCGTCGAGGAAGTTCATCGCGCCGCGCTCGTCGTTGCTGATGCCGGGGATATACACGTCGGTCGAGTACTCCAGTAGCTTCGGGAGCGGGCGGGTCTGCTTGCCGTACAGCGAGAGATCCGTTCCCTCGTCGAGGACGCCCGCCGCGACGCCGTCTTCGACGATCCGTTCGTTCGCGCCGACGAGTTCGCCGCCGCTTGCCTGCATGTCACCGACCGCGCCGACGACGGCGAGACCGGCGAGGTCGCGGTTGTCGCCGCCGTCGGGTTCGAGCGCTCTCGCGAGCGCGTAGCTTGCTCCTGCGCCCGAGAGTTCGGACGCGCCGTTGATGCCGAACAGCAGTGGGTTCAGGTGGTACTCGGTCTCCGCGTCGGCGGGCTGGTGGTGGTCGGCGATGACGGGTGTGAAATCGCCCGCCGCCTCGTGTTTGCTGATGATGTCTAGCTGGCCGCTGCCGAAGTCAGTGAAGAGGACAACATCCCGGTCCAACTCCGCGATCCCGGCGATCTCCGCCTCGTCTAGCTGTTTACTGAACACCGTCTCGAACGGGATGCCGGCGCGTTCGAGCGCGCTAGCCGCGATTGCGGCGCTTGTCAGGCCGTCCGCGTCGATGTGCGACGCGAGGACGACCCCGTCCGCCTCGTGCAGTCGCTCGGCACACTCGGCTGCTCGGTCGGCGAGGTCGGGGATCGGAGCGTCCATCTACCGGGAGTTGTGCGGAATCGGGGTTAAACCTGCGGGTCCCGGACTGCTCGTCGAGCGGATCTCTCCGGCCGACCGTAGCGTCGCCGGTAGCTATATTCCGGCTGAAATAATCGATCGAAGAGTCGTAGCTACTCGTGATAGGTCGGTGCGACCTCCTCGACGACGTCGCAGGCGAGTTCCTCGAAATCGGCCCGATCCGGGATCACGTCGACATCGATACCGTAGTCGGCCGCAGTCTCAGCGGTCGGCGGACCGATAACGCCGACGATAGCGTCGTTCAGTCCCTCGATGGCCTGCTCGCGGAGCCCCCGCTCCGCTGCGGCCTCCACGAAATGAGCCACAGTGAGCGACGACGTGAACGCGGCGGCAGCGAGGTCGCCCTCAGCGGCGAGTTCGGCAGAGACCCCGGAGCCGTCGGGGCGGACCAGGCGATACAGGATCGTCTCGTGGACGTACGCGCCCGCCTCGTCGAGACCATCGATTAGCACGTCGCTACCGTGATCGCTGCGGGCGACTTCGACGCGTTTCCCAGCCACGTCCTCGGCCAGAGCGTCGACGAGGCCCGCAGAGGTGTACTCTTCGGGGACGACGTCAACCGCGTAGTCTGCCTTGCGGAGCGCCCCAGCAGTGCTTTCACCGATGGCTGCAACGGTGGCCTCGCCGGGGTCCCAGCCCGCGTCTGCGGCGAGTTCCACGCCCGTCTTGCTCGTCAGGACGACGAGGTCGGCGTCGGTCCGCGGCGTCGCGTCGGTCGGTTCGACCGCCAGCAATGCGTCGGGCACCGGCGTTGCGCCCAGCGATTCGATCAGTTCGGCGGCCTCGTCGAGGCGCTCGTCGTCCGGTCGGAAGACGGCGACGGTCGTCTCACGCGGCATCGTCCCGCCCCTCGTGTGTGGCGTCAGAATCGTTTTCGAGGAAATCGGCCACCCGCTCGCGGGTCGCCGCAACCTCGCCGATGACTGTGATTGCGGGCGGTTCGATCCCTGCCTCGTCGCGGACGTCGACGATAGTCGAGAGCGTCCCCGTCGCGACGCGCTGGTCGGGCCACGTTGCGCGCTCGATCAGTGCAACGGGCGTTTCAGGCACCATCCCGGCGTCGAGCAGTGCGGTCGTATAATCGGGGAGTTTGCCGACGCCCATCAGGACGACGAGGGTGCCGCCGGTGTTCGCCAGCGCCTCCCAGTCGACCGCAGACTCCTCCTTGGTCGGGTCCTCGTGACCGGTAACGAGCGAGACGCTGGAGGTGTAATCGCGATGTGTGGCGGGGATACCGGCGACCGCGCCGCCCGCGAGCGCCGACGTGATGCCGGGGACGACCTCGAAGGGAACGCCGTGTTCGGCGAGGTGCTCCATCTCCTCGCCGCCGCGGCCGAAGACGAAGGGGTCGCCACCTTTCAGACGAACCACACTCTTGCCCTCGCTCGCGAGTTCGACGAGTCGCCGGTTGGTGTACTCCTGGGGCGTCCATTCGCCGCCCGCCCGCTTGCCGACGTCCTCGCGCTTGTCCTCGGGAATCGAGTCGATGATGTCCGGGCCCGGCAGTTTGTCGTGAAGTACCACGTCGGCCTCGTCCAGCAGTCGGCTGGCTTTCACCGTGAGCAGGTCGGGGTCGCCGGGTCCGCTTCCGACGAGGTAGACCGTGCCGACATCATCGGGTTCCGACCCTCCGTCGCTCATTCCTGCTCGCCCCGCTTCGCTTCGCCCTCGCCCTCCTCGCGGCGCGCTTCCTCGATCAGTTCTGCCGCGCCCTGATCGGCCAGGTCCTCTGCGAACGCCCGGGCGTCACGGGCGTAGCGCTCGACAGCCAAATCACGGCTCGTCGCGACTGTCTCGCCGCCGTCGCGGCTGTACACCTGCACCGTCGCATTGACGTATTCGCCCTGGATGACGGCGTAGATACCGATCGGCGCGACACAGCCACCGCCGAGTTCGGCCAGAATCGTCCGTTCGACGGTCGTCTCGACGCGCGACCGAGGGCTGTCGAGGACGGTGTGAAGCGTCTCGCCGATCTCGTTGTCCAGGCTCGTCACCGCGATTGCGCCCTGGCCCGGCGACGGGACGAACTCGGTCATCGGAAGGCGCTCGTACTCGATGCGGTGGAGCAGGCCGCTCCGGTCGAGACCCGCCTCGGCGAGAACGATGGCGTCGTACTCTGTCTCGACCGCCCGCTCCATCGCGCGGCGTTCGATTTCCGCGAGGTCGGAGAACCACTCCTCGACGTCGCGGTCGTAGGGATGCTCGTACTCTTCGTTGTCGGTCTCGCCTTTCTTCTCTTTCTCGGCGTCCGTGCGGGCCTCGTGTTCGGTCTGCATGCTGGGGGCGAGCAGTTTCTCGATCCGGGTGTCGACGTTCCCCCGAAGCGGTTCGACAGTCAGATCCGGGCGCGCGTCGAGCAGTTGTGCCTGCCGGCGCAGGCTGGAGGTGCCCACGGTCGCGCCGTCCGGGAGGTCTTCGAGGCTGGTGCCCTCGGGCGTCACCAGCACGTCGCCCGGCGACCCCCGGTCGGGGATGCCCGAGACGATCAGTTCCTCCGGCTGGTCGGTCGGCATGTCCTTCATCGAGTGGACCGCGGCGTCGACATCCCCGTCGAGGACCTTTTCGTCGAGGCTGCGGACGAACGCGCCGGTCTTGCCGAGGCGATGGATCAGTTCGTCGCGGATCCGATCGCCCGTCGTCTCCACCTCCACCAGTTCGACGTCCTGTCGACGGTCTTCGAGGGCCTCCTTCACCGTCGCCGCCTGGCGGAGGGCGAGATCCGAACTCCGTGTCGCCAGACGGATCGTGTCGCTATTGCTCATACCTGCTCTCTATCTGCCACGGTGAAAAGCACGTTCTTTGGAGGGCGATGCTTGGATCGTCTCGGTCAGTTCTGTCGGTTGTTCGTGGGGCGACGCCCTACACGCCGAGCCACTCGTCGTTCCGAACCTGATACCCGTTCGCCCGGCAGAACTTCGCCGCTTCCCGGCGAACCGAGCGAGAGCCAGGAAGCTTCTCTTTGTCGCGGATCCGCTCGACGATCCAGTCGGTAATAGCCTGGATTCCTTCGTCCTCGTCATCGGCGTCGATCGACCTGAGCGCCCGGAGCGTCTTCTCGTAAGATTTCCGCTGGGATCCCTTGAGCTCCGCGTTCGGGAGGGTTTCGCTGGCTTCCACGATCTCTTTCATCGCCGCAGCGACCGTCGGCCGCACTACTCGGACGTGAACATCGACCGGGGAGTCGAACTGCTCGGCGTCCGTATCGGGGACGAGTTCTTCGATCCGATAGCTCCCGTCGGCCGACTCGATTTCACGATCACCGATCGCAGCGACGACCTCGGCCCCCGTCGCGGGGAACGCCAGCGGTTCGAGGTCGTCCGTGAGCGTGTCGATGTCCGTATCGTCGACCGGCGGCTCCGTCTCGTCTTCGCGCTCCAGCGCCTCGATGATGTCGCGCTTTCGCTGGCGGCGGTCGTCATCATCTGCCTGTTTGTCCCGCCCGGATTTGTCGTCTGCCATGGTCATACGTCGTGCTGGCCGCGGATATGTCTAGCCCGTGTGGCAGGGCTATCCGGACTCAGGCGCCAGTGCGGCTATCGAGTTCCGCGGACCCATCAACAGTATCCTCAACCCGGCGGGCCCCACCTTCGGTGCCTGCATCGCGAAGCGCCGGCAGGAGGGCCGTAGCACTATCACCCAGCCGGTAGGTGTCGTGGTAGTCGTCGGGATCCCGTCCCCGCCCGGAAAGCGCGCCGACGACGCCCGCGATCCGCTCGTAGTTCTCGCGAACGAGCGAGCCGACGATGCCGGGCGTCCCCGCCCGGTCGGCCAGTTCCTGCGCAGCGGAGCGACCCGCGTAGACCCGTCTTTCGTCGGGGTCGACCAGCACCATCGCGAACGGGCGCTCGCCGAACTGGGCGTCGAGGAACTCCTCGACGGGGTCGGCATACCACGAGACGGCAACGACGTCGTCGAGCCGTTTCAGCGCGACCGCCGCGACCGAGCAGTACGGACACTCGCCATCGAAGATCAGGACGGAGCTACTCATCATCCGTAGCAGGGGCTACAGAGGGATAAACGCCACTCCGAGGCTGATGTCTCGGCGCAGTTACTTCGCGAAGTAGCTGGTGAAAAAGCCCGAGAGGAAGGCGGTGATCGCGACCGACAGTGCGACCTCGGAGAGGTCCCATGGTCCGTCGTCGTCGTCCGCGAGCGCGACCGTGATGCCGACGCTGATAATGACCGAAATGATGCCGTTGACGAGGTGTTTGAACAGTCCCATACTCGATAGACAACCGGAGCCGAAATATAGGCACCGACGGATCGGTACTCCTGCCGTCTATAGCGCCGCCTCGTACGCCGAAAGCAACGTTTCGACGTCTGCCTCGGTATGCGCGTAGCTGAGGAACTGTGACTCGTACTGGTTGGGCGTCAGGAAGATCCCTTGCTCTTTCATCGCAGGCCAGAACAGCCGTTCCCAGCGCTCGTCCTCGCAGTCGGCGACGTCCGCGCCGTTTTTCGGGCAGTGATCGTAGCGCGGGCAGTCGGTCCGCTGGCGACAGCCAGCCTCACACTGACCCTTAGTCGAATCGGGGCCGTCACGGGTAAAGAGCACTTTGAACATGCTGTCCGTACCCGCCACAGTGTAGTTCGGCGCGCGGTCGGCGACGATCTCGGTCAGTCCCTCGCGCAGTTGCTCGCCGAGCGAATTGACGTGCTCGTAGACGTCGTTCTCGGCGGCGTATGTGAGCGACTCGTAGCCCGCCGCCATCGTGACGGGATGGCCCGAGAAGGTGCCGGCCTGAAACACGTCGCCAGCAGGCGTGAACCCTTCGATGATCTCGGCTTTGCCGCCGATCGCACCGACCGGGAAACCGCCGCCGACGATCTTGCCGAACGTCGTCACATCGGGCGTGACGCCGAACTTGCCCTGCGCACACTGGAGGCCGCCGACGCGGAAACCGGTGATGACCTCGTCGAAGATCAGCAGCGACCCGTGATCCTCGGTCAGATCCCGTAGCGTTTCGAGGTAGCCGTCGACCGGGTGGACGATCCCGGTGTTGCCCAGGATCGGTTCGGTGAGTACGGCGGCGATCTCGTCGCCGTGGGCCTCGAAGACCTCGGCGATCGCCTCCTCGTCGTTGAACGGCACCGGGATCGTATGCTGGGCGAACGCCTCGGGAATGCCGTTGGTACTCGGTTTCGGGTGCTCGGCGTCGCCCTCGACCAGCGTCGACTCCTGTGCGCCGTGATAGCCGCCCTGCATGACGACGATCCTGTCCCGGCCGGTGTAGCCCCGGGCAAGCCTGACCGCGGAGACGGTCGCCTCGGTACCGCTGTTGACGAAGCGGGTCATCTCGACGCTCGGGACGTGCCGGGCGACGAACTCCGCGAGGTCGACCTCGATCTCGGTTGGCGCGCCGTACATCGGCCCTTCGCTGACCGCCGACTGGACGGCGCTCTGGACCGGTTGTGGCAGGTCGTGGCCGTACAACAGCGGCCCGTAGCCGTTGACGAAGTCGAGATAGCGGTTGCCGTCGGCATCGATCACGTGGCCGCCGTCGCCACGCTCTACGAAGAACGGATACGGTCGAATCGCGCGCACGGAGGAGTTGACTCCTCCCGGGATCGACGACAGCGCCCGGTCGTATAGCTCGCGAGAACGCTCGTGGTTCATGCGGTCGGGTTGGGGCGCGCCGGTAAAGTTAGTACCGGCATCCACCGGACGATGGGGGCCACTCCCGTCCTGCTGGGTCGCCTGAGCGACGCGTCGCCGCCTGTCGAGCGGAACCGATTTGATGGCCAGTCGACAAGAACCGATCATGCTCTTCGAGATAGCCCTCCTGACCGGCGCCGCTCTCGTCGCAGGCTACTTTCTGTTCGACGGCGGTCGCAGACTGCGCACGGTGTATCACATCCTGCAGAACGACCCGCTGGACGTTCGGTCGGTTAACGGTCACAGCGGCCCCGTCGAGATCGAAGGGACGGCAGTCCCCGACGACGACCACGGAACCATCACGGCACCTTTCAGCGGCGCGGAGTGTCTCGCTTGCTCGTACGAGGTCCAGGAGCTACGCTCCTCGGGGAAACATTCGAGTTGGCAGACCCTCGACGAGGGGCAGGGCGGTGTCGACTTCCTCGTCGACGACGGCACGGGCCGAGTCCGCGTCGATCCGCACGGATCCGACATCCGTCTCGATGGCGACACGCTCAGCGTCTCGCCCGGTACCGTACTCCCTGATCGATTGGCCAACTACGTCGAGTCGACCGAGGAGGTCGACAAGCAGGACGGCACTATGGACCTGCTCGTGACGGAAGTAAACACGGGGAACAAACAGCGATTCATCGAGCGTCGCCTCGACGTCGGCGAGACGGTCTACGTCTACGGGCAAGCGACACGAGGCCCCTCGGCGGGATGGGGGAGCGACCTCGTCGACGCGGTGATCGGCGACGGAAAGGCCGTCCCCGTCTTCGTCGTCTCGGATACCGACGAGCGCGGGACGGCGTGGCGGTTCGCCCGGGGCGGTATCTGGCGGGCCGCCCTCGGCATCGGGATCCTCGCTATCGCCGCCGCCGTCCTGATGCCGACGCTGCTGGGCGGCCTGTAACCGGTGGGACACAGCAGCCGCTGATCGGATTGCGTCTGTAAAAATGAAAAGGAACCCGCCGCAGGAGCCACCTGCCAGCGCGTCCCGGGAGGAGTGGACAGTGGAACCGTCCGAGAGGACCAACAGGCCGTTGCGCCAACCAGCCGCAGACGGCCCAAAAGTTTGCAGTGCGTCAGCGCCGTGAGTCAGTTCCCCTAAACCGCATCGGGTCCGGTCTTACCAGTTCGTACCTGCATCGCGTCGTCGACAGGCATCACGAAGATCTTGCCGTCACCGGGTTCGCCGGTGTTAGCCCCCTCGCGGATCGCCTCGACGACGTCGTCAGCGGGCACGTCCGCGATGACCGTCTCGATCTTCACTTTCTGGTGCAGATCGACCGTGTACTCCTCGCCGCGCCACTGGCCCTTCTTCGCGGGCTGACTGCCGCGACCGGAGACGTTCGTCACCGTCAGCGACGGTGCACCAGCTTCCGCTAGCTGCTGTTTGACGTTGCTGAGTCGATCCGGACGAACGATCGCGGTGATCATCTTGATCGAGTCCTCTGCTTCGACCTCACCACCGTCAGTACGGATCTCCTTCACGCCACCGTCCGTGGCGACGTCGGGCGAGCCGAACTCGGGGTAGGTGTCGACGCCGTGCTCGGAGACGTCCAGTCCGTCACGCTCGTGTTCGGGGGAGACACGGGCCTGTCCCGCTGCCTTGAACGCCCCGAACACTGCGGCCGTAGCGACGACCGTCCAGATCGTGATGACGCCGACGCCGACGACCTGAGCGACCATCGAAACGCCGGATCCGGAGACTGCCATGCCGGGCAGAGCGATCATGATCAGACCGATCATACCGGCCGTCCCGTGAACCGGGAACACCGCACAGACGTCGTCGATCTTCAGGTTCTGCTCGACGAACTTGAATACGAACGGAAGCTGGAGGCCGGAGACGAGCGCGATGATCATCGCACCGTACCAGGTGACGATGTCCGCGACGCCGGTGACACCGACCAGTCCGGCCAGCAGACCGTTCGCGACGTACAGCGTATCGACCTTGCTCGTCAGGTACAACGAAGCGATGCTGGCACCGATCGCACCCAGTGCCATGCCGAGCGTCGTCGCGAGAGCGACACGACCGACGTATGCGAAGCCGTCGAGTGCAATTCCGCTATCGGTGACGGCGAACACGTTGACCGCCGTACCGACGTTGAAACCGTACCAGCCGAAGGCGAGGATCAGCGTCCCCAGGACCGCAAAGGTCATCGAGTGGCCGGGAATGACGTTAACGCTCCCGTCTTCGTTGTACCGACCCATACGTGGGCCGAGTACCCAGGCCGCGGTGAGCCCCGCAACGCCGCCGAGACCGTGTACGATCATGCCACCGGCGAAGTCGTGGAAGCCGAACGACGCGAGCCAGCCACCCCAGCCGAGACCGCTAACGAAGGGGTAGATCACTGCCGCAAGCACCAGCGTGTAGCCGACGTACGCGCGGAGTTTCGCACGCCCTGCGACGGCACCGGAGACGATCGTCGCCGCGGTCATGGCGAACACCGCACCGAAGAGCCAGCTAACCCAGGCCGACGAGTCGCCGCTGATCGTCGAACCGTACAGCTGGGTCGCTGAGCCACCGGTAGACAGCGAAGCCGTCGCGCCACTGATCGCCGCGCCGACGAAGAAGAACGCGAAGACACCGATCGCCCACGTCAGTAGGTTCTTGGTCAACTGGTTCGCCACGTTCTTCGAGCGTACCTGACCCGATTCGAGCATCGCGAATCCCGCGTGCATGAAGAAGATCAGGAACGTCACAACCAGGATCCACAGGAGGTTGACACCCTCCGCCAGGACCGCGACATCCGCTTCTACCATACAACCACCTCCGACACTGCCGAAGGCTTACGGAACGTTACTGACTGATCGTCCATCGATTCCACCTTATTTCGCACGTTCATGACTGCCATTGCGATTGAGGGTAATGAAACAACCCAATATAAGGGTTAGCGTTTACATTCTCGTGGATTCCGTGCTCCTAATTGGAATAGGTCCAAAATAAGGTTTGGTAATATTAATATAAGGTTGTAAATCACCCTGTGAACGCGTCACAGTGACTGAAATCTGGACAAACACAAAACCTCGCGCTATCGGATGTGAGCGAGCGCAGAACGTCCGTTACTCGGCCGCGGACCGAGCTCTAATCGAAGCACCGGCTACTAAATGTCGTTTGAGGCACTCTCGCGTATGTTCAGAGAAACTTTGACGGAGCCCGGTATCACTCGCATTTCTCGCGCGCGCTCAGTTCTTCGTCGACTTCGAGCGGCCATCCGCGTCGTCCTCGGGTGGCTCGACGCCCTCGACGGCCTCGGCGACCTCGGTGTCTTTTTCGGTGTCGATATGCCACCGATCGATCGTATCCTCGTACTCGGCAAGTCGTTCGGAGACATCCTCTTTCAGATCGTCGTCGTTGACGTTGACCTCGAAGATGAACTCCTCCTCGTCGCCGTTGGTCGACTGCTGAAGATTTGCACTGATCAGTTGGTTGTCGAAGTAGTACGGCGCAAGTTGGGTCATCACCCGCTGGTAGACCGTGTCTTCGACCTTGCGCAACGCTTTCCGGCCCGCCGAGTCGGCTGCCCGGGCGACGTAATCGATGGACTCGCCCCACTTGCCGACCGCGCCCTCGGTGTCGTCCTCGTCGAGTTTCTCGTAGGACTCGCTGAGTTTCTCGCCCGCCGTCTTGATATCCTCGTCGGGTTCTTTGCCCGCTTGCTCACCCTTTCCTTCCTCGACGCTGGCCTGTTCGGCCGTCTTCTCACTGACGTCCTCCTCGATGCGCTCGTGGGTTTTCGGTCGCCATTCGTCCCACTCGGCAAACGCGTCCGCATGCTGACCACCCTCATTAACATCGACGTCTCTGAGAGCGCGCGAAATGCGTTCGCCATGCTCGACGACGTCTCCCCACGTTCCTCGGATCTTGAATCCCGAGATACTCTCTTCCATGGCCGTGGTTCTCCGGTAAAACAGGCGACTATATACGTTTTATCCCTGCGCTCGGTACTGCAACACACTCTGTCGCACGACCGAGCGGATCGGATTACTCCTCGTCGTCGTCGTCTCGCATCTGGTCGAGTCGGCCGACCAGATCCTCGGTCGACTCGTCGGTATCGAAACTGACGGCCCCGTCGTGGTCGTTCTCGTGGACGGTGACAGCCTCGTCATCGTCGGTTTCGACGTTCTGATCCTGTTGTTCGGACTCGTCGTAGCTACCAAAACCCATACTGGAAACAACGAGGGGCAAGAACAAAGGTAGTTCGGTTCGTGGGCCGCCTGGTAAGCGATCGCAAGTAGCCGAGACGGGCATCCGGAAGACCGCTCAGAACGCCCGCTCGTACTGCGGTGGGACGTCGATCCGGTCCAGAGCGTCGAGTTCGCGGGCCGCGCGGAGGGGGAACTGCGGATCACGGAGGAACTCGCGGCCGACGATTGCGAGGTCGGCCCGGTCGTTGCGGATCAGCGCGTCCGCCTGCTCCGGCGTCGTGATGCCGCCGACTGCGCCGATAGTCACGTCCTCGCGTGCGTTCTCACGGACGCCCTCGGCGAGGGGTACCTGATAGTTCGGGCCTGCGGACGGTAGCTGTTGATCGGGGTGGATGCCGCCGCTGGAGACGTCGATCAGGTCCACGCCGACGACGGCAAGCCGATCCGCGAGTCGGCCCGATTGTTCGACTGTCCAGGAGTCCCGATCCGGGAGCCAGTCGGTGCCCGAGATGCGGACGAACAGCGGCCGGTCGTCGGGCCAGACCGCCCGCACCGCCTCGCAGACCTCCACGACGAACCGACACCGGTTCTCGAAGCGTCCGCCGTACTCGTCGTCGCGCTCGTTGGTGACTGGCGAGAGGAACTCGTGAAGCAGGTAGCCGTGTGCGGCGTGGATCTCGGCAACTTCGAAGCCGGCGTCGAGGGCGTGCTCTGCGGCCTGCGCGAAGGTGTCGACCAATTCTGCGATCTCCTCGCGGGAGAGCGCTGCGATGTCGACCGGCGACTCGTGACCGGGATACGGGATCCCGCTCGGCGCGACGGCCTCCCAGCCCCCCTCCTCGGGCGAGAGCGGTCCGTGGCCGTCCCACGGTCGTGCAGTGCTCGCCTTCCGGCCCGCGTGGGCGAGTTGGATTCCGGGGACGCTCCCCTGCGAGCGGATGAACTCGGTGATCGGCGCGAGCGCGTCGGCGTGCTCGGCGCTCCAGATGCCCAGATCCTCGGGCGAGATCCGGCCGCACGGCTCGACGGCGGTCGCCTCGGTCATCACGATGCCGGCACCACCGATCGCACGTGCGCCGAGGTAGGTGCGATGCCAGTCCGTCGCGAGGCCGTCATGGTCCTCGCAGGAGTACTGACACATCGGCGAAACCATCACGCGATTGGAGATCTCCGTCCCACGCAGTGTGAGCGGGGAGAACAGATCGTCTGTCATCGTCGTAGATACTCACCCCGGGCACAAAGACGCGGTGATCGCCGACGGACGAAGCAAACGAGTAGAACCCTCAGTGGGACGGCAACGGCGGGCACGGGCGGAGACAGACCGATACCTTATACTCGCCGGCCGATCGAATGCCGATATGACCATCGAAGACCGAGACGAGGCACACGTCATCACACACGCGCTCGCGAAAGACACGCTCTCGAGGATCCGGGACGTCGAGACCGAGCAGGTCGCGTTCCGCAAGGGACTCGTCAAACTCGGCCGGATCTGTGGCTACGAGATCATCGACGGGCGGATGGAGACGGAGTACGTCTCGATCGAGACGCCGCTCGAAGAGACGATGGGCGAGCGCGTGAAAGGGCTGGAGGACGTCGTCATCATCAACATTCTGCGCGCGGCGACACCGTTCGTCGAGGGACTGCTCAAGGCGTTCCCGCGGGCCCGCCAGGGCGTCATCAGCGCCAGTCGAAACGAGCATGCCCGCAAGGACGACGGCTCCTTCGCGATCACCGTCGACTACGTGAAACTGCCCGAGATCACCGAAGACGATACCGTCATCGTGGCCGACCCGATGCTTGCGACCGGTTCGACGATGTGTACGGTGCTCGATCACGTACTGGAGAACTCACCCGAGCCCGAGCGCTTCATCGTCCTCTCGGCCGTGAGCGCGCCCGACGGCCTGTTGCGCGTGGGCGACTCGTTCGACGAGGTCGACCTGCTGACAGTCGCAATCGACGACCATCTCGACGACGACGGCTTCATCGTCCCCGGCCTCGGCGACGCCGGTGACCGCGCGTTCCGGACGCAGTGAGGCGGTCGCGGGAGCGGACCGCTACTCCCGGACCACTAGAGCTTTGTGGGAGAGGGACACACATCGGGGTGAATGTCGAACTCGTGTGACAGTTGCGGCGAGCCAGTCTCCGATCCGCTCGCACGGACGGTCCGGCTGACAGTCGATCGCTCACAGGTCGACACCCAGCGGCTCTGTCCCCCCTGTTTTGCCGACTGGATCGGCCGCTACCGTGCGGAGATGGAGTCGGACGACGAGCCGCTAAACGACGACGAAATCATTGTCGACTGACTGACGTAATCGCAATCAGTAAGCGGGATCGCTCGGGAGATCGAACCCCACTGCTTCGGGTCGAAAACCGGAAGCAGAGAGTCGAACCGGACGGGAGAAAGTTCCGTACGAAACGGGCCATTGCTGAGGGGTCTCTGGCGTCGACTCACTCGATATCGGCCCGGCCGCTCGTTGCGCTCTGGAGTCGGTCGCGTACCGTCGGGGCGTCCTCGACAGGCACCCGAACTTCGAAGACTACGTGTTCGTCGTACGACGCGTCGAACTCGACGCCGACGCTTTCGAGGATGCCACGTACCGTCCCGGAGTCGTCGTAGTCGACGGTGATCGAGAGGCGTTCGTGTGGGCGCTCCTCGACCACGCCCGCGGCGTCGAGCGCATCCTTGACGGCTCGCGAGTACGCCCGCGCTAGCCCGCCCACGCCGAGGTTCGTCCCGCCGTAGTACCGCGTGACGACGACGGCGACGTTCTCGATTGCTTCTTGCTGAAGAACGTTGAGCGCCGGTTTGCCCGCAGAGCCGGGTGGCTCGCCGTCGTCGCTCGACCACTCGCGGAACGGATCGGCGCGCACCCGGTACGCGGGGACGTTGTGCGTCGCGTCGTCGAACTCCGTCCCGATAGCGTCGACGAACGCCTCCGCATGTTCCGTGCTTTCGACGGGCGCGATGTGGCCGATGAACTCCGAGCCTGCCACCTCGAACGATGCCCTGGCGCGCTCGGCGACGGTCAGGTAGGTGTTATCGGCCATCCTCGGACCCGTCGGGGGAGTCGGCGGTCAGCCTGCTCTGGGACGGATCGGTCCCCGAACTGTACTCGTCGTACAGCAGGGCCACGAGGACGAGCAACAACAACGTCTCCGCCGTTTTCGAGACGCCGTCGAGCGGCGAGCCGACGAGGTGTTCAGCCAGCACGAAAAGCGGGTTCGTGTCGTGGCTCGGTTCGGGCGTCCGCTGAATCCAGGGGACGACCACGGCGTGCCCGGCGAGATGCCAGTACGCCCAGCTAAAAATATAGGTCAGCATCAAGCCGATACCGAGTACGTACGCCCGGAGGCGGGAGAGCACACGCTGGCGAACCAGCAGGACCGCGACGAGAATCCCGACCGCCGAGGCGACGAACAGGAGCGGGCGGGGATCCCAGTAGATCGGCTGCTCGATCCGGGCGGCCGTCACCAGCCGTGGGATGCCCCAGTAGAGATGGAGGCCGGCGACGACCGCCGCCAGCTGTACCGCAGTGAACTCGAGTGCGCCCCGTGCGCTATCGTCCATACTCGCGTTCGGTTCCTGACGATCAATAGCCCGTCGGTCCTCATTTGAGTTCGAGCGATCGGACGAACGGCAGGTCGGTCAGTTTGTTGATTAGACCGCCCGGGAGTGGCTGGTCGGTAACGATGTACAGCCGTGGCTCGTCCGTGAATTCGGGATCCTCGCTGATCGTCTGGCGGATCGAGACGCCCTCCTCCGCGAGCAGTGTCGTCACCGTCGCGACGATGCCTTCCTGTTCCGCGTCGGTGACCTCGATCGAGAGGACGGTGAGATCGAGGACCGGAGCCAGATCCATCAGACTCGGCACCTGTGAGATGTTCTGGAAGATCCGACGTAGCTCCTCGTCGCCGAGTATCGCGTCGGTCGTCGAATCGACCACCCGGCGGTCGACATCGATCTCCCGGGCGATGCCGGTGTTGGGTATCTCGATCCCGCCCGAGACCACGCGCCCCTCGTCGTTGACCGAGAAGCCCCGCTCCAGAAGCAGACGAATGACTGCCTGCTGGGAGGGGCTCCCCTCGAACTTCTCCATGATCTCGTCGAACATCGTTGTCTCCAGGGTGGAGGGGCCAACACTTCTAGGTGGGGGATCCTATAGCTCGCCTTTGGTGCTCGGCGTGTCGCTACGCCGCTCATCGATCCGGGTCGCGTCGTCAAGCGCGCGCGCGGTGGCTTTGAACAGCGCCTCGATCTCGTGGTGGGCGTTCTCGCCGGTGACCTCCGCGTGGAGGGTTAGCCCGGCGTTCATCGCCAGCGAGCGCAGGAAGTGTTTCGCCATATGGCTGGTCATCCCGCCGACGGCACTCTGTGAGAACTCGCCGTCGAACTCGAACAGTGGCCGACCGGAGACATCGACGACGATACCGGCGACAGCCTCGTCGAGCGGGACTTTCCGGTCGGCGTAGCGGACGATGCCGCGCTTGTCGCCGAGCGCCTCGGCGAAGGCCTCGCCGAGGACGATAGCTACGTCCTCTATCGTGTGGTGGTCGTCGATCTCCAGGTCGCCGTCGCAGTCGACGGTCAGATCGAACAGGCCGTGCTTGGCGAACGATTCGAGCATGTGATCGAAAAAGCCGATCCCGGTGTCGACGGCAGCGTCGCCGTCGCCGTCGATTTCGACGGTGACGTCGATCTCAGTTTCCGCCGTCTCGCGGGTGGCTGCCGCGGCGCGGTCGGTCATACCGGCGTCAACGCACCCGAGCACTATGGTTCCTGCGTCTCTCGGCGTCGAAACGAAGGGCCGAAGGCTCAGTCCAGCGCCGCCCGCGCTTCGTCGAGGGTGAACTCACCCTCGTACAGCGCGCTTCCCACCACGACCGCGCTCGCACCGGCCTCGCGCAGGTCGCGGATGTCCTCGATGGAGGCGACGCCGCCGCTGGCGATCACGGGGATATCGACCGCCTCGACGACGTCTCTCACCGGGTCGGTCTGGACACCTTCTAGTCGGCCCTCGACGTCGACATCGGTAAAGAGGATCGCGCCAGCACCGAGGCTCTCGTACCGGGCGGCGGCCTCGGCGGGGTCGATGCCCGTCCCCTCGGTCCACCCCTCGACGACGACCTCGCCGTCTTTCGCGTCGAGGCTCACGACGACACTGTCGGGATAGGCCTCGCTGATCTCGGCGACGAGGTCGGGGTCGTTCACCGCCGCTGTACCCATGATGACGCGGTCGAGACCGCGGTCGAGCAGGTCCGTGGCGTCCCCGGCGGTGCGGATGCCGCCGCCGAGTTGGAGGTCGACGCTGGTCGCCTCGACGATTCGCTCGACGGCCTCGGCGTTCGCTCGCTCGCCCTCGAACGCCCCGTCCAGATCGACGAGGTGGAGCGTCTCCGCGCCCTGGTCGATCCACCGCTCGGCCGCGTCGACGGGGTCGCCGTAGCGTTTCTCGGTGCCGCGCTCGCCCTGCACCAACTGGACGACCTCGCCGTCCTGTAAGTCCACTGCCGGAACGACCTCGAAGTCGGGGAATGCGCTCATGTGGGTTCGCAGGCGCGGCGGCGGCCTAAACCCTCCGAAGCAGCGGTGCCCCTCTTCGATCAAAGCTATCATTCACCACGACCGTCACTGTCAGGCGGTCTCGCCGGCGTATCGGACACGTTAAGTTCCGGGTGACTATTCATATGATTATGATCGCACCTCTATTACTTATCGGCCTCGTCGTTGCGGTTTTCGTCGGTTACAATATCGGTGGTTCGACGACCGGACCGGCGTTCGGACCGGCAGTCGGGGCGGACGTCATCACCAAAACGGCAGCGGCCGCGTTCATGTCTGTCTTCTTTTTCATCGGCGCATTCACTATCGGGCGGCAAGTCGTCACGACGCTGAGCGAGGGGCTAGTCGAACCGGGCGTGTTCACGCTCGAAACGAGCATCACCGTGCTGTTTTTTATCGGCTTCGCCCTGTTCGTCGGGAACCTCTTCGGCGTCCCGGCGTCGACGTCGATGACGACAGTCGGTGCGATCGGCGCACTGGGCTACGTCAGCGGAACGCTGGACTGGGGGGAACTCGGGGCCATCGTCACCTGGTGGCTCGTTGCGCCGCTGATCGGCTTCTGGGTCTGCGGCGTGATCGGACGCTACTTCTACCCCCGTATCAACGCGTGGATCAACATCCAGCGCACTGACAACGAGTTATTTATCATCGACACGTCGAAGATGATTCCTCGGGTCGGCGTGAGCAGCGAGGCGACCAATCGCGAACTGTTCGGCGCAGGTACCGTCATCGCGATCGGCTGTCTGATGGCGTTCAGTTCGGGAACGAGCAACATCGCGAACGCTATCGCACCGCTGGTCGGAAGCGGTGATCTCGAGATGAACGCCGGGATCATCCTCGGCAGCGTCGCCGTCGGCGTCGGCGCGTTCACGATCGGTCGCCGGACCATGGAGACGCTGGGCAACGACATCACCCATCTGCCGCTGACGGCGGCGATCGTCATCGCGAGTGTCAGTTCCTTCATCGTCGTCTCGCTGTCGGCGATCGGCATCCCCGCGAGTTTCGTCGTCATCGCAACGATGGGGATCGTCGGCCTCGGGTGGGGACGGGCGACCCGAACCACAGGCGTCCGCGAGGGAGTGCGAGGAGAGAAAGCAACGAGCGTCTCCGTCGGCGCGCTGTCGGCCGACGAAGAGGGCGAAAAGCTACCGGAGATCGGTGAAGAGGACCCCGAGGACATCCCGAGCGCGGGGGACCTGTTCAACCCGAGTACGACCGGTCGCGTGATTTTGCTTCAGAACCTCGTGCCCGGGATATCGACGGTCGGGGCGTATCTCGTCTTCGAGTTCGTACCGGTGTTCGGGTTTTAAACCCCACTGGAACGAATATGGGGTGTTAAAAACTCCTACCGGGTGAATTCCGGACGTTCGGGCAGCCGTGCAAAACAATAACTTCTAACCGTTAGGACTCCGAATACCAACCTGATGCCCACTGTAGAATACCTCAATTACGAAGTGCTAGACGACCAGGGCTGGGAGATGGACGACGACGACCTCTTCGATCAGGCCGCAGACGCTGGTCTCGACGCAGAAGACTACGGCTCGCTCGAGGTCAACGAAGGCGAGTATATCCTCGAAGCCGCCGAAGCGCAGGGCTACGATTGGCCCTTCTCGTGCCGTGCTGGAGCATGTGCGAACTGCGCAGCAATCGTTTACGAGGGCGAGATCGACATGGACATGCAGCAGATCCTCAGCGACGAGGAAGTCGAAGAGAAGGACGTTCGACTCACCTGCATCGGTAGCCCCGACGCCGAGGAAGTGCGGATCGTCTACAACGCGAAACACCTCGACTACCTGCAGAACCGCGTCATATAACGACAGTTCGGCCCGTTCTGGCCGACCATCATCTTTTATGCAGTAGCGGGCACGAGCGCCTCGACAGCCGTCGCTCCTCTCGGATCGCAACCGCGCCCGCTCCTCGATGCCGTGCGATCATTCGGACGTGCGATCGAGATACGCCCGGATCCGGTCGTCGTCGATGTGGTCGAGTACCCGCTCGTAGCCGCGCTGGCGTCGCTCCTCGATCTCTGCGTCCGACTGGCGGGTCCGGAACGCACGGTCGATATACGCTTCACGCAGTTCGTCGAAGTCCTCGTGATCGTCGTCGATCTGGTTATCGAACCACTCGCGCCAGCGGTCCCGATCACCCCACTCGCCGGTGAACTCGGACGCAGGTCGGAGCCAGTCGTAGTGCGTCGCGACCGCATCGGGAAATCCCTCCTCGACGCGCACGTCCTTGATCAGCGACCGGGCAACGTGGGCTCCCTGGCCCGCCGAGACGATGGCCTGTGCGTTCCGGGTCCCGTTCGGCGACGCGACGTAGAGTCCGTCGACAGGCGTCCGTCCATCCGCGTCAGGATACTCGGGGTCGAAGCGCTCCTCGCGCTCACCGTGGTGCTCGTGTAGTTCGAACATCGCCTCGTCGTCGAGCGGTCGGAGATAGTCGCCGTCGTACCATGTCGCCGTGACGATACAGTCGGCCAGGACGGAGGTTCCGCCCTCGGTATCGACTGCGAACCGCCGGCCTGCGTCGCTTCGTTCGACGGAGTCGACCAGTTCCGGGACGATCTCGGAGCCAGCCGCTTCGGCATGTGCATGCATCAGATCGTAGAACGTGTCGATAGCGATGCCGCCCGGAAAGCCGAGATAGTTCGTCAGATACGCACACCGACGTAGCGCCGATTTCCCGCGGTCGAAGACGACGGTATCGAGTCCGTAGCGGGCGGTGAAGACGGCCGCCGAACAGCCTGCCGGTCCGCCACCGATGACCGCAACGTCGTACTCCCTTGGCACACGTCCACCAGCGTCGCTGTCGGGAGCCATCAGATGTTCCCGTTGACGATATCACTGACTCGCTGTCGGTCGAAGAGCTGTTCGTCGCGGAACTCGTCGGGGTAGACGTCCTGTGCGGCCTGTTCGAGCTGGAAGAGATTGATAATCGGTCCCTGATAGATCCGCCCGCCGTCGATTACGCGGCCGTTCTGCACCGCAGAGAGCTTGCTCGCGACTGGGTGGTCTTCCATGTGTTCGACGATGTCGCTCTGGAAGTCCGCGTCGTGAACGCCGTCGTCCTGCCGGATAGCGATGATGTCGGGGTCGACCTCCAGTAGCGTCTCGTAGTCGATGGTCCCACGCGAGGCGGCGAAGTCGTCGACATCGCTCTCGGCCAGTGCGCGGCCGACGTTCAGGTCGTTCCACTGTTTGGACTGCGTCCCGGAGCCGATAGTGTAGGGGTAGAAGGCTTCCGGTGGGAGCGATTCGGGGAACAACACCGCCACGTCGGGGGTCTGCTCGGGAAGGCGGGACTGCACGTCCGACAGAACCTCGTCGTGGAGATCTGTGAATGCCTCGTAGCGGTCCTGTTCCTGAAACACGTCTGCGACTTTCTCGAAGGCCTCGTACAGGCTGTAGCGGGTATAATCGTGCCAGTCGTAGCCCCCCGAGAAGATAGTATTCCCCAAGAACGGCGCGACGTCGGTTTCGATATCGTCGATGTACTCCTCGTTCCAGCCGAGACGGTTGATCATGAAGTTGGGGTCGATCAGATGGAGATCAGCTTCAAGGGAGTAGAATACCTCTCTGTCCGTGCTTCCCTGCCAGAGCTCTGTCAGATCCTCTTTCTCCACCGAGACGTCCGGTAGCTCGTCGTAAAAGTGGGTGGCGTACCGGTTCCGGAGGCCGATCGCCGAAAGCCCGTCGCCATGACCGAGCGCGACGCCCATATCCGCATAGTCCGCAGTGTACGAGAACCACGTCTCGGGGACCGAATCGAACTCGACGGTGCCGACCGGCTCCATCGAGACCGAGTAGCTATCGCTTTCCTCGGTGCCGTTCTCGTCGCCGTTTTCGTCCTCGTTCTCTTCGGTACCGTTCTCGTTGCCGTTGCCGGATTCGTCGTCCCCGTTGGGTTCGTCGAGCGTGGTACAGCCCGCAAAGACGCCGAACCCGGCCGCCGCCGCAGTCGTTCGGAGCACGTTTCGTCGCGTTCGGTCCGTTCTGTCGACCATCAATTTTTAGGTCACCCTAAAAATTTAAAACTCTTCCGAAACGCCAGCAGGTCACTCCGATTCGTCCGACAGCGCTGCTTTCGGCTGGATACGCACGTCAGGGTCGTGCCGGACCTCCGCCTCGACGTCGAAGACGTCCGCGAGCAACTCCTCAGTGACGACGTTTTCTGGCGGTCCCCAGTCGTACAGCTCTCCGTCGTCTAACGCGATCAGATAATCCGCGAACCGCGCGGCCTGTGAGATGTCGTGGAGGACGACCGCAACGGTGACGTCTTTTTCCTCGTTCAGTTGGCGGATCGTCTCCAGGACGCGAAGCTGATGGTACAGATCCAGAAACGTCGTGGGTTCGTCGAGCAGGAGAACGTCGGTGTCCTGGGCCAGCACCATCGCGATCCAGGCGAGTTGCTTCTGGCCGCCGCTGAGCTGGCCGAGTTCCGCATCCCGGAGATGGTCGACCCCCGCGAGGTCGAGCGCCCGCTCGACCGCCTCCCGGTCAGCCTCGGTAACGCTATCGAAGAACCCGCGGTGGGGATAACGCCCGTGGTAAGCCAGATCCTCGACAGTGATACTGCCCAGCGAATCGTTCTCCTGTGAGAGGTGACCGAGTTCACGGGCTAACGCTTTCTGGTCCATCGACTGGATCGACTCCCCGTGCAAGTAGACCGTGCCGTCGTCCGGCGCGATATGGTTCGAGAGTGCTTTCAACAGCGTGCTCTTGCCGCTTCCGTTGGGACCGACCAGTGCGGTTACCGCTCCTTCGGGGATGTCGAGTCGGCTACAATCGACGACCGCCTCGTCGCTCGTCGGATAGCTCAGTGCGAGGCCCTCGGCGACGAGCGCGCTGTCGATAGCGACGCGGTCGGTTCCCGCTAGCTCGGTACTACGTTCGACATCCGGGTCAAGACCCTGTCGTGCCATTATAGTTCACCCATCGACTGCTGTTTGCGCATCAGATAGAGGAAGTACGGCCCACCGAGAAGTCCGGTGACGACGCCGACTGGCATCTGTGCGCCCCCCAGTGCAAGTCGCGCACCGACGTCGGCGGTCACCATTAGCGCGGGCCCGGCGAAGAGACAACCCAGCATCAACTGTCGGTAGTCACTGCCCACGATGTTGCGGACGATATGGGGAACGACGAGGCCAAAAAAGCCGACGATACCGGCCACCGAGATGGCGGCGCTCGCAGCGAGGATCGCCACCGCCGACAGCAGGAATCGGACGCGCTCGACGCGCATCCCGAGCGAACGGGCCGTCTGCTCGCCGAGCAACAGGACGTTCAGTTGTCGTGCGCCTGCGAGCGCGAAGACGATTGCCACGATTGCCGGAAGTATCGCGATCCGAACTTCCGACCAGCCGGTTCCCGTGAGCGACCCCGTCGTCCACGCGATAGCCGTCTGGACGACCCCGAGATCCTCTGCGAAAAAGAACAGTCCCTGCTGGAGCGACTGAAATACCATATTGACGATGACGCCCGCCAGAACCAGCCGAACCGGACTCGTCCCGCCCTTCCACGCGATGAAGTAGACGAGCAGAAACGCCAGCGTCCCGCCCATTGCGGCGATGAGTGGCAGGAACGGAGCAAACCCACTGAAGACGACGAGCGTCGCCAAGACGGCGAATCCAGCCCCCGAACTCACGCCGAGGACGAACGGGCTGGCGAGTTCGTTACGGGTCACCGCCTGAAAGATCGCACCCGATATCGCGAGCGTCGCGCCAGCGATGATCCCGACGACTACCCGTGGCACCCGAAGGTTCCAGACAACGGTACGCCGGGTGCTCATCTCGGGGAGTTCACCGTCGAGCAGAAACGCGTTCCAGACGTCGAGGTTGAACAGCACGGCCGGATCGAATACCGTGTTCCAGGCCTGGGCGAGAGTCATCGAATACGTCCCGAAGCTGACCTGCACGATGCCTGCAACGACCGTAAGAACTGCACTCACCAGACAGAACCCGACGAGGGTGCTCGTCAGCCAGCCGCGCGGCGAGCCACGTGCGTGAACTGGCGACGACTGCTGTTCGTTCATTGTTTTAGGTATGCCTAAAACAGGATAAAACCGTTACGATATAGGGGCACACGGGAGAATCACCGGAGTCGACCGAAGGCCCCCGGCCTCAGTGGCGCTGGACAACAGCCACTGAGCTATCTGCCGCAAAGCACAGGTCGGCGTCTCACTCCGCCCCGGACGGCCCCGCGTGGTAGGACGTCTCGGCTGAGCGTTCGAGTAGGTCGTCGACGAGCCGCGTGAACCGGTCGACGAGTCGATCCGGGACCCGGGGAGCGACCTCCGAGAGCACGTTTGCGGTTCGCTCCCTGCTCTGGAGGGCAAGCGTCACCCGATGCCGCTCGTCGTAGCGTTTCTCGACGATGCCACGCTCGACGAGGTGGTCGAGATGGTGTTCCAGCGTGCTACGGGCGATGCCGAGCGAGTCGGCGACGGCGTCCGGCGTGGCGGGTTCGTGCTCGATCAGGTGGACGACGATCGACCGGGCAGTCTCGCGACGGAACAGCGCAAGCGCGCCGCGCTCCCACTCGTCGTACGACGGCGGGTAGTAATGCGTCTGCCCGTAGAACTCGTCGCGGACCAGTTCGCCCGCGTCGATCAGTCGGCGGACGTGATACTGGATCTGTCCCGGCGCGTACTCGGACTCGCGGACGAGTTCGTTGAAATGGATACCGGCGTCGTCGTAGATCTGTGCTCGGATCTGTGGTCGTGTGTCGGTCATCTGTTCTCGACCGTGACTGCGGTAGGGGAAGCTACGAGTTCGATAATACAGGGTGTTTCGTTTCTTCTCAGTTGGCGAGAACGCTGACCGAAGCACATACTACTGCACCGCTCTAGTCACCAACGAATGGCTCCAGTGAGTTGGGTGGCACTTTTAAACCGGGTGCCAGCCGTGAGCACACCCGGGAGCGCGTGGCTAGACCCACAGCTGGCCCCAGTGCTCGTTGCCGTCATCGTACTCGCCGTCGCCGGGACGACACTGCTGTTTCTGGCCGGTCTCGTCGCCTACTCGCGGCGGCAGACGCGACGGTATCTGCTAATTACGGTCGTGCTGGGCCTGCTCGTCGGCCGCTCGGTCGTGGGACTGGGGACGGTCCTCGGTGCCGTTCCGATGACGGCCCACCACCTCGTCGAGCACGGCTTCGACTTCCTGATCGCCGTGCTCATCCTGTACGCGGTCTACCGGAGCGGCCCGGAGCGGACCACGCGAAGCGTCAGTACGACCGATGATTGATCCCCGAAGTCGGTACGTATAAATCGGTACCGGACAGCGTTGGGAACGTGATAGAGTTCGGACCGGTGTTCGCCGCGACGAGCGACCTACTGCGACTGCTCGCCGTCCCCGTCTTCGCGTGGGCCGCGTGGCGCGACGTTCGAACCCGGCGCGTTCCCAACATGACCTGGCCCCCACTGGCCGTGCTAGGGCTTCTGTTGCTCGTCTGGGACGGCTGGCGGGCGTTCGGTATCGGCGGCTACGACTGGCAGTTCTTTCTCGTAACGACGGCGATCAGCGTTGGCCTCGTGGTTCCACTGGCCTACGCCTTCTGGCGGATGGGTGGTTTCGGCGGTGCAGACGCGAAGGCACTGATGACCATCGCCGTCCTGTTTCCCGCGTTTCCGTCCTACTACATCGGGACGAGCGTGTATCCGCAGATACAGACCGATGTCGGCGTCTTCTCGTTTACCATCCTCACGAACGCCGTCCTCGTCGCACTCGCGTTTCCGGTAGCGCTAACGCTCTACAACGGCGTACAGGGCCAGTTCGCGTCGGCGATGGTGGTCGGGCGCGTGCGACACTGGTCCGACCTCTCGACCGTCCACGGCCGGGTGATGGAGGAGCCGGACGGACTCACCCGCACCGGACTGGATCTCGACGCACTCCGGATGTATCTGCGCTGGCGCGGGCTGACACTCGCCGAACTGCGAGCGGAGCCCGAGCACTATCGGGACCCAGCGACGCTGGCCGACGAGCCGAATCCGCCGACCGACGGCGTGGTGACCGCCGACGAGGCGCTCGTTCCGGACGGCGGCGAGGCTGCAAGGAGCGAGAGAGCGGAGTCAGCGTACGAGGACCCCTGGGGGGCAGCCGCGTTCCTCGACGATATCGAGGGAACCGCCTACGGGACGACTCCCGAAACGCTCCGGGAGGGCCTCGACACGCTCGTCGAGCGAGATGAGGTGTGGGTCTCCCCCGGAATCCCGTTTATCGTCCCCATCTTCCTCGGGTTCATCGTTGCACTCGTGTACGGCGACCTGCTCTTTCGGATTCTCGGGCTGCTGGGACTCCTGTAGCGGCTCTCGCCCGTCCTGTCGACCAAAAAACCTACCTCCGGGAGGGGCGTTCACTCGGCTATGAGCGAGACACGCACCGACGTCGAGTTGGATTTCGGCGACGACGGGCTGATCCCCGCGGTGGCACAGGACGCCGAGACCGGCGAGATACTGATGCTCGCCTACGCCACCCGCGAGGCTCTCGAGCGGACCCGAGAGACCGGGCGGGCCCACTACTACTCCCGGAGCCGCGAGGAACTGTGGGACAAAGGCGCGTCCAGCGGTCACGTCCAGCATATCGAGGACATACTCGTCGACTGTGACGGCGACGCCATCGTCTACCAGATCGACCAGGAGGGTGGCGCGTGCCACACCGGCTACGACTCCTGTTTCTATCGGACCATCGACGGCGACGTCGTCGGGGAGAAAGTGTTCGACCCCGAAAGCGTCTACGAGTAACGTCGAGCGATGAGCGAACACACTGCCGAGACGTTCGACTCGGTCGCGGCTCTCGACAGTGCCTGTGATGAGCTACAGGAGCTCCGCGACGAGCTAGAGCGGATCGGCGAGAGCGAAGTCGAAGCGGCCGTCGACGCCTATCGTGATGCCCACCGGATCCTCGACCGATACGCCGACGAGGCCACCGGAACGGGCGATTTCAGGTCCTACGTCGAGTTTCGAGGCCAGTACTCGACCTTCGTCGAGAATCTCCCCGAGTGGCTGCCACGTCGGAAGGTGTTCGAGAAGTCACTCGAAGCGGTCGACAAACGACGGCTCAATGAGGGTGACTTCGCCCGCGCTCGCGAGACGCTCGACGGCGTCGACGACCTCGTCGCGATGATCGAAGGCAGGGACGACGCCCGGAACCGCTACCGCGATGCCCGCCTCGACGCCGCCAACCGACTGGACGCCATCGACGAGGAGATCGCCGACCTCGATCACGTCCTCGAACTCGGCGAGGCGGATCTGGATGCCCCGGTCGAGCGGCTCCGCGACCCTATCGAGCAGTACAACGAGAGCGTTCGCAAGGCGTTTCGGGAGTACCGACACGAGGCGAGCGCCCGCGAGTTCCTGTCGTTCGTCGACCGGACGCAGTACTTCCCGCTAGTGGCCCTGCCACGGCCGCCTGACGAGCTTCTGGCGTTCGTCCGCGAGAGCCCCGACGGGACCGAGACGGTTCCTACACTGCTAGAGTACGCCGAGTACTCCCGCTCGAAACTGGTTCATTACGCCGACGACGCCGATGCGCTCAAACGGAAGATAGCAACCCAGCAGACCTATCTCGACCGCCTCGATGCCGATCCGCTGACGCTCTCGTGGCCACCCGCGGAAGCGACACTCCTGCGCTGGCGGGCCGACGAACTCCGTCGGGCGATCAGCCGGTTCGCTCCGGAGTCGGTGATCGCGAACCTCCGCGAGGTGCGGCGACTGACGACCGACGAAGCGGCGTTCAAGCGGCTCCGGAGGGCCGCGATAGCGCTCGACGAACTCGACGAAGAGACTCGCCAGCGGCTCGAAGCGGGAGCAATAGCGACGGATCTCGAACGGCTCCGAGCCGAGAAACGTGCGCTCCGGGAGCGCCTCGACGAGTTACCGGAGCCCTGAGCCGCTCTTCCCTACTCAGTCCTGCGACCGCGTTCGAGCGCCTCGCGAGCCTCCGCGAGAAGTTTCTCGACGCGCTCCTCGTCGTGCGCCTCCGCGTAGACGCGGATCAGCGGCTCGGTACCGCTGGCCCGCGTCAGCACCCATGCGTCGCCGAAATCGAGCCGGACGCCGTCCATCGTCGAGCGCTCCGCGTCGACCTCCCTGGCCCACTCGGCGGCGGCGTCGAGCATCGCGTCGCGCTCGGTACGGTCCGCGTACTCGACGTTGACACGCACGTTGTGATAGCCCGAATACGGCGAGACGATGTTGCTCGCTCGACGGCTGGCGACCAGTTCGAGAAAGCGGGCGGCCGTGAACGCGCCGTCGCGGGCCAGCCGATAGCGGGGGAAAAAGAGGCCGCCGTTGCCCTCGCCCGCAACCGGGATCGAGACGCCCTCTGCCTGAAGTTCGCGGATCCGGCTGACGATAAACGTGCTACCGATCGGCGTGAGTTCGAGTTCCCCGTCGGCCGCCGAAACCGCGTCGACGAGCCGCTGTGAGACGTTGACCGCCGAGACGGTCGTCTCGCCGGGGTCGAGTTCGGCCGCGACCAGTGCGGCCAGCGTCGCGTCACCCTCGATGTACTCGCCCGTCTCGTCGAAGAAGATCGCCCGGTCACCGTCGCCATCGTGGGCGATACCCAGATCAGCATCCGTGGCGTGGACGAGTCGGCCGAGATCGTCGAGGTTCTCCGGGATCGGCTCCGGATACCGTCCGGGGAAGTGGCCGTCCGGCTGGGCGTTGACCGTAACGACCTCACAGCCAAGCGATCGGAAGAACTCCGGACTCGTCAGCGAAGCGGCCCCGTGACCCGGATCGAGCGCCACGGTCAGATCCGCCTCGGCGATCCGCTCGCGGTCGATGGCGTCGAACAGCTCCGATACGTAGTCGTCGTTCGCGGTCTCGACGCGTCTGGACGTGCCGACCTCGTTCCACGCCGAGATATCCGGGCCGCCTTCGAGATACGTCTCCTCGATGCGTTCGAGTTCGGGAACGGTGAGGCCGACGCCGTCCGCGCCGACGAGTTTGATGCCGTTGAACTCCGGCGGGTTGTGACTCGCAGTGACGATCACCACGGGGACGCCAGCGCGCTCGGCGTAGGCCTGTGCCGCGGGAGTCGGCATGACGCCGAGGCGGTCGACGTCGGTACCGATACTCGCCAGTCCGCTGGCGACCGCATCGGCCAGCATCTCGCCGGTGACCCGCGTGTCGCGGGCAACGCCGACTCGCTCCGCCTCCCAGACCGTCCCCGCAGCCTGTGCGACCTCCATCGCGAACGCCGGCGTCAGCGACTCGTTGACGATCCCCCGCGTTCCACTCGACCCGAAAACCTCCATATACTGGAATGTGTGTGGGCGACCTTCAAAGCCGTTCCGACACCGTCTGCGGGGCACAGACTCGCCCGGTCGAGCCGAAAGCCGAATGGTTCATGGGGGCTGGTTGCATACCCAGCAGGTATGAGAGAGAAGCGTTCTCGTCGGCGGTTTCTGGCTGTCGCAGCGACCGGTCTCACCGGCGCAGTAGCCGGCTGTCTGGGTGGCGGATCGCCGGATACGGACGGAGAGACCGTCGACGAGCTACCGACACCGGTCCAGGGGGATCCCGAGGCCGACGTGACCGTCGCAGCCTACGAGGACTTCAGCTGTCCCGGCTGTCAGGCGTACCAGTTGAGCGTCTACCCGTCGGTCAAAGAGGAGTTCGTCGACAGCGAGCGTATCAGATACGAGCACCACGATTTTCCGGTCGTCAACGAGGACTGGTCGTACCGGATCCCGAGCGCCGCCCGGGCGGTACAGGATACCGAGGGTGACGACGCCTTCTTCGAGTTCACGCAGGGGATTTTCACGTATCAGGGCGAGTACTCCTTCGACGTCGTCGAGCAGGTCGGAAACGAGGTCGGGGCCGACGGTGGAGTCGTCAGCGATGCCGCCGAGAACCTCACGTACTTGCCGGTGATCGAGGCTGACAGCGAGGCAGGGCGGGATCTGGGTGTCAGTTCGACGCCGACGCTTACCGTCGATGGGGAACTCGTCACGCCTCAGCAGGGCGAGGACTTCTACCAGCAGATCGCAAGCGCCATCGAAGCGGCCGAGTAGCGGCGACTGAGACGGCACGCTTTTTTGCACGAACGACCCAGTATCGGTCGATGAGCGATCTCGACCGTACGGCAGCCGCGATTCGGGATGGAAACCTCGTGGTCTACCCGACAGAGACGGTGTACGGCCTCGGAGCGGACGCTCTCGATCCGGCGGTCGTCGACCGCGTGTACGAAACGAAAGGACGGGATCGATCGAACCCGATCTCGCTTGCAGTGCCGGATATCGACGCGGCGGAATCCTACGTCCGGCCCACCGAGCGCGAACGGGCGTTCATGGAGCGGTTTCTCCCGGGGCCCGTCACCGTGCTCTGCGAGCGACGCGATGTCGTCCCGGACGTGCTAACCGCCGGCAGCGACCGGGTCGGCGTGCGCATCCCGGACCACGACCTCGCGCTGGCGTTGCTCGACCGCGTCGAACCGATCACCGCGACAAGCGCGAACGTCAGCGGCCGCCCGAGCGCGCGCACGGCCGAGGACGTCGACGAGGAAGTCAGGAAGACAGCGAGTGCCGTTCTCGACGGCGGCGAGACGGGTGGTGTCGAGAGTACCGTCGTCGACGTCGTGTCGGGCGAGATCCACCGCCCGGGCGCGCTCAGCGATGAAATCGAGATATGGCTGGCCGAGCACTAACTAGTGAGTAGAGTTCGGGATGCCGCTGGACTACCCGAAACCAAGCAGCGACCGCAACGTCCGTGTCTCGAGGCCACACTGCTCGCTGTACTCGCAGGCCGAACACTTCGAGTCGTCCTGCAAGCGGGGCGGGGGTGAGCCAAGCGACTCGAGGGTGCGGATCGTCTCTCTGTACCGGGCTTTTCGGCGGCCATCGATCGGAACCGAGCGGACGACGCCGTGTGTCGGATACTCGACGTAGGCCCGCTCGACCGGCCGTTCCCGCTCCCAGGCGAGGGCTTTCGCCGCCGCGACGGCGTGAACCGACTGTGGCTGCCAGACGCCCTGTTCGGGCGGCGTACCCGTCGAGACGACCGACGGGACCGGCGGGTCGGCGAGACACTTGTGGACGACGCCACGACACTCCCGCCCGGTGAGGAGGAGGTCCCGTCGAGGGGGGTCAACGAGGTCCCGCCAGTCCTCGACTCGGGAGCGAGCGCGCTGGAGGTTACGGCGGAACGTCGACGGGTCGACGGCGAGCGGGAGCGCTTCGAGCGTCGCGTCGGATGCATCGATCAGTTCGTCGTAGCGAGAGGCCAGCGACCGGCGTCGCTCGACCGCCGGTGGCGGGGCGCGGTCGTCGTCACGGCGCGCGTAGTAGAGCTGTCGCGGGCAAAACGCCGCGCGGCGGAGGTCGCTAAACGCGTGGTGTGCCATACCGGGGCTGGCTCGGCATCGAATAAAAGGGACAGGGGCAAATCGGCGGGAACCGGAGGTCGGGCGGCGATACGAGAAGACCGAGGGGGGATCAGAAGGAGACGTCCGTCTCCATGCCCTCCGTGGCATCGTCGAGGCCGTCTTCATGGACATCCTCGGTCAGGTGCGCCGAGAGGTCGGCCTCGCCGATGATGCTATCGAGTTCGTCACGATACCGGTCGTTGGCCTGTCGGGACTCGTTCTGTGTGGCGACGACCCGCCGATACCGCCGGATCGTCGACTCGCTGACGTCGAACTCCTCGGCGAGTTCGCTGGTCGAGGGGTCGTCGTTGACCCGACGGCGGAACTCGTCGAGGGCGAACGGCGCATCCGTGTCACGGTCCCGGATCAGGTGGATATCCAGACGGCCGCGGACGATAGTAGTACGCGACTCGTCGAGTTCGCGAGCGATTTCGGCGTCGGAATCGCCCGCGTAAAAGCCGTCGACCAGTTCGCAGAACTGTTCGTTCGAGAGATCGGTCTCGAACTCGTAGCGGTCGCGCATGCTCTCGACGACGCTCTCGACACGTTCGCGGATCGCCTCGTTGTCGGTGTCTGTGATCGATCCACGGGTATCCTCCTGTGATTCGGTTACGGACTCTTCATCCGTCACGTCGATAAAGATGTCCCGTAGTTCCTCGGTCTTCTCGTCCATCGGTAAGACGTGTATCAACCGGAGTGTGTATAAAAGCTTGTTGACGGAGGGGAGTTCGTAAACCGAAGTATTGAAAATGGTTTACCAATATCGAACGAGTATGAACAAGACAGAACGTGGCGTAGACCTCGTCGATGCCGAAAACGTCGTCGGGATCGCCGGTGCCGCACTGATGGCTGCACTGACCGGTGTACTGGCGTATCTCGCGGTACCGTACCCGTACTCGCCAGCACCGATTACACTCCAGATCCTCGGTGTCTTCCTCGTCGGACTGTTCCTCGGCGCGAAGTGGGGCGGCGTGTCGATGGTGCTGTACCTCGTCGCCGGCGCGGTCGGCGCACCAGTGTTCTCGCAGGGCGCGGCGGGAATCGGCCACCTGTTCGGCGGTAACGGCGGCTACCTGTTCTCGTTTCCCATCGCCGTGGTCGTGATCGGCTACGTGATCTACGGGGACGGCGGGATGCACTCGCCGGCCGACGTGGGCGTGGCACGACTGGCTGCTGGCCTCGTTGCGGGCGCAGCAGTCGTCTACGCGCTGGGCATCGTTGGACTGATGATCGTGCTGGGACTCGGCCTCTCGGAAGCGGTCGTCGGGGGTGCAGTCGTGTTCTTCCCCGGCGAGGCCGCCAAGATGGTGGCCGCGATTGCCATCGCACAGAGCGGTCACGTCGTCGACTGGCCACCGCGGAGCGTTTCCGGGTGAGCCAGTGATCGCCGAGCAAGGGGATCTCGGATGATCGAGACACACGACCTCGTCTTCGAGTACGGCGACGTACGCGTCCTCGACGGGATCTCGCTACGGATCGAGGACGGCGAGTTCGTCGTCCTCGCGGGCGCGAACGGCTCCGGGAAGACCACTCTCGTCCGCCAGTTCAACGGACTGTTGACGCCCGACGAGGGAAGCGTGACAGTCGACGGGACCCCCGTCACCGAGGACCTGCTCTCCGCGCGCCAGCGCGTGGGAATGGTGTTCCAGTCCCCGCGTGACCAGTTTGTCGCCACCACAGTCGGGACCGACGTCGCGTTCGGCCCGGAGAACCTCGGCCTCGAACGGACCGAGATCGACCGCCGCGTGGAAGAAGCGCTTTCGGCCGTCGGGATGGATGGTCGGGATGACGAACGGATCGACCAGCTATCGGGCGGCGAGCAAGAGCGGGTCGCCATCGCGGGCGCGCTGGCGATGGAGCCGGACCACCTCGTGCTCGACGAACCGTTCACCGGCCTCGACGAGCCAGCGCGACAGTCGGTGTTACAAAAGCTAGCGGCCCTCCGCGACCGCGGGACCGGCATCGTCGTCGTCACACACGACCTGCGTGACGTGCTCGAACTGTCCGACCGCGTCGTCGCGCTCGTCGACGGGCAGGTAGCGGTCGATGCCACGCCGGATGCCGTTGGGACGGCGCTCGACGGGATCGGTATTCGGGTGCCGGCAGGGCGATGACGGGAGAACGCCCATGTTGAGCTACGAACCGGGCGAGACGCTCGCCCACCGGTTCGACGCGCGGGCGAAACTGGGCTTTCAGATCGCTTTCGCTATCGGGGCGTTCGGTCACTCGACGCCCGAAGCGATGGCGGTTCTCTCCGTGCTGGCGCTGGTCGTTCTCGCGTCGGCCCGCGTCTCACCCCCCCGAGCGGTCTGGTCGATCAGGTTCCCGCTGATACTGCTGGCGTTCGCACCGCTTCTCGCCGCGGCGACGCTCGGGCCACCGTGGCTCGACGTCGAAGACGGCCTGGTGACGGCGCTTGCAAGCTATCGCGTCGTCCTGCTTCTCCTCGTCAGCACCGCGTACGTCGTCACGACCGCACCGCGGGCCTCGCGCGCCGCGATCCAGTGGGCGGTGCCCGGCCGTCCCGGCGTCGTTCTGGGAATCGGCGTCTCGCTCGTCTTCAGGTTCCTGCCGGTCCTGCACGCGGATCTCCGGCGGATCCGCGACGCCATCGCGGCGCGCGGAGGTCAGACTGCGAGCTATCGACGGCGCGTCCAGTTGATCGGCGTGCTCGGCGTCGCGCGGACGTTCCGACGCGCGAACCGCCTTGCGCTGGCCTTACAGGCCCGGTGCTTCTCGTGGAACCCGACCCTGCCCGCGCTCTCGGCCGCTCGACTCGACGTCCCCGTGGTTCTGATGAGCGCCGGACTTCTGGTGTCGCCGCTTCTCTGAGTCGGTGACCTCCGATTCGCTCAGGTCGCACGGCGAGGCGGGCGAGGTTCTTGTAAACACAGAACGCGTTTCAGATTCGCGCACGACGTGAACGGGTCAGTCCTGATCCGTGGGAAGATTTATCTATCAGCTACTCCCGTGATAATACATGACATTTATCGCGCAAAGCGGTGGCGAGGTAACCAGACCGACGTTTTACGGGATCAGCCACGTCGGCGAGGTGATCTTCTACTACCTCGCAGTCGTCGCGATCCTGATACTGCTGTACGGCGCGTACGAGCGCGTGACCAGGTACGCACAGGGCGCGGAGGACTCGCGGGACCGCCTCGACAACATCGTCGGTCGAATCGTCTCCGCGGTGAAGATCGTCGGCTCGAACGAGAAACAGTTCGACCGCGATTTCTACGCCGGCGTGATGCACACGTTCATCATGTGGGGCTTTCTCACGCTCCTGATGGGGACGACGATTCTCGCCATCGATATCGACTTCTACCGGCCGCTGACGGGCAGTTCGTTCTGGGTAGGCGACTTCTATCTCTCCTACGAGTTCGTGATGGACGCGATGGGCCTGCTGTTCGTCGTCGGTATCGGGATGGCGATGTACAGCCGATACTGGGTACGGAAGGTTCGCCTGTGGGGGAAACACACGAGTCTGGAGGACGACCTGTTCATCTGGACGCTGTTCGTACTCGGCGTCGGCGGGTTCCTGCTCGAGGGCCTCGGTATCCTGGGCCGCGGGTTCCCCGGACACGAGACCGTGAGTTTCGTCGGCTACTTCATCGCGTCAACGCTCGACGGCGTCGGGCTGTCGGCAGGCGGCGCACAGAGCGTCTACACGGTCGTCTGGTGGGTCCACGCGATTCACGCGCTGGCCTTCGTCGCCGCGATTCCCTACGCCAAACCGTTCCATATGCTCTCCTCGTTCGCGAACGTCGTCACCCGCGACGAGAAGGCGGGCGCGCGACTGCCCGGCGTCCCTGCCGACCTCGACGCGACCAACGCCGAATCGATTGACGACTTCACGTGGAAGGAGATCCTCGATCAGGACGCCTGCACGAAATGTGGCCGCTGTTCGTCGGTCTGTCCCGCGAAGGCCTCGGGACGCCCGCTGGATCCCCGCGACGTGATCCTCGACCTGAAAGCCTACCGCGAGTCACTGGATGGCGATGGCGGTGGCGGGGAGAAACCAATCATTGCGGATGGGGGAACATCGGTAATCGACAGTTCGACCATGGAGTCCTGTCTCTCCTGTATGGCCTGCATGGACGCCTGCCCCGTCGAGATCGAACACCTGGACTCCTTCACTCGGATGAACCGCCAACTCGTCGACGAGGGGGCAGTCGACTCGAACATGCAGGACGTCTTCCAGGACGTCATGCAAAAGGGCAACACGTTCGGCGAGGCCCAACGCAACCGGGCCGACTGGGCCGACGAGCTGGAGTTCGAACCCACCGACGCTCGCGAGCAGGACGTCGAGTATCTCTGGTACGTCGGCGATTACCCCAGTTTCGACGACCGGAACAAGAAGGTGGCCCGCTCACTGGCACGCCTTTTCGAGGAAGCCGACGTCGAGTGGGGGATCCTCTTCGACGACGAGAAACACGACGGCAACGACATCCGCCGGATCGGCGAGGAGTTCCTCTACCTCGAACTCGCCGGCCATCACGTCGAGACGTTCGAGGAGTGTGAGTTCGAGACCATCGTCTGCACCGACCCGCACAGCTACAACACGATGAAAAACGAGTATCCGGAGGTCGATTTCGCCGAGTTCGCCGACGACCCCATGATGCCCTTCGAGTACGACGAGCAATGGAACGCCGACGGTAAAATCGACGTGAAACACTGGACACAGGTCGTCGAGGAACTCGTCGAGGCTGGACGACTCGGCCTCTCCGGCGACGAACTCGACTACACCGTGACCTACCACGACCCCTGCCACCTCGGGCGGTACAACGACGAGTACGAGGCACCCCGCGAACTCGTGCGGGCGACGGGGGCCGACCTCTACGAAATGCCGCGTAGCCGCGAGAACTCCTTCTGTTGTGGCGGCGGTGGCGGCGGCCTCTGGATCGAGGTCGAAGAGGAGACGAAACCGAGCGAGGAACGACTGCGGGAAGCGCTGGAGGATACGGACGCCGGTGCCGAAATCGAGAAGTTCGTCGTCGCCTGCCCCATGTGCACGACGATGTTCGAGGACGGGCGGAAGACGGGTGGCTTCGAAGAAGAGATAGAAATCGTCGACGTCGCCGAGTTGCTGATCGAAGCGGTCGAAGCGCAGGCGGCCGAGTAGAGTCGCCGCGCTATCGGTCCTCGTCGCCACGCCAGGCGTCCGGCACTTCGATGGCGTAGCGGCCGTCCTCCATCAGCGAGACGATATACTCCTGCCGGTCGTACAGTTCCATCAGGTTGAGTTCGTACTCGCCGGGGCGAACGATCTTGATGCTCTCGAACTGCTCGTTGAGTTCGGCGCGTAGCGCTTCGAGATCCGGACTATCGTCGTCGTCCGGGGTGCTCGCGATGCGGCCACCCGACGCGTCGGGGCGTGTCTGTCCGCCAGTGGGCGGGGAGTCGGAACGAGTGTCGCCGTCGTCAGTCTGTCGCTCGGGTGGGTCTTCGGGGAGTTCATCCGGCGAGACGACGTCGGATCGTGCGCTCGCCTGTGCCATGTCTTCTGACGTCTCGGTGGTGGCTTCGTTTCCATCGTTCGCAGGGTCGGTCTTCGCGGGTTCAGTCGGGTGATCTGAACCGCCAGACGACTCTTCTCGCTCCGGTCGCTGTCCGACATCCGGCCACTCTTTCGGCTCCGACTCCGTCGGTTCCGGACGCTCTCGATACGGATCGTCGAAGCCATGGTCCGGCCATTCGGTCTGTTCACTGTCCCCGTCCGCGGTATGCGAATCGGGGTGGGTTTCCGCGGACTCGCTACCTCCGGAGAGGTTGCTGGAGCCGCTCGCTGCGTGATTCGACGATCCGGTCGATGCGTCGACCGACTGTGTCGATCCATCGCCTGACGGGGTCGATGTGGTTCTACTCGAAGCGGAGCCCTCCTGTGGCGCGGAATCGACCGGGTGGTCCTGCTGTGGCTGTCCGCTGTCGTCGCCACTCACCCAGTCACGAACCGTCCGGGTTGCCTGGGTGACCGTGTTCGCCACGCCGGACCGGTCCGGTGGTTCGGAACGGCCCGGACTGGGGTCGTCGGCACCGGCCGGACGATCACCCGGGTTGAACTGGAACTTGTTCCCGCCACAGTCCGGACAGCCCGACAGCATCTCCTTGGAGCCGTCGGGAAACGTTCGACCACAGTTCGTGCACTGGTGTGGCATTATTTCCGGGAGACCAAGGCGCTGATAAGCGTCTCGTCCTTGTGGAGTGTCTCGATCTGGTTTGCCGGGCCGATCACGGTCAGTTTCGAGGATTCGTCTTTTCCCATCAGACGCGAGAAAAGCCCCGCGTCCGTTTCGCCGCGCGGGTACGTCTCGATCTCGATCCCGTTGAAGTCCTCGGGATCGGCGGGAGTGATTTCAGTCATGGTCACCTCGATGAGTTTCGACTCCTCGTCGGGCGTCAGCCCCTGTTCGAGGATGACGATGTTGCCCTCGCGAACCCCATCGAGAATCATCCTGATCTTCTCCATTCCAGTCATTCCCTCCATGCGCTCACCGCTGATCAGGTCGATCTGAACGCCATCGGACGGGTCTTTTACTTCCGGCATTATCCGAAGTACTCCGCTATCATGTCGTACACTTCGTCCATGTTGTCGCCTTCGAGCGCCGACAGTTCGACCGTTTCGTGCTGCGGGAAGGCGTTCGCGATCTGTTGGACGTTCGATCCATCGAGGTCGATCTTGTTGGCGAAGATCAGAACCGGTAGATCCTGGCTCTCGATGATTCCCACCAGCATCGTATTCACCTGCGTGAACGGATCCTCCGTGGAGTCGAGTACGTAGATGACGCCATCGACGTCTTCGCGGAGCCAGTGCATCGCCTCGGCGACGCCCTCCGTGGCCTCGCGAGAGCGTCGAACGGCGTCTTCCTCGTCGATATCGTAATCGAGGAACTCCTCGTAATCGACTTTCGTCGTCACGCCGGGCGTATCGACGATATCGATCGAGACCGATTTGCCGTTGCGCTCGATATCGACGTTCTCCTTGCGTCGAGCGCGCCGCGTTTCGTGTGGAACGTGACTTTCCGGGCCGACGGCGTCGCCGGTCCAGTCACGAGCGATACGGTTGGCCAAAGTAGTTTTTCCCGCGTTGGGCGGCCCATAGATACCTATTCGTTTCTGTTCGTCCTCGGAGAAGAGTCGATTTGTGACGCGGGATACGCTATCCCTGAGTTCTGTAAATAGTCCCATCCTTTTTCACCATTTTTCACCCCGCACCCGCGTGTGGGCTAGGTGCTATGGCGCTACAACGACACCCGACCTACTTAAGCCTTGGTCAGACGGATATCAACTAATCAATATATTCTCCGAAAGCGACAGTTTCTCTCGGCGTCGAGCAGATCGAGGTAGTTCACGACAGACAGATGGGGACACTTCACGACGGACAGTCGAGTAGCGCGACGTCTCAATTGTCGAGGTAGGGGTGCTGTCAGGAGTTGGTGGTGCTGTCAGGATTGGATCTGCTACCGGGAATTTGCTGTCGAGAACTGGAGTATGATGAGTGGCGAGTGAACTCCTCCAATCAGCGCCGATCTCTGGTGGTAGATTCTTCAGTCTCCGGTGGTAGATTCTGCTGGTCGGTTGGTTTTTTGTTATCTGATGAGCAGGCGCAAGACCTCCCGCTTTAGCGCGGGGAGGAGGTTAACATGTTCTTCTCCCACATCCTACCGGACGACCCCCCACCCCTTCGTTTCGGGTGGAACACGAATAGAGGGCCATCCCCCCACCCCGGAGCTCGTCGACGAGTCCGACAGAAACGTGTGGGTTGCTACCACGATTACGGCGGGAAGGGCCGTACCTGTAGACCCTACTAGAAATACAGCAGACACTAAGCCCCTGAAATTCGTTTTTGTCTGTATTACGGATACTGTTTCGACGCAACCATAATAAAGGTTTGCGCCGCACTAGGTATTGCATCCTCTCCGACCCCCCGGCCCCTCTTATTCCCCTCTCCACCTGAAACGAAGGGGTGGGGGGGTTAGCGGATATCGTCCGGAACCCCCCCATTTCGTCTGGAACTCTCCCACACACCCGTCATCGACCCGCTGGTACCCTACCAGATGAGGTCCGATATCCCCGACTGAATCATGTTTTCGAACTGACTCGACAAACTGATCGAATACAGTGAAAGAGTCGCCTTCCCACGCGAGATGGGGGCGTGTTGGGCACTCGAACCCACACCAACCCCTCCGTTTCATCTGGAACTTACGTGTATACAGGCCTCTATCTACTGTTTACCTGTCTACGTCCGATCGCCTTCGTTTCGACTGTGCGCAGCTCTAATCAAGCGGGGATCCGTTAGCAGATCAACGGGTAGTAACTATAATCGTCCACAACCGTCCCAACAATCGTCCAGGAAAAGCCGGTACGACTGACCGGATCCAACTGCTGATGGAAAATGAGAAGAATTTAAGACCCTGGTTCACCTTTGGTTCGTTTGCATCAACTGGACGATCTGGCACAGTTCTGACCTGATATACACGCTGTACACACTATCTGACGGCGACTCTGGAGATTTGGGCTGTCGTGTCCACGTGAAACGGAGGGGTCAAACGACACCAGACTGCCGGAGCAGATTGACAGATGGCTGACAACGAACCAGGATCCGACGGCGACAGTGAAGGGGGCGATAGCGCACAGTCTATCGACCTCGACCTCGACGAAGTCGTGCTCGACGACGAGGTCGAAGGAGACAATCAGGGTCTGTTCGACGACCTGCTCGACAGCGAACCGATCTTCGAGAACAAGGAAGTTCTCAGGCCGTCTTACACACCACACGAACTCCCTCATCGAAAAGAACAGATCAACAAGATGGCGACGATCCTCGTCGCCGCGCTTCGCGGTGAAACCCCCTCGAATATCCTCATTTACGGGAAGACGGGAACCGGAAAGACTGCGAGCGCGAAGTTCGTCAGCCAGGAGCTAGAGAGCACATCCCAGAAGTACAGCGTCCCGTGTGACGTCGAGTACATCAACTGCGAGGTCACCGACACACAGTATCGGGTCCTCGCCCAGTTAGCCAACAAGTTCATCGACAAGAACGAGGAATTGATCGACGAACGGCTGGAGAAGTTCGAGTCGCTCCGGGCGGACGTGACCGCAAACGAGACATCCGAGGACACGGGCGCGTCCACCGATCCCGAGACAGGGAAGGCTTCGTCGGCCAGTCCCGCGGTTCTCGACGATACGGAGTTCGACTCCGTCGAGGCGCTCGACGACCGTATCGAGGAACTGAAAGCGGATCGCGAGGAGATGGAACAGGTCCCGATGACCGGGTGGCCGACGGACCGCGTGTACAGCGTCTTCTTCGATGCCGTCGACTACCGCGAACGCGTCGTCGTGATCATGCTCGACGAGATCGACAAACTCGTCGAGAAGAGCGGTGACGATACCCTCTACAATCTCTCGCGGATGAACTCCGAACTCGACAACTCCCGCGTCTCGATCATGGGGATCAGCAACGACCTCAAGTTCACCGACTTCCTGGACCCCCGCGTCAAATCGAGTCTCGGCGAGGAGGAGATCGTTTTCCCGCCCTACGACGCCAATCAACTTCGCGACATCCTCCAGCACCGCGCGGACGTCGCGTTCAAACCCGACGCGCTGACCGACGACGTGATTCCGCTGTGTGCGGCTTTCGCCGCGCAGGAACACGGCGACGCACGACGCGCGCTCGACCTCCTCCGCACCGCGGGGGAACTCGCCGAGCGCGACCAGTCCGAGCGCGTCCTCGAAGAGCACGTCCGGCAGGCACAGGACAAGATCGAACTCGACCGAGTCGTGGAGGTCGTCCGCACCCTTCCGACCCAGTCGAAACTCGTCCTCTTCTCGACGATCCTGCTCGAAAAGAACGGCGTCCACAACATCAACACTGGCGAGGTGTACAACATCTACAAGAGTCTGTGTGAGGAGATCGACGCGGACGTCCTCACGCAGCGTCGAGTTACTGATCTGATCAGCGAACTCGACATGCTCGGTATCGTCAACGCCGTCGTCGTCTCCAAGGGACGCTACGGCCGGACGAAAGAGATCAGCCTCTCGGTCCCGATCGAGGAGACCGAAGCGGTGCTCATGTCCGATTCGCGGATCGGCGACATCGAGGACGTCCAACCGTTCGTGCAGGCACGGTTCGACAACTGAGCCGACGGAGTCTTCCTGAGTTACGTTTTCGATCACGAGCGAGTCAGCGACGCGCTAGAGCCGACAGGACTTCGTCTCGGAGAACTCCAGGCGGATACAGCCGAGATACGGGACGCGTACCTCCGCCGTTCCTTCGATCCACTCCGGTTTGACGATCTGATACCGGTCCACCTGATCGTAGTGGCGGTTCGTGTTCGGGTTGTCGCCTTTCGTCACGAAGCCGTCGTGCGGGGCCGGACAGTTGCTCAGTTCGGCGCAGTTGTCCGCGCGCACGTAATTGCTATTGGCCCTGTCGTACCAGTTCTCGTTCTCCTCGACGTACAGGTGTGCGCGGTGTATTATCGGTGTCCGTTGTTGCCCGTTCGGTCTGAAGATGATCACGTCGCCGTGGTCACCGAACTTGGTGTAGCCGGACTGTTCCCCGGCTTCGTGGGTTACGACGCCCGCCGCCACCGCGTCGCTCGATGCGAGTCGGTCGTTCTCCGTCAGAAAGACCAGATCGCCTTTCTCCATGTGTGGCTCCATGCTCCCGCTTTCGATGGCGACAAGGGGTGGCCAGACGCCGCTGATCGAGAACAGCACGAGTCCGATGATCGCGACGATCGCGATACTGCTGGCGATGTCTTTGAACAGTAGCACCGAACTGTTTCGCGTGTTTAGAAACCAGCCGATTGGGTCTTCCCCGGGGGCCGGCACGTCCTCGCCGCTACTGTTTCCGGCGGCAGTCGCTTCCCGTTCGGTACTGGGCTCGGGGCCCAGCATCTCGTGTCGGTCGTGGCGTGACGTTTCGTCGATGCCTCCCTCGTCCGGCATGGTCTCGTCGGTGTCGGCCTCCTCGCCGTGACTCCGGTCGTCTCCGGAGCGCGTTCGGTCTCGGTGGCTGACGTTCTCGTCACCATCGTCCTCCGACGGCGATGGAGGGTCCGCCTCGTCGCCGTCCCGCCTGTCGTTCATTGCTCTTGCTTATTCGGCCACCGGAGATCAACCTTCTGCTCGCTATCGGAACGGTCCGGCACGTTTTTGACTACCTGACGGTATCCTATGTGTAGTGCCGCTGGAAGCTCCCGCCAGGATCGTTCGCGAACTGACCAGACATGGCTACAACGCGGACCGCGAAGCCGTGACGCTGATCGCGTCCGCCGAGAACCCCGCGCGAACGTTACAGGCAGTGGTCGAGTCGACGCCGGACGACGCGCTAACTGTCACTAAAGAGCAAGTCCGGCGTGTGACCGAGGCAGGAGCGACCGAATCAGGGGACGAAACGGTGTCTACCCCACCCGGAGATCCCCCTGTTTCAACTGGAGACGGAGAGCCGGAACAGACAGACAGAGTGGGGGATGCTCCACCTGAAACGAAGGGGGTGGCAGGCGATCCCACGGACGATACTGAGACGACTGCCAGGGCGACGGACTCGTCGACCGCGTTCGAGGGGGCCGACGGCGCAAACCGCGGCGATGCTGCCCACCGATCGATCGAGATCGCGAACGATATGACGGGCCAGAGCACGGGAACGGGCGAGTACGACGATTTCGTCGACGTGTTTCGCGACCGCTTCGAGCGACTGAGCGGACAGTTGCGCGGCCGAGTCAACCACCGACCGACGGATACGCTCGAATCGATGGGCGGCAACACCGACGCCGCGATCGTCGGCATGGTTAACGATATCCGGTCGACAGCGAGCGGTCACTGGCTGGTCGAACTCGAAGACACTGCCGGAACGTTCCCATGTCTCGTGATGAAAGACCGCGAGTTCGCGGATCTGGTCGACGAACTGCTTCTCGACGAGGTGATCGCCGTTGAGGGGACCCTCGCGGACGACGGCGGGATCCTCTTCGTCGACTCGCTGTACTTCCCGGACGTACCGCGAACGTTCGAGCCCTCGACCGCTGACCGGCACGTCCAGGCCGCGCTGATCAGCGATATCCACGTCGGCAGCCAGGAGTTTATGGAGGACGCATGGAACCGGTTTGCGAACTGGCTTCACACCGAAGCGGCCGAATCGATCGAGTATCTCCTGATCGCCGGCGACATGGTCGAGGGGGTCGGCGTCTACCCCGATCAGGACGAGGAACTCGATATCGTCGACATCTACGACCAGTACGAGCAGTTCTCGGAGCATCTCAAGGCCGTCCCCGGCGACATCGAGATAGTGATGATCCCGGGCAACCACGACGCCGTCCGCCTGGCCGAGCCCCAGCCAGGGTTCACCGAGGAACTGCGCGACATCATGACCGCCCACGACGCGCGGATCACGAGCAACCCCTCGACCGTCACCATCGAGGGCGTCTCGGTGCTGATGTACCACGGCGTCTCGCTCGACGAGATTATCGCGGAGTTCCCCGACGAAAAAGCGACCTACGAGGAGCCCGAAAAGCCGATGTATCACCTGCTGAAGAAACGGCACGTCGCGCCGCAGTACGGTGGGCATATGCGACTGGCCCCCGAGGAGAAAGATTACCTCGTCATCGACGAGGTGCCGGACATCTTCCACACGGGCCACGTCCACAAACTCGGCTACGGCAAGTACCGGAACGTGCTCGCGATCAACTCCGGCTGTTGGCAGGCCCAGACGGACTTCCAGAAAAGCGTCAATATCGACCCCGACGCCGGCTACGCGCCGATCGTCGACCTCGACACGCTCGACACCACGATACGGAAGTTTTACTGATCAGAAGTGTTTGTGTTGGCGCCAACGGGCGAATTAACGTCTGACTCTGTTACTTAGCGCTGACTATTTGGATAAAATTTATATTCTCTCTCGACGTGTGTATGACTGTCATGCCAACCTGCGAGACCTGCGGCGACGACGTCCCTCACCGGTTCGAGCACCGTGTCAGAGACGCCGTTATGACCCATACCCGGATGCGGATGGTCTGTGCCGAATGTCATCCGAACATCGCCGCCGACCTGAAGTACGAATCCCCTGTTGGCGCTACCGAAGTCTCCGCCGACTGACCGCTTCCGTATCGCTCCCTTCACGGCCCGACTGAGGTTAGGGGTCCAGCCGATACCGGACCGTCGAGGTGCCGGAGAACTTCGGCCCCTGTCCCGCCGCGACGAAGCCGAGTTCCTCGGCCGCAGTCGCTACCGCAGGTTCGGAACTCGGAGCGAGCAGTTCGACGTCCATCCCTTCCCGTCTGGCGAACCGGATCGGTTCAGCGAGGAGTGCCTGACATGCTTCTGCGGTCCCGTCCAGTTGTGTGACGTGGACCGTATCCGTCTTTGCATCGAAGCTAACGAATCCGAGTAACTCGCGCTCCGAACGGTCCGTATCCGTGTTCGGATCCGTCGCCGTCCCCTCGGGTTCGGCGACACGAACCGTCCGGTCGTGGACGAGGTTGCGCATCACGTCCGTCGGTGAGTCCGCGATGGCCGCGAGGTTGTCGGCATCCGCCTCGACTGCGTCCCGTATCTCCATGCTATGTGTTATTAACCCACGTAGATAAACCGTTTGTGACGCACCCGGTCACGTTTCGAGGGTTTGTAACGGAGCTGACCTCTCTGTGAGGGATTGCTGAGTGTATCACGAACGACAATCGCAGTCGGAGCGCAATGGACACAGTTATCCGCTCCCCTTGGTTACTGACCCGCATGAGCCACAGTCACACGAGCGGTCGGGTGGTAGTATGCGAGTAGTCGTGAAGTTCGGCGGGACGAGTCTCGGCAGTGGCGACCGGATCGACCGTGCCGCAGACTCTATCGCCAAGGCCGTCGAACAGGGACACGAGATCGCCATCGTAGCTAGCGCGATGGGGAGTACGACCGACGATCTGCTTTCCGAGATCTCTTTCGAGGCCGATCCCGCGGACCGCGCCGAGATCGTCAGCATGGGCGAACGGACCAGCGTCCGGATGCTCAAGGCAGCACTCGGCGCGCGCGGCGTCGACGCCGATTTCCTCGAACCGGGCAGCGACGAGTGGCCGGTGCTGACTGACGTGGACGGCGAGGTCAACGTGGAGGAGACCCGCAAGCGGGCCCAGGACGTCGCCGGACGGCTTGGCGATGTCGTACCGGTCATCACCGGCTTTCTCGCACAGGCCCCCGATGGCTCACTGACCACGCTCGGGCGTGGCGGCAGTGATACGACCGCCGTCATGCTCGGCAAGTACATGGACGCGGACGAGGTCGTCATCGTCACCGACGTCGAGGGCGTCATGACGGGCGACCCCCGCGTCGTCGAAGGAGCACGCAACGTCGGCGAGATCACTGTCGACGAACTCCGAAACCTCTCGTTCCGCGGAGCCGAGGTCGTCGCGCCTAGCGCACTGGCATACAAGGAGGGGAACATGGGCGTTCGGGTGGTCCACTACCAGCACGGCGACCTGCTCACTGGCGGGACGCAGGTCGAGGGCCAGTTCCGCAGTCTCGTCGACATGCGGGACGAACCGCTCGCCTGCATGACCGTCGCCGGTCGTGCGATCCGCAACAGTCCGGGCGTCTTGCAGGAACTCACCACGGCGCTCGGCCAGGGCGACATCAACGTCGATGCCGTCGCCTCGGGAATGGACTCGATTACCTTCTACGTCGACGAGCGACAGGCCGAAGAGGCCGAGACCGTCCTGCATCGTGAGGTCGTCGATCAGGAACCGCTGTCGAGCATTACCGTCGACGACGGCATCGCCGTCATTCGCGTTACCGGCGGCCAGTTACCGAATCAACCCGGCGTGCTTTCGGACATCATCGACCCGCTCAGCGAAGAGGGAATCAACATCCTCGACGTCATCACGAGCGCGACCAGTATCGCCGTCTTCGTCGACTGGATGGACCGCGAGGCCGCCCTCGAAATCATGCAAAAACGGTTCTAAATCACTGCCCCTTTTTCAGCCGCTGGCCGATCCGATCGGGTAGGTCCGTCTCTCTGACGGCCTCGATCACGGCGTCGACATCGTACTCGACGCGGTGGAGATCGACATCCATGCCGTCGAGGTCGACGACGGCGTAGGCCGCTCGCGGATCGCCGTCGCGTGGCTGGCCCACACTGCCGGGGTTGAGTACGATCCCCTCGCCGAATCGCTCGCAGTGCTGGACGTGGGTGTGACCCATCACGAGGACGTCCTCCTCGTCGAGCATCCGGGCGCTGAACTCGTCGGGATAGGTGTACCGATCCGGGTCATCCGGATGGCCGTGAACGAGTTTCATCCGCCCGTCGAAGTCTATCTGCTCGTCGGGGAGCGCGTCCAGCCACGCCAGTTGCTCGTCGTCCAGTTCCTCGCGGGCGTGCTCGACGCCCGCCGCGGCCATGTTGTTGAACCGGAACGCCGTCCCGCTCGCCACTGCCCGGTCGTGATTGCCCATCACCGTCGGCACCCCACGCTCGCGTAGTTCGTCGACACACTCGGCGGGCCACGGGTTGTAGCCGACGACGTCGCCGGCACACACCAGCGCGTCCACCGGTGGCATGTCCGCGAGGACGGTATCGAGCGCGACCCTGTTTCCGTGCACGTCCGAGATGATGCCGATGTTCATAGGTATCGGTACACACTCTACCTCCTTCAGAATTCGCCCGCAGTCGCTTACTCGCCGTTTTCGATCGCCAGCGAGACACCGTCGTCGGTTCGCTCGATGCCCGCCGCACAGACCGCGTGTTCGAGGTCGAGGTCGTACGCCTGGCCTGCGGCCGCCGCCGCGCTATCGGCGTCGAACGCGAACGCCTCCGGCGAGTCCTTCTCGTAGGTCGCCACGAGTGTCGGCTCCTCGACCTGCTCGACGAGCAGCGCGTCCTTCCGAACGGTTCCGATGTAGGCGTCCTCGCCGATCACACCCGCGACGCGGGGCGTGTCGTAGTCGTCTTTCTCGTAGTCCAGCGCGAGCAGGCTCTCGGCGAGCGCGTCACGAGGGGGATAGCCCAGTTCGAGTTTTTCCGTGATCGGATCGACGTGCGAGCCATTGCCGAGGACGGCCGCGTTACCCGCCGTCCGCACACAGTTGTACGAGACGTACGGGTTGTCGGTCTCTGCGGCATCCTCGGTCGGGACAACAGTCAGTGTACCGTCTCGCTCGACGATCTTTCGGTTCGGGAACGACCGCGACGATACTCGATACGCGCCCACCGAGGGGCCGACGACGACGAAGCGTCCGACGTACATATCTACCCGTCCGCGCCGAGCGAAAAAAGCGGTGTCGGTGTCCGCTCGTCTCGGCGTTCTTTGCGAAGCATAACCACACGAAGCGGATCACGCAACCCTTATGTTCGGCCACGGAGTACGAATGGGTGCACACAGTCCATTGGGGTAGTGGCCAATCCTGAAGCCTTCTGGGGGCTTCGACCCTGGTTCGAATCCAGGATGGACTATTCTTGTCGCGAACCAATCCGTGAGCGACAGGGTCGTCGACGAGTGGATTCGAATCCCGGCAGACGAGCGGTAGTGAGTCTGCAGTTAGTTCGAATCCAGGATGGACTATTCTCGTCGCGAACTAATTCGTGAGCGACAGGGTCGTCGACCAGAGATCTCGAATCCTGGCGGCCGAGTGATAGCGAGTCTGCGGCTGGCTTGTTCCCAGGGTAGACAAATTTTCAGTTCTTGACCGAATCCGGACCTGTACGTTTCGAAAGTACGATAATTGAAATACATACGTCGACCGTATATATGAATTATTGTCTGGAAACACCCTTTTCAGCGTCCGGCACTTACGTTTGTCTGTATGACACGGAATAGCTACGAGATCATCGAAACGATCGGTGGCTTCGAAGAAGGGGAGATTCTCGACGTAACCGCACGCTTTGGCGACTGGCACACCTACGATCTGAAACTCGAACCGAAAGCGCCTACCAACCATTCGACGACGCTCGTCGTTACCGAGAGCGAGGCCGGGTTCAGCGAGGCGGAGATCCTCGACGAGACCGCCCGGATCGGCGACTGGCACGAGTACGAACTGGCCTTCGAGCCGAGGTCGACTGGTTCCGACGGCTCGGAGGGCGGGCCGATCGAACTGACAGCCGAGCAGTTCGAGACCGTCGCGGAGCCGGTCGAGACCGGCGTCTGAGACCCACTCTCCGATCTCTGATCCGGTTCGAGATCCGGGATCTTTCGCGTTTCAGGGCTGAGATTTGGCGACTCACGGAACAAGTACGTTGAATCGGCCGTCAGGTACAGTCCGTCATAATCAGTGTTTTCGCCGGACGTATTTGTGCTCTCTCTGACGGTTTTCGCGGCCGCTACAGTGACGGGTCCCGGTGGTTCGTCGGGTCGTATCAGGGGATCGTATCGCAGTATGTACTGGGGGATACTTACAGCCCTGGCTCGCCCCGGTTATCGAGTCTCTCGGGAAGCCGCAGGTACCACTCGGCCGTCCGTTCGAGTGCATCGATCGTGACGTGCTCGTCGACCGCGTGGGCGGTGTCACTGCCGACCGCACACTCGACTGCGGGTACGCCCGCAGCACGGAGCTTCTTGGCGTCGCCGCCACCGGTCGCACAGTATCGTGAGACGCGTCCGTCGGCAAGCTCTCGCCCGGCAGCACCTACCGAGTCTACGAGGGGGTGGTCCGGATCGACGTAGGTGCCGCTCTCGTAGGAGACGTCGGCGATCTCGACGCCCTCTCTCGCGTCGATGCAGCTCCGGAACCCATCGAGCATCTCCCGGGCCGAGACGCCGGGCGTGAAGCGGACGTCGAGTTCGGCCGTCGCCGACTGGGGGACGCTGTTGACGGTCGACCCGCCGACGAGTCGGCCGAGGTTCGCGGTCGGATACTCGAACAGCTCCCGCGGTGCGAGCCGTTCGTCGGCGTATCTGCGCTTGTAGTACTCGACCGACTCGTCGACGATCCGGCCAACGGGTTCCGGATAGTTCAGTCGATCTCCCGTCACCGACTCCCGGCAGTCGGCGACCACCGAGTAGAGCCGGTCGACGGCGTTCTCGCCACACATCGGTCGCGAGCCGTGGGCGGCGTGGCCGGTCGCTTCGAGCGTCAGCCAGAGCCGACCCTTGTCGGCGAGCGCGATGGCGTATTCGTCGTCCACAGTCGTCGTCTCGCCCACCACCGCGGCGTCGGCGGTGATCGCATCCGTATCGAGCACGGCGTCGATCCCGGCGTCCCCACCGGTTTCCTCGTCGCTGACAAAGGCGAACTGCAGGGTCACCGGCGGCGTCTCGTTGGCGAACTCCCGCATCGTCTCGAGCATCGCTGCGATCGCCCCCTTCATGTCGGTCGCGCCGCGTCCGTAGAGCCGGTCGTCGACGCGTTCGCCGAGCGGATCGTGCGACCAGCAGTCCCGGTCGTAGGGGACGGTATCGAGGTGGCCTTCGTACAGTAGCGTCCACTCGCGCTCGCCGGGAATCGTCACGACCAGGTTGGGCCGCTCGTGATCGGTTTCGATCCGGTCGAAATCGATGCCCAGCTTCGTGATGTAGCGTTCGAGCCAGTCGAACACCTGTCGGGTCTCGCCTGGCGGGTTCTGCGTGTCGAACGCCAGCAGCTCGAGCGTCGTCTCGACGAGCCGCTCGCGGCGGTCGTCTCTCTCGGGGACGTATGTCTGTGTAGGGGTCATCGGTGTACTCGTATATCGGCTGCTCGCGTCGGTGTGGAATCGGGCCACCGTGACCCGAAGTTAGCGGGACTCAGCAGCTCCCGCCGGCACCGCAGGCCTGGCCGTACTTGACGCCGGTCTCATTGGTGATCGCCTCGTTGCACTGCATGATCATCGTGTTGAACTGGAACGCCGACGTGTCCTCGCTTGCGGCGGCGAGCTCCTCGCCGAGCGCTTCGGCGGCGGCCAGCACTTCGTCGTTAGTGGAGCTCAACAGCACCCACCTCCCATTGACTGGGCGAACTCACGACCGATCCGCTCGCTGATGACGTCGTTGGTCTCCTGGAGCAGTCCCACGAACGCCTCCTGAGCCTCGCGGTGGGCCTGAATCGTCTCGTTGTCGTTCATCTCTTCCTGGAGCTCTCGCAGTTCGCTCATCACCGACTCGTCGAACCCGCCCATCTGCATCTGGCGCTGTTTCTGCTGATACTCCTGCAGCAGCGCCATCGCCTCCGAGTCCTCCTCGAGGCGCTCGTTGGCGTTCATAAAGTCCTGATAGACCTCGGAGTCTTTGATCGTCTCGATGAACGTCTGGAGTTTCTGTTCGACTGCCTCCTCGTTGGATAGCTGTTGACTCATTGTATCGTCACCTCTTCTCGTGTATCGAGTTCAGCGAGTCCGGTCACCTCGTCGCCGAACGCACTGAGTTCGTCAAGGCCGATGGGCTCGTCCTGTCGGAGCGGTGCGAGCATCATCGGTGTCTCGAAGCGATCCTTGATCTCGCCGAGATACTGCTGTTGTTGGGCCCGACGGTTGGCGAAGAAGGCGTTGTCGCCGTACTCCTCGGGCAGCAGGTAGTTGGCGACAACAAAGGCGGTCTCGATGCCGACCTGGTCTTTCAGGTCCTCGGCTGCACGGTGGGCCTCCATCATCGGCGTGTACTCGGGGTACATGACGAAGGCAAACGAGCTCTTGTCGGGGTTCTGCATCGTCTCGATGACCATGTCGTACTTGCCGCCCTTGGCGGGCGCAGCACCCTTCGTCAGCGAGCCGAGGTCCATAAAGCCCTTCCAGTCGGATGGGAGTTCGAGCAGTCGGAGCGTGTGGCCCGTTGGCGCGGTATCGAAGACGACGATGTCGTAGCCGTCTTCCTCGAAGTAGCCGACGAACTTTTCGAGCGCGGCCATCTCTTCGGCGCAGGGTGATTCGAGCTCCTCTTCGACGTTGGCGACGGCGGCCTCGACGTCGATCTCCGTGTCCTCTTTGTCCTCGTACATCTCGGTGACGTGGTTGAGGACCTGCTCGCGGTACTCTTCGAGCGCCTTCTCCTGGTCGATCCGGGCCGCATCCAGATTGGCCTGGCTCACCGAGGTCGGCTCGTGGCCGACGGGTTCACCGAAGATGTCTTCGAGGTGTGCCGCGGGGTCAGTAGTGACGACGAGCGTCTCGTAGCCCGCCTCGGCGAGTTTGGTCGCCGACGTTGCGGCGACCGTCGACTTGCCGACGCCACCTTTCCCGGTGAAGAACAGATAGCGTGTTTCGCCGTCGACGGGTTCGAGTTTGTCGGTGACTGCGTCGGGATCGGTTAGTGAGTCGAAGTCGACCGACTCCTCGGTGTCGATGTTGGTTGCCGAACCCACGTCGACGGTGGCCTCGTCGCCATCGTAGAGGACGCCGCCCACGTCGGCAAGCAGGTCGAGACCGGCGATCTCGCCGGGCTGGAGCGGGTAGGTTGCCGTCGCATCGGCGTCGAACTCGCTCTCGGCGCGCTCGATGACGGCCTGTTCGTCTTCGCGTTTGCCGTTGAAGAAGGGGTCCTCACAGACTGACGCGGGCAGATAGCCGTTGATGATCAGCAGCTGGGACTCGATGCCCAACTCCCCGAGATCCGAGGCACTCCGATGGATCTCGTCGATCGAGGAGTCCTCGGGCTTGCCGACGAAGGCGAAGGAGGTTTTCTCGCCGTCCTGGAGGGTGTCGATCGCACGCTCGTAGTCCTTCTTTTTGTCCTCCATCGAGGCGGCCGGACCGATACAGGTCGAGCCACCCTTCTCCAGTTCGGCGTTCCAGTCGGATGGAAGCTCCATCAGCCGGATCGTGTGGCCGGTCGGCGCGGTGTCGAAGACGACCACGTCGTACTCGGGCGAGTCCATGAAGTCGACGAAGTTGTCGAAAGCGGCGATCTCCTCGACACACGGGCTGTTGAGCTGTTCTTCGACCGCTTTGACCTGCTCGTCGTCGAGCAGCTCGCGCATCGGCTCGATGGTTTCCTGACGATACTCCTCGGCGGCCTGATCCGGATCGATTTCGATTGCCGAGAGGTTCTCGATGTCGTCGATCGCGGTCACCTCGTGGCCGATCTCCTGCTCGAAGATGTCCGAGAGGTTCGGCGCGGGATCGGTCGTGACCAGTAGCGTCTCGTAGTCGTTGTCGGCGAGCCAGGTCGCGGTCGCACAGCTGACTGTACTCTTGCCGACGCCGCCTTTGCCGCTGAAAAAGACGAATTCGGTATCTTCGCTGCTCGGTTCGACGATCTCTCGGGCTTCAGTAGTGGTTTCGGTCATCTATTAGGCTTCCTGTGGCTTCGCGCGCTGTTCCAGCGTTTCCGCGAGCTCGTCGTAGTCGAGGTACTCCTCCTTTGCGACGATCTCGTCGTCGACGACCGTGATCGGCAGGATCGACGGGCCGTTCTCCTGGACGAGGTCGTAGATCCGCTGGGTCTCGAGGAACTGATCGATGTTGTGTTGCATGTTCGCACGGCTGATCTCGACGTCCTCGAACTTCTCGTCGAGCTGGTCGAGCGCAGCGCTCATCTCGACGAGCTCGTCGTCGGGGTCGGGACCACAGACGCCCGTGGAACAACACATTGCTTCTTCGTACAGTTGTAGTTCGGTCATGGTGTATCGTGTCCGTTCAATCGTTCAGGTGTTCTCGATCGGTGAGTGCTCAGTTATCGATCGGTCGTTCGTTGAACTCGTTTGAGTAGTTATTCAGTTGTAGATATAAACGCTTCGATCGCAGCACCCGCCGCTCAGCCGATGAATCCGTCGGTCGACCAGAAGTCGTCCTCGCCCTCGCAGGTCGCTGCCACACAGCGCGAGGCCGGTGCGCTCACAAGGACGAAGGCGCTTTTCGTGTCGCTGTTGCGGATCTGCCGGGTCGCGCTCGGCTCGATCCAGACGGCATCACCGCTCTCCATTGCGACCTCCTCCTCGTCGATGACGACCGTCGCTTCACCCTCTAAAAGGATGTATATCTCCTCGTGATCGTTCTCCGCGTGATCGTGGGGTCTGTTCCGCCAGCCCGGATCACAGCGGACGACCGAGACGCCGACCTGCTTGCTGTCCAGCGAGTCGCTTAACGCGTGCATCGCGCCCGAAACCGGTTCGATCTCGTTGTAGTTTACCTGTTTGTAGGCGCTCATCTATCCTGGCACCCCACTGACCGGTGCTGGTGAAGATTGGCTGTTTCGATCGTGTGGCGCCGTTCCTCTACTTCCTCCATACATACTATTCATATTAGCAAATACTAAATTGTTCCGTTGTTCCTGCCCGGCCATTATCTCCGGGTCGCTCCAAAACGCTTAATCAACCATCCGTTCAAATTACTCGTATGTCGTCAAACGACCGTCTCCAGCGCTATCTCACCGACGACCGAGGAAGCTGTACACCGGGAGACGTTGCAGAACGAATGGCCGAACTCGAAGAGCTAGACGCTGCGACGGAGGGATCTGCACTCGACACGGACGTCGAACTCCTCTCCGCACTCGCCAACGACACCCGCTACAAGATCGTCCGGATGCTCCACGAAGCCGACGACGAGCTCTGTGTCTGTGAGTTCTCCCCCCTGCTCGACGTCAGCGACAGCGCTATCAGCCACGCGCTCTCGCAGCTGACCGACGCCGGACTCGTCACCCGTCGTAAGGACGGCAAGTGGCGCAAGTACCGTGCGACCTCGCGTGCGAACGCAGTGCTGGTCGCACTCGACGGCTCTCGACGCCTCTAGGCGCCCTGCCCTCTCGCCCCGTAGTTTAAATACGATCTCGCCCCAGTACCCGGTAGATGGACGTCCGGGACCTGTCGATCGCGCCGGAGTACGTAGCGCACTTCGAGGAACGGGGGATCGAGTCGCTGTACCCGCCGCAGGTGGCCGCAGTTGAGGCCGGAATCACGCGCGGCGAGCGCGTTGTGGCGGCGATGCCAACCGCCAGCGGGAAGACCCTCGTCGCCCAGCTAGCCATGCTGTCGACCGATGGCCCCTCGCTGTACGTCGTCCCGCTTCGGGCGCTCGCCACGGAGAAGTACGAGACGTTCTCGAAGCTTCCGGACGTGAGCGTCGGCGTCGCGACGGGCGATTACGATACGGACGACGAGACGCTCGGCGAGCACGACATCGTCGTCGCCACGAGCGAGAAAGTCGACTCGGCGATCCGGAACGGTGCCGGCTGGGTCGAAGCGATAGACTGCGTCGTCGTCGACGAGGTCCACCTCCTAGACGCACAGGGCCGGGGCCCGACACTCGAAGTCACGCTCGCGAAACTCCAGCGACTCGTTCCGGATCAGCAGATCGTCGCGCTGTCGGCTACCGTCGGTAACGCCGAAGAGATCGCCGACTGGCTCGACGCCGAACTCGTCCATTCGACCTGGCGGCCGATCGATCTCCGGACCGGCGTCTACGACGACGGGAGCGTCGTGTTCGACGACGGTGACCGCCTGCGCATCGATCCGGGTGACGAACCGCCGACGGTGGCGCTGGTCGCCGATGCGATCGAGGACGGCGGCCAGTCGCTCGTGTTCGTCAACTCCCGTCGCGAGGCGGAGACGCTCGCCCGGACGCTGGCCGCGAAGGAGTTTCGCCCGGCTCCGGGGGTGGCGAGCGATATCGACGAGACTGCGACGACCAGCACCGGGCGGTCGCTCTCGGAGGCCACGGAGGGTGGCGTCGCGTTTCACCACGCCGGACTGCGTGCCGAGCATCGCTCGCTCGTCGAGCAGGCGTTCAGAGACCGTGATCTCGCCGTGCTCTGTGCGACGCCGACGCTCGCTGCTGGCGTCAACGTCCCCGCTCGGCGGGTAATCGTCCGGGATCACGAGCGCTTCACCGGCGACGGCTACGAACCCCTGCCCATCCTGGAGGTCCACCAGATGTTCGGGCGGGCGGGCCGGCCGGGCCTGGACCCCTATGGCGAGGCGATGCTGGTCGCGACCGGGGTGGAAGCCGGAGAGCTTCGGGACCGCTATATCGGCGCGGATCCCGAGCGTGTCGAGTCGAAACTCGCCTCCAGAGAGGCGCTTCGCACGCACGTCCTCGCGACGCTCGCCAGCGGCTTCGCGGACGACCGCGAGGGGCTTCGGGACGTGCTCGCCTCGACGTTTTTCGCTCACCAGCGCGACGCCGGGGAACTCGTCGACCTCACGGACGAAGTGCTCTCGTATCTCGACGCGACGGGGATGCTCCGGCGTGATGGCGGCCTCGTCGCGACCGATCTCGGCCGCCTCGTCTCACGGGTCTACGTCGACCCGCTCACGGGTGCGGAGGTCGTCGAGGCGCTCGGGACGGCGGCGACCATGGACCGCGTCACGACGCTGACGGTGCTCGAACTGGTCTGTGATACGGAGGATATGAGCACCCAGCACGTCCGTAGCGAGGAGGCGGGACGCCTCAGCGAGTTCGCCATGCGCAACGAAGACCAGTTCACCAAGTCCGTCCGCGATTTCGACGGGAACTTCCAGTCCTGGCTCGCCACGGTCAAGACCGCACGCATCCTCGACGACTGGATCGCGGGCGTCGATCCCGGGCAGCTAGACGACCGCTACGGGGTCGCGCCGGGCGACGTCAGACGGCTGGCCGATCGGGCCGAGTGGCTCCTCTCGGCGACGGAGGTGATCGCCGAACAGCTATCCGATGGTGTGATCGAACGGCTGTCCTCCGATATCGAGTCGGAACTGGCCTACGACGCCGTGCTCGACCGGCTTCGGGAGACCCGCTCGGCACTGCTCGACGCCGTCGAGGAGTAAGTGTCACTGCCGGTTTCGCACACCCAATCACTCCCGATCCAGATACTCCTGCTGGACCGCGACGACGTCGCTCGAATCCTCGCAGTCGGCGTAGCGCCGCAGGGGTTCCTCGTTCATCTCCAGAAACGTCTCTCCCCACGTGAACTTCGCCATGATCCGCTCGGCGTGGTCGCGCTCGCCAAAAATACACAGCGCGGCGGCCAGCGCCTCGACGGTCGTCAACTGGAACGGCTTCCCGAAGTTGATCGGGTTCGCCGCGACGAGGAAGGGTAACGCCCGGTGTTCGCCGTCGACGGTAAACTGCGCCTCGCGGGCGCTCTCCCACGAGCAATCCAGCGCGACCAGCCGGTCGCTCACGGTCGCATCGGCGGGCGAAAGCGCCTGCTCGGCGTGTGGATTCAACACGACGCCGTAGGGCGTTGCCCGGTCGCTCTTGTGCAGGGTCGCCAGATCGAACCGCGCGAGCTTTTTCGCGGTGCACTTATTAGGGTCGTCATCGCCCTCGTACCGGACGTGGAGGTTCACTACCTCCCGGTACGGCGTCGTTCGGCAAAAACGACGCGGCTTCGGTGTTCTACTCCGATCCTCGCGGGACGAACTTTTGTGCATCTCCGCTCCATAGACCGTGCATGCGCGCCGACGACGACGGACATTACGACGCTGCTATCGCTGCGCTCTCCGACCGGGAGTATTCACTGGCTGGCGACGCTTACACTCGCGCCGGGCGCCGGGTTCTCTCGGGTCCCCGAGAAGACGTCGGACCGTTCGACGACGACGAACGCGGCTGGGTCGGCATCGGCCTCGGCTACCTCTGTACCGCCGCGATCTGTTATCGCGTCGCCGGCCGTGACGTCCGTGCTACCCGGCGAGCAGTCGAGGGCATCGCCGTTGCCCGCGACCTCGCTCACGTCACGGAGCGGCCAGTACAGGCCGCTTGCTTCGAGGAGTTCGTTGCTGACCTCCACGTTGTGGGTGACTTGAACGGTGTCGATGACGCCTACGAGGATGCGAGCGCAGCCTACGAGGACGCAAGCGACGGTATCGACGATCCCCAACGCTGGGGGACGACACCGCTGTTCGAGGCCGCTGCGACGCCGATCAAACAGGTCGCCCGAAGCCTCTCCGACGGCGAGATCGCCATCAAATGGGAGCAGTTACACGGCTCCGACCCCGCCGCTCCCGGCGACTTCCTCGCGCACCGCGCCCGGTACAAACGCCGCCGGTTCCCCTCCCTGCTCGAACGAGTCGTCGAGACGGGCTATCTCGCCGCTCCCCGCGGATCGACGGAGTACGATACGGACCACCACTACTGTCCGAACTGCGACTCGACGAGCGTCAACTGGGTCGGCGAGGACGTGCTCTGCATGCGGTGTTCGAGCGTCGCACGCCCCCAGTGAGCACTCCCTGCCGATCAGGTGTCGAACGAGCCGAGTTCGGTGACCCCTCCGCCGTTGCAGGCCGCACAGGATGTCGGCCGGGAGTTTGCTGAGCGGAGCGAAGCAAACGTTGATCGACGCCGTCGATCAGGAGTGAGCAAACGCTGTTTGTTTGCGACCATCGGGCGGCAAACGACTGGATGGAGTTCGCTGAGCAACGTGAAGCAAACGTCGACTGACTGTGTCAGTCGGAAGTGCGCCGGCCGGGAGTGAGCAAACGCTGTTTGTTTGCGAACATCGGGCGGCAAACGACCGAAGGGAGTGCGCCGGCCGGGAATCGAACCCGGGCTATTAGCTTGGGAAGCTAATGTCCTACCACTGGACCACCGGCGCTCACTTCTTTCGCGCCGCAGTTCGCGAGTCCGTCGAACTCGCTCACCACCGGCGCGCTCGTATCTCGCGGGCCGAGGCTCGCAAACTCAGGGAGTTTGCTCACCACCGGCGCTCACTTCGAGGTCCGCTACACATCGGAGTTGACTACCCTGATACTTGAACGTAGCGCTTCCGTCGGGTGATCGACGACGTGACGATACCGGTTGCTCGGAGGGCGAGGCGATGGTGCAGTCTTTTCCGTGGAAACGCCTACTTTCATCCCAGGAATCCCGACGAGATTTGCATCAAACGAACATGATTTACACGTCTGGGCACGTAGTATGGTATAATGGTTGAGCTTCGACTCTCGAATGACGAACTCGGAGAGCGACGTGACCACATCACGACGTTCATCGCGGAGACGGTCGACGATGCAGGGGCAGATGGGGCAGTACTGGGACTCTCCGGCGGTATCGATAGCACGACGGTCGCACACCTCGCCGTCGAGGCGCTGGGTGCGGACAAACTCAAGGGGCTGGTGATGCCCGGTATCGTAAGCCGTGAGGACAACATGAGCGACGCCGAACGCGTCGCCGAGATGCTCGGCATCGAGTACGAGGTCATCGAAATCGCGCCGATCATCGAGCAGTTCGTTGCAGCCTATCCGGATGCCAAGGGGGACGATATCGCAGTCGGGAACGCCCGGGCACGGAGCCGTGCCGTGCTGAACTATCTGGTGGGTAACCACGAGAATCGCATCGTGCTGGGGACGGGGAACCGAAGCGAGGCGCAGGTTGGCTACTACACCAAGTACGGCGACGGCGCGGTCGACTGTCACCCGATCGGTAACCTCTACAAGGTGCAGGTGCGCCAGTTGGCGCGTGACCTCGAGGTGCCGGAGGATCTGGTCGAGAAGACGCCGACGGCCGGGCTCTGGAGCGGCCAGACCGACGAAGAGGAGATGGGTATCGGCTACGATACGCTCGATCCGATTCTCGCGCTACATATCGACGGGCCGCTCTCGGCCAGCGCGACCGCCGAGACGCTCGATATCGACCTCGAGACCATCGAGACGGTCCGCGAGATGTACGAACGGAGCGCGCACAAGCGCGCGATGCCGCCCGCGCCGCCAGCACACGACTGACCCCCGTCGATTGCATCCTCGGTCGCGTGCTTCAGTCACCGGGTTCGTCCGTTCGTTTGCGATCCATCACTAGCTCTGCGAACGCTGACGCCTCGCGACGCTCCTGTTCGGCCCTGGACGACGTATCACGTAGTCGCTCTTTGAGCACGGCGAGTGCCGCCTGATCGTTCTCAGCTATCTCGCGAGCGACCGCGTCCGGCCGTTCCACGAGCCGTGAGACCAGTCCGATCCGCCGGGCCTCTTCGGCGTCGAGTTCGCGGCCGGTCACTGAGAACTCCATCGCGTCGCCGAGACCGACGACCTCCGGCAGGCGGACTGTCCCGCCCCAGGCCCCGAACAGGCCGAAGCTGACTCCCGGTTCACCGAACGTCGCGTCGGGCGTCGCGATGCGGACGTCACAGGCCAGAGCGAGTTCGACGCCGCCGCCACGGGCCGGGCCGTCGATCCCGGCAACGACGATCGACTCTGCGGTCTCGATCGCTCTCGCGACCTGCTGGCCGCGGGCGGCGAACTCGGCGGCGGCATCGGAATCTTCGAGGGCGTCGACGACGTCGAGATCCGCGCCTGCACAGAACGCCGAGCCTGCGCCGTGGAGATAGACGACCGACTCCTCGGCCCCCGTAATCGCGTCTTCCAGCTCGTCCAGTCCCTCCGGAGTCAGTGCGTTTCGCCGCTCCGGTCGTACTAGGGTTACCGTCCGGACATCGCCGGCGGCGCTCTCGTCGATCATACGCTGACTGCGGCCCCGCCCATCCTGTAAGTTACGTCGATGGTGGTGGCTCAGTGGCGGACCTTTCTGTCGGCTTATCTATACTGGCAGTCTCTCAGTCGTTCCCAATGCGTGTCAGGTATTCCGGATGGACCCGGTGCCGGCATGCGGTTGGGGTGACTATGCGACAGGCAGACTTTCCAAAGGTCTTTGCCCCTCCTCTCCTTAGCCCGGACTGATGGATGAGGCCGTGCGGACTCGGCAGGCAGCATACGACGCAGTCACCGATATCGAGCCGGACACCCTACGTGAGCTTCTCGAAGAACGACTCCACGAGGGCTCGATGGCTCCCGGGGCGCTTACTCTGTCGAGTGCACGAGCGATCGACGGGTCGGCAACCGCCGGCTCCGTCGCGGAACGCGGTGCAGGCGTCCAGCTCATCTACGAAGGGCTCCGCCTGACCCGTACGCTGGCTCACGAGCAGCCGTGGGCCCAGCGGGATCCGAACGATCACACCGAGCCGAACCTCGAAATCCTCGCCGCCGACGTCCTCGTCTCCCGCGGCTTCTACCTGCTCGCGCGGACCGAAGCCGCTGACAAGGCCGTCGAGACGGTGCAGGCGTTCGGCCGCGACCAGACGCTCCGCCGGAGCGCCGAGAGCACTGAAGCCGCCGCCTCGCTCGACCGGTCGCTCGAACGGAACGTCTTCGAGCTAGCAGTCATCGCTGGCGCGACCGCAGGCGACAGTCCGTGGCCGACGGCGGACGCCGGCTTGGTCCCGCCCCAACTGCTCGACCTCGCCACGGAACTCGGGGGCGTCGATGCTCCACTCCCACCGGCCGACGAACTACTTCCCGACGATCTCGATACCACGCTCGGTTCGCGCTCTAGCGACGGCGCAGACGACCACGTCCAGCAATCGGCGACCGATCACTGACTCCCAAGTCGGGATCACGGTACGGCATGCCGGGCCGTCCCCGAATCGAAACGCATAAAGTCAATTCCCGACAATCGGAGTATGCCTGGCGCCTGGGTAGCTTAGCGGTAAAGCGCGTCCTTGGTAAGGACGAGAGCCCGGGTTCAAATCCCGGCCTAGGCTTTCTGCGACGACCGTAGCTACGTGGCGAAGGCTGTCTCCGAAATTCGAATCACGCAAGTCGCACCGTCTCTCAATCGCCTTCATGTCCTGGCCCGACTTTTCCACTACGTCGGCGTGCACCTCCTGAGCAACGCCTCGAAGCGGCCTGTTCATTCAGCGGTCTTGCGCGAGACGTGAAGGTCACACTCCCAACCCGAGGACGTGAGACCCCAGAATCCAGTGAGCATGTCTGATGCGGCCCAGATCCTCCTCGAACTGTCCAGAGACCGGTTTCGGCGCTCCAATGATGATAATTGCACCGTTCTCAGTATATCGTATCGGTATCCGCTCATATAAAGTCAGTTTTCACCCCAATTACGTCGAACATATTTCTACTAGGTACACGATTCGTTACTGGATATTGTACAGGTATACACGCCCCCGAAACTTATAACAGCATCAATACTGTTCCCCCCGTTATAGTATGGTGAATCCAGACAAATATACTGACCTGATGCTGGAGGGCGCGGAGTACGAACTCATCCGCGCGAAACACGGCCTCTTTGCGCACTGGTCGATCGCACAGAAGATCCGTGGCTGTGGCTATCTGCTGTTCGCCGCGTCGGCGACGCTGCCGCTGATGATGTCTCTCCCGGAGTCGGTGACTGCTGTCTACTTCGGATCCAGTCCACTGCTCTCTGAGGTTGCTTTCTCGGCACTCCTGTTGTTCAGCGTGGGGTGTCTCGTCGTCGCAGCAGGCGGACTCGGGGTGATCTCGGCGTACCGCTCTTCACTCGACGATATCTCCGAGAGTCAGGCGTGGTCGCTCGTAGGGTTCGAGGACATCTTCTCCGGCGTTGCATTCATTACCGGACTGCTTGGCGTCTCTGCGACGCTCGCCCTCGCGGCGATCGGCCACGGTGGTATCGGAACGATCGATAGCCTCGCGGCCTCCGGTGTCTACCCGTATCACGACCGGTTCTTTCTCAGCGTGAAACTGCTCACCGCCGGCGGATTCGCCTTCTGTAGCGGAGCCAACATCTTCGTCGTCGGGAACTTCCTCGAACGTCTAGAGTAGGCGTCCGAGGCGCTCGCCGAAGGCGAAAGCGGTATATCGGTTCGGTCGAGCGTACACGCATACGATGACTCGACCACCATCCTGGAGCGCCCGCAGGTTCCCGGGATTCGGCTATCTCGGTCGGTCCGTCTCACGACACCTATGACACGAACGTACTCACAGGAGCGGTATCTGAGCGCGAAACGGACAGTCGACGATCGCTCGCTCGACCAGCACGTCCTTGACGAACTCGAACTCGTACTCGCCGGGTCGACCGAAATCGTCGAGGTCGGGGCCGGGATCGGAACGATGCTCCAGCGATTGCTCGACTGGGATCTCCTGCCGGACCGGGTGACCTACATGCTGGTCGACGTCGATGCCGACTCGATCGACGCCGCACGCGAGCGCATCCCCTCCTGGGCGTCGGCGGAGGGATACACCGTCACCGAGGACGATGCGATCACGCTGGCCCGCGGTGAGCAGGAGGTCACAGTCGAGACGGCCGTGACCGACGCCAGCACGTATCTCGCCACCGCGACACCCGATCTGGTCATCGGCGCCGCCTTCCTCGATCTGCTGGAGTCGGCGGAGATAGACGAACTGTTCGAGCGGCTTCCGGATGGCTGTCACTGTTACTTCCCGATCACGTTCGACGGCGGAACGACGTTTCAGCCGCCGGTCTTACCGGCGTTCGACGAGCACGTCGTCGAGCGCTACCACGAGGACATGCGCCGACGGGAGAACCCGGGCGACCCACACGCCGGGCGACATCTGGTCTCCCGGGCGACGACGGATCACCGACTGCTCGCCGCGGGCGCGTCGGACTGGGTCGTCGCCCCCGAGGACGGCGACTACACGGCCGACGAAGGCTACTTCTTACATCACATCGTCGACACGGTGGCGTCGGCGCTCGCAGACGATTCGGCGGTCGACGGCGACCGCCTGGAGCACTGGACCGACCGCCGACACGAGCAGATCGCACGCGGCGACCTCGTCTACGTCGCCCACCAACTCGACGTGCTGCTAACCGTCTGAGAGCGACTGCAGGAACACCCGTATCTCGGCCATCGTCTCGTCCCACGTCGGATGCTGTTCCGCCGTGAAGAGAGCTTCTTCGCCGAGGCGTGCTAGCCGGTCGCGGTCGTCGTCGAGGGCGGCGAGAATCGCGGCGATTCCCGCGTCGTCGCCCGGATCGACGACGAAGCCGTTGTGATCGTGCTCGACGAACTCGCTCGCTCCGCCGACACTGCTCGCAATCGGGACCGCGCCGTACTCCATCGCTTCCAGATACACCATCCCGAACGCCTCGTAGCGTGAGGGGACACAGCAGACGTGGCTTCGTTCGAAGATCGCTTCGAGCGCGTCCGTATCGACTTCGCCGGTGAACTCGACGCAATCCTCGACCCCGCGTTGCTCGGCCGCTGCCACGACGGAGTCGGCGTACTCGGGGTTCGAGTCGTGACTCCCGACGACGGTTAGCTCCCAGTCTCTTGCCGGTCGTCCCCGCGCCACCGCCGCTACCAGTGTCTCAGGATCCTTCCGCGGTACGACGTTTCCGACGTAGACGATTCGAAGTGGCTCCGCTTTCACCCGGTCGGCGACCTGCGTCGGCGAGAGCGCGCTCCCGTCCATCCGGCCGCCCGGTCGAGCGACGAGACTCGGCTTGTCGGCGAGCGATGGTGCTAGCTCGCTGGCGTGAGTCCGGGTGAACGCGCTCGTGCTGATCGCCGCATCGACCGACCCGAGAAACCGCCGCTCGAACGGTCGGTACAGCGACGCGAACTGCTCGGTGGGGTCCTCGGACCGGAGATGGTGGACGAGCGCGACGGTCGATCCCGGTTCCGAAAGGTGGCGGTTCTGCCGCCATAGCGAGGGGTGGCAGAGCCCGTCCTGGACGAGGACGTCGACGGGGCGGTCCAGTTCCGACCGGATCGATGGGGAGACGCCGTCGAGGACGCCCCGGGGGTAGGAGCGCCAGGGAAGAGAGATCACGTCGACGGTGTCGCCCCGTTCCCGGAGATACGAGACGAGTTGGCGGTCGTAGCGGAACCCACCGGAAGTCGCGTCCAGGTCGCCGTAGATCACGAGACCAACGTGCATCGGTGCGGACTGCGTGCTGGCTCCCGTCACTCAGAGCGTCCGCTCGTGGGTGACGGTCGCGACGTCGTCCTCCTGGAGTGTTACCGTGAGTCGCGTCGCCGTCTCTGGCTGCAGCCGATCAAGCAGGCGGTCTCCGAAGATCCGTGCGAAATGCTCCGCGCTCGGGTTCTTTCCCTTGAACGCGGGCAGGTCGTTGAGCGTCTCGTCGCGGAACTCCGCGACCGTCGCCTCCAGTCCATCGATGACTGCATCGATGTCGACGAGATAGCCGTACTCGCCGAGCTCCGGCCCCTCGAAACTGACCTCGACGGTGAAGTGGTGGGAATGTAGCGTGCCCTCGGGGCCGGGATCGGGGACCGTCAGCCAGTGCTGTGCGACGAACGAGCGCGAGACCGAAACCGCGTACATATCTTTCACTTTGACCGCGAAGGCTTAAACTGGGGCCCTGGTGATCAGTCCGATCCGGAAATCCGGCCGGAGACGACCAGCCAGTCCCGCGTGAAGTTGAACAGGAACGGTGCCAGTACGAGCCATGCAAGCAGTCTGGAGACGGACGCTCCGGGCGTCGGCAGCAACGCTAGCCAGATGGTCAGCATCGCAGCACCGCCAAGCCCGCGTCGGAGGTTGCTCTGATCGAGGTCGTATACCTCGCGTCCGCGCTGTTGTCGGTAGTGAATGCCGCCGACGAACGCGTAGCGAGCGATGCCGACCACCACGAACACTACCGGTACCACGTCGTACTGAACCGCGAGTAACGACCCGACAAGGACGGTGAGCGCGTCGATTTCGACGTCGAGGCGCTCCCCGCGTTTGGATTCACAGTCGAGTCGTCGGGCGATTGCTCCGTCGAGGGCATCCACCGCGGCGGCGACTGCGAACAGGAGGCCGGGTAGCCATATCACCATGCCCTCCTGCGATGGGGACAGCAGAAACCCGGCGAGCATGATCAGTGCGCCACCCCGCCCGACTGTCACCCACGTCGCGGGCGTGATCGGCTCCGGCCCGACCTCGCGCCGGGCAAGCCGAAACGCCCGTCGCGTCGTCGCCAGCACGACGACTAGCGCTCCGAATACCCCGACGAGATACGATCCGGTCGGCCCCTCGTCCCAGAGGAGATGGAGGCCACCCAGTCCGGCCAGCACGAGCGCGGCGGTGACGACTGCGATGACCGACCAGTGGTGCCGACGCCTGTCTACGCCCTCCCGGAGATCAGCCGTCACGACGGACCCCTCCGGTCGATGTCGCCGAGATCCGGGTGGTCGCGGTACGCCTCGTTAACAGCGTCCCGTCCCTGCTCTCGCACTTGATCACGAACCTCCTGCCACCGCCGGTGCCGACGATGGACCAGTACGGGCACCGATTCGGCGTCGAGTAGCTTCGCGATCGCAAGCCGGTGCTGCCCATAGGTTCGCCAGTAGACGGTACCGTCCCGCCCGATATCGACGTTGATCTCGTCGGCCCGCGTGCCGATCGTATTGCCGTCATCCCGGAGTTCGGCTTGCCGTCTGTACCCCTTCGTTCGGATCGACTCGTAGAGGCGTTCGACCTCGCGACAGCGTTGCTCGAAGCCGTCGATCGACGTGTACTCCCAGGCGTTGCCGAACCGTTCTAACTGGTCGACGTAGGCGTCGTACAGCGCCGTCTCCGGCCACGGTTTCCCCTCGATGAATCGCTGTTCGATTCCCTTGGGGACCCCCCGCTCGTCGAACGACTTCCACCACTGATCCCAGTCCCCGCCGACGACGCGACCCCACTGTGGCCAGGGCGGCGCTGCCTCGAGTAGGCTCCGCTCGATCCGATCCGGATCGACGTCGACGAGTGCGAACGGGTTCGCGTCGGTGTAGCCCTCCGGTCTGACGCGTCGCCGAAGTCGGTGGGTACGACGCAGTACAGAAACGGGAATCCGCTGTGCTAGCGGCTTCGTGATACGGTTTCGGAACCCTACCACCAGCCACCCGCGAAGTCGCTTTCGACGGGTGATCGAGTCCTGACTCACGACTCGCGCTGATAGAGAACCACGAGTGCGACGATCAGAACGACCTGTGCAACCTTATCGACGATATCTGCTGACCCGAGGCCCGCCAGACCACTGGGCCGATTGACCTGATACCAGGCGATGATCTGGACCAGCGTATACGGGATCCCGACGATATAGAGGAGGGTTCGCCGGTAATCGATCAGCACCAGCACGACCGCTCCGACGAACCCAACCGTCGCGAGCAAGAAGAGGACGCCCATGTAATGGGGAAAGAACTCTATCCCGAGCACCAGGTGAACGAGCGCACTCACGATTGCCATCCCGATGGCAATCCAGTGCAGCGACGTCAACGAGTCGAGCACGAAGGTGTGGCCCGTGTTACTCATAAACATGTTTTTGGCTGATACGACAAATCCCTTTGCATAGTGACACTGATTCGTCCGCGCTCGGCGGGCCATCGCGGCGATTCCGACGGCAGGTCGACCGTGATCAAATTTCACTCGATCGATACGTTGTCGAGTAGCTCCCGGAGCCGTTGTTTTCCCTCGGCCGGATCGTAGCCTTCCTGTCTGATGTGAGCGAGCGGGGCCACTTTGGGATTGCGCTCCCAGTGACACCAGACGTCGGTCCGACCGTCGGACGTGGGAAACAGCCTGACGTGTAGTTGGTAGTCGCCGGTAGCGCCCTCGGGGCGGTACGAACAGCTAGCCGTCTCGTATCGAGTTCTCCCGTCGCGCTCGTAGGCGTGGAGAAACGCCGGGACGGTCTGTTCGAACCCGTACTCCTCGACTAGCAGTTCGCGTGCCGACTCGGGCGAGCGGTCCCAGACGCCGACGTACTCTCTCTCCGGTGGCGGCACCACCCGGAGCGGCCACGGCACGAACGAGTCGGGGAACTGGTTCGATATCCGGGCCCCGTGGCGGCGGACCTGCCAGATAGAAACCGATTTGAACAGTCGCCAGGCCAGGACGCCACCGAGTAGCGCCAGCACCGATCCCATCAGAACGTTCCGTACCGCCGTCTTCGAAGCCATCTCAGTAGGTAAACACCACCTGCAGCGCCGATTCGGTCCGATCGTCGAGCAGTTCGTAGGCGGCTTCGGCGTCCTCGAACGGGATACGGTGACTGATGAGGGCGTCCGTATCCATCCGTTCGAGCCTGTTCAGTGCGGTATCGAATCGTCGCTCGGTGTCCCATCGCCCGCGAAGTTCCGGATCGATAGTGCTCACCTGGCTGGAGACGAGTTCGATCCGGTTGCGGTGGAACTGTCCGCCGAGGTCGATCGGGGCCCGCTTGGTGCCGTACCACGACCCGACGACGATCCGCCCGTCGTAGCCGACCGTCTCGATGGCGTCGTCGAGGACCTCCGGCTGACCCGATAGCTCGACGACGAGGTCCGCCCCGCTAACGCGGTCCGGAATCGCTCCCGGTGCACATACCATGTCGGCCTCAAACTCCGCTGCTAGCGCCCGCCGGTTCTCGATCGGATCGACCACGACGAGTTCGGCGAGCGGGAACTCGGCCAGCAGCCGGGTCGTACAGAGCCCGACGACTCCGGCGCCGAACACCACGACCCGCTCCCCGAGGCGTGGGGCGCTGTCCAGGGTGAGGTTCGTCGCCGTCTCCACGGTGGGCAACAGTGTGGCGTGCTCCGTCGAGATGTCTGGCGGTATCTCGACGACGACGTCGGGACGGGCCGTAAACTGTGTCTGGTGGGGATTGAACGAGAAGACGTGTTTCCCGATCCAGTCGTCGTCGACGTCCTTTCCGGCGTCGATCACCTCGCCGACCGCGGCGTAGCCGTACTGGACGGGATATGAAAAGTCCCCGTCGAGGCTCTCGATACTCTCGTCGACTGTCGTCTCGGGTGGCGTCTCGTCCCGGTAGACGAGCAGTTCGCTCCCCGCACTGATCGCCGAGAACCGCGTCTCTATCAGCAGTTCGTCGTCGCTCGGGCCCTCGATCTCGATGGGGCGCGTCTCCACGGTCCGCTCGTCGGTGAAGTACAGTGCTGCTTCGCTCATTGATCGATAGTCGCTTGGGGACCGAACCGATGGATTCGGGTGGCCGTCTCCCGACACTCTTCGAGCGCCAGTTTCGCGCGGTAACCCGCTTCATGAGCGGTCTCTCCCTCCCCGATCCCGACCTGAAGATCGATTCCGGCCGTCGACTCCACGTGCTCCAGGGCACCCTCGAAGGCATCGGAATCGAGCGACGGACAGAGCGCGATGATGTTGTCTCCCCCGACGAATCGGGCGATTCCGCCGTGTTCCTCACGGAGGTGCGACGCGAGTGAGACGGTGGCACGCTGGATCGCAAGCGAGGTTTCGCCCGCGGCTTTCTGATCAGTGAACTCGCCCGTAACGTCGATGACGTCGAAATGTGCGACGGTTAGCTCCCCCAGAGAGCTATTCGTCCCGCCTTCCGTCGCCAGCCGTTCGGTCCGGTCGGCGTCCTGTGCGCTCCCTTCCTCCTGCAGGGCTTGCGAGGCGGCACCGAGTGCCTCTGTCGGCGTCCCCCCGACGCCGATTCCGACACTGACAGTCACCGGGTACTGGTTCCGCACCTGCTCCTGAAACCGTTCGTGATCCCCCTCGGTCATCCCGTTCGTGACGGCGATCATGTTGTCGAACCGGTCGAAGAAGGCGTAGCCGTCGAAGTGCCCCACGAAATCAGCGAGATCGGCGTACAGCCGTGCCTGCAACGCCTGCAGGTCCGTCTCCCGACGAGGCGACGGTGTCACCGTCCATGGCCCGTAGTTATCCAGTTGGAAAAGCGAGATCTGGATTGCTTCTCGTACGCTGGTCACGAGTATATATAGGTCTGGCCTCTAATAACCGGTAGTTTTGCGGCAAAGTAATCTTCACGGTAGAGGTCCTGAGATACGCTATTCCGGCCATTTAAATGGGACTTTGTGATCGAACGACAGGACGGATGTATGCTCGGTCAAAGGCCTCTCCAATGGGTGGTGACGGTGGTGACGAGTCCCGGCTTCGATCGCTGGTCTCGGTCGTCAGGGGCCTCGATATACACCGTCGGCAAAATCGTCTCCGATGTCGGAGAGTTCCTTATTCGCCTGCTCGTCTCCCGCTGGCTCGGTACTGTCCGGTTTCGCATAATACTTTAGAAGTAGTTACTCACTCTGGAAGCCACCGTCGTTTCCCGTCCGGCACGTCCTCGACGAATTCGGGGTCCCGTGCCGGGTCGGGTTTCCGATACACCAGGCCTGCATCCCTCAGAAGCCGCCTGCAACTGGCCCGCGAGTACGTCACGCCGTGGACCTCCTCGACGTGCTGTTGCACTAGTTCGGGTGTCCAGGTTGGCCGCTCGTAGCCAGAATTCTGTGGCGGTTCCTGTAGCCGATCCAGTAAGGTCGTCAGCGCGTCGCCGGTCAGTTTTGTGGGGCGACCGGATCTGTCGTCGTCTCGTGCGGCCGCAACCGGGTCGTCCGGCGACTCCCTGAACCGGGAGAGCCAGTTGTAGATGGTCTTTCGTTCCACGCCGAGCCAGTCGGCGAGTTCGGTCTGGCTCACGCCGTTCTGATGTGAAATCGCCACGAGTAACCGCACCGCCGCCGCCTTCGTCTCGACGGCGTCGAGTGCATCTCTGAGTTTCGCTTCGTCGAGGCTGTCCATACCTAGCCAATAGACTAATCGAGTAAATACTTTTATTACTAACTCTCTCACAGGCTCTCCCAATGGTATGTCGACTTGCTTCAGTCTGCTGTCCGCTGTTCAGATATCTTCCATTCATGCGGGCAAAAACGATCAGAATCATTCACGCGCTCGCTCGAATCATGGTCCCGCCCGTGCTCGCCTGTATCGTGACCGATTCCCGAATCGGACCTGTCACTGACTGTCAGTGGTCGTGGTACTCCGAGCGACCTGTCGTTTCTGAACCCACTTTGCTCCGACCTGCCATTACAGCCATACGAATGTAATATCTCGGCTCTCCGGGTCCCACTTCCTGTTAGTTTCAATATTTTATATTCATAAACGAACGCTCGGGCAGAGTTCCTGTGCAGGTCCGTTCAATCCCGGGGGCATGACGCCTGCACCCAACCACAGTACACAACGACTTTACCGGTTGCCGACAAACAGGTCGGAGTATGGATCAAGAGGTCCGAACAGAGACGGTAGCGTCGATCACCGAGTGCCGTGAGTCGTTGCCATCCGAACTCGCGTCCGACGCCGTCGTATTCGGCTTCGACGGCTTCGTCGACCGGGTTCGGCGGATGGTCGCGGAACGACAGGACGAGGAGAACTACGACGCGCTGACCACGCTGGAAGAACTCGGCGACCGGATCAGCAGGTCGGCCGCGGCGGATAGCTCACTGTCCATCGAGTGGCTGGAGACGGCGACGCGGACCGGCGGCCACGTTTCACATCTCTCGCGTGCGTACGGGCATCTCGGCTACGACCCGGTCATGCTGGGGACGTTCGGCGATCCGATCGAAGAGCCGTTCGTCGAGGAGTTCGAGGACCACGAGATGGTCACGTTCGGCGATCCGGGCTACACGGACGCCGTCGAGTTCTCCGACGGGAAGTTGATGCTGATGGACATTAACAAGACGCGCCAGTTGGACTGGGACGAGATCGTCGATACCGTCGATCCCGAGACTCTGGCGGGTCAGATCGACGGGACAGCCCTGTTCGGGATGGGCTACTTCGCCGACATGCCGAGCTTTCCCGACATCGTCGATGGCCTGCTCGAAGACGTCTGGCCGCTGCTGGAGGCGCCGCCGGAGAACGTCATCGTCGACCCCGGCGACGTCCGGAAGCTCAGCGAAACCGAACTCCGCGACGGGATGGATATCATCACGCGCCTGGACGACGTCGCGACGCTGACCGTTACCGCCAACAGGTTCGAGACCGCAGTTCTCGCCGAAACTCTCGCGGACGCCGAGTCGGACCCGTTCGTCGAGACGGCCCGGGCGGCCTTCGAGGCGCTCGGCGTATCGCGATTCGTCGGCCACGGTGCCCACGAGTCGGTCGTGGTGACCGAGGCGGGGACGAGCCGTGTCGCAGTCCCCCGCGTCGAAGACCCCGAGATCACGACAAGCTCGGGCGATCACTTCAACGTCGGCCTCTCGCTCGGCCTCGTCAACGAAGTGCCTGACCGTGCGGCGGTCGCACTCGGGAACGCGCTCGCCTCATACTTCGTCCGGACCGGCGACCAGCCCTCCTACGACGAGCTACGATCGTATCTCGACGAGTACGAGGCGTATCTGAACTGACGGGATCGGTCGTGTGCCCGGTACTTTATCACACCTGCACACGAACGGTCTCCTACTCCCAACTGAACCCCCACCATGTTACCACGACAACGCCGGCGAACGATCGTCGAGTTGGTCTCTGAACGCGACGGCTGTTCGGTGACCGAGCTAGCCGAGGAACTCGGGTTCTCGGAGGCGACGATCCGGCGAGACCTGCAGACGCTCGAAGAGGAGCAGTTGATCGAGCGCTCTCACGGCGGTGCACTCCCCGTTACCAGCGTCGGGAACGAAGAGGCGTACGACCAGAAAGAAGTGCAGAACCTGGAGGTCAAGCGCACGCTTGCCGATCATGCAATCGAGGAACTGCGGGACGGTGAGATCGTCTTCTTCGATACAGGGACGACCACCATGCAGATCGCCAAACTTGCTCCGCACGACGGCTCGATCGTCCCCGTGACGAACTCGCCACTGCTCGCGCTCGAACTCGGCCAGGGTAAAAACGAGGTCAAAATCACCGGCGGAACGCTCCGCCGCAGCACCAAAGCGCTCGTCGGGCCATCGGCCGAATCGTTCATGAAACGGATGCATTTCGATCTCCTCTATCTGGGAACGAACGCGATCGACGTTGACGCCGGCCTCACGACGCCGAACGAGGACGAGGCGCAGGCCAAACGGATCATGATCGAGAACTCGACGCGCGTCGTTCTCGTCGCCGACGAGACCAAGTTCGACGAGCGCAGTTTCGTGCAGTTCGCATCGTTCGAGGAGATCGATCTCGTCATTACCGACAGTCGTCTCTCCGAAGCGTACCGCACTGCATTCGATGAAAGCAACACCAACTACGTCGATGATATATGATCCTTACAGTCACACTCAACCCCGCGATCGATCACACGCTATCGCTCTCTGAACCACTGGTCGACGGCGACGTCGCCCGCACGAACGAGTATCAGCTCCAATCGGGCGGGAAAGGCATCAACGTCTCGCAGTACCTCCGCCATCTCGACATCGAGACGACGACCACTGGCCTGCTCGGCGGCACCACCGGCCAGTTCATCCGCAACGAACTGGCCGACCAGGGACTTGCCCACGACTTCGTCGATATCGAGGAACGGACGCGATTGAACACGACCGTCCTCGCGCCGGACGCGGAGTACAAGGTCAACCACGAGGGGCCAACGGTCGACGACTCGGCTATCGACGAACTGGTCGAGCGCCTTCGCGACCACGACCCCGAGGTCGTCGTGGTCGGCGGCTCGCTCCCACCGGGCCTCGATGTCGACGCAGTCGATCGGATTGCGGAGGGCGGCCCCTGGGAGACCGTCGTCGACGTCGGCGGCGAATCGCTCGCCGATCTGGACGCCCACTACAGCCTCTGTAAACCCAACCGCGTCGAACTCGAAGATGCGACCGGAATGTCCGTCGAGACCCTCGCCGACTGTCGTGCGGCGGCCCAGGCGCTCCGCGAACAGGGCTTCGACCGCGTCGTTGCCTCCCTCGGCGCGGACGGTGCGCTGTACGTCGGGGAAGACGCAGTGCTGTACGCCGAACCGCTCGAAGTGGACGTCGTCGATACCGTCGGGGCCGGCGACGCGATGCTCTCTGGCGTCCTCGCCGCCTGGCACGCCCGCGCGTCCCCGGAACGCACCCTCAGCTACGGGATTGCGGTCTCGTCCAGACTCGTCGGCGTCGTCGGCACGGCAGTCGAGGATCTGGACGGCATCCCGACGCTCGCTGATCGCGTCACGGTCGTCGAGGATCCCGACTGATTGGGTTTCACTTCTCGTCTCGCTGTCTTCTACTGCTCTACTAACTATTCAGCGGGTACTGGCTGCAACGCGCAGCGCTACGGGTTGGTGGCACTCAAAAAAGACGATATCGGTGGTCCGCTCAGTCGAACCTACTCTGGCCGGCACTGCCCGAGACTTCGGTCAGGTCGGCGTGGACGTCCGCGATGTGGTCGCGGATCTCTCGACCGGTGACGCGGGGGTCGAAGTGATCCTTGTTCGGCGACCAGTCGGTGTCGTTGAAGAACGTATCACGCGAGTCCGGCACGCCTTCCGGCGGGAAGATGGCGTGGCGGTGCTCGTCGTAGTAGTCGAACGCGGTCCGGGTGTACTCGTACTGGTAGCGAGTGTCCTTGTTGACCTTACAGATGCCGTGCTGGAGCATCTCCCGTAGCTGGTCGGGTTGGACGCCAGAGGAGCCGTGCAGGACGAGCGGCGTGTCCAGACCGTGATCGCGAAGCGCCTGTCGGATGTCGCCCGCGAGGTCGGGACGAAGCTCCAGGTCTTTCCCTTTCGCGACGCCGTGTTGGGTGCCGACTGAAATCGCCAGCAGGTCACAGCCCGTCCGGTCGACGAACTCGACGGCCTGTTCGGGATCGGTGTAGAAGGCGTCCTCGACATCGACTTCGTCCTCGACGCCCTTGATCTGGCCCAGTTCGGCCTCGATGAGCGTGTCGGCGTCATACTCGTCGACCATCTCGACGACCTCTTTGCTCTTTGCGATGTTCTCCTCGAACGGTTCGTGCGAGGCGTCGATCATGACCGAGGAGGGGATGCCGGTCTCCATCTGGTACTCGATGAACTCCATGTCGGTCTGGTGGTCCATGTTGAGGAAGACGCCGATATCGAACTGCTCGGCGAGGGCGTCGATGTAGCCGCCGAGTGCTTCCAGGCCCGCCTTGGCGTCGCCGTTGCCGGCGAAGCGGCAGGCACCGGCGGAGGCCTGCAACAGCAGGTCCGAGTCCTTGCGCGCTGCCCCTTCCATCAGGCCGATCATCGTGTTTGGCTCTGCGATATTGGAGGCGATCAGGCCGAAGCCTTGGTCCAGCGCGTCGTCGTACACGGTCGAGAGTTTACTGCCGTCGTAGAATGACATGGTAGTAGTCTACCTACGTTGTGTTTCAGAGGCTTGGGTAATAATGTATTCGAAAGCCCGCTCTCTGGGCTGGGTGTGTCGCGAGTCCCTCTGCCCAAGCTATTTTCACCCACTACGCAGAACCTTTACACATGGAATTTGGCATCCTCAGCACGGCACACATCGCTCGGGACTCCGTGATCCCTGCGATTCAGGCGAGCGACGCACGGGTCGGTGCAATCGCCTCTCGCGACGCCGATCGCGCGGCATCCGTCGCGGACGACCTCTCGATCCCTCGCAGCTACGGCTCCTACGACGCCCTGCTCGACGACCCAGAGATCGACGCCGTCTACATTCCTCTCCCCAATGGTCTGCACGCCGAGTGGACGAAGCGTGCGGCCGACGCCGGACTCGACGTCCTCTGTGAGAAACCGCTCACCGTCGACGCCGAGGAGGCCCGCGAGGTCGCCGACCACTGCGAGCGTCAGGACGTCACGCTCATGGAGGCGTTCATGTACCGGTTCCATCCGCGGACCGAGCGCGCGATCGAACTCGCCGCCGAACGGCTCGAGGACGTCCGGTCGGTCTCGGCGGCGTTCAAGTTCCCGCTGTTCGGGGACCCGGACGATATCCGACTCGACCCCGACCTGGCGGGCGGGAGCCTGATGGATGTCGGCGCTTACGCCGTCTCGGCGGCCCGCCAGTTCCTCGGGGAACCCGACCGGGCGTACGCCCACACGGACGACTCGCGTGACGCTGGCGTCGACACCGAACTCGCCGGGATCCTGGAGTACGACGACGGTGCCTCCGCGCGCGTCGCGTCGGGCTTTGACACCGAGACGGTACATCGGTACCGCGTCGAGGCACGCAACGGCTGGATCGAAGTCGAGAATGCGTTCGACATCCCGGACGATGAACCCGTCGAACTGGAGTACTTAATCGACGGGGAGCACGGCGTCGAGACGTTCGCGCCAGTCGACCAGTACCGCCTGCAGGTCGAGCAGTTCGTCGAGTACGTCGAGGCGGGCCGTCGTCCCCGAACGGATGCCGACGAGGCCATCGCGAACATGACCGTCATCGACGCGCTGTACGAGAGCGCCGAGCGCGGAGCACCCGTCCGGACGGCTGATGTCGACCGCTCCTCCCGGTAGCTCGGCACCGGGATTTTTATCGAGCCATCGTAACATCTCTGTATGGTAACCGAGGGAAACTATCGGCAGCAATCACGGCTCGAAGACGAAATCGAGCGGATTCTCGGGTTCTACTATCCCGACTGTCTCGACGATACCCACGGCGGGTATGTCGCCCAGTTCGACGAAGCGACCGGTGAGGTCTACGACCGGGAATCGAAACACCTGGTCGCCACGGCACGCTTCGCTACGAACTTCGCCCTGGCGGATCGGCTCGGCGGGCCGGAGTGGTGCCGACCCGCTGCCCAGCGCGGGATCGACTTCCTCCTCGACACGCACCGGGACGCCGACCGGGGCGGTTTCCACTGGCTGCTCGACGGCACCGATCCGGCCGATTCGCGTCGGATCTGCTACGGTCACGCCTTCGTCCTGTTGGCACTCGCTCGCGGGTCTGAGGCCGGGATCGACCGTGCGACGGAGGAACTCGAGGGGGTCTACGACCTCATCGACGAGCGGTTCTGGGAGCCCGATCACGGCCTCTGTAAGAGCGCCTACGACCCCGACTGGACGAGCGCGGAGGAGTACCGCGGACAGAACGCCAACATGCACACCTGCGAGGCGATGATCGCTGCCTACGAGGCTACCGGCGACGAGATGTTTCTCGCGCGTGCGATGACGATCGCCGAATCACTCACGGTAGCGCTCACCGACGATACCGACGGACTCGTCTGGGAGCATTACACCGCCGAGTGGGAGCACGACTTCGAGTACAACCGGGACGACCCGACGCATACGTTCCGGCCGTGGGGCTACCAGCCCGGCCACCAGATCGAGTGGGCGAAACTGCTCGCAGTGCTCTCACGCTACCACGACGCGTCGTGGCTGGTCCCCCGGGCAGTGGAGCTGTTCGACGCTGCTATCGACCACGGCTGGGACGACGACCGGGGCGGGTTCTACTACTCGTTCGACCTCGACCGTGATCCGCTCGTCACCGAGAAGTACTCCTGGGAAGTCGCAGAGGCCATCGGAGCCGCTGCAGCCCTCGCCGACCGGACCAGCGAGGAGCGGTATCTCGACTGGTACGACCGCTTCTGGGCCTACGCCGACGAACACCTGATTGCCTCGGACGCCCGCAACTGGTACACGAAGGTCACCGAGGAGAACGAGCCAGTACCGACGACGGATGGTGTCGCCGTCGAACCGGGCTACCACCCGATCGGTGCGTGTTTCGAGGGGATCCGCTCGCTGGAGTAGAGAGCGGACGATAGCTGCTGCCTACGAAATATCAAAAACTTAATGCCTCTGACTTATAGTACAATATCTTAGACTTTAACTCGGTGCGATGCCCCTGAATTTATATCGGCGGAAAAGCGCGTATTTTAGTTTTAACCGCTTTTGAATCGGTAATAGAGTATCTCGGTCTGCTCGACCGACTGCTCGATAGATCGAAACGGAAGACGGCTTTATCAGGGAATAATAGAATATCAATATCTTATAAGTGCTTAAACGCTCTATCGACGTATACTATATAAGAAAAAATTGATAAAATAATCTAGTATTCTTTTTGTCTGTTGATTCTCCATTTGAACGGCTGAAACTGTGCTCGCCTGTCCTGTCCGAGCCGACCACTTTCACTCGCCTTTGCCAAGGTTCATAGGCGATGCCGCGCTACAATCTCGCAATGGCGACAGCGGAGAACACCGAACTCGTAGACGCCTTCGAGCAGTTCTACCGCAACTACTACCGCGACGAGATCGGCAAACTCGCACAGAAGTACCCGAACGAGAAGCGCTCGCTGTATATCGATTGGGACGATCTCTACCGCTACGACCCCGACCTTGCGGACGATTATCTTGCACAGCCCGAACAGCTACAGGAGTACGCCGAAGAAGCGCTCCGGATCTACGATCTCCCCGTCGACGTCAGCCTCGGGCGGGCACACGTCCGGATGTACAACCTCCCCGAGACGACGGATATCCGGCTGATCCGCTCCCGGCACGTCGGCCAACTGCTGTCCGTCTCCGGGATCATCCGCAAGGCGACCGACGTCCGGCCGAAAATCGAGGAGGCCGCCTTCGAGTGCCAGCGCTGTGGGACACTGAACTACATCCCCCAGTCGTCGGGCGACTTTCAGGAACCCCACGAGTGCCAGGGCTGTGAGCGTCAGGGACCGTTCAACGTCAACTTCGACCAGTCCGAGTTCGTCGATGCACAGAAACTCCGCGTCCAGGAGAGCCCCGAAGGACTGCGTGGCGGCGAGACGCCACAGGCCGTCGACGTCACTATCGAGGACGACATCACCGGCGAGGTGACGCCGGGCGATCACGTTACCGTCACCGGAATCCTCCACCTCCAGCAGCAGGGTAACCAGCAGGAGAAGTCGCCGATCTTCGACGTCTACATGGACGGCGTCACCGTCGAGATCGAGGACGAACAGTTCGAGGACATGGACATCAGCGAGGAGGACAAGGCCGAAATCATCGAACTCTCGCAGTCCCCCGATATCTATGAGAAGATGATCGGTTCGATGGCCCCCTCGATCTACGGCTACGACGAGGAGAAACTCTCGATCGTCCTGCAACTGTTCTCCGGCGTCACCAAACACCTCCCCGACGGTTCGCGGATCCGCGGGGATCTACATATGCTGTTGATCGGTGATCCTGGGACGGGTAAATCCCAGCTCTTACAATATGTTCGAGAGATCTCTCCGCGGTCTGTGTATACGTCCGGAAAAGGATCGAGCGCTGCCGGGCTTACTGCAGCAGCGGTACGCGACGACTTCGGTGACGGCCAGCAATGGACCCTGGAAGCCGGCGCAATGGTGCTCGCCGATAAGGGCGTCGCGGCGATCGACGAACTCGACAAGATGCGGTGTGTGACCGGAGACTCGCTGGTCCATACCCCGGACGGTATCAGACGTATCGACGAGATCGCAGCGGATGCAGCCGAAGAGGGCGATATCGAAATTCTCGAAAACGGGCGGACAATCCGCGATGTCGATCTTACCGTCTGGACACTTACCGACGACGAACAAATCGTCCAGCGACCGGTGTCGGCAGTCCACGAATACGATGCTCCCCCGGAACTGCTCGACGTGGCTCTCGAAACTGGCGAATCGCTCACTGTGACGCCGGATCATCCCTTCATCACCCTCCAAGATGGAGACCGTACTGAAGTGCCAGCAGAGGAGCTGAGTGGCGAGGAGTGGGTATATATTCCAGACAGCATACCGACGGCAACGGCAGACGGCGGTATCGCTGCCCACAAATCACGGACGGATATCAACACAGATGCCGGACCTCTGACTCCGGCGCATGGGGCTGTGCTGGGCTATCTGGCAGGAGACGGCAACGTGTTCTGTGACCGTGCCGAAGGCGTCTACGGGATCCGTTTTACCAACGCCGAAGAACAGCTAATGGAAGACTTCGAGCGCTCCTGTCGTTCGGCATTCGATGCGGAGCCGGTTCGTCATCCGAGCGACCAGCGCAACGGCGTTATGACGACTCAACTACACGGCAAGGAGTACCTACAGACCGTTCTTGACGCCGGTATGAAGTTGGACGTGTATGATGGGAAGTGTTTACCCGAAGCCGTCACGCGTGGTGGTTCCGATACAAAGGCTGCGTTCGTTCGTGCACTCGCTGATTCGGACGGTTCGGTCGGAGAGCGTTGCGTGAAGATCCACTCCTCGAGCTATGACCTCCTGCTCGGCGTTAAGATGCTACTCACCGAGTTCGGCATCACGAGCCAGATCCAGCGACGGCGAAACGAGGAGAAGCGAGACATGTACCTGCTGGCTATCACGTCGGACTCCTCGCTCCACAGATATAATCGGCGGATCGGGTTTACGCTGGACCGCAAACAAGAGGCCCTGAAGCAGGCCTGCGACCGAACGACTGGTGATCGGACGATCGTTGATGTCCTCCCAGACATAGGCGATCATCTCGAGTCGACTCGTGACTCATTGCGTCTCCACGTCTCCGAATGTGGCTTGCACGACGCGACGTACTGTAACTTCGAGAACGGTGATGCGAACGTATCCTTCGGTTGTGCAAAGCAGATCCTCGAAGCTTTCGAGGACCGGCTGGCTGCTGCCCGGAGCGATCTTCGACGGCTGGACGATAAGATATCTTGGGGTGAACTCCAGGCTATCAAGGAACGCTACCACGTCTCCCAGTCCGAGCTGGCTACTGGGACAGCCTATTCACAACCGCAGATATCCCGCCTCTGGGCGGACAACGAACAGCTCTGCCGGACCGTTCATGAGCGACTCTCTTCGATCGTCGAGTCGGTAGCGACGACCGATCTCTCCCGTTTCCGGCAACTTGTCAGTGGTGACGTGAAGTGGCGTCGGGTCGAGAGTATCTCTCGCATTTCAGGTGATGACACACACGAAAATACCGCCGCATTGCGGACTCGACTCGCGGACCTCGTCGATGCTGCTCCTGAGAATGCATGTACGGTTGCGGAGCGTCTGGTCGCTCAAGATCCAGTACTCACAACGGGTGACAATATTGCTACCGCACTTGATCGGTTCGGAATTCCCCAGCACCGTGTGGCAGAGCAGGTTGGCGTCGATCAAGCGACGATTTCGCGGTGGATCAATAATGAAGTGCCATACAATTCGGAACGACTTCGCACTGCGTGCGACGACCTGATTGATAAGCGTCAATCGGAGATAGAATCGCTAATTACGGCTATTCAGCATCGACAGGAGTCCAAAGTATATGATCTCACTGTCGATGAGACACACAACTTCGTCGCAAACGGAATGGTCGTACACAACTCCGAGGACCGTTCTGCGATGCACGAGGCCCTAGAGCAGCAATCCATTAGTATAAGCAAGGCTGGCATCAACGCCACGCTCAAATCCCGTTGTTCGTTGCTCGGTGCGGCCAACCCCAAATACGGCCGCTTCGATCAGTACGAGTCTATCGGCGAGCAGATCGATCTCGAACCGGCGCTGATCTCCCGTTTCGACCTGATCTTCACCGTCACTGACCAGCCCGACGAGGAGGAGGACTCCCGACTGGCCGAGCACATCCTCCAGACGAACTTCGCTGGGGAGCTAAACACCCAGCGAGAGGAGTTGAGTGCGCCAAACGTCACACGTGAACAGGTCGACAAGCAGACCGAGGAGGTCGAGCCAGTGATCGACGCCGAGTTGCTCCGCAAGTACGTCGCTCACGCGAAGTCGAACATCTACCCGACCATGAGCGACGAGGCGCGGGAGGCGATCCGTGACTTCTACGTCGATCTGCGCTCGAAAGGGACCGACGAGGACGCTCCAGTCCCGGTGACGGCCCGGAAACTGGAGGCGCTGGTCCGGCTTGCGGAGGCGAGCGCGCGAGTGCGGCTCTCGGATACGGTCGAAATCGAGGACGCCGAACGCGTTATCGACATCGTCCGGTCGTGTCTGCAGGATATCGGGGTCGACCCCGAGACGGGCCAGTACGACGCCGACGTGGTCGAGACCGGCCAGAGCAAGTCCCAGCGGGACCGTATCAAGAACATCAAGGGGCTGATCGCGGACGTCGAGGAGGATTACGAGGACGGCGCGCCGATCGACATAGTGCTCGATCGGGCCGACGAGATCGGCATGGACCAGACGAAAGCGGAGCGCGAGATCGAGAAACTCAAACAGAAAGGCGAGGTGTACGAACCGAACCTCGACCACCTGCGGACCGCATGATGGATCGGATCTCGGCGGTTCGGAACGTTGAGGACGCGCTGGCGGCGTTCGAGGAGGGCGAGATCGACCTCGAAACCGCCGAACAGCGGGTCGTGGCGGCCGTCCGGACGTACGCGACGGAGTACGAGAGCGGCGATAGCGCCGCCTACCGCGTCGATCCGGTAGATCGGGAACCGGTCGTCGTCGTAGCGTCGTCGCCTGATGACGCCGTCGAGCAGGTCGAATCGATCCTCGACGAGGCGGTCGTTGCCGAGGCGGTCGAGCGGATATCAGCGTAATGAACTCAGTTAATTTTATACAATAGTATCTGCAAACTCGGGCTGTGATACTGGTCGTCACCTACTCGACCGACGCCCGACAGACGCTCCGGAACGTCTGTACCGCCCACGAGGGCGCGGTCGCACGCCGCCTCGGCCGAGCGACACTGTTCGAGGAGACCGGTCTGGGTGCGTTTCTGGCGCTTCGACTCCGAGAGAAACACGGCTCCGACGTTCAGATAGAGCGCACCCGACCGTTCAACGAGTTCGTAGCGGTCCCCGAAGGTATTAGAAATGCGGCACAGGCCTACGAGGAGCGCTCCAGTGCCAGCACTCCCTACGAGAAGTTCCAGTCCGGAACAGCACATCCCGCACCCCGTGAGCTTCGCGGCCGAGCGCTGAACGACGATGAACACTGAGGGTGTTCTCGGTCGTGAGTGGCCCGGCCGGACCGTCGCGACTGCACCACTTCCCGGCCATCCGACGAGGATTCGGGTACGAGTCGCAGACACCGTAATCGACGGCTCCGCGGTCGACCTGCGGCCGTGGTCGATCACCACCGATGAGGCCGCCGCAGCGATCCGCGGCCGCGGCGAGGAGTGTACCATCGCCTGTGCCAGCCCCGGGCCGCTGTTCGATGCACTCGGCGTCGTCGATGCGTCGCTCTCGCTCTCTCTCGGGCGCGTCCTCGCCACGGTCGCACGTCGTCGCGGCTATCGGGAAGCCACCGGCGAACTGGCGTCCGTCCGGACGGAGCTTGCAACCCTCGCACCGCCTCCCTGTGATCTCGCCGAGAAGCGTCGACAGGTCGCCGATGCTGGTGACGACGAGAGTGCCCTGGCCGAGCGCGTTGCGACGCTCCGTGGCGAACTCCTCGCGCGGAAGGAAGCGAACGAGGACGTCTCGGAGACCGAAGCGGCACTGGCCGATGCAGTTGCCGAACTGACGACGGTCCGGACCGAGCGCCTCGCGGCCGAACAGGCGCTCGAACGCGCGCAAGCGGACGCCCGAACGATCCGGGATCAGCGGGAGCGACGACTCCGGCTTCAGGACCGTGAGCGCAATCTCGCACGCGCTCTCTGTCGGGACCTCGCCGACAACGTCTATGAGGCCTTTGCTGACGCGGTTCGTACAGTCCCCGGTACAGCGACGCCGGGCAACTCTGTCACCGAGTACGACGGTGACGATGCGACGGCCGCTTTCGCCGTTCTCAGGATGGTCCGGACGGCGACTCCCGCTGTCCTCGCCGTCGACCGGTTCCGCTCGCCCGAGCACGCCGCCGACGTCCTCGGCGTCCCGGTGGTCCGGGTCTGATCGGGGGCGTGGGTTCAAATACGGTCGGGCGACCAGTGGCCCCATGCCAACGATTTCGTGGACGCAGCGGCGGGAAAACGGCGTAACGCTCGTCGAGGCAGTGATCCAGAGCACGACTCCGACCGGGCCGACGGCGGTCACCCTCGAAAGTCGCCTCTCCGGACCGGTCTGGCCGCCCCGTTCGGAGGGGGTACCGGTCGCTGGCTGGGACGGAACGCGCTACGAGACGACAGTAGAGGGCGAGAGTCGGGTCGCCGTCGGTTTCGCGTCCCCGGCCGAGCCCTCTGAGCCGCCCATCGAACTCGTCGAGAGTGCACCTGCTACGGGCATGGAGGACGAGGAATCCACCGACACCGATGCGGCCGACGTGTTGCGTGCCCTCGGTGATCCCACGCCACCCCGGGGGGCCGTGCCGGCCTCCCTTCCGGAGGAGTCGCTCCCGACGGCGACAGGGGAGGCCGAGAATACGGACGACGGACGATGATTCTGGCAGTCACCGGCGGAAAGGGTGGCGTCGGGAAATCGACGGTCGCCCTGAACGTTGCCGCCGAACTAGATGCCGTCGTCGTCGACGCTGACCTGGGGATGGCAGATCTGCCCGAGCGACGGGGGCCCGATCTCCACGACGTCCTCGCCGAACGTGCCGATCCGGTCGAGGCGGTCGACGAGAGTGGGGTGGTCGATATCCTGCCCTGTGGCCGGACCCTCGTCGGAGCGAAGGCCGCGGAACCGACCGCGCTCGTTGGGGCAGTCGAGGCCGTCGAACGCCAGTACGGGCGTGTGGTCGTGGACTGTCCAGCCGGGATGTCCGCGGACGCCGGACTCCCGCTTCTCGTCGCGAACCGCTGTCTGCTGGTTACCCGGGCGGACGAGTTCGCGCTGCCGGACGCCATCCGGGCGCGGGCGCTCGCCAGAGTGCTGGATGCGGGGATCGAACGCCTGGTGCTCAATATGGCCGGGGAATCGCCCCCGGTCGAGCGGGTCCGGTCGGTGTTCGACACGCCCGTCGTCACTGTGCCGCGTTCGGACGCTATCTCGCGGGCACAGCGAAGCGGCCGCCCAGTCACGGCGGTCGAGGCGGACGGGCGTGCGTCGGCGCAGTTCGAGCGCCTCGCGGCAGTGTTGCTACCCGACTGACCGCGGCGGCTACCGCATGTCACAGAGCTGCTGAAACACCGATCGGAGCGTGACCGGCGAGACGTCGGCGACCGCCGCGGCCTCTTTCTGTGTCAACTCACGATCTAGCTCACAGGCCGCCGTGTAGAGACACCCTGCAGCGACGCCGCTCGGGTCGCGGCTACCGAAGACGTTCGCCTCCCGCCCGTCGGTAGCCAGTTCGCGTGCACGACGTTCGACTGTGGGGTCGAGTTCGAGTTTGCTCGCGAACCGTGGCAGGTACTCGCGCGGATCGATCGGCCCGATAGGGAGGCCCAGCTCTCTGTTCAGGGCCCCGTAGGCGGCCTTGAACTCGTCGCGATCCGCGCGGGCGGCGTCCCCGATCTCGTCGATCGTCCGCGAGACGTCGTTGACGCGACAGGCGGCGTAGGTCGTCGCTGCGGCGAAGCCCTCCAGCGATCGCCCGCGTAGCAGATCCTCGTTCTGTGCGGACCGGAACAACGAGCACGCGCCGTCCCGCACCGTCTGAGACAGCGACAGCGACGATACTAATCGTCGGATCTCGGTGAAGGCGTACACCTGGTTGCGCTCTACCTTCGTCGAGATCTGCGAGCGGTTGTGCTCTCTGCGCATCCGCGCTACCTGTCGGCGCTTGCGGCCGGTGAGCCGCGAGCCGGAACCGTAGCCGATCTCGGTCGATAGCCCTCTGTCGTGTCGCGAGCGGGTCAGTGGCGCGCCAGTCCGTTTGCGGTTTCCGTCGTCGTCTTCGAACGACCGCCACTCGGGCCCGCGGTCGATGCGGTCCGCCCCGACGACCAGTCCACACTCCGAACAGAGGGTCTCGTCGCCGCTCGCGGTCAGTCGTCCACCACATTCCGGACACGAATCCGTCGTTGCGCTCTCACTCATTACAGTTGAACGTTGGTCCCGATCGGGTATTTAAAGTCGGGAAATTGTGGAAGAAACTCTCGAATCGACCGACGAGAACGTACCGGTAACCGGTACGCTCGAGTTCCTTACGGAAAGATATTTGTTGTATCAACGTAATTATCAAACGATGCTTTCGGATATCGCCGACGGAATCGAGCTAACCGAGCGTCAGCACGACCCCGGCGTTGCCACCGTCGACCGGACGGGCGAGACGCTCAACGAGGGACTCGCCGAGTTCGCCGACGAGTTGCCCTGTTCGGCCGCGACGGCGGCGACGGTCGTCGATTCGTATACGGCCGGCCGTAGCGTCGGCGACGTCGCTCGCGAAGCGGGCGTGGCGCCGATCACCGTGGCAAAAGCGCTGCACTTGCTCGGCGTCGAGGGGCTCTCGCCGCTCGCCCCGCGGGCCCGAGAGATCGTCCGGGACTGGCAACGCGGCGAGTTGCCGCGTGCGGAGGCGGAGACGCTCGTCGGCGCGAGCGAGACGGAGTTCGCCCTGGCGGCCTACATCGAGGCACACGATCCGATCGACGGCGTCACCGGGGTCGTCGAAGCCGCGCTCGGTACGGACGGCGACGCGGCCGTCGACAAGCGTGATCGGCTGGCCGAGACGATGAGCGATGTCGGCGATCTGGCCTGATCAGGGACGGAGCCGGTCTGCCAGGCCCTCCTCACCGAACTCGAACTCTAGCGAGTGGTCGAAGAGGCGCTCCGCCACCCCGGCAACTGCGGGAGCGAACTCCTCGTCTAGGGCGGTCACTGCCGGAGCCTCCGCGACCGCTGATTGTTCGCTTTCGGGAATCGCTACCTCGATCGATCCGTCCGGCACCGCCTCGATCCGGTTTGCGATAGCCAGATCGTCGGTCGTTCCCACGTCGGTCAGTCGCGCGCGAGTCCGTTGCAGCGCGTCGACGCCGCGCGTCGATCCCGGTGCAACCAGTGCGACGCGGTCGGCGGCGGTCACTGCGGCGACTGCGGGGTTGGTCGCGACCGGTGGCGTATCCACGAGCACGTAGTCGAACGCCTCGTCGAACCGGTCGACGATGCTCTCGAAGGTCGTCGCCGCGCCGGCCGTTTTCGCGCGTGCGAGCGCTCCGAACGACGCTCGTGACGGAAGCGCGACGAGTCGACCATCGGTGTCGACCGGGAGTTCTACCGCCGCGCTCGTCGGGTCCGGATCGTCCTCGGCGACGAGCGAGACGACGTCCTCGTCGATCCGCCCCGAGACGTAGTCCGATAACCCCTGGGTCCCGAACGCGACGTCGGTCAGCGCGACGTCCGCGCCGTCCATGGCGAGTGCTGTCCCTGCTTCGACCGTTAGCCGCGTCGCCCCGGCACCGCCGGTTACGCCGGTGATCGCCGCCGTGGTAGCTGACGTCTCCATGCCGTACTATTCTCAACTTCTATGATAAAAATGTAGTTAAAACCGTCTGTATATTACTGGCCTGTAGCCACTGCACAGCCGACGACCCCCCTCACGCCGAGGCGCTGGTGTCGCCAGCCGTCCTCGGCTTCGATGAGAACCGTCCCCGAAGCCGTCACAGCGTAGGTTCTCTCGCCGTACGCGACGCCGACGGGTGTTTCGTCGACCGGTAGCTCGACCGGTGCCCAGCGGTCGCCGTCGGGGTTGGCAGTGTAGAGTTGGCCGTCGACGACGGCGTGTCTGCGCTTTTCGCTGTCGCTCGCGACAGCCGTCGCGTCGCCGTCGATCAGTTTCATCCAGCCGTTGCCCAGTCGGTAGAGCCCCTCGCCCGTGGCGGCGAGGGGTGTTCCGTTCGTATCCACGTCGCGGACGTCGTCGAGTCCGGCCGCGTCGAGTCCTCGGTCGCCCAGCCGATACAGGCCGGCCTCCGTCCCGACGAGCGCGCTGTCGCTTGCGGTGACTGCACCCCCTGCAGTGCCGATCTCCGCCACGCCGTCCGAATCGATCCGGGCGATTCGTCCCTCGCTGTCGCCAGCAACGACGCCCTCGCCGTCGAAGCCGACCGCCGTCGCCGGGCCGAAGCCGAGATGGGCTACCTCCTCGCCGAGCAGCGTGACGTCCTCGTCGGTCGCGACCGCGATCCGGCCGGGCGCGCCCGCGATATCGCGGACGGTGGTACGGTATTCCAGGCCGAACTCGCCGACCCGTGTCCCCGAAATCGAGGCGACGACGACGCCCATCTCCGACCCGACGAACAGGCGGGTGCGGCCGTCCTTGCCGCCGAAAATCCGCTTTTCTCTGATATCGTCCATGCTCGAAGGCACGTCGCCGGGTTCCGAAAGGATTCCGACCGCTCTCGACGTTACGGCCTAGAACTCCGGATCGGATTCGACCGGGACGCCCTCGTCGTCGCCGCCGAGGTCGAACTCCTGGCGTAGCTCCCGGATCCGGTCGCGGATGTCTGCCGCTAGCTCGAACTCCAGGTTTTCGGCCGCCTCGTTCATCCGCCGTTCGAGTTCCTCGATCTGCCGGGCGGCATCGTCCTCGTCGCTGGGCCCCTCCCCGGAGACGTCGCTGGTGTCGGTCTTGCTGCCGGGTAGGTTCGTCTCGCCGATTTCCTTCTGGATCGTCGTTGGCTCGAAGCCCTGTTCGGCGTTGTATTCCTCCTGAATCTCGCGGCGGCGCTGCGTTTCGTCGATCGCCGACGCCATCGAGTCGGTCACCTCGTCGGCGTAGAGGATGACCTCGCCGTCGACGTTCCGGGCCGCGCGGCCCATCGTCTGGACGAGCGTCGTCTCCGAGCGCAGGAAGCCCTCCTGATCGGCGTCGAGGATGGCGACCAGCGAAACTTCCGGGATGTCCAGTCCCTCCCGGAGCAGGTTGATCCCGACGAGGACGTCGATCTCGCCCAGTCGCAGGGAGCGAATTAGCTCGTGGCGTTCGAGCGTATCCGTCTCGTCGTGCATGTAGGCGACGTCGACGCCGGCCTCTTCGAGATACTCGGTGAGGTCCTCGGCCATCCGCTTGGTCAGCGTGGTTACGAGCGTCCGGTCGCCCGCCTCGATCTGGTTATCGATGCGCTCCATGAGGTCCTCGACCTGTCCGGTTGCGCTCTCGATCTCGACCGCGGGATCGACGAGGTGGGTCGGGCGAACGATCTGTTCGACGATCTGCTCGGAGTGTTCGCGCTCGTAGTCACTTGGCGTTGCGCTGACGTACAGCGTCCGATCGGTCTTCTCCTGGAACTCCTCGAAGGTGAGCGGGCGGTTGTCGAAGGCGGTGGGCAGTCGGAAGCCGTTCTCGACGAGCGACTCTTTGCGGGACTTGTCGCCCGCGAACTGCCCCTTGATCTGCGGGATCGTCTGGTGGGACTCGTCGATCACCGTCAGGAAGTCGTCGGGGAAGTAATCCATCAGCGTGTAGGGTGCTTCACCCGATTCGCGGTCGCCGAGGTAAACGGAGTAGTTCTCGATCCCCGAGCAGTAGCCCGCCTCGCGCATCATTTCGAGGTCGAAGGTAGTGCGCTCCTCGATGCGCTGGGCCGCCAGCATGTCGCCGTTCCGCTCGAAGTAATCGATCCGGTCTTTCATGTCCGACTCGATCCGTGCGATGGCCTCTTCCATCGTCTCGTCGTCGACGGAGTAGTGCTCGGCGGGGTGAAAGAGTACTGCTGGCTCCTCGCTCTCTACAGTGCCCTCCAGCGGATCGACCTTGATCATCCGGTCGATCTCGTCGCCCCAGAGTTCGACGCGGACGGCGTACCGGCCGTACATCGGGTAGATCTCGATCGTGTCGCCCCGCACCCGGAAGGTGCCCTGCGTGAAGTCGACGTCGTTGCGCTCGTAGTTCAGATCGACGAGCGCTTTCAGTAGCTCATCGCGGCTGATCTCCTGGCCGGCTTCCAGTCGCAGGGACATCCCTTCGTAGTTCGTCGGATCGCCCAGCCCGTAGATCGCCGAGACCGAGGCGACGACGATCACGTCGTCGCGAGTGAGCAGCGAGCGCGTCGCCGAGTGGCGAAGCTTGTCGATCTCGTCGTTGATCGAGGCGTCCTTGTCGATGTAGGTGTCCGTCTGCTCGACGTAGGCCTCGGGCTGGTAGTAGTCGTAGTACGAGACGAAGTACTCGACGGCGTTGTTCGGGAAGAGGCTCCTGAACTCCTCGTACAGTTGTGCCGCCAGCGTCTTGTTGTGCGCGATCACCAGCGTCGGTTTCTGGATCTCTTCGACGACCCAGGAGACGGTGTTGGTCTTTCCCGACCCCGTCACGCCGAGCAGAGTCTGTTCGTCCATCCCCTCGCGATAGCCCTCGGCGAGTTGTGCAATCGCCTCGGGCTGGTCGCCCGCGGGGTCGAACGGCGCGTCCACCTCGAAGGCTCGTTCCTGCTCCGGCCGATCGGGCGATAGCGGCCCGGAGTTCGTGTCGCTCATTGACGGAGACAGGTGCGCGAGCCACTTGAGACGCTCGGCTGTCGTTTCTCCTTCAGGTACTACCGGCCGTAGTAGAGATACGAGAACAACACGAAAGCGAGCACGCTTCCGACGATCGCCCCGATGATCTCAAAGGGCAGTTCGAGCACCGTGAACAGTCCCCAGCCAGCCCCGCCGCCACCGACGACGATCGCGGCGATCAACAGTCCGACTTTCCACTGTTCGTCTCCGCCGCTAGTTCCAGCCATATGCAAACGGTGATAGTCTATCGGTATGGGTCCTTCGCCGTCCGATCGACCGACCGGGACGCGCAGGACTGACGGAACGAGTTCGGGAGAACGGTTTTATCGCCCTCCTTCGAAGACTCGTACATGTCCAACGAACTCGCCGACGCCAGTGACACGCTTCGAGAGGCAAGCGAACTCGCGGACCAGCATCGTGACCGACTCGGAGAGCGTTCGGACGCGCTCGCGGAGCTAGCCACGGGCGATGCGCAGGTCGACCACGGACGACTCGCCCGCGAGACGAACAAGCTTCACGACATCGAGGGTGACCTCGATAGTGACGCCGCCGACCTCGTCAGCGAGGCCCGTGATCTGATCGCCACGTATCGGGAGGATCTCGAAGGCGTCTAACCCGGGAGCCGATCGGCCAACTGCTCGTAGGTCCCGGTCGGCATTGCGATTCCCGGGGGACCCGACGCCCCCTCGCTGAACTGTAGCCGGAGGTATGTCACCGAGCCAAGCGGCACCGGCTGGATCGACTCGACCGTCGCCAGATCCACGGTGCGGCCCTCGAAGGTGATCCGCTCGGCTTCGGGATCGTACTCGCCGTCGCCCTCTAGCAGCGCCCGGGCGGAGAAGACGACTACCGCAAGGACGAACAGGACGCCGGCCACTGCGCCGTTGATCGTCAGCGTCGTCGTGTCGAGCATGTACGCCAGCAGTAGCTGTAGGGCGACCACGTCCGCGACGAGCAGGCCGTCCCGTCGCCCCCAGTCGCGTCCGTCCGAACTGCTGGCCGTGTCCGCACCGCGGCGGCTCCGGGCGACGATCGGCAACAGGACGTAAAGGGCAAGCGCGACACCGACCAGCGCGACGACGCCGTAGAGCACGGCAGAGAGCGGATCGCCGAAGGGCGTCGCCACGAAGGGATAGACGAACACGACTGCGAGCAAGGATCCGCCGATGTAGGCGACGGTACCGGCGCTAAACCACCGTAACAGCGGTGTCTCGCGGAGGACGGACCACTCGACTGGCTCGTCGTCGGCTTCCATCGACTCATCGTTGCCCATGGGCCGAGGAAAAGCTGACTATCGGCTTCGGACCGCCTCAGCAGACCGGCTTGGGGTTCACGCCCATCGCTTCGAGCCGGTCGGTGTACTCCTCGTAGGCCGTCTGGATCACGTCGCTGGCGGCGTCTTCGGCCGTCTCCCAGTCGTCCTCGCAGACGTTCGCCAGCAGGTCGAGCAGCCGCTCCTCGCGCTCGTCCAGCACGTCACCGTAGCCGCGGAACGTCGACGCCGTCATTGGATCTGCCTCGCCGACGAAGAAGCCGGTGCGCTGTTCGGTGAGTTTGCCCGCCACGAGCGTCGCACCGAACAGGCCGCCAAGTCGTTCGACCGTGCTGTCGGCCTCTCGGAGCTGTTTCTGCACCGGCGGCACCTCCTTGGCGTCGTGCTCGCCAAGCTTGTCGAGCAGTTCCTCGTAGTGGTCGGCCGCTTCGCTCGCGATCTCGTCGTAGGCCGCGGCGGCGTCGCCGTCGCTTTCCTTGGGGACCCACGACGCCACCGTCTCGCTGGCGGCGTGAATGCGGTCGGCTGCAGTCCGTAGCACCGCTTCCTCCGTCATCTCGCCGTCGGTGATCGCGTACAGCGACTTGGACGAGCCAAGCCGCGAGAGGGCTGTTTCGTTGTCCGCGCGGACGCTGTCGTCGAACTCGCTCGCAGTCATATACGCGAGTACGACGTTCGGGTGTTTGTAACCTCCGGACTGGCGACCCCGTCCGACCGTGCTGACGGCTCACCTGCTCCGCTCGCCGCCGTCCCCACTGCGCACGCCGACGAACTGCACTCGGGACTCGATCCCGTACCAGCCACAGGAAAGCGCCGCGCCGGCAGCGTTGGCGAGTATGTCGGCAACGTCGAACTGCCGATACGGAACGAACGACTGGGCGATCTCGATGCCGACGCCGAAGAGCGTCGCAATGCCGAAGACGAGTGCGACTTTGGTGGCGATGGCGAGGTCGCTTCCGACCAGCGCGTAGGCGATCAGGAGCCCGAACGCCAGATACGTCGCGGCGTGCCAGAGTTTGTCGAAGCCGACCGCGCCGGTGTCCGGCGTCTCTGGCGGGACCACGAACAGCGAGACGGCGATGATCGCTGCGGCGGCGACGGCGACGCCGCTCCAGCGGAGCGAAGGAGAGAGGAGAGGGAGCCGAGCCATCGGCTACTTGATGACGGTACGACGATAAAAAAGTGAAGATACGCGGTTTACTCTTCGCGGGTCGTTCCTTCCCGCTCCACTACGAGATTCTCGCTCCCGAAGGTCGCTCCGAATCTCCGTGCTCGCGGGCGATGCCCGCTCGCAATTCTGAGACGCTCTTTGCAGTCGCGTCTCGCTTCAGTCGTCGCCCGCGCCCTGTTCCGCGGCTCGCAACTGCGCTCGCCGCTTCACTACGAGATTCTCGCTCCCGAAGGTCGCTCCGAATCTCGCTACTCGCCTTTCTCGATCGGTGCACCGACGAGGTTGCCCCATTCCGTCCAGGAGCCGTCGTAGTTGATCGTGTCGTCGTAGCCGAGCAGTTCGTGGAGCGCGAACCAGGCGACAGAGGAGCGCTCGCCGATACGGCAGTACGCGACCGTCGTCGAGTCGCCCTCGATATCGTAGTCGGCGTAGAGCTCCTGCAGCTCGTCGAAGTCCTTGAACGTGCCGTCGTCGTTGGTGACGGCCGCCCAGGAGATGTTCTCCGCGCCGGGGATGTGGCCGCCGCGCTGGGCGGTCTCCTGTAGTCCTGGGGGCGCGAGGATCTCGCCGGAGTACTCCTCGGGCGAGCGAACGTCGACCAGCGGCAGGCCGCGGTCGATGGCGTTCTCGACGTCGTCGCGGTACGCGCGGATGCTCTCGCGCGGGCCGGACGCGTCGTATTCGACGGCGGAGAAGTCCGGCACTTCGTCGGTCGTCGGATAGTCGTTTTCGAGCCAGTACTCGCGGCCACCGTCGAGGAGGCGCACGTCGTCGTGGCCGTAGTACTTGAACTGCCAATAGGTGTAGGCGGCGAACCAGTTGGAGTTGTCGCCGTAGAGGACGACTGTCGAGTCCTCGGTGATGCCGTGACTGCCGAGGAGGTCCTCGAAGTCCTCTTTCGTCAGGATGTCACGCGTCGTCTGGTCCTGCAGTTGGGTCTCCCAGTTGAAGCCGATAGCGCCTGGGGCGTGGGCGTCGTCGTAGGCTTCGGTGTCGACGTCGACCTCGACCAGTCGGTGGGCCGGGTCGTCACTCTCGAACTCTTCGAGGTTGTCCTCGACCCAGTCGGCCGAGACAAGTACATCGTTTGCGTACTCGGTGTCTGTCATACATACCTCCGTACGATAGCCATCATTAAAGTCCCTGTACCCCCGGCAGCAACCGCCTCTCATGCCACTTCTGGGAGATTCTTGCCGGTACTCCACCCAGCACGGATCGGGTTCCAGGGCGTTCGGAGTTCCAACCCCGACACTGGTTCCACTATCCGTATGAATACCGGCAATTTTGACATGTTTCAGGGAGCGACGGCTACGGCTGGTAGTTTCCCGCTTTTATTACGATTGGCCGTCGTACTGACCGATATGATCGAATTCGTCCCGCCGGCGTGGCTCGCTGACCGACTCGACGAGGTACAGGTCGTCGACGTCCGTGACGACTGGGAGTATTCGGGGATCGGACACCTCCCCGGCGCGGTCTCGATACCCTTCGACCGGTTCCGTTCCGAGGAGGGAGACAGCGGCATGCTGCCGGGTGCCGACGTCTTTGCCTCGCTGCTCTCCGAAGCGGGTATCGAACCCGGCGATCCGATCGTCGCCTACGACGACACCCACGGCGTCTTCGCGGCACGCTTTCTCGTCACGGCGCTCTGTTACGGCCACGAACCGCTCTATCTGCTCGACGGCGACTATAGCGCGTGGAACCGCGAATACGAGACGACGACCGACGTGCCCGAGGTCGAACCGACCGACTACGAGGTGACCTTGCCCGAGACGACCCCGCTGGTCGAGTACGACGCCGTCGAGGCCGCAATCGACGACTCCGACGCCGTACTCGTCGATACGCGCGACGAGAGCGAGTACGATGAGGGGCACATTCCCGGGGCCGTCCTGTTGAACTGGAAAGACCTCGTCGACGACGAGAGCCGGGGTCTCCGGCCGGAGCCGGAGCTCCGCGACGTTCTCGAAGCGCACGGAATCACACCGGATCGAAGAATTGTGCTCTACTGCAACACGGCTCGGCGGATCAGTCACACCTACGCCGTCCTCAGCCATCTCGGATACGAGGACGTGGACTTCTACGAGGGCAGTCTCACCGAGTGGACTGCGGCGGACGGGCCGATCTCGACGACGGACTGATAGAACCAGACGACCGATCCTGCTGCTGTCTGCGTTATCTCCAGTTGAAATGAAGGGGTATGCCAACGGCTGTCGGATAACTGCGGATCAGCTAGTAGTTAGAGTACCTATATAATTACTTTGGTTTCCTCGGAGAACTGGCCCGTGGGTCGTCAGTGCTGCTCCCAGAATCGCTCCAGTCCCAACTCCAGCATATCCGGACTCACGGGCTGGAACTCGTCGTGGGGGAGGTACTCGCGGACGCTGTTCCAGCTATCCCGGGCGTATCTGGCGTCGGCCAGCACGCGGACACCCACCTCCTCGGGGCTCCGGATCACCCGGCCGATTGCCTGTCTGGCCTTCCGGACTGCCGGCACGGTCAGGGCGTATTCGAAGCCCTCGCCGAACGCGTCGTCGTACGCGGTCCGAACCGCGCGGGTTCGCGGCGATGTCGTGTCGACGAGGGGGACGCCACAGATCATCGCCGCCGAAAGCCGGTCGCCGCGGTAGTCGACGCCCTCGGTTAACGTTCCGCGAAGGCTCGTCACGAGCACTTTCCCATCGCCGTCGAAGAACTCCGCTTTCAGTCGTTCAGTAGCGTCGTCGCCGCTCGACTCGTCGATCAGGACGGGCTTGTCGATGCGCTCTCGCAGTCGTTCGGCGGCCCACTCCGCCTCGGTGTAGCTCGGCATCCCGACGAGTACGTTGCCCGGAGTCGTCGCGACGGCCTCGATAGCGTCGGCGTAGGCGCGTCTGGTCGCGTTCTCTTCGGCTGGTCCCCCCCGATTGTCGTAGGTGAACTTCGGGAGGTCGACGGCGAAGCTCTCGCGGTTCTCCGCGGGAAAGGAGAGGGGGTAGGTCCGTTCGATGACCGGCCGTTCCTCCTCGCTTCGGAGGTGTTCTAACCCGGTCACCTCGGCGAAGATGTCGACCGGTTCGAGCGTCGCACTCATCAGGACGCCGCCGCCGAAATCCGCCAGCCGCTCGCCGATGACGTCGCCTGGCACGCAGTTGTGGATGGTCAGTCCGGCGTTGTACGCCCGCCGCCACGAGCCAGTCGGTTCCAGGTCGTCCCACGTCCGGTCGAGTTCGATCTCGCGGAAGTGGCGTTCGTGATCCGCGCGGTACCACCGGCCGAGAACGTGCCCGACGCTCGGCGCGGCGCGCTGTTTGGTCTCTTCCTCGGCCTCGTCGAGGATGCGCTTTACAACCGCGCCGACCGTTTCGGCACGGCTCCATACCCGGTCGCCGTAGCCCGCCCGTTCGGCCCACTCGCTGATCTCGTCGACCTGCGGCGTCTCCGGATCGCGCAGGGGAATCTCGTCGTCCGGCAGGTCGTTTAGCCGACTTTTCCAGCCCCGGTGTTCGCGCTCCAGATGTGCGGTCACCTGCCGGTCCAGTTCCTCGCGGAGGTCCTGTACGAACGAGCGGGTCGTTCTCACCTCGTCGATGCTAACCTCCGCGTCTTCGAGTTCCGCCCGCACCAGATCGGCGTCCGCGCTCGTCTCGCCCTCGCGGTCTTCGAACTCGACGGCCTGGAGCACTCTGGTGAGTTCGCTTTCGGCGTCTCGCAGGGTGCGGTCGCCGACGGAGTCGCTGACCAGATCCCGCACCCGCGGTTCCAGCATATGCGCTTCGTCACAGACGACGAACGTCGAGTCGTCGAGCAGCGCACCGGTGAACGAGCCAGTCGTTGCCGGATCGAACGCGTGGTAGTAGTTGCCGATCACGACCTCGGCGTGACCGAGTATCGCCCCCATCATCGAGTGCGGGCAGGTGCCCGCGGCCGCCGATTCGGCGACGAGGTCTTCGGGGCTCAGTAGCCCGGCGTCGGTGAAGTCGAAGGGGACCGCTTCTGCCGGATCGCCGTCGGCGTCGTCCGGTCGGTCCTCCAGATACCGGGCGTAGAACGGGCAGTACTCCGCCCCCTCGTGTTCGGGCATCCCGGTCGGGTACGGGGAGGGCTCGCCCGCGGTTTCGAGAAACTCCGCACCCCCGTCGCTGCCCGAATCCGCCAGGCCTACCTGCTGGCTTCTGGCGTCGCTGGCCAGCGCCGCCGCGGTCGTCGGGCCGTCACCGGTTAGCCCCCGCGTCGTCTCCCGGAGCTCCTCACAGCGGTCGTAAACGTTCGAGTCGTCGATTCCCGCCGCCCGCTCGCGGCTGTACGGACAGACGTCCGCCTTCCCTACGAGCGTTAGTCCCGAGATGTCCCGCCAGTCTTCGGGGAGATTGCTGTTTATGCGCTCCAGATCCTCCTCGAACTGGCGGAGCTGTTGCTTGACGCTCGTCAGGACGAGCACGCGCTCGAACGTCGAGTCCGGATCGCGCACGAGGTGGATACCCGCGGTGAGCGCGAGCATGGTCTTGCCAGTCCCGCAGGCACCCTCCAGTGCGAGGAAGCCGCCACCGCGGGCGGCCTCGATTGCCGTCTCGACGCCATCGACCTGCTCGTCGTACGGCTCCGCGTGGCCGAACACCGTCCGCCAGTCGTCGTTCTCTGTCACTCGATACTCTCTCGGCGCGCGCTCGGGTAAAAGGCTGTGGACCGGGCGGCGGGCAACGACCCTATGGTCGTCCGCCGAGTACGCCGGGTATGAGCGATACCGAATTCGATGTCGACGCCTGGGAGGAGGAGCTGCTCGCCCAGCGCGCCGAGAAGGACCGCTTTCTCGCCGAACACCGCCAGTCACCCATCCCACCGGAAGAGCGCGATGCCTTCGACGGGCTGGAGTACTTCGATCCGGACCCCGAGTACCGCGTCGACGCCGCGGTAACCGTCCACGAGGATCCTGCCCCCGTCACCATGGACACCAGCGCGGACACCGAGGTCCGCTACCTTCGCGTGCTGACGCTTGCGTTCATCGTCAACGGCACCGAACAGCATCTCCACGCCTACCAGCAGGAGGGCGACGAGGGCTACTTCGTTCCGTTCCGCGACAAGACGACCGGCCAGCAGACCTACGAGGGGGGCCGCTACATCGAGTTCGAGACCGACCGCGACCTCGAACGTGGCGACGAGATCACCGTCGATTTCAACCTCGCGTACTCGCCGTTTTGTGCCTATAGCGAGACCTTTGCCTGTCCGCTCCCGCCCGAGGAGAACTGGCTCGACGTCGTGATTCCGGCCGGCGAGAAGTCGCTGTAGCTGTCGTCGGTTCCGCACCAATCACGCTCTTGCTGATCCGAACCTGGCAGGAATAACGCGGGTCGTCGATCGGTACTAGATATATCAGACAGACCTGCGTATCTCTAGGTATGCCCGAAGAAGAGCTGTTCAAGACCGAAGAACTGCAAACGCGCGACGCGATCGCCGACGCGCTCGTCGACGCCGCCGACCAGATTCGGACCGGTAACGTCGGGCTGGAGGGTACGACGGACACCCAGCATGTGACCGTCCCCGACGAGGCGACCTTCGAGGTCGAACTCGAACGGCTCACGAGTTCGGAGACCGGCGAGCAACGCTACGAACTGGAGTACGAGATCAGGTGGACCGAGTAACGCGCCCAGCTACGGTGCAACACCGACGGTCAGTAAGGTCCCGAACTCCCGGTATCGCTCGACCATCGCTTCTCGCGTTTCCCACTCCTCGGTCGGGAACTCGCTCGTCGCCGGGATCTCCGTCTCCCGGTCCGGCACGTTGTCCTGCTCGGCGACGTGTAGGCCGGCCTCGCGGAACGCCGCGCGGTACTCGGACCGATCCCAGCGGGTCATCTCGATCTCGATGAACTCCTGCCACTCGTGGGAGTGGACGTTCTCCTCGTAGTAGTTGACTGCACAGTAAAAGGTCCCGCCGGGGCGGAGGATCCGCCGGATCTCGCGGAGCGTCTCGACGGGCTCGGCGGCGTAGTAAAACGCCTCCATCGAGAAGACGTGATCGACGCTATCCGTTGCAAACGGCAGGTCGCCGAAGTCGCCGATCAGGAAGCCGACGCTGTCGTCGTCGGTGTACTCTCGCGCGTTGTGGGTCATCTCGGGCGACCCGTCGAGGCCGTAAGCCCGTCCCGCACCGCCGGCGTCCCGGAGTGCGCGGGCGGCGTAGCCGCTTCCACAGCCCAGATCGAGTACCGTATTGCCCTCTTCGACCGGCATTCGCGAGAGGACGTGGCGTGCCGTGTGCCAGTGGCGCTGTTCCATCCCTCGATCCCGGCCGTCGGTCGCCCAGTCGTCGAACTCCTCGCGGACGCTCATATCGACAAGAGACTCCCCCGCGTCAAAACTGGTTCGGACCGGCCGGGAAACGCGGGCCTCAGTCCGAAAAGAGGCTGGTGTGGACGGGCGCGAACTCGCTGTCCTCCCGCGGGTCGTCGTCGGTGTCGGTGACGGCCTTGCCGTCGACGCCAGCCGCGAGGAAGTCCGCGACCGGCGGCCCGACGCTGTTCGGTTCGACGAGGAAGGCGTCGTGGCCGTGACCGGACTCGACGACGTGGTGGGCCACCTCGACGTCGGCGTCCCGGAAGGCCTCGGCCAGGGCTTCGGACTGCTCGGTCGTGAAGTGCCAGTCGCCGGTGAAACTCATCACGAGCGCCTCGCCGGTGTAGGCCGCGAGCGCGTTCGCGTCGTCCTCGTAGCCCGCCGCGAGGTCGTAATTGTCCATCGCCCGCGTCAGGTAGAGGTAGCTGTTTGCGTCGAAGCGGTCGACGAACTTGTCGGCCTGATAGTCCAGATACGACTCGACATCCCGGTAGGGGAAAAACGCCGCCGCGGCGTCCGTGGGGAACGGCTCGCCGCCCGCGTCCCGGCCCGCCGCCCGTCGGCCGAACTTCTGGCTCATCGAGGACTTCGAGAGATACATCACGTGGCCGATCTGTCGGGCGAGCGCGAGGCCGTCCGACGGCGGGTCGCCGTCGTAGTAGTGCCCCCCGTTCCAGTTCGGGTCGGCGCGGATCGCTCGCCGTGCGATGGAATCGAGCGCGAGACACTGGGGATCGACGCGGCCCGCGGTCGCGATGGGGATCAGCCGTCGCACGTCGTCGGGATACTGCTTCCCCCAGTCGAGGACATTCATGCCGCCGACGCTCCCGCCGACGACGGCGTGGAGCCGACCGACGCCGAGCGCGTCGAGCGCCTGCCGCTGTGCGTGTGTCCAGTCGCCGACGGTCACCGGCGGGAACTCCGTGCCGTAGGGCTCGCCCGTCTCGGGGTTCGTGCTCGCCGGGCCGGTCGTCCCGTAACAGGAGCCGGGAACGTTCACGCAGACGACGTAGTACTCGTTCGTGTCGATGGCTTTCCCGGGCCCGACGATGTTCGACCACCAGGCGTGGGCCTGCCCGCCCGTGGGTTGTGCGTCGGCCGGTTCGCTATCTAGCCGCCGGCGGCCGACATGGGCGCTCCCCGTCAGCGCGTGACAGACGAGCACGGCATTATCGCCGTCGAACTCGCCGTAGGCCTCGTAGGCGACTTCTAGCTGGGGGATCGATTCGCCGCACTCGAACTCGAACTCTCCGAGGCTGAGCACCCCGGCGTCGGCGTTCATCGACGCCCCTCCGTCGCAGGGTCGTTGGTCCGCGTCAGTAGCGTCCAGTGTGTCCCCGTCATTTCGCTGTCGCCTCCTGAATGGCGTGTTCGACATCCGCGAGAATGTCTGCCGGGTCCTCGATGCCGACCGACAGGCGCACCAGATCCGACGTTACGCCGGCCTCTTTCTGTTCCTCGGGCGTCAACTGCCCGTGGGTCGTGCTCGCCGGGTGGATCACCAGCGTCTTCGCGTCGCCGATGTTCGCCAGGAAACTCGCCAGTTCGGTCTCCTCGCAAAAGCGCTTGCCGGCGCTGTAGCCGTCCTCCAGGCCGAACGCGATCATCCCGCCGTATCCTCCCTCTAGATACGTGTTGGCGTTCTCGTGGGTCTCGTGGCTCTCCAGTCCGGGGTAGGAGACCCACGCGACGTCGTCGTGGTCGTCGAGATACTCCGCGACGATTGCGGCGTTCTCGCAGTGTTTCTCCATCCGGATCGGCAGGGTTTCGAGCCCCTGCAGGGTCTCCCAGGCGTCGAACGGTTTCTGCTGATTGCCCAGACTGCGCAGCGAACGGTATCTGACCGCGGCCGAAAACGGCGCGTCGGGGAAATCGCGCGTGAAGTCCGTGTCGTGGTAGGCCTCGTTCTGGCCCGCGATCTCCTCGTAGCCGCCGGCCGCCCAGTCGAACTCGCCGTCCTCGACGAGCACCCCCCCAATCGTCGTTCCCGACCCGTGGATCCATTTGGTCGTCGACTCCCAGACCAGGTCGGCACCGTGTTCGAGCGGGCGACAGAGCGCGGGCGTCGCGAAGGTGTTGTCGACGAACAGCGGCGTATCGTGCTCGTGGGCGACCTCGGCGATCGCCTCTAGGTCCGGCGTCACCAGCGAGGGGTTCCCGACCGTCTCGACGTGGACGTACGCGGTGTCCTCGTCGATCGCTTCCTCGTAGGCGTCGACGTCGAGCGTCGGGACGAACTCGACGTCGATGCCGCGCCGGCGTGCCGTATGCGAGAGATAGGCCGCCGTCCCGCCGTAGGTATCGGTCGAACAGACGACGGTGTCGCCCACCGACGCCAGCACGAGCGTCGCGGCGTCGAGTGCAGCCATCCCGCTACCCGTCGCCACCGCACCGGACCCACCTTCCAGATCAGCCAGCCGATCTTCCAGCATCGAGACAGTCGGGTTGCTGATCCGGGAGTAGATGTCCTCCTCGCGGTCGAGTGCGTACAGCTCCGCGGCGTGGTCGGCGTCGTCGAAGACGTAGGAGGTCGTCTGGTAGAGTGGCGGAGCACGCGAGCGCGTCGCCGAATCCGGCGACTGCCCCGCGTGGAGGCTCCGCGTCCGAAACTTCGGGAGGTCCGGGTCAGTCATGTGTAGTATGCATATATCTCCACACTCCTATAACTCAGAGTTACGGCAATATTCGCAAATATTGTCGCTTGTTTGCATGCCACACTCTCGTCGCCGAACGGATCGAGTCGTCGTGCACAGTCGCTCCCTACTGGCGCTGAACTGTCGGTAGGGACGCGGAGACGGGCAGAAACGCAACAGGTAACCGGATTGCACCCCAATACTCCGGCGTGTCTTCGACTCGACGCGAACGCGTACTGCTCGCGGCGGTCATCTACGTCGTCCTGCTCGCGCAGGTGCTTCTCTACCCCGGCCTCGGTAGACTCGTCGCGACGCTCGGCGCGACGACCGACCTCCAGCCACGGATGTGGTTTCTCGGCGCCGAGTTCGGCGCGTTCATCCTCTTTGTCGGGGTCTGGGGGGCGGTGAGCGATGCGACGGGACGCCGGGTGCCGTGGATCGTCGTCGGTGCGCTCGGCGGTGCGGTCGGGTACGGCATCCTCGCCCTCCTGCCACGCCTCTCGCTTGCCTCGTTTGAGACCGTGCTCATCCTGCGCGTCGTCCAGGGCGCGGCGACTATCGGTGCGTTCTCGCTCGCGATTACGATGCTGATGGATCTCGATGGGGGCCACGGCCGGAACATGGGCGCGGCAGGGATCGCTATCGGCCTCGGAACCGCTATGGGCGCGCCGATCGGCGGCCAGTTGACGGAACTCTCACCGGTCGCGCCGCTGTACGCTGCCACCGTCCTGCTGGCCGCTGTCGGCCTGCTCGTCACGCTCGTCGAGGACCGGGCACCGCAGGGACGGCGGAGCACTCGCGAAGCCCTGGCGACGATCCGGCGGACGCCGACGCTGTCGATTCCGTACGCCTTCGGCATGATCGACCGCATGACGGCCGGCTTCTTCGCGCTCGTCGGCGTTGCTTACTTCGAGTCGGCGTTCGACCTTTCGCCCGGCGAGAGCGGGATCATGCTCGCGCTGTTTTTCGCCCCCTTCGCCCTGCTACAGTATCCGATGGGCGCGCTCTCGGACCGGATCGGGCGGACGATACCCATCGTTGTTGGCTCCTCGCTGTACGGTCTGGGGATCGCAGCCATCGGCCTGGTCGAGCGGGTCGAGTTTGCGGGCGCTGGAATGGTCGTCATCGGCGTCCTCGGGGCGTTGCTGGCTCCCGCGACGATGGCGCTTGTCACCGACGTGGCGAACGATATCGACCGCGGTACGGCGATGGCCGGGTTCAATCTCTTCGGTAGCGTCGGCTTTTTCGCCGGATTCCTGCTGGGTGGTGTCATCGCCGACGCGTACAGCTATCCCCTGGCCTTTCTCGTCGTCGGTGGCCTGGAAGTCCTGATCGCCATCGTCACGCTGCCCGCGTTCCTCAAACTCGGTCTCGGCGACGTGCCGACGGTCACTGCTGGTTCGTCGGACTGAATTGGTTTTTATATAGCGGTATATGATTTACTGCTCCTGACAGCCGTCACTACCAACACCGGTCCGATCGGTCGAAAAACAGCGTTTCTCGCCGTCAGGCGTCGCTTCTGGACTCTGGTGTGACCGATACCGACTGCTCGACGCCATCGCGGATCACCGTCATCGAGAGGGTCTCACCGGGGGCCGCTTCGAGGGCCAGATACGACGAAAACGAGTTCCCGTCCTGGATCGCTTCTCCGTCGACTGCGACGACTACGTCGCCCTCCAGGTTCGCCGGTCCGGTGCCCGTCTGCAGTTTGCCGTCGGCCGGTCCACCGGGTTCGACACCCGCGATCAGTACGCCCTGCGCTTCGTCGAGGTTGTTCGCCTCGGCGATTGCCGGCCTCACCGGCAAGAACCGTATCCCGAGATACGGATGCTCGTACTCGCCCGTCTCGACAAGCGCCGGGACGACACGCCGGGCCAGCGCCGCAGAGATGGCAAACCCGATATTGTCCCCGCCCCCGGCGAAAATCACGCCCTCGACGCCGCCGTCGAGATTGACCATCGGCCCGCCGCTGTTACCGGGGTTCACTGCGGCGTCGGTCTGGATGGCGTCCGGGATGTTGAAGTTTGTCGGACTCGGGAGCGAGCGGTCGACGCCGCTTACGATACCCCGTGAGACGGAGGCGTCGAGTCCCAGCGGGTTGCCGATAGCGACCACTTCCTGTCCGACGACTGCGTCGGATTCCGATAGCGAGAGCGGCGTCGCCGATTCCGGTATGTCGTCGACCTCGAGCACCGCAAGATCGCTGTACTGGTCGGTCCCAACCACCGAGGCGGGACGCCACTCGCCGCCGTCGAACTGGACGTTGATCTCCTCGGCACCGGCCACGACGTGGTTGTTCGTTATCAGATAGCCGTCCTCGTAGACGAAGCCCGTCCCCTCTCCCTGACCGAACTCCGACCCCATGACCTGTACGAGGACGACGGAGTCGATCACCGCCTCGTAGACCTGCGTGTACGGGCTGTCGGCGTCTGTCTCATCCGATTGGCTCAGTGATGATTCTCCCCCGTTCTGCTCCTCATCCGAGTCCGGCGTGCCCATACATCCCGCACCCGCAGTGGCCAGGGCCACGCCCGTCGCCGACAGGAACCACCGTCTGGTCGCCTGCTTCTCTCCCATATGCCATTTGTAGGCCGCCTAGCGGATATATCGCCCGCACGGGACACCGCCTGTCCTTTCCGGCCTACTTTTGTGTACAAGCCTCTTTACCCCGGATATGACCGAGTTCGACCCTGAAAAGTTCGAGGACAAGTATGCCAACTACTTCCCCGAACTCCAGCGAGCCTACAAGAACGCCTTCGAGACGATGAACGACGCCTACGACTCGGAGCTAATCCACGCCATCGATCAGCAGGTGCTCAACGAGAGCGAACCGTTCTACGAGAATGGCGGTTTCCGCATCGAACTCCCCGAGAACCCGACTGATCGTGTGACTGCGATCATCGTCGACGACGAGAAGCTAGAGGAGACCCTCGAGATCTACCTCGACGAGATCGAGGCCGAGCTACAGCGCGTGTTCGGCCTGCAGAGCGAGTAAACCGTTCCGAGACGGCCGATCGGCCGATCCCGGGCAACCGAAGACCAAAGGTCTAAGGACGGTCGCACCCAACTGATGTCTATGAGTACCGAGACAGCTGAGGGGGACGACCTTGAAGAGCGCGTTGCGAACTTCCTGCGACGGAACTTCCCACAGATCCAGATGCACGGCGGCAGCGCAGCGATTCAGAACATCGATCGAGAGACCGGCGAAGTCGATATCCAGCTTGGCGGCGCGTGCAGTGGCTGTGGTATCTCCCCGATGACGATTCAGGCGATCAAAAGCCGCATGATCAAGGAGATTCCGGAGATCGAGAAGGTCCACGCCGGAACAGGCGAATCCGCCGGTCACGGTGGCGAGGGCGGCATGAGCCCGTCGTTCCCCGGCGAATCTAGCGACGACGACGCTGACGAAGGCCCACAGGCCCCGTTCTGATACTTACCGCCCCCCGTTTTCTCGCTCCCACGACCGAACGAGCGCCGCTAGCGTCTCGTTGACCGGCGCGTCGATCCCGTGTTCGTCCGCACGGTCGACCACTGCGCCGTTGATCGCATCGATCTCCGTCCGTCGACCCGCGAGGACGTCCTGATACATCGAAGAGCGGTTGTTCGCCGTCCCGTCGATCACTTCATCGATAGCGTCGACTGCGCGTTCGTCGGCGAGTTCGATCGCTTCCGCTCTGGCGACCCGGGCCGTTTCGGTGGCGGCACGGCGGGCGAGCCGATTCGTCGACCCCGCGCTGAGCGCCCCGTTGTGCACCCGTGACAGCGCCGTAATCGGGTTGATGCCGGCGTTGACGGCGAGTTTCTGCCAGAGCCGTCTGGGCATATCCGTCACCGCGGTGGTCTCGATACCGGCGGCGTCGAACGCGGCGGCGACGTCGTCCGCGAGGGGGGAGACGCCTCCTGCGGCCGCGCCGACTGTTACGGTGCCTGTTCCTGTACATGCTACGCGCCCCGGGGCTTCGAGTCGTGCACCGTACGTCGCCGTACCGGCGAGAACCGGGCAATCCAGATATTCTTCGAGGACGTCCTCGTTTCCGATGCCGTTCTGTACCGATAGTGCGGCGTCGAACGTCCCGGATGAGAGCGTGCTCGCGGCCTGCTCGGTATCGAAACTTTTGACGGCTACGACGACGAGATCCGCGGTTAGATCTCCTCCGTCAGTCGTCGCGCCCGGGTGCACTCTGCGGTCGAACTCCCCGTTGATGTACAGCCCTTCGTCGTGTACTACCGAAACGTGGGGATCCCGCCCCACCAGAGTGACTCGATGTTCGGTTGCGAGTAGGCCTCCCAGCAGCGTTCCTAGGCTCCCCGCCCCGAAGACGACGATTTCCATACTCGAACGGGGCGTCCCACAGCGAAAAAGCTAGTCCTCGGTCCAGTAGTACAGTTCCTCCTTCCCTGCCTCACAGGAGGGACACTCGTCGGGCATCGAATCGAGATTGCCGATCTCACCACACTGCCAGCAGCGCCACATCAGATTCATTTCGCCGTAGCTCTGCCCCGAGCGAAGGCGTTCGACGGCGTCGACATCGGTGTCGGGATTTAGCCGAACGTAAAAACCGCTCTCGTCGAACCCTCGGACCGTCCCCAGTTTCGTGCCATCGTCGTTGTAGATGGCTGCTCCCAGTGACACGTCCGATTTGGTTTGCTGACTCATACGGTACCATACGGCATGATCGAACATAAACTGTCCAGCCGTTCGGGACGGGTCGACGTAGCATCGCCTGCTCGCCCGAACCGGGTCGGAACAACCGTGCATTCGCCGAATATATTGTATGTTGCTATACCAAAGTGGATCGGCGCCGAACGAACGGCTTCAGTGCCACGATCCGGGAAGTCGATAACGTACAACAGTAAAGTAGCTTTGTCGTGGAGGTGCGGACATGAGTGATCGGGAGATCGACGACGTGGATAGAGCCATCCTGTATGCGTTACAGGAGGACGCCCGGAGCATGTCCTCCGGCGATATTGCGGAGCGAACCGGCACCTCCGATAGTACTGTCCGCAAGCGTATCCAGCGTCTCGAATCGGACGGCGTGATCAAGGGGTACAGCGCCGAACTGGACTATCAGCAGTCGGGCTACCCGCTCCGAATGTTGCTCTACTGTAGCGCGCCGATACACGAACGCGGGGACCTCGTTCCCGATATACTGGAGATAGACGGCGTCGTCTCGGTACAGGAGCTCGTTACCGGCGAACAGAACCTCCTCGTGACGGCCGTCGGTGAGTCAGATAGCGACATCACACCTGTTGCCCAGGAACTGATCGAAATGGGGCTAGCAGTCGCCGACGAAGTGCTCGTGCGCAGTCACGAGACGACACCGTTTGGCAAGTTCAACGGAGAGAACCACGCGGACTCTTAACACACCACTCGTTCGATGTCCAGCGCGGTCGCGCGCCGGACGACTGCCTGTACGGGGTCGACCGAGCCAGCCAGATTGTCTGAGTCGCCATCGAGGACGGTGAGCGCCGCCCGTCGGCCGGGCGAGACCATCCCACAGTCGAGTCCGACAGATTCGGCGCCGGCTATTGTCGCCATCCGCAGTACCTCCCGGGCGGTCACGTCGAACTCCCGTGCCGTATACGACATCTCACGGAACATCGACGGCGGATTCAGCATGACGTTGTCCGTCCCGAGTGCCACAGTCGTCTGATCGAGTAGCTTCCGTATCGGCGGCCGTCCGACGTCGAGTACCGAGTTCGTCCGCGGACAGACTGCGATTGGAACCGACTGATCGGCGACCCGATCGAGATGCTCCTCCCCGGCGTGCACCATGTGGACGAGCAAGTCGGGATTCAGGTCCAATGCGGGATGGATGTCCGTGGCGTCCGGTTCCCCTGCGTGGATGGCGAACGGAACGTCCAGTTCCCTGCTCGCGGCACGCTCTTCGGTATAGTCGTCGTCGTTGGCCCCGCTTGCACCGTAGCCGTCAGCGACTTCGAGTACGGACTGATCATCGCTCCCGAAAACGAACGGGTCGATATCCAGCCCCTGAGCGGCCTCTCGCAGTGCGCGTGCCCCCGCAATTCCCGACTCGCGAAAGTCCAGACAGGAGACAGTCCCGGTTCGCTGCATCTGTCGAAGCGTCCGGCGCATCGCTGTCACGAGTTCGGCGTGATCAGCGGCGGCCAGTCGACGGTGTTTCAGGCTATCCGGCGGTGCAACCGACTCCTCCAGTGAGAGTCCAACAGCGGCGTCTTTCGCCACGGAGTCACCCAGATGCGTGTGCGCGTTGACGAAGGCTGGCAGTATGATGTCTGTCGACGTCGTCTCTACTTCCTCGACGGCCTCGATTCGGCCGTTCTCGACGACGACGCGACCAGAAATCGGCTCAAATGACTCCCCGACGAGAACTGTCCCTTCCAACTGCTTCATATCGGGAGTCCGAACTCGGTAACGATATGCGTTTCCATACAGAATATGCGAACGATTCGGTAATATTATTGCTTTCAGGAATGAATCCGTTTTCCAGAGGCAGTATGATTACCGATACCAGTACAGGCATCCTGGGGTGGAGTTCCCTGGATGAGTGAGAGCGCGCTCGAATCCGTACTCGGATCCCTCGAAGACCAGGCAGAATCGGTTGCCGACCAGCCCCCCCACTCGAGTTCGGAGACTGCGCTCGTCGTCTCGTGTTCGATGAGTGGGTTCGACCACCGCGAGGAGCTATGGCCCATCGAACCGTCGTGGAACGTCGTCGACGTCCCGACGCTCGGCAACCAGACGTGGGACCGATACGATGGCGAGATCGTGCTCGACGGCAATATTGCGCCGCTTACGGCCGAGTACGACGTCACCGCGGCCCTCGTGGTCGGGCACACGACCTGTAATGTCGTCGAAGACGCCTACGACCAGTGCGTCGGACCGGCGGCGGAATCGCCCACCGGGATAGAAAGACGGCTGCACCCGCTCGTCTCACTCGTCGAAACCGCGTCTCAAGAGGGGATCCTGGACGAAGCGACCCCACTACGGAGGGTGCAGTATCGCCTCGTCGAATACAACGTCGTCCAGCAGGTGGCGTTTCTGCGACGGGCACTGACCAGCGCGTCCCCGACGACCCCGAGTTCTGCGAGCCAACGGTCGATCACGCCCCGGAGGCCGACCACGAACTTCCCGAAGGACTCACGCGCGAGCAGAAGGTGGAGTACGCCGCGACTGCCTTCGAACTCATGGGCTGGGAGCAGTTCGCCCGCCTCGTCGTCTTCACCGGCCACGCCAGCGAGACGGCGAACAACCCGTTCGATTCGAGCCTCGACTGTGGCGCCTGTGCCGGCAATCCCGGCGGCCCGAGCGCTCGCGTCCTCGCGGCGATCTGCAACGACGACGCGGTCACAGCGCAACTCCGGAGCCGTGGGATCGACATCCCCGAAGACACCGTCTTCCTCGCCGGCGAACACAACACCACGACCGACGAAGTGGAGCTATACGCCGGTGACGTACCCGAGACACACCGGGCCGACCTCGAACGCCTCCGTGCCGACCTCGCGACCGCCCGCGACGGTGCAACGGCCGAACGCGCCGGTGACATGGCTGTCGACGCCGAATCTAGCTGTCGGGAGACAGAACGCCGCGCCACCGACTGGGCGGAGACGCGCCCGGAGTGGGGGCTGGCCGGAAACGCAGGCTTCGTCGTCGGGCCACGGGCGCTCACCGACGGACTCGATCTGGACGGTCGGTCGTTCCTGCACTCCTACGACTGGGCGACCGACCCGGACGGCGACGCGCTCGAAGCGATCATCACCGGTCCGATGGTCGTTACCCAGTGGATCAACACGCAGTACTACTTCGCGACCGTCGACAACGCAGTCTACGGCGGCGGCTCGAAAGTGACCCACAACCCCGTCGGAAACGTCGGCGTCCATCAGGGCAACGGGGGCGATCTGATGACCGGGCTCCCCTTGCAGTCGCTGATGAGTGCCGATGGGGAACTCTACCACCAGCCGCTTCGCCTCTCGACGGTTATCCACGCGCCGGTCCAACGCGTCACCGATATTCTGGCCGAACACCGGTCGGTTCGCGAACTACTGGACAACGACTGGCTCTCGCTGACAGTCGTCGATCCCCAACGTGAACACCGTGCATTCCACTACGAGGGCGATCTCAGTTGGATGCCGACCGAGGAACCGCCGCAAAGCGGTCCGGAACCGGCGGCAAGCCCGACCGTTGCGGACGACTGACAGATCTCCGCTACGGCGGGCGCAGGAGAAAGCCGGCGATGCCGGCCGCCAGTCCGAGGCCGCCGCCGACCAGAAACGCCGCCTCCCAGCCCACGACGCCGACGAGCCAGCCGACGACGCCGCCGCCGAACACCCCGCCCCAGATCTTCCCCGAGTAGACCAGCGAGTTGTTCGTCGAGGAGTGTTTCGTGCCGTAGTAGTCGCCGACGATACTGGGAAACAGCGAGAACTGGGAGCTCCAGAAGAAGACGGCGATGGCGACCGTGAGGACGTAACCGATGCCGCTTTCGATCCCGGCGAGCAGGACGACGCCGATCGTTCCGATGCCACAGAGGAGAAACGAGATGGCGGTCACGCGCTCGCGGTCGAACCGATCCGAAAGCCCGCCGACGACAAGCCGTCCCGCCCCGGACGCGACCGGGAGGACGGTCGCCGCGGCGGTCGCGACGCCCCCGGAGAGGCCCGCCTGCTCCGCGTAGAGGATGCTCCGGGCCGTGATCATCAGCCCCGCCGCGCTCACCGCGACGAACATGAAGTACATCACCCAGAACTGCCAGGTCCGGATCATCTCCTCCCACGAGTACTGATACCGGCCGCCGTCCGGTGCTCGTTCGGCCGCATCACCGGGGTCGGCAGCCGACTTGACCTCTTGCCCCTCCTCGTCGCCGGACGCCGCCCCGTCATCAGTGGCGTGCCAACCCACTGGCGGGTCCTTGAGGATGACGGTACCGACGCCGACGCCGACGCCGATGAGAACCCCCATACTCCAGAGCGCAGTCGTCAGCCGTTCTTCGCCGATCATATACCGGAGGAACGGGACGAACGCGGCGCTACCGGCGGCGAAGGCCATCGTGCCGACGCCGGTCGTCAGTCCGCGCTTGTCGGGGAACCATTTGAGCGCGGTGTTGACCGCCACCGTGTAGACCATGCCGACGCCGACCGCACCCACGCCGTACGCGATGTACACCTGCCAGAGCTCCGTGGCGAAGGCCAGCGCGACGTAGCCCGCCCCGGCGAGAACACCGGCAGTAAGCGTTACCGTTCGCGGGCCGTAGCGGTCCCGCCACCACCCTGCGGGAAACTGGACGAGCGACATCACGACGACGAACAGGGTAAACACGAACCCCAGCGCCGACAGGGACGCGTCGAGTTCGGCCGCGAGCGGTCCCTCGAGCGACGACCAGACGTACTGGTAGGGGCTCACGAGCGCCATCATCACTGCGGCGGCGGCGATCTGCCACCAGCGTGAGTAGCCAAGCAGCGACTTGGCTCTGGCACCGAGTCCGTTAGACTGGTTCATCCCGGCCTCGTACCCAGTGATCGATCAGCACTGCGACGATGACCACCAGCGGCACGAGCCCCAGCGTGTACAGTCCGGCGACGAACAGCGCCGCGAACAGTACGGTGGTTGTGCCTACCTGCATCTCGACCGACTGCTTGCCGAACCAGTCCAGAAAGCGCCCGAGTAGCGACATTGTCCAAGGGTTGGACGGCCAGAATAAAATACCAGCGCCTGACGGGGCGACCCAGGGCTAGACTCCGAACGCTCTACATGAAGTCCGCAATACCGCTTTGCTTGTTGTTGTCGTTCTCGAAGATGCTCTCTAGCTTCGTCTCCAGCACCTCTAGCCGCTGTTTCGTGTAATCGCGCGTGCCGAACTCGTCGGCGACCGTGATCGCAGTCTGCATGTACTTGTTCACGGAGCCCTCGTGGACGGTGAGGTTCACCCGGCCGCCACACTCCCGACACTCGCGGGACAGGGGCATCCGGCGGTACTTCTCGCCGCAGTCCAGACAGCGCGTCTCCTGCCGGGAGAAGGCCCGGAGGTTCCCGATCAGATCCGGCAGGAAGTGGTACTCGATCACCCGCTCTGCGACGTCTGTCTCGTCGACGGCCCGGATCTTTCTCGATAGCTCTAGCTGGGCGTTCATCTTGTCCATCATCGAGTCGAGGGTCTTGTACGCCGACAGATCCGGCCCGAGCGCGATGTCCGTGGTGTCGTGAGTGTGCCCGAAGCCGGCGTATTCGAGATCCGTCCCGAGCGTATCCTCGGCGATTTCGACGTCGACCGACTCCGGATCGGCCATCTCGCGGGTCGCCTCGTAAAACGAGAGCGGGTACTGGTCGACGACGTCCATGTTGTGCGCCTCGTCGTCGATTTCGGAGGGGTCGATCCGGGAAGACATCACCAGCGGGGCGTCCATCTTACCACCACGCTGATCGGGGAGGTACGTCTGGCTGAAGTTCAACAGGCCGTCCAGAAGGAGCATTACGCAATCCTCGTCACCGTCGCATTGCTTTTGTGACAAATCGTTGGTCACAAGAGAATGTGTGTCTTCGACTGTCACTGAGTATGTCACGTTACTATCCGCGGGAACGATACGTTTCGATGCGACTGATTCAACGAGATAATCTCCATCACCACCGTCGAAGACCCGCCCCCCACGAACCCGGATCGAGCCTACCTGTGCGTCAAGTAGTTCTGCCTTGCGCGATAGATGAACTCCGACACGTTTCGCGTACCTGACTGCATCATCCGAGCTGATTTTAAGCACGTAGCTCCGGGCCGACTGTTTGTCGTCGTCAGTATCGTAGAATTCCGGAAACTTCTCGTGGAGTGATACTGGCTCCGTCTTTCGGACCTGTGCGGTGATTCCGAGACGTGTTAGCAGTGCAAGCAAGTCCTCTTTGAGTTCTCTGCTTATTGTCGTCGCAGATACTTCCAGAACGTTTGAATCGATGGTTCCGTCGCCACTGAAATAGCCGCGGAGGTACGCCGCAACGATCGACTCCGCGCCATCAAACACACAGTCGGGAACCCGCTTTTCAGCGGCTTCACCACGCATATCAAGTACCGTGTCAAAGAGAATACGGAGTAATCGCCCTGATACGGTCACTTTCGCATCATTCTCTCGGTAGGGTTCGACACCGAACTCCTCTCGGAAAACGTTCTCGTAGAAATCTCTGGCCTCTGCTTCGGTGCCACAGATCGTCGTCTGATGGATCGTTCCTTTCGGTGTTTCCTGAGCGCGGACGAATCCTTCCGCGGCGTAGTACCCGAGTAACGTTGCGACGCGCTCGTTCAGTTCGACCTGCCTGTCTATCGTCGTCGAGTCGCGTTTGATTCCGAGTTCCACGTCTTCGGGAACCCATTCGAGGAGCGTAGCCCGGTCCTCGAAGCACTGCTCCAGAATCTCGACAGGTATACTTCCGCGGTAGAGGTAGTTACTGAGCGTTTTCTTGTTGATCCCGAGATGGTTAGCAGTCGAATACAGCGGGTAGAACTGTCCGTCGTACTCCGCTGCGAATGCATCCTCGAACAGGTCGTACACTCGATCCTTGTCGAGACCGTGGACCATCAGCCGGTCCGGTTCGGCTTCATCGACTGTCAGGAACTCCGCAAGAAGGTCGAACGTCCGTGTTCCCTCGCTGCCGTCGATCGGATCGACGTGCCGTGGTTTGAGAACGGAGTCGTCCTCGGAGAGTTCCATAGCAGGCTTCGAGGCGATTTCGCCGTCCTCGAAGACGTGTACGTCGTGGTCCGGTGTGACCGTTATCTCCCGGCCACTCCACGTCTCGATTTCGACGAAGTGATCCGTGGCGTGGTGTTTCGAGACGGCTTCGATGCGTTTGCGCACCATGTTGCCGTCTTCGGCGATCGATGGAACGAAAATGTCGCCATCAAGCTCCGTAACCAGCGTTCCGAAGTCGTCCTCGTCCGGATCTTTGAGACGATTCTCGACGAGTGTCCGTATCTCCTCGTAGCGACGCTGTCCGGTTTCATCCTCGTACCAGACTTTCGTCTCCGGATGGAAGCAGTTCCGCCGCTTCGCCGCGTGGAAGAACGGATGCGCGTAGCCGACCGCCGCGCTCGTAAAGCCGATGACGCGTCCGACCGTCGCCGCGCTGGTGTGGGGGGCCATCCCGAACACGAGTTCGCCGACCAGTTCCTGGCGCTCTTCGACCTCGTAGTAGGGGTCGAGCCCGTAGTAGTTCTCCAGCAGGTCGTCGACGAAGTCCGCGGTCTTGAGCATGTGCTCGGCCGCGCCGTCGGATAGCACGACGTCTTGAACTTTCAGCTCGACGAGTTGGTCGTCGTGCTGGAGCGGGTCGCCGTGGATATCCTCGTGGTAGCCGAGGCCGCGAAGCTGATCGACGGTGATGTCGAGTTCGGTCGCGCGAACCGACGTGACCGGCAGGTCCGTCATGTCGTAGCGGACGGTGCCGTCCTTGAACGAGGAGACGCCGTGTTTCGCGCGGAAGACGCCTTTTTCCATCGGCTCCGGAGTCTTGTTGTGCGAGGCGAGCCCTTTGACCCCTTTGAGCATCTCGAAGGCGTTCTCGCGCTCGCCGACCGATTCGAGGGCGTCGCGGTACTCCGCGTGGACGTCGACGATGCGCGTCTCGACGGAGGTGCCCTCGATCTCACAGTGATCGCAGTAGACCCGCCCGGACTCGTCGGGGTAGAGTCGGCTCTCGCAGTCGGGACACTCGTAGTGTGGCTCGGTGCGGGCGTCGCAGTCGGGACAGCGTGTCTTGAACGTCTGCGTACCGCAGTCGGCACACTCTCGCCGACCGACCTGGACTTCGACCTCGCCGGGCGTGTCAGTCATCGTGTCGGCGTGTTTGGCCGCGGCGGAGACGTCACGCTGGGCGCCGCCGGCCTCGCCGATGGGAAAGAGGGTGTGGACGGCGGGGCTCAGTTCGCGCGATTCGGATTTCTCGGGGCGACCCATCCGGTTGCCGACGCGGGTGGGCGAGCGCTCCCGGATCTCGAAGGGCGCGACCTCGTTGACCGCGTCGACGGCGTTGGGCCACGTACGGGCGTCCTCGGAGAGCGTCTCCCAGGTTCGGGTAAGCCGGTCGCCGTCGACTGCGAAGCCGAGCGAGCGGACGAACGGCCGCCAGACGGGGATCCGTAGCGTCGTATCGGTCTGGGTGTGTTCCAGCAGGAGCGCCTCGACGGCTTCCAGAACCGTCTCCGAGCGCGGCAGGACGAGCACGTCGGTATGGGTCGGTTCGACGCTACTGTGTTCGATCTCCGGGATGTCGGCGTCGACTGTCCCGTTCTCGACGGCCTCGACGACGGCCTCGAACGTCTCGACGTCGATGTCGTGCCAGAGACAGGTGTAGTCGGGGTGAAGCGGCGCATCCTGCTCGGTTGCCCACTTGATGGCCTCGTCAGGATCGGGAGACTGCAGGTCGATGCCCGGCGAGTCCTCCATCGCCTGAACATCCACTCCTGTCTCGGCGAACTCCTGAACCCACCACTCGAAGGTGTAGCCTGCGGGCGCAAGCGGATGGTTGTTCTCGACGAACTCGCCGTAGTTGACAAGATACTCGCCGACGTCGATGACCTTCTCGACGCCGTTTCTGATTTCGAGGGCCTCCGCGGGGTCGTCTATCTGCCGGACCTCGCCGTTGGCGAGACGAACCGTCGGCCCTTCGATAGTGTCGACGGGGACGACGCCCGCCGCCTTGCCGGGTAGTTCTGTTTTGATCTGTGTTCCGGTTGCGAGAAAGTCGTCGACGAGGTGCATCGTCGCCGGGTGGACCCCGGCGGTCGCGTTTCCGTGGTTCCGCGAGCGCCCGTAGTGCAGCCGGAAGCCACCCTTCTCACTGGGGTGTGAAAAGACGGGTCGCCCGGCGATCAGGTCCCGGAGGAACTTCTCGTTCGGTTCGGCCCGCGGCGGACCGTCACGCTCGGCGGGTTCGTCCCGGTCGTCGCCCTCGCCATCGTCGGAATCCCGCTCGCCCTCGTCCCCGGCGTCGTCGTCCTCCTCGTCCGAATCGCCGATCGTTCCGTCGATGAGGTCGTCGAGCCAGGGCCAGTCGATCTCCTCCAGGTTCCGCGTGTAGCGCTTGATCTTCGGCGCTTTCAGCGCGATCCCCTCCGCGAGGACGAGACACATTCCGCCGCGGGGGCTGTTTGTCTCGATCCGTTCGAGATCACGAAAGCCCGAGACCTCCTCCTCGCCGGTCGCCTCGCCGTCGAGCATGATCGGACAGTGCCGCGTGATGAACTTCGTCTCCTTGTCCTTCGGCGAGTACTGCAGGCCGGTCTCCTTGTCGTAGAGGCCGACCTCCTCGGCGTAGCGCTCGACCTCGTCGTCGCGCGGCTTGAACTCGTCGACGTCGAGTAACGCCCGGGCGTAGTCGGCGACGAGTACGGACAGCGCCTGTGCGGTCCCGCCGGCCGAGCGGATCGGCCCGGCGTAGTAGACCGCGACGAACTCGGTGCCGTCGTCGTTTTCGTTGAGTTCGACCCGGTCGATCCCCTCGATCGGTGCCGCGACGACACCCTCGGTCAGCAGGGCGACCGCGGTCCGAACCGCGCCTTCGATCTTCCCTTCGCGGGACTCGTAGTCGCCGACCCGCCCCTCGACGAAGTCGGTCACCAGTTCCAGCGCGGCCTCCTCGCGGCTCATCTCGCCTTCGAGGTCGCGGACGCGCTCGGCGACGCCGTCGATCCCGAGGATGTTCTCGACCCGGTCGGCCATGTCCTTGGCGATCGGAATCTCGACGTCCGGTTTGGGGTCGCCGCCGCGCGCTTTGGCCTCGCTCGCGACGTCCATCGCCACGTCGAGTTCGTCTTCAAGCCGGCCGAAGTAGCGCTCGTCTTCCTCCCGCATCTATAACCAGAGATCCAGATCGGTGTCGTCGTCGTGTTCTCGCACCAGCGGTTCCTCGAAAACCCGCATATATATCTCGCCGGCCCAGACGGTCCCGCCGTCCAGATGGCCGGCGAGCGCCTGCCCGCTCGGGCGCGAGAGGACGGCGTGCGTGTGGGCGAACCGCTCCTCCTCCAGCAGGGAGACGTTCCCGACGCAGCTAGCGACCTCCAGCGGTTCGTCGAACTCCACTGGGTAGTACTCGGTCTCGGCCTGATCGTAGAACCACACTTCGGCGTCCTGTACCGCACCTAGCGCCGTAAACCACGCCGCGTCGGCGTCGACCGACTCGGCGAGGGCTTCGATCTCCTCGCGCCAGTCCGCGCCGTGTTCCAGGCTCGCGAGGTACTCCCCGGTCGTCGCGACCTCCCGATAGTTCATAGCCAGTCAAGCGTGTCCCACGGACAAAAATCTGCGTGTTCCGCTCACCCTGACAGCCACTGCCGGAGCCGTGCGTCGAGCTGCTGTATCCGGACCGTTGCCCACCCGAACGCATCTCGTATCGGATCCTGTACCGACGCGGGTAGCCAGTGTGCCCACCGGATGAACGTCGCCACCGACCCGACCGGATATCGCGCTCTGGGCGACGGATCGCTTGCGGCATCGACGACCGTCGCTGCGACCGTCGCCGGAGAGATCGCAAGCGGGCCGCCGTCCAGCGCCCACCCCTCTTCGAGGGCTGCGTAGCTCTCGGCGTACGCCCCGGTACGGTCGAGGTCGGCGAGTCGCTCGCGGGCCTGCTCGTCGAAGTCGGTATCTACCCACGCGGGTTCGACGAGCGCGACGTCGACGCCCGTCCCGCGCAACTCCAGTCGGAGGGAGTCGGTCAACGCTTCCAGCGCGGCCTTGCCCGCGGCGTAGCCCCCAAGCCCCTGATAGGCCGACAGTCCGAGGACGCTAGAGACGTTGACGATCCGTCCCTCGCCGCGCTCACGCATGCCTGGTAGGACCAGCCTGATCAGGCGGTGGACGCCGTGGACCAGTACATCGAACTCGTCCCGTACCGCCTCGACTGGAACGTCCTCGATCGGACCCGAGACGGCGTAGCCGGCGTTGTTCACCAGCGCGTCGATACGCCCGGTCTCGGCGATGATCGCTTCGACGACCGCCCGACACTGCTCCTCATCGGTGACGTCTAGCCGGCGTGTGCGACAGCGGTCGGCCACCGCCGCGGGCAGCGGCGTCTCGACATCCGTCGCGTAGACCGTCCAGCCCCGGTCGGCGAACGCGATGGCCGTCGCCGCGCCGATGCCCGATCCGGCACCAGTTATCAGGACGACTCGCGGATCGGTTCCCGTAGTGCTGTCGGCCGTCGATTTCCGGGCGGTCACAACTGTTCGGCGCTTCGAGGTGTCGGCTTGTGATACTTGTGATGCGAGCAGGATCCGGGCCGTGAAGGGCGTCCGACACGTACGGAGGGGTATGACTGCTCCCGAGGAGATTGACGACACGCCGACGCTCGCCTGTTCACGCTGTGGTTGCAAGTGGGACCTCGACTTCGAACTCGACGAACTGGGCGTGGGCAATCAGGCCGTCGAACAGTTCGCGCTCGATCACATGCGCCATACCGGCCATTTCCCCGACGGCGTCGCGACCTGGCGGGCGGACTGCCGACAGTGTCCGGCCGGCGAGGAACGACTCTCCGAACACGGCGTTCGGCGCTGGGCGGAGACCCACGCACGACACACGCGCCACGAGATAGAGATCCGCAGCGACAGCGACGCGGTCAGCCTCGTCGAACCGGAGGAGTAGGGAGCGCGCTCCCCGGCCCGAGTGTCATATCCCAAACGATCATTCGTTATTATCTGTGCCGTCGTAGTTCGATATGCAATGGCATCTCAAGAGATCCACGAAAAGTTACACGTCGATCAGTACACGCTCGGACTGGTCGGCCCAGAGCAGGAGTGGGCCGGCACGGTCGCCGACGGCGGAACGATTACGACCCACACGCCGCCGGCGTGCTGGGGGCCGATGATCACGCCCGGGTTCCGCGGCGGCCACGAGGTCACCCGGCCAATACGGGTCGAGAACGCAGAGGTGGGCGACGCCATCGCGCTCCGGATCAGGGATATCGACGTGACCAGTGTTGCGACGAGTACCGGATCGATGCGCGAGCGCGAGGAAGCGTTCGGGAGCGACCCGTTCGTCGACCACCGCTGTCCCGAGTGTGGCACCGAGTGGCCCGACAGCGTCGTCGAGGGGACTGGCGAGGACGCTATCCGATGTGCGGAGTGTGGCGCGAACGCCTCCGCCTTCGGTTTCGAGTTCGGCTACACCGTCGCGTTCGACGAGGACCGGACCGTCGGGATCACCGTCGACGAGACGGGCGCACACGACCTCGCCGAGCGGGCCGAAGAGGCGATGGACATCCCCGAAAACTCCCGGCAGCACCCGATCCTGCTCTACGAACCCTCGGAGATTCCGGGGACGCTCGGACGGCTTCGACCGTTTATCGGGAACGTCGGGACGACGCCGCCAGTCGAACTGCCGGACTCGCACAACGCCGGCGACTTCGGCCAGTTCCTGATCGGGGCCGACCACGACTGGGGCCTCGACGACGAGAGCGACCTCGACGCCCGGACCGACGGCCACATGGACGTCCCCGAGGTCCGCGCCGGGGCGACGCTGATCTGTCCGGTCAAGATCGAGGGCGGCGGTATCTACGTCGGCGACCTCCACGCAAACCAGGGTGACGGCGAACTCTCCTTGCACACGACCGATGTGAGCGGGCGTACCGAGATCGATGTCGAGGTGATCAAGGACGCGGGTATCGACGGGCCGGTGCTGTTGCCGAACCGTGAGGATCTACCCTTTATCAGCCAGCCCTACAGCGAGGCGGAACTCGACGCGGGCCGGGACCTCGCCGCCGAGTACGAGACCGACCTCGACGAGGAGATGGGGCCGATTCAGGTAATCGGGAGCGGCGCGACGATCAACGACGCCACCGAGAACGCCTTCGACCGCGCCGGGACCCTGCTCGACATGAGCGAGGGCGAGGTCCGCTCCCGGTGTACGTTCACCGGCGGCGTCCAGATCGGCCGGCTTCCCGGCGTTGTCCAACTAGATATGCTCGCGCCGCTCGACCGCCTCGAAGCACGCGGTCTGGATTCGCTCGTCCGCGAACAGTACGATCTGGAGTGAGCGCGGTTCGGGCCGAGGCGTGAACCGTCTCGCAGATCCCGTTCGCCGCCGCTGATCCGATCCCGTTGCGTTACTCTTCGTCGTCCTCGGCCAGCCGCTTGCCGGCGATTGCGCCGCCCGCGATGCCGGCGGCGGCCGCGCCGATGCCGAACCCTGGCAACCCGTCGTCGGTATCGCTCTCCTCGCCGTTTTCGTCGCCGTTCTCCGTTCCGTTTTCGGGGACGTTCTCTTCGCCCAGCATGATGTAGGGAATCTGTGCTCGCGAGTCCTCGTCGTAGGCGAGCGCTTCGGCGTTGTCGACGCCCTCGGGCGTGAGCAGGTCGATCACCTTCGGGGCGTTCTCGTTTTTCGCCCCGCCGAACGACCACTCGCCGGCCTCGCCGGCGACGTTGCGCACGTTCCCCTCACCGTAGCCGTCGTGGCTCATGACGAGGGCCACCATGCCCCCCTCCGGGAGATACTCGATCGGCCCTTTTTCGACCTGCGAGTAGATCGTCCGTGGGTCCTCCTCGGCGTCAAACGAGATGTCGATCTCGTCGGTGGCGATACTCCCGTCGGGGCGCTCGACGCGCGGCGCGTCGGCGCTCGGGTGTGGATCGAGCACGAGTCGGTGCTGGTACGGCGACGCGAACTCCGCGTTGACGCCCTCACGCGCCTCGGTGGCGCCCGCTTCGACCTCGGGATCGTTGAAATAGACGTGGATCAGCGGATGGGAGAGCCCAAGTTCGCCGCCGAACGGGTTGATCTGGTCCTCGTGGAACTCGAACTCGAAGCTGAACTGCTCTTCGCCCTCTTCGACGGTCACGCCGGCGAGATCCAGTTGTCCCTTCGGAATCTGCTCGCTGCTGGGGTAGGTGTAGTGGCCCGGCCCGTGATCGTCTCCCTCCGGATCCTCGAACTCGGCGATGACCTCGCCAGCGGCACCCAGCGGCGTGGGTTCGCCGGCTTCCAGCACGACGATGGTCCCGACCTCGACCTCGACGTACTCGCCAGCATCGTCGACCTCTACGGTGGCTTCCTCGCCGCTCAGGAGGTTTGTGTGTTCGACGAAGTTCCCGACCCGGATCGGGTTCGGCGAGCTGTCGAAGTCGAGCAGGACGACGACGCGGCGGTCGGTTTCTGGATCGTACCGTGCGAAGGCGACGGAGGTGTCGCTGTCGGCGTCGTAGTCGATCCGCTCCATGCGCGCACTGCCCTGCAGTGCTGGGTGAGACTTCCGGAGGTCGACGAGGTCCTGATAGAACTCCATCGTGTTGGTGTCGAACTCGCCCCAGTTCATCTGGTTTCGCCAGCCGTTGAGCCCGGTCTCCTGGCCGTAGTAGAGCAGTGGCGTTCCTGGAAGCGTGAACGTCGCCGCCCCGGCGGTGAGCTGGGGGACGAGTCCGTGGCGGTCCAGATAGCGGTCCGTGTCGTGGTTCTCGGCGTACTGCATGAACAGGGACGTGTGGTGGGCTCCCCGACGGTTGCGCGCCTCGATCGCATCGAGGATGCCGGCGGCCGACCCGTCCGGGGCGTCGCTCAGCGCGTGGAACAGTTCGCCGTCGTAGTGGATATCGTACTCGCCGGCTCCCCTGTCGGCGTCGTAGGGGATCGTCTCGTCCAGCAGGAAGAACTCGGAGTCGTGGGCTTTCACGCGGCTGTGCATCTCTTTCCAGAAGGAGTTGGGAACGCCCCAGGCGACGTCGGTCCGGAACCCGTCGACTTTCTCCGCCCAGAAGTCGACAACGTCGAGCAGGTACTGGCGGACTTCGGGGTTCTTGTAGTTGAGATTCGGTATGTTCGACCAGCCGAAGTAGAACTCCGGATCGTCGTACTTCGAGTCCCAGCGGAACCAGTCGCGGTACTTTTCGTGGTTCTCGTGATCGGGATCTATCGCCGCCTGGAAGAACGGATGCTCGTCCGCGGTGTGGTTGATGACGAGGTCGAAGACGACCTTGATGTCCCGCTCGTGGGCCGCATCGACCATCGCCTCGAACTCCTCCATCGTCCCGAGGTCCGAATCGACGCCGAAGTAGTCCGTAGTATGGTAGCCGTGTGGGCCTCCTTCGTCCGCTGACGTACCGAACCCGCGGTTTGTCTCGACGAAGGGCGTCATCCAGAGCACGTCCGCGCCCATCTCCTCGACGTGGTCCAGCCGGTCCCCGATCGTCTCGAACGTGGCGTCGTCGGCATCGGGGAACCGTCGGGTGAATATCTCGTAGATGACGGCGTCCTCGATCCACTCGGGGGCTACCCAGGGACGCTCGACCGTGATCTCGTCGCCGTCCGGGACGAGCTTGATCATGTCCGGAGCGGAGTGGCGGTCACCCACTGCAACGCCGTAGACCCGCACCGGTTCGTCGAGATCCGACGCGAAGACGGGCCCGTCGAGGTCGATGGCGCCTCTGTCCCGGTCGTCGACGTAGAACTCGACGTCGAGCGCGTCGTTGGCGATCGTTCCGTTGCCCGCTGGCGTCGCAGTCGCTGAAAGCAGCACCTGTCCCTCGACGATCTCCGCGTCGAGCTTTATCCGGGGCCGTGGTGCTTCCGGATCCTGATCCGGGAACGCCCGTACGGTCAGCTCGTGCGTTCCGTCCGGTGCTTCTAGCCCGAGCGTGTACTCGCCGGCTGCGTCGGGGTCGAACTCGACGACCGGCCCCTCGGTTAGCTCCGCATCGCCGGGGCCGTCGACGATCGACCACGAGTACTCGGCGTTACCGTCCGGATTCCACGGTGCGAGGTCGTCCCGCGCCGCCGTCTCGTCCTCTTTCGGCGTTACGATCGGCTCGCCGGTGTGGATGAACCGCGGCGGACCGGGATGATGTGACCCGTCGCCGCTCTGGAGATCGAGTTCGCTTCGGTTGGCGTCGTGTTCGGCCGTCGCTGCGCTACTGGCCGCCGTAAGTCCCGCAACCGCTGCCAGACTGGTTATAAACGTTCGACGTTGCATAATCGTGATGTTTTAATTCAACATAGATAAACGCATTGTTCCTATGATGGTTTACGAACGTATTTTCTGTTCCGCCCGTGCGTTGATTCCGGCTATTTCTGATGTGTCCGGCGTTCTGATCGAATCTCAACAGTTATTAAGAGAGCTTCTATATTTATTTTATCTTTGTTTATATTTATTTTATATTTCACACTCGGTTTCGTCGGTCACGACGTGATCGGTCGTAGCCGTCACCGGCGTAACCGGTTACTCCTCGGTCTCGTTCCCCAGCCGTTTGCTGGCCAGCGCCCCGCCGGCCGCGCCGGCAATGGCTGCGCCGATACCGAACCCTGGCGACCCGTCGTCCTCGCTGTCCTCCTCGCCGTTTTCGTCGCCGTTTTCCATGCCGTTCTCGTCGCCGTTTTCCATGCCGTTCTCGTCGCCGTTCTCGGTCCCGTTCTCGTCGCCGTTCTCGGTCCCGTTCTCCGTTCCGTTCTCGTCGCTGACTTCCTCGTCGCCGACCTGCAGGTAGGGGATCTGCGCGTACTCCCCGTCCGAGTAGGCCAGTGCGTCCTCGTGGCTAACGCCGTCGGGCGTCGGGAGATCGATGACCCGTGGTGCGTAGTCGTTTTCCGCGCCGCCGAACTTCCACTCGCCGCCGTCTTGGGTGACGGCACGGACCATCCCCGGCGCGAAGCCGTCGTATCCCAGCACGATCGGGGCGACCGCACCGTCCTCGAGGTACGGAAGCGTCGACTCGTCGATCGACGCTACGATCGTGGTGTTGTCCTCGGTATTGATCTCGATCAATTCGGTCACGACCTCGCCGTCGGCGTCCTCGAGCAGCTGTTCGCCGTCGTAGGGACCGATCACCAGTCGGTGCTGGTAGGGTGCTTCGAGTCGAGCGTTGACGCTCTCGCGGGCTTCGGTCGACCCTCCCTCCGCGCTCGGGTCGTGCAGATACACCTGGATGTGCTGCTGTGAGAAGCCGAAGTCGCCGTCCCACTCGTCGACGAACTCGTTGTGGAACTCGAACCGGAAGTGGTAGCTTCCGTCCTCGGAGCGAAGGGTAACACCGGCCAGATCGAGTGCCCCCTCCGCGACCTCGTTGCTCGTCGGATAGGTGTAGTTCCCGGGACCGGCGTCGGTCCCCTCCTCGACGTCCCAGTGAGCGATGGCGTCTTCCTGGGCGGCCACCGATGGCACGCCGACGACTGTCGCTGCAGTGGCTGCGCCGATTCCTGCGAGGTATTCTCTCCGTTGCATAGCTGAGCAATTGTATTATAGATATAAATACATTATGAATAATTGCATCACGGTTGAGCATCGTTCACCCACGGACCACGTCAGATACATACCGATCCACCCGCTACGCCCGCCCATGAGTGAGGATTCGGTTCAGTGTTGGCTCGTCGAACGCTCCTACAGCGACGAGAACCTCGTCTCGTTCGTCTACGCGACGCCGGACGGGGGTCGGTACCACCAGCGGGACCTCTCTGCGAACATGCTCTTCCGCCTCGACGTGACGGCCGCCCGGTCGGTGCCCGAAGAGGACCTCCAGCCAGTCGACGACGAAGCGCTCCAGGAACGCTACGCTACCGAAGCCGAGCGGATGGCGAGCGATCACGACCCCGACGACGTGCTCTGAGGGGATACTTTCGCGCTCCGTTGCACAAAGAAAATATACACTCGGCTCGTGGGCTTCGGACATGGCCGCCATCGAACTCGACGGGGTCACGAAACGGTACGACTCGGTGACCGCGATCCGTGACCTGTCCCTCCAGGTCGAGGACGGTGAGATCTACGGGTTTCTGGGCCCGAACGGCTCCGGGAAGTCGACGACGATCAATATCCTCCTCGATTTCGTCCGACCGACCGACGGCACTGCGAAAGTGTTCGGTATCGACTGTCAGGAAGACCCACTCGCCGTCCGACAACGGATCGGCGTCCTCCCCGAAGGATTCGGCGTCTACGACCGACTCACCGGCCGCCAGCACGTCCAGTTCGCCTGCGAGTCCAAAGCCGTCGACGCCGACCCCGAGGCGTTGCTCGACCGCGTCGGACTCGTCGACTCGGCGAACAGGCGCGCCAGCGACTACTCGAAAGGCATGAAACAGCGGCTGATACTGGCGATGGCTCTCGCTGGCGACCCTGATCTGCTGATCCTCGACGAACCGACGACCGGACTCGACCCCAACGGCGCACGGCGGATGCGCGAACTGATCGAGGCCGAACGGGACCGCGGTGCGACCGTCTTCTTTTCGAGTCACATCCTCGCCCAGGTCGACGCCGTCTGTGATCGGGTCGGCATCCTCACGAACGGCGAACTCACCGCCCAGGACAGCATCGACGCGCTCCGCGCGTCGACCGACTCGACGGATACGCTTCGCATCACTGTCGCCCAACCGGACGGGCGTGCGCTCGAAGCCGTCCGATCACTCGCGGGCGTCTCGAACGTTTCGACGGACGGGAACACGATGCTGGTCGACTGCGCGGACGCCTCCAAAACCGCCGTCATCTCGGCCGTCGAGGAGGCTGGTGTCGAAGTTACGGACTTCTCGACCGAGGAGGCGTCACTGGAGGAACTGTTCGAGCAGTTCACGACGGAGGGAAGCCGATGAGTTGGCAGGTCATCGCGCGCAAGGAACTGAAGGACTCGATCAGATCCCGGTCGCTCATCGTGCTCTCGGTGCTGTTCGTGTTGCTCTCGTTGTTTATTACCGGCCTGTACGCCGCGGTCCCGTTCCTGGGTGCGACAGGCAGCGAGGAGCTAACTGTCGGGAGCATGATCTCGTTTTTCGGTACCGCGGTGATGTTCGTCCCGATCATCGCCGTCCTGCTTGGCTACAAGGCTATCGTCGGCGAGCGCCAGTCGGGTAGTCTCGCGCTCACGCTCTCGCTCCCGCACACGCGTGACGATGTGGTCCTCGGGAAGTTCCTCGGGCGGTCGGTCGTCCTCGCCATCCCGATACTGCTCGCCTTCCTCGCCGGACTCGTCGTCGTCATCGCGCTGTTCGACGCGTACTCGGTTATCGACTATCTGGTCTTCGTCCTCGCCGTCTTGCTCATCGGGACGGCGTATCTGAGCCTCGCGATCGGCTTTTCGGGCTCGACGACGTCCTCGGTGCTGTCGGCCGTCGGCGTCTTCGTCCTCTACGTGCTCTTTCGGTTTCTGTGGGGCCCCGGACTGTTCGTCGCACAGAGCGCCGTCAACCGAGTGCAGACCGGTGAGTGGTCGATACTCTTCGAGTTCGACTGGTGGATGTACCCCATCGCGATGATCAACCCGCACTACGCCTACCTAATTCAGCGAGAGAGTCCCGCCGTTCACGGCGGGCGTGAATCGCGTAAACCCCGGTGAGAAACCGCCGCGTTACTCCTGCCCTGAGTCTCCAACGCTTCAAGACCGGCCTCCAA
>Ga0075105_1000005_pt1 | contig 182155 bp, 191 predicted proteins | sample AntDeeMetag02WF5_FD_69800 | JGI IMG/M metagenome (GOLD analysis project Ga0075105, IMG submission 69800) | Saline lake microbial communities from Deep Lake, Antarctica - Antarctic Deep Lake Metagenome 02WF5 | ecosystem: Environmental > Aquatic > Non-marine Saline and Alkaline > Saline | place... | reverse complement strand
CCGCCGGAGAACTGCTCGCCGGGCTCCAGTTCGTACACCACGAGCGCCACGTCCTCGGTGTCGAGCGCCTGGGAGACTGGGAGGCGGACGCCGTGCACGCCGAGCGGGTTCGGTCGGTTCTCCACGTCGTCGACGGTGACTTTCTCCATGCCGGAACCCGCGGCTCCGTGACCAAAGGTCTACTCCCACCAGTCTGTCGGCGCTGTCACTCCCGCGGGACGGAAAACGGACTCTCGGACTCTGTCCACGACCAGCCGGGGAGTCTCGTCTGGAACCCCGCCGCGAGCGCGGCGTCCAGGTCGTCGCGGCCCGCCTCGCCCGGGACGTCCGTGGTGACGTCCGCGAAGTGGAACGTCGCCTCGGCGAGGAGTCGCCGGGGCTGTTCGCCGGCGAGAACCGCGGCGAGTTCCCGGCCGAGTAGTTCGTCGACGACGAAACCCGGATAGTCGCCCTCTACGTCGAGGTCACGGAGAATGGCGACGAGGGCCGCGGCGTTCACACCGCGGTCGCCGTCGGCGAAGACGTCGTCGACAGCCTGGTGGTACTGCTCCTCGGTGATGCGGGCCACGTCGGTGTCGAAGGCGTCACCGAGCGACGCGCGCACGTCGTTGACCAGTGGGACGACGCTGTCGGCCCGGTCGTGGACCCACTCGGCCTCGTGGACGACGCGCGCTGGCGTGAGTTCCATACGTCCGATGGTGTCTGGACACCTACCAACTTTGCGAAGGCTTTTATAATCCCGGGCGTATACCCCCGAGTAAGCGGGTTTTCGTGACCTGATCCCCGCGGCCCGGCCCCGTTTGGCCGGGACTGCCGCACTACTGATATGCCGACACTGTGGGCTCGAACACCACGTTTTTCGGACCGCTCGCTCGCCGGCGCGTGCCGGCCAGTGAGGGACGGCAGTAGCCAGGGATTCGCGGACTCCCGAACGCACACCTACCGACTATGAGCACTGTAGACAAGCAGCTAGAGGAGTTACAGGAGCAGATTGCGAACGAGATTCCGCCGGATATCTCGGTGACCGACGTCAAGTACGAAGGCCCGGAGCTCGTCGTCTACACCCGGGACCCCAAGCAGTTCGCCCAGGACGGCAACCTCATCCGCCAGCTGGCGAGCCAGCTCCGCAAGCGCATCACCGTGCGCCCAGACCCCGACGTCCTCTCGAACCCGGAGCGCGCCCGACAGAAGATCATGGACGTCATCCCCGAGGACGCCGGCGTCACCAACCTCGACTTCCACGAGGACACCGGCGAGGTCGTCATCGAGGCTCAGAAGCCGGGCATGGTCATCGGCCGCCACGGCTCGACCCTTCGCGATATCACGGAGGCAGCCGGCTGGACGCCCGAAGTCGTGCGCACGCCGCCCATCGAGTCCTCGACCGTGTCGAACGTCCGGAACTTCCTCAAGCAGGAACGCGACGACCGCCGGGACATCCTCGAGAAGGTGGGCCGCCAGATCCACCGCGAGCAGATGTCCGACGACGAGTACGTCCGCATCACCACGCTGGGCTGCTGCCGGGAGGTCGGTCGCGCGAGCTTCATCCTCTCGACGCCCGAGACGCGCATCCTCATCGACTGCGGCGACAAGCCCGGCAGCGAGGACGAGGTCCCCTACCTCCAGGTCCAGGAGGCCCTCGGCGCGGGCGCGGCGACCATCGACGCGGTCGTCCTGACCCACGCCCACCTCGACCACTCCGCGCTCATCCCGATACTGTTCAAGTACGGCTACGACGGTCCCATCTACACCACGGAGCCGACCCGCGACCTCATGGGGCTGCTCACGCTCGACTACCTCGATGTCGCCGCGAAGGAGGGGCGTGCGCCGCCGTACGAGTCCGAGATGGTCCGGGAGGCCATCAAGCACACCATCCCCCTGGAGTACGGCGACGTGACGGACATCGCGCCGGACGTGAAGCTCACGTTCCACAACGCCGGCCACATCCTCGGGAGCGCCGTCACTCACTTCCACATCGGCGACGGCCTCTACAACGTCGCGTTCTCCGGCGACATCCACTACGACGACACGCGCCTGTTCAACGGCGCCGTCAACGACTTCCCGCGCGTCGAGACGCTCGTCCTTGAGTCCACCTACGGCGGCCGCAACGACTACCAGACCGACCAGGAGGACTCCGAACGGAAACTCAAACGCGTCATCAACGAGACGTACGAGCGCGGTGGGAAGGTCCTCATTCCGGCGTTCGCCGTCGGGCGCTCCCAGGAGATGATGCTCGTCCTCGAGGAGGCGATGCGGAAGGGCGAGATTCCCGAAATGCCCATCCACCTCGACGGGATGATCTGGGAGGCGACCGCCATCCACACGACCTACCCCGAGTACCTCCGTGACGACCTCCGGGACCGCATCTTCCACGAGGACAAGAACCCGTTCCTCGCGCCCCAGTTCAACCACATCGACGGCGGCGAGGAGGAGCGCCAGGCGGTCGCCGACGACGACCAGTGCATCATCCTCTCGACGTCCGGGATGGTCGAGGGCGGCCCCATCATGTCCTGGATCCAGCACATCGGTCCAGACCCGGACTCCACGATGACGTTCGTCGGCTACCAGGCCCAGGGGACCCTCGGCCGCCGCATCCAGTCCGGCTGGGACGAGATTCCGATGCCCGACAGCCGCGACAACGGCCGCACCGACCGCCTCCAGCTGAACATGGAGGTCGAGACCGTCGACGGCTTCTCCGGCCACGCCGACCGGCAGGGCCTCGAGGACTTCGTCCGCACGATGAACCCCCGCCCGGAGAAGGTGCTCTGCGTCCACGGCGACGAGAGTTCGACGCAGGACCTCTCCAGCGCGCTCTACCACGAGTTCAACATGCGGACGTTCGCGCCGAAGAACCTCGAGACGTTCCGCTTCATCTGACGGGCCCACCCGCTCGCTGCAGGCGGTACTACTATGTTCTGGCTGGCTGTACCACGGGCCGTGAATCGCACACGCAGCGTCGGCGTGGTCCTCGCGACGATGGTGGTGTTGTCGACGTTCGTCGGTGGCGCGGCCGCCGCTCCGCCGGTCGAGGGCGACGGCGGCCACCGCTTCGACATCGGCGACGAGAGCCCCCACATCACGTTCTGGCTGCACTTCGACCTCCTGACGAACCTCGGCGCCGCCGGCGACTTCGGCTTCAGCGGTGTCGGCACGGCGATGGACACCCGCATCGTCGTCGTCGACCTCCAGTTGCGCTTCGGCGGCGTCGGCCCGCTCGGCGACTTCCTCTCGGACCCGCTGTCGCGGTTCTCCGTCACCGCGGAGTGGGAGCTCAACCTCCCGTTCCTCGCGACCGGACCGGCCGCCGGCGAGGACTTCAACTACCGGGACAACCGGACGATAAACGGGAGCGCCCGGTAGCGCCGGGAGAGACACCGCCAACGTGGGTGCGCACCGAGAACCGGCCAATTCTGCCCAAGCCTTCATCACGTACCCCTCGTTACCAATAGTCATGCCTGGGGAGAACACGCTCGTCGAAGCGTTGCAGGCCGAAGCCGGTGACGCGCTCCGCGTCGTCGCCGAGTACGACCGCACCGGCTACGACGTCCGCTACGTCCGCGAGAACGTGGACACGCGCCTCCGCGAACGCGCGGACGGCATCCACCGGAACCTCGTCCTCGAGGGAATCAGCCGCGACCACCTTGAGGACCTCTTCGCCGCGGGGGACCTCCGCTGCTCGATGCTCCGCTTCGAGGAGGTGACGGCGTTCCACTTCGCCGATGCGGAGTACCGCGGCCTCTTCGTCAGCATCGACTCCGGGGCGGACCTCTCGCTGAAGTCGTTCACCGACACCTGCTGGCGACACCGCTGACCGCAACCCCCGTGGCGCCGGTCGCCGTCACTCCCGAGCGGCCGCCGGGTCGACGACCTCCTCCCCGAGTTCGTCCACGCCGACCCTGTCACAGTAGTCGTACAGCGGGCAGGCCTCCGGGCCGTCCAGGCACGCCGGCTTGCGCGCCGTACAGTACTCCCGACCGAACTGGATCATCGCCGTGTGCCCGAACCCGCAGGCCTCTGCGGGCACCGCCGCTTCCAGCGCCTCCCGGACGCCCTCGTGGTCGGCGTCGGGGGGCGCCAGCCCCATCCGGCGCGCGATGCGGTGGACGTGCGTGTCCACGGGGAAAACGCCAGCTCGACCTCCCGAGAAGAGCAGGACGCAGTCCGCCGTCTTGGGGCCGACGCCCTTCATGTCGAGGAGCGCGTCGCGTACCGCGTCGGGGTCCTCGGTCCGGACGAACTCGTCGAAGCCCGCCTCGCCACCGTACTCCTCGCAGATCTGCCCGGCGAGCCGGATCAGCGTCTCGGACTTCTGGTTGTACAGCCCCGCCGACGAGATGGTCTCGGCGAGTTCGTCCTGGTGGGCGTCGGCGAGCGCTCGCGCGAGGTCGGTCTCCTCGCCCGGCGCGTACCGCTCCAGCAGCGCGTCGTGAGCGGGCTGGCTCGCCACGTCGCTCGTGTTCTGGCTGAGGACGGTGCGCACGAGACACTCGAAGGCGTCGCTCCCACCGTACGTCTTCTGCCAGTAGATGTCACCGAGTTCCGCGACGACGGCCGCGGCGCGGGTGTCGGCTTCGCCGAGGTCGAACGCAGCGAAGCGGCCGGCGCCGCCGTAGCCGCCGGAGATGTTCTCGGCGGGTTCGTCGTCCATGCGCGGAACTCCGTGGCCCGGGCGCAAAAAGGCTACTCGACGCGGAACGTCGCCGTCAGGTCGGCGCCCGCCGCCAGCGCGTCGACCAGGTCCCGGTCCACGTCCGCTGCGGCCTTGTCGGCGTCCACGAGCACGGTACGGTCGTCGACGTACGTGCTCGTGCGGGCGACGAAACTTCGCTCGTTCGTGAACTCGAGGTCCAAGTGTCCCTGCCCCGTCACGGTGTCGGAGTGGCCGTCGGCCTCGAGGACGAGCGTGATTTCGGCCGTCTCGTCGCGGCAGGCTCCCACGAACTCGCTGTCGAAGTCCGCCGGCGTCCGGTCTGCTTCGATGCCGAGGATGCAGTCCCCCGCCGGAGTCAGGTAGTCGTCCGTCGTCAGTTCGAGCGTGCTCGCGTGGGCGCCGGCGACGTGTTCGTGGCCGTGTGCCTGCACGACTTCTTCCATGCCAGCGGCGAAGTGGTGTGTGTACTTGTGCACAGCGTTCTCCACGAGCGAAGTCGAGCGGAGAGCACAGTGGACGAACCGTGTCCGGTCCCGGCATCCCTCGCCCCCTTTATGTGCCCACCACGACACCGTGTGAGCCGTTGCCACGAGTCTGAGCGGGTCTGCTAGCTGTTTGCGGGCACGTACCACACGCAAATTTTAAGTAGTGCGGTAGTCTACTATCTGTCACCAGAACGCTGCGAGCGTTCACGCACAGCTCAGAGAGAATGACAGGACGTTCTCCTTCCGACCGGACAGTACTGCTCTCCGAGCGGCCGCTGTGCGATGGGCTCCAGCAGTATGGCATAGAGGTTTGAACAATGGCTGAGGAAGAACAAACTATCGAAGTATCGACCGCAGAAGAACTCATTACTGACGAGGAACTCCAGGAGAAATCCAAGGGGCAGCTCATCAAGAACGCCGGTCAGTTCCGCGACCGACGGAACGAACTGAACCAGCTCGCGAGCTCCCGAGCCTCCGAGCGCGACGAGCTCAACGCCGCGACCCGCGAGAAGGTCGACGAGGCCCAGGAACACCGCGAACAGCGCGACGAGCTCAACGAGCAAGTCCAGGAGCACAAGGAGGTCCGCAACGAGCTGAACGCGGAGGCCAACGAGCTGTTCGACGAAGTCGAGCAGCGCAAGGAGGACCTCGAACTCGACGAGGGCAAGGACCTCGAGGAGCTCAAAGAGGAGATCGAGCAACTCGAGTTCAAACAGCAGACCGAGGTCCTCTCGACCGAGGACGAGCGCGAACTCATCGAGAAGATCGAGGAGAAGCGCGAGGAGTACCAGGACCGAAAGGAGAAACTCGACGAGTCCGGCAATCTCGAGGAGCTCGTCGAGGAGGCCGAGGAAGTCCGCGCGGAAGCCTCCGAGCACCACGAGAAGGTGACGGAGCTCGCGGACAAGGCCCAGGAACACCACAACCAGATGATCGAGGCCTACCGCGAGGCCGACGACATCCGGGACGAGGCCGACGAGATGCACGAGAAGTTCGTCGAGGCCCAGGAAGCCGCAGACGCCCACCACGAGGCGTTCGTGCGCGTCCAGAAGCGCCTCCGCGAACTCGACAAGCAGGAGGAGGAGTCCCGCAAGGACGAGCGCGCCGCCGAACAGGAGGAGGCCCGCGAGGAAGCCGAGGAGATCTACGAGCGGTTCAAGGAGGGCGAGACCCTCGACACCGAGGACCTCCGGAAGCTCCAGAAGTCCGGCCACCTGTAACCCCTATCGACGCGATTCGATTCTCTGTATTTCCCGCCGCGTAGCGGCCGCTCTGGGCCGTTCTGCACGGTCGGGCGGCCGGAGCGACTGTGGCGGAGTGCTCGCCAGTAGCGCCGTCAGCGCGGGGTTTTTATCCCGGCGGCGTGACCGTCCGACTGACTGATGCGAACGCTGGTCGTCTCCGTAGACCGGACGGGTGACATCCCCCGCAAGACCGGGCTACGCACGCCGGTCGCCGGCTGGGAAGCGGTGCAGTCCCTCGTCACGGAGATGGGCATCGCGGACCCCGAGGATTCCGGCGTCAACTGCCTCCTGGAGGCGCTCCGGGTCACGAGAGATCTCCGCGACGAGGACGACGATGCCGTGGTCGCGGCCGTCTCGGGCGACGGCGACGGCGTCAGCGCGGACCGCTCGGTCGCCGAACAACTGGACGACCTTGTCGAGCGTTACGACCCGGACTCCGCCGTCGTCGTCATCGACAGCGCCGAGGACGAACGACTCGTCCCAATCATCGAGAGTCGCCTGCAGGTCGACGCCGTCGACCGCGTCGTCGTCCGGCAGGCCCGCGACCTGGAGTCCACGTACTACCTGCTGAAGCAGTTCCTCGCCGACGAGGAACTCCGACAGACCGTCCTCGTCCCGCTGGGCATCGTGATGCTCGTCTTCCCGGCGCTGATGCTCGCGACCGGGAGTCTCGCTGTCGCCGCTGCCAGCATCACCGCCGTCATCGGACTGTTCCTGCTGTACAAGGGCCTGAGTATCGACGACTACCTCGCGGCGGTCCCCGGCCAGGCGCGGGACGCGCTGTACTCCGGCCGCGTCTCCATCGTCACGTACGTCGTGGCGGCGGGACTGGCGCTCGTCGGCGTCTTCGCGGGCGCACTCGGCGTCTCGGATCTCCCCGCGGAGACGGCCCTGTTGCTGTCCGCGATGGCGTTCACCTACTACAGCATCCCGTGGGTGGCCCTCGGTGCGCTCACCGCGAGCGCGGGCCGCCTGTTCGACGAACTCATCCGACAGGGCGGCGTCCGCACGTCGTTCCTCAACCTCCCGTTCGGCGTGCTTGCGGTCGGACTGGTCGTGCGCGGCTTCTCGGCGTACTTCATGGAGCGGGCCGGTCGCCTCGGCCCCATCGAGGTCCCGTCGACGCGCTTTGGCCCGCTTGCGGTCCGGGAGTTCGCGTTCACGCCTGAGCAGCGTCTCGCGGTGTTCGTCGTGCTCGGCGTGCTCCTCAGCGTCGTCGGCATCCGCATCGCGACGCACTTCAGCGGCGTCGACCTCGAGGACGTAGAGGAGGCGCCCGAACGCCAGTAGAAAGGCGAGACATTTCAACACCGGCGCGCAATCCGAAGTATGAACGACGGCCAGTGGGTGAGCCTGTTCTCCGGCGGGAAGGACTCCTCGTGGGCGCTCTACCGCGCCCTGGAGGAGGGACTCGACGTGGGCCGCCTCGTGACGGTCCACCCGGAGGGCGACTCCTACATGTACCACGTGCCAGCGACGCGACTGGCGGACCTCGCCGCCGAGAGCATCGGCATCCCGCTAGTGAGCGTGGAACCCGACGACTTCGCGGCGGCGGACGCGACCGATTCGGGCGAGCAGGGCGACACCGAACTCGAGCCGCTCGAAGCCGCGCTCTCCGAACTCGCCGCCGACCTCGACGGCGGACTAGCGGGCGTCACCGCGGGCGCTGTCGAGAGCGAGTTCCAGACCAGTCGCATCGAGGCGATGTGCGAGCGCCTCGGCTGCGAGCTGTTCGCGCCGCTGTGGCAACGGGACCCCCGGAAACTCGCCGACGAGATGCTCGACGCCGGGTTCGAGATTCGTGTCATCCAGGTGGCGGCGTACGGCCTCGACGAGTCGTGGCTGGGCCGCACGCTCGACGCCACCGCGTTCGACGAACTGGCGGCGCTCAACGACGAGTACGGGGTGCACGTGCTCGGCGAGGGCGGCGAGTTCGAGACGCTCGTCACCGACGGCCCGCACATGGCCCAATCCATCGAACTCGACTACGAGACGGTGTGGGAGGGAGACCGCGGCCACGTCGAGATCGCGGACGCCTGGCTCGGCGACGGATAGCGGTATCTGGGCGAACAGGTGTCGAGACGGGGTCGTCCGCGAGGCGGGCGACACGCTATTATTCGGCTCGCGGTTTCCACCGCTCGCTCCGATGGGTGCATCGCACCCCACGCCTCGCGGCAGGTTCTCAGGTCACGGCCAGGGTTGGTCCCGGCTTCGTACTTGAACCCTCGTCAGTTCTGGTTCGAGATGGTGGTGTGGGCGCCGATGAGCGCGCCGGAGAAGTCGATCTGTTCGAGGTGGGTCTCCTCGTCGACGATGGAGTTGCGCACGTCGCAGTCGTAGATGGAGGCGTTCGGGAAGACGACCGAGTTGTCCAGGTTGGAGTTGACGACCTCCGCGCCCGCCATCACGTGGACGTTCTCGCCGAGCGTGGAGTCCTCTACAGTGGCGTCGTCGCTGACGAGGTTGTCGCCGTCGAGGGTCCACGCGACGGCGTCGAGGTAGGACGCCGGCGTCCCGATGTCGAACCAGGCGTCCTCGAAGCTGAACGCGTGGACCGTGCAGCGGTCCTGGAGCCACTGGACGAACCAGCCGGGTTCGTCGGGGTTCTCGCCCTCGTCGAGGTAGGTCCGGAGCATCGGGACGGCGTCCCGGGTGAACGCGTAGCAGGCGATGGAGACGAGCGTGCTCTTCGGTTCGTCGGGTTTCTCCTGGAGGTCCACGACCTCCGTGCCGTCGAGGTCCACGACGCCGTAGGACTGCGCGCGGTCGAGGCTCCCGACGTCGTAGGCCGCCAGCGTCGGCGTCCCCTTCTCCTCGAAGAAGTCGACGAACTCGGAGATGTCGAAGCTGATGAGGTTGTCCCCGGCGATGACGATGAGGTCGTCGTCGACGTTCTCCCGGTCGACGAGCTGGGCGAGCGCGCCGACGACGCCGAACTTCTCGTCCTCCTCAGTCGTGTCCTCGACCGTGAGTGTCGGCTTCTCGAACTCGCTGTCCGCGAGGTAGGCCTCGAAGTCGTCGGCAAAGCGCTCGTTCGTCGAGACGAACACCTCGTCGATGCGGTCGTCGGACTCCAGTTCCGCGAAGATGCGGTCGATGACTGTCGAGTCACCGACCGGCAGGAACATCTTCGGCCGATGTTTCGTTATCGGCCACAACCGGGTCGCGTATCCGCCGGCGAGAACGACTGCCTTCATGGTGTAATCGTCCACGGCGTCCGATAAGTCCTTTTTCATCCGGGTTCCGACGTGTACGTATGGACGACAGAACGACCCGCGAACGGATACTCGACGCGCTCCGCGAGCAGCCACAGACCCCGAGCGGACTCGCGGAGAAGTTCACCATCGCCCGCGGGACCGCGCTGACCCACGTCCGCCACCTCTCGGAGACGCTCGACGGCACCGACGAGGAACTGCTCGTGCGGCCGCCGGCGTGCCGGGACTGCGGCTTCGACGGCTTCGACGACCCCGTGAACGTCCCCTCGCGGTGTCCCGAGTGCAAGAGCGAGGCGATCGAGGAACCAGCGTTCGTCGTGGAGTCGCCCTAGAACCCGAGGCGCGCTCCGGGCGACGTCGAGAGGTCGGCGGGGTCGCCGTCCTCCACGCCGGTCTGAACGAACTCGTAGTCCGGGTCCGCCAGCACGACGTCGCCGTCCTCTACGGCCACCTCGACGGGGTCGAGTTCCGCGCCCTCGCAGGGGCCGTGCGTGCAGACGCCCGAATCCTTCTCGAAGGTGGCGGCGTGCTTCCGGCAGACCACCTCGCCGTTCCTGACGGCGCCGTCGCCGGTGTCCAGTTTCACGTCCGTCCAGTGCATGCAGTAGTTGCGCCAGCCGACGACCGTGCCGTCCGAGAGTTTCACCAGGAACGCCTCCTTCTCCTCGCCGTCTTCGGCGACCGTGAACAGGAGACTGCCCTCGGTGGGCACCTCGTCGACGCCGGCGATACGTGCCTCACCCATCGAATCGGCCTACCCGGCGGTGGGGTTTGAACGCACCGGAACAGTCGACAGTTGCGACGGGAGGGAGTACTATCGGATTCCCAACTGTAACTGCTTTTCGAGACTGCTTTTCACTGACGGCCCACAACGAGGAGCCACATGTCAGACGTAGCAGTCGTCGGCGGCGGCCCCGCCGGCTTGAGCGCGGCACTGTTCACGGAGAAGAACGGACTCGACACGGTCGTCTTCGACACGGACGAGACGTGGATGCACCACGCCCACCTGTTCAACTACCTCGGCATCAGGAGCATCTCGGGCGACGAGTTCATGGAAGTCGCCCGCGGGCAGGTACGGGACCGCGGCGTCACCCTGAACCAGGGCGAGAGCGTCGAGTCGGTCGAATCGACCGACGCCGGCTTCCACGTCGCGACCGAGGACCGCGAGTACGACGCCGACTACGTCGTGCTGGCGACGGGTGACGATACGACATTTGCCGAGCAACTGGGCTGTGCGTTCGACGGCGACGTGGTGGACGTGGACGTGACGATGGAGACTAGCGTCGAGGACGTTTACGCGACGGGCGCGATGGTGCGAAACGGCGAATACGAGGCCATCATCTCCGCGGGCGACGGCGGCGCGGCGGCGCTGAACGTCCTCTCGAAGGAAGAGGGTGAGCACTTCCACGACTTCGACACGCCGGAGGACGTCCCGACGCTCTGAGGCGCGCTCGCCAGTGGTGGTCCGTCAGTAGTGACGCCGTTGGACCTCCTCCGCGAACGCGCGGGCGAGGCCGGCGCCGACTTTGCACGTCGAGTAGGAGGCGTCGTCGAGGCGGGCGACTGGACGGACCTCCCAGGTGGTGTTCGTGAAGAACACCTCGTCGGCGTCGTGGAGGTCCGCGGGCGTGTAGTGGCCCTCCTCGACGGGGATGCCGACGTCCTCGGCCAGCTGGATGACCGCCCAGCGGGTGATGCCGGGAAGCACCGGCAGGTCGAGACTCGGCGTGCGGAGCACGCCGTCAGCGACGAAGAAGACGTTGCTCGAAGCGCCCTCGGTCACCCGGCCCTCTGCGTCGACCAGTAGCGCCTCGTCGGCGTCGCCAGCGTCGATGCGGGCGAGTACGCCGCCGAGGTAGTTGTGGGTCTTCGCGACGGAGGGGATACACTCGTCGGGAACGCGCTGGACGTCGACCGTTCTTGCCGTCACCGGCGCGTTCCAGACGCGCTCGCCGTCGACGCCACCACGGGGGAGTGATTCGACGACGACGACCACCGTCGGGTCCGCGTCGTCGTCCGGCGCGAGACGGCCGGACTGGACCCCTCGTGAGACGGAGAGGCGGACGTAAGCGTCCGACAGGTCGTTCGCAGCGAGCGTCTCGTGGACGCGGCTCCGGAGGTCGCTGCCGGAGAGCCCGTGGTCGATGTCGAGCGCCTCGCAGGTGGCGTCCAGGCGCTTCTCGTGGGCGGCCCACGCGAACGTCTGTCCACCGTACGCGCGGATTGTCTCGAAGGCGGCGTCGCCGTACTGGAACCCGCGGTCGCGGACGCTCACCGTGGCGTCCGCGTCGTCCACGAGTTCGCCGTTTACGTGGTATTGCATGCGTCGAGGAATGCGCTAGTCATCTGTTTGCCCCGGGGCGTGAGGATGCTCTCCGGGTGGAACTGTACACCTGCGTGGGGCCGCTCGCGGTGACGGACCGCCATCACGACGCCTTCGGCGTCCCGCGTGTCCGTCCACGCGGTTGGCTCGAGGCAGTCGGGGAGGTCGGCTTCGAGCACCGACAGCGAGTGGTAGCGCCCGGTCTGGACGCGCTCCGGAAGCCCCGTGAAGAGGCCCTGGCCGTCGTGGCGCACAGTCGACGGTTTGCCGTGGACGACCGACGGCGCGTGGCCCACGTCCGCGCCGTTGGCCGCGCACAGGGCCTGGTGGCCGAGGCAGACCCCCAGCGTCGGGTAGTCGAGGTCCCGGAAGACGGGGACCGAGACCCCCGCGTCGTCGGGCGTACCCGGCCCTGGACTGACGACGACGCCGTCCGGGTCGAGGTCACGGACGCCCGCGACGTCGATCTCGTCGTTGCGCCGTACGAGTACCTCCTCGGCGTGCTCCCCCAGGTACTGCACGAGGTTGTACGCGAAGGAGTCGTAGTTGTCCACGACGAGGACGCGGGTCACCTCGGACCACCCTCGCTGAGCGCCAACTCCTCCGCGGGGCCGGCGTCGAGCGCCGCGTCGATGGCGTCGACGAGCGCGCGAGCCTTGTCGAGGGTCTCCTCGTACTCCGCTCCAGGGTCCGAGTCGTGGACGATTCCGGCGCCGACGCGGAGGTGGTACGCCGCCGCGTGCCGGACGAGCGTTCGGATGACGATGTTCAGCGTCGCGTCGCCGTCGAAGCCGACGGCGCCGATGCTGCCCGTGTAGGGGCCGCGGCGGGTCGCCTCAACCTCGTCGACGAGCGCCATCGTCCGGGGCTTGGGCGCCCCAGTGATAGTTCCACCGGGAAACACCGCAGCGATGGCGTCCGCGAGGTCGCAGTCCCCGCGGATTCGCCCCCGCACCTCGCTGACGAGGTGCATCACCTCGCTGTATCTGTCGACGCGGCGGTACTCGCTCACCTCGACGCTGCCGTACTCGCTGACCTTCCCGAGGTCGTTTCGCTCGAGGTCGACGAGCATCGCGTGCTCGGCGCGCTCCTTCTCGTTGCTGGTGAGGTCGTCCTCCAGCGTGGCGTCCGCGGCCTCGGTGTCGCCGCGCGGCCGCGTCCCCGCTATGGGTTCCGTGACGAGGTCGCGGCCGCGGCGTTCGAGCAGGAGCTCCGGGCTCGCGGAGACCAGGTCGACGCCCGGGAACTCCACGAGCGCGGAGTAGGGCGCCGGGTTGGCCTCGCGGAGCGCCGCGAACACCTCGACAGGGTGGACGCTCGCGGGCGCCTCGAGACGGTGACTCACGTTCGTCTGGAACGTGTCGCCGTTGCGAATGTACGTCGTGATGGCGCGCACCCGGTCCTCGAACGCAGTCCGTCCGCAAGCGCTCTCGAAGGGGGCTCTCTCATTCGTCGGCGGCGAGCCGACGACGGGGTCGCCCGATTGCAGACGGTCGGCGAGCGCGAGAACCTGCTCGCGACCCTCGTCGAATGCGTCGTCGAAGTCGTTCACGGGAACGCTCGCGACGAGGCGGAGAGGGTCACCGGCCTCGAACGGTTCGCGCCAGGCCGCGACGACCGGGTAGACGCCGAACTGCACGCGCGGCAGCCCCCGGTCGTCGGTCGCGTTCGTGGGCAGGTCCTCCAGTTCGCGGGCGACGTCGTAGGAGAGCCAGCCGAACAGCCCGCCGGGGTGGGGTATCTCGCAGTCCCCCCGGACGACCGTTTCGCCGATTCGCTCGGTCAGCGCGTCGAGCGCGCCGTCCTCGCCGGGGCCGACAGTCAGGAACGCCGCTGGCGAGACGCCGAAGTAGCCCCAGCCGTCGCTGCCGCCGGTCGTCTCGTAGTAGAATCCCGGTTCGTCGCCCCGGGCGCGACGGTACGCTACAAAGGAGTCCTCGACCGGGACGTGGGCCTCGACGACGACGCGACTGTCGTCTGGCGCGTCCGCGGTTGCCGTGCGGAGGGCGTCGCGGTCGGAGACGACCGCCGCCCGTTCGTCACGCATCCCTCGGCGGCGTCATCAGCTTCGGTCGTTCGCGCTGTCGACCCAGCGCCCGACGCGCTTCGCGGAGAGGTCAATCTGGTCCGCGAGCTCCTCGGGATCCGCGTCCGCGAGCTCTGCGACCGTCGAGACGCCCGCGTCCTCGAGGCGCTCACCGTACGCCGGCCCGATGCCGTCGAGCACGGTGACGTGTTCGGATTCGGTCTCCGTCTCCGGGGCGGGTTCGGCTTCCTCCTCGGCCGACTCCGCTTCGTCGGCGTCCGTCTCGGCCTCGGCTTCCTCGACTGCCGGTTCGGCCTCTTCGACATCGACTTCCGGCTCGGATTCGGTCTCCGTCTCCGGCTCGAGTTCGGCCTCCTCGACCTGTGGCTCCTCGTCGGCCTCGGCCGGGTCGGCGGGCTGTTCCTCCGCCGGTGTCTCGGAAGCGGTGTCCGCGTCCGCCTCGGCGGTCTCGTCGGCCATGGTCGTCACGTCGCCCGCCTCCTCGGCGTCCGCGGACGAGTCGCGCTCTACGGTCACGTCGACGCCGCTGCCCGCGGAGCGGTCGCCGTCGCCCGCGCCGAGCAGCGACTTCAGTTTCGAGAGTAGTCCCATTGGGAGCCCATTTCAACTGCCCGCACTTAAAGCCGTGCCCGAAGCGCCCGGTTCATCGCGTCGACCGGCGCGTCCCGCCCGGTCCACAGTTCGAACGCAGCGACGCCCTGGTAGAGCAACATCCAGGCGCCGTCCACCGTCGTCGCGCCCGCGCCCGCCGCATCCTGGAGCAGGCGCGTCCGGAGTGGCGTGTAGACGGCGTCGAGTACTGCGAGGTCCGCGTGGAGCGCGTCGGCAGGGACCGGCGACTCGTCTTCCTCCATCCCGACGCTCGTCGCGTTCACGAGCACGTCGGCGTCCGCGAGTAACGTGGAGAGGTCGTCGAGTGGGTGGCCCGAGCCGTACACCTCGGCCGCCAGTTCCTCCGCGGTGGCGACGGTGCGGTTGGCGATACTGACGTCGGCGCCGGCGTCGGCGAGCGCGAACACCGCCGCGCGGCCCGCTCCGCCCGCCCCGACGACCACCGCGTCCCGGCCAGCCAGTTCGACGTCGTGGTGGCCGAACGCGCGCTGGACGCCGGCCACGTCGGTGTTGTGGCCGGTGGGATCCGTTCCCGAGAAGTCCACCGTGTTCACGGCCCCGACGCGCGCCGCGAGGTCGTCGACGTCGACGAGGTCGCGGACCGCCTGCTTGAACGGAATCGTGACGTTGAGCCCGTCGATGCCGAGCGCCTCGGCGCCCGCGAGCGCGGCTTCGAGGTCCGCGCGGGCCGGTTCGAAGGTGACGTAGCGGGCGTCCATCCCCAGTTCCTCGTAGGCCGCCTCGTGCATCGGCGGCGACAGCGAGTGCTCGACCGGCGAGCCGACGAGACCGAATACCTGCATACACCCACCCAGTACCGGCGTTCTCATAACTGGTACCCACACCGAATCGCTTTTTGCTACGAACCGAATCCCGGCGGACATGGTCGAACCGCTACTCGTCGACGGCGCGATACTCCTCGCGGGTGTCGTGCTGCTCTATCTCGGTGCCGAACTCCTCGTCTCTGCGGCCTCCGCCCTCGCGCTGTCCCACGGTCTGCGAGCCGCCACGGTCGGGGTCACCGTCGTCGCGTTCGCCACCACCGCTCCCGAACTGTTCGTCAGTTCCATCGGCGGCCTCACCGCCTCCGACAGCATCGCCCTCGGCAACATCGTCGGGTCGAACATCGCGAACATCGGTCTCGTCCTCGGGACAGCGGCGTTCCTCCGCCCGATGGCCGTCGACGAGGACATCCTCTACCAGCACGGGCCGTTCATGCTCGCCGCCGCCGTCGCGCTCGTCGTGCTCTCCCTCGACGGGACGCTCACGAAGCTAGACGGCGCGCTCCTCCTCGCGCTGCTCGCGGGGTTCACCGGCTACCTCTACTACCAGTCGAAGCAGGGGTCGGTGAAACTCCCCGAGGACGTCGAGATGGAGGCCGAGAACTCGACCGCGGGTGCCCGGGAGTACCTCACCCTGCTCGGCGGCATCCTCCTGTTGCTCGTCGGCTCCCGGAGTCTCATCCTCGGCGGCCGCGGCGTGCTCACCGCCTGGGGATTCAGCGACCTCGTCATCGGACTCACCATCATCGCGTTCGGCACCTCCGTCCCGGAACTCGCTACCTCGGTGGTGAGCGCGCTCCGCGACGAGGCCGACTTCTCCATCGGCAACGTCGTCGGGTCGAACATCTACAACGTGCTCGCGGTCATCGGCATCGTCGCCCTCCTCGTCCCCATCACCGTCGAAGCGAGCACGATGGCCTACGAACTCCCCGTGATGCTCGGGTTCACGTTCGTCGCGCTCGGCATCATGGGCGTCGGCGAACGCGTCACCCGCATCGAGGGCGTCGGCCTCATCGCGGGCTACGCCGGCTTCATCTACTTCCTGCTTCCCTGAACCACAAAGCGTTACTTTCGCCGAAGCGGACTGTGTTCGTACATGCTCGTCGACCGGCTCAAACATCCGGGAGCGGCGCTCGCGTTCGCAGCGCTGCTCACCCTCCCGTGGGTGGCAGTCGAGTTGACCGGCGGCCCCGGGGCCAACGGCTTCTCGGATCTCCTCACGGTGACCGTCAGCGGGGTGGCGGTGCTCGGCGCATCGTTCCTGCTCGCGTGGGGTGCCGAGACAGCAGAGAAAGACGTCCCGCGGGCGTTCGCCATCGCCGTCCTCGCCGTCCTCGCCGTCGCTCCCGAGTACGCCGTCGACGCGCTGTACGCGTGGACCGCCGGCGCGAACGTCGGCACGCCCCGCGGCATGGAGGCCGCCAACCTCGCCGTCGCGAACATGACCGGCGCCAACCGCATCCTCATCGGTCTCGGCTGGTCCGGCATCGCGATGTTCACCGTGTACCGGGCGACCACCTCCCGCGACACCGCCGTCGAGCGCCGTGACGGCTTCCTCGCGAGCCGCGTCCAGCTCGACCGGAACATCAGCACCGAGATATCGTTCCTGCTGGTCGCCACCGCCTACGCCTTCTTCGTGCCGCTGAACGGCGGCATCGGCATCCTCGACACCCTCGTTCTGGTCGGCCTTTACGTCGCGTACATCGGCATCATCATCCGCGGCGACGTCGTCGTCCACGACGACCAGGTGGGCGTCCCCGCCTACCTCCAGGGGTTCGTGCGGCGCTACCGGATACCCATCGTCATCCTGCTGTTCTTGTACTCCGGGCTGATGATCGCGACCGCGGTCCATCCGTTCGCCCACGGCCTCGAGTCAATCGGGGAGGCTGCCGGCATCCCGCCGTTCTTCATGATCCAGTGGATCGCGCCGCTGGCCTCCGAGAGCCCCGAACTCATCGTCGTCGCCTACCTCGTGAACAAGGCCCGCTCGACGGCGGGGTTCAACGCGCTCATCTCCTCGAAGCTGAACCAGTGGACGCTGCTCATCGGGACCCTCGCCGTCGTCTACAGCATCGCAGCGGGCCAGATCGGCACGCTCCCGTTCGACGAGAAGCAGCAGGCCGAGATCTGGATCACGGCCGCCCAGAGCCTCTTCGCCATCGCCATCCTCACGAACTTCAACATCAGCCTCCGGGAGGCGCTCACGCTGTTCGTGCTGTTCGTCTCACAGGTCGTCACGGAGTTCGCCATCATCCAGACGGTCGCCAGCGAAGCGCGGGCGACCGAACTCAGCATCCTACTCCTCGACGCCTACACCGTCGTCTACCTCGTGCTCGCGCTCTACCTGTTCGCGGCACGGCGCCAGGAGGTCGTCTTCCTCTTCCGAAAGACCGTGCGGAACGCCAGCTCCGCCTTCGGGCGGACGTCCGCCGCGGAGACCGACGACTAACGCCAGCCGTTTTACCGTTCGCGTCCTACCGCGGGTCGTGATTGGCATCGTCGTGAGCAGGGCCGACAGCGCCTCGGCGCACATCGGCGACCACCTGCTCGACCTCGGCGACTTCCAGCGCACCGACGACGGCGTCTACAGTGCCGACGGCTTCGAACTCCGGGAGTTCGACGACCTCCACCTCGACCTCGACGGCGTCGCCGCCGCCTTCGACGACCCCGACTTCGTCGTGTTCGTCTCCCGGCACGCCGGCGACACGGGACCGCTACTCACCGCGCACTTCACAGGCAACTTTGGGGCGGCGGAGTACGGCGGAGCGGACCGGTCGCTCGCTCCGGCCTGCCCGAACGCTCACCGCGAGGTGGTCACCGCGCTGGACGCCCACGCCCCCGAGGGCTACGACGTCGGCGTGGAGTGCACCCACCACGGCCCGACGGAGGTCGGTGCGCCGTCGATGTTCGTCGAACTCGGCAGTGGCGAAGAGGAGTGGAGCGACTCCGAGGGTGCGCGGGCAGTAGCGAAAGCCGTACTCGACCTCCGTGGCGTCGCGCCGCGGACGGAGCGCTCGCTCGTCGCGTTCGGCGGCAGCCACTACGCCCCCCGCCCCGAGCGCATCGTCCGCGAGACGGAGTGGGCAGTCGGTCACGTCGCCGCCGACTGGTGCCTCGACGACCTGGGCGACCCCCGCGAGCACGCCGACGTTGTCGACCGGATGTTCGCAGCTAGCGGCGCGACGCGCGCGGTCGTGGACGGCGACAAGCCCGACGTCGAGTCAGTCGTCGCTGACCTCGGCTACCGCGTCGTCAGCGAGACGTGGGTCCGGGAGACCAGCGGCGTCCCGCTGGCGCTGGCCGCGTCCATCGAAGGGGACCTCGGGCCAGTTGACGAGGGCCTGCGCTTCGGCGACCCGTCCGAGGACCACGCGGGCGACTACGTGGTCGTCGACCTCCCGACGGAACTGCTCGACGCGGCCCACGCCGCGGACGCGCAGGCCACTGTCGAGGCCGGGGGCTCGACGGCACTCGCTGTCGCGACCGAGGAGAACGGTAACCGTCTGACCGGCGCCGCGGCGTTCCCCGACGAGACCACCTACGAGGCGTTCCTCGAACGAGTCGCCGACGTCCTCAAGACTGACTACGACGACGTGGCGGTCGACAGCGAGACGCTGACGGCGACCCGGGAGGCGTTCGACCCCGCCGCAGCCAGCAACCTGGGCGTCCCAGAGGGGCCGGCGTTCGGACGACTGGCGAACGGGGAGGTCGTGGAGGTGGAGGGACGCGAGGTCCGACCGGCGGACGTCGCCCGGAACGAGACGCTCTCGGTTCCGGTAGGTTTCGGCTACCGCGCTCGCGGACGCGTGCGACGCCCGTCCGACGCGGAGGGGAAAGGTAATTAAGCCTCACACGCTACCCGTTAGCCAACAATGGACTCGATTGTACAGGACGCCATCGACGAGGCCGAGGACGGCGAGGAACCGGCCTCGGACTCGGGTGACGTCCGGGTGGAGGACACATCCTCCACCGTCCCCACGGGGGAGATGACCGACGACGAACTCGAGGACGTCCTCCAGGAACTCCAGACGAGCATCACGGTGGTCGGCTGCGGCGGGGCCGGTTCGAACACGGTCGACCGCATGGCGAAGGAAGGCATCCACGGTGCCGACCTCGTCGCCGCCAACACCGACGTCCAGCACCTCGTCGAGATCGACGCCGACACGAAGATTCTCATGGGCCAGCAGAAGACCCAGGGGCGGGGCGCAGGCTCGCTCCCGCAGGTCGGCGAGGAGGCCGCTCTCGAGTCCCAGGACGAGATTCGCGACTCCATCGAGGGCTCGGACATGGTGTTCGTCACCGCCGGTCTCGGCGGCGGCACCGGCACTGGCTCCGCGCCCGTCGTCGCGAAAGCCGCTCGCGAACAGGGCGCGCTCACCATCGCCATCGTCACCACGCCGTTCACCGCCGAGGGCGAGGTCCGGCGCACGAACGCCGAAGCGGGTCTCGAACGGCTCCGCGACGTCGCCGACACCGTCATCGTCGTGCCGAACGACCGCCTGCTCGACTCCGTCGGCAAGCTCCCCGTCCGCGAGGCCTTCAAGGTCTCCGACGAGGTGCTGATGCGCTCGGTGAAGGGCATCACCGAACTCATCACGAAGCCCGGCCTCGTCAATCTGGACTTCGCCGACGTTCGCACGGTCATGGAGAAGGGCGGCGTCGCCATGATCGGTCTGGGCGAAGCCGACTCCGATGCGAAGGCCGCGGACTCCGTGAAGTCCGCGCTGCGCTCCCCGCTGCTCGACGTCGACATCTCCTCGGCGAACTCCGCGCTCGTCAACGTAACCGGCGGCCCGGACATGAGCATCGAGGAGGCCGAGGGCGTCGTCGAACAGCTCTACGACCGCATCGACCCGGACGCCCGCATCATCTGGGGCACCAGCATCGACGACGACCTCGACGGCGAGATGCGCACGATGGTGGTCGTCACCGGCGTCGACTCCCCGCAGATCTACGGCCGCAACGACGCTCCCGAACCCGAACCGGAACCCGACGGCGGCGCCAGCGACATCGAGGACATCGACTACGTCGAGTAGCGCGCTGCGCTACCGGCGCCCCGGTTTCATCGCGACGTACCGGTGGAGTTTCTCGAAGTACTTGAGCGGGCTCTCTCGTTTCGTAATCCACTCCACGAGTTCGAACCCGGCGTCGTCTATCTGGGCCTTGGTCCGCCACGGGAGGCCCCAGTAGATGTCGAGACCGAACTCGTCGGAGTCCGTCTTGTACGGCGACCCGATTCGTTGGCGGTTCCCGTTCGACAGATAGTTCCCCCTGACTAGCTCGAATTTCGTGAGCAACGAGGGGAGGAAGAACAGTCTGTTGTGCGAACTGAACCCGAACAGGCCGCCCGGGCGGAGCACCCGGCGTACCTCCCGAAGCGCCTGCGTGCGCTTGGACTCCGGATAGATGCAGTCGATGCCGTTGTTGGAGAACAGCACGTAGTCGAACGACTCGTCCGGGAACGAGAGGGCCGTCGCGTCGCCGACGCGGAAGTCGAGTTCGGTGTGGATCTCGCGCGCGGCCGCCACCATCTCTTCGCTCTTGTCCACACCGACGACGTCGAATCCACGTTCGGCCAGCGGCTTCGTCGTCCGGCCTGCTCCACAGCCCAGGTCGAGAACCGTCGCTCCCTCGTCGAGGAAGTACTTGTCGAGGACGAGTTCCTCGCCATCGAACAATCCCTCCCGGTACACCTCCTCCGCGTACTTCTCCACGGCTTCCGGCGACGTGTACACGTCGTCGTTCGAGCCGTCGTACTGGTCTCGGAGAAGGGACCTACTATCAATAGTCTCTGGACGGTTCTCGGTCATACTCGAATCGAACACACTCGATAGCCACGGATTGTAATACCCCACGTGAGGGCAGTAAGACGGCCGTACTCTGTCAGTTAACTGTCATCACGCGATCGCTGGCCGCCGATAGCGGCCCGCACTGCTTCGACCATCGGTTCTGCGAGACGACGCACCCCCGAAGTTCCGCCGGGGAACACGGCGCAGCATCAATAGATAGAAAAGCGAGCGCAACAATCCCCATACTATGGACGTTCCCCTAGAGCTTTCCGCGTACACCCGCGTGCTGCGGCTCGCCAGCACGCCATCGTGGGAAGAGTTCTCCCAGATCGCCAAGATCGCCGCAGCGGGCATCTTCCTCATCGGCCTGCTCGGCTTCCTCATCTTCCTACTGATGAGCGTCGTCACGTCGGTGATCTGAGATGCCGGTGTTCGCCGTCAAGACGACCGCGAGCCAGGAGCAGACCGTCGCGAGCATGATTGCCAACCGCGAGGAGGACGACATCCACGCAGTGCTGGCGCCGGACGCGCTCACGAGCTACGTGATGGTCGAGGCCGACGACTCCAGCATCATCCAGCGCGTGATGGACGAGATTCCCCACGCCCGCAGCCTGGTCCCGGGGAAGTCCTCCATCACGGAGGTCGAGCACTTCCTCTCCCCGAAGCCGGACGTCGAGGGCATCGCGGAGAACGACATCGTCGAACTCATCGCCGGCCCGTTCAAGGGCGAGAAGGCCCAGGTCCAGCGCATCGACGAGGGCAAGGACCAGGTCACCGTCGAACTGTACGAGGCGACCGTCCCGATTCCGGTGACGGTGCGCGGCGACCAGATCCGCGTGCTGGACTCCGACGAACGGTAGCCTGTACGCCGAGCGCTGAACGCGCGGCAGTACGGACGACTATCCGCCGAGTTTCCTTGCGACTCAGACTTCGTAGCGCACAGTATCGACTGTCGTCACTGTCGGCGAACCCAGTCAGTGGAGGGGAGAACGGTGGGTGAGTGGGTGGTGGGTGGGGTGGGAGCCTCGGAGAACGCCGTCAGCTAGTCGTCGCCGTCGCGGGGTCGGACGTGTCGAGGGCGTCGGCCGTCTCGTCGGTCAACAGGTCCTCCAATAGTTCGACGTCGAGGGCGGCGACGACGTCCTCGAGGACGGCTTCGCGCTCTCGGATTGCGGCGGCGTCGCCGTCGTAGAAGCGTACGTATTCCGCGCGCGTGTGCTCTTCTAACCCGTGCTTGACGGCGAAGTAGCCCTCCGGCACGGTTTCGCCACAGATCTCGCAGTCGTGGTCGTCGTGGTCGGTCACCTGGTGCGCGAGGAGCGCCTCGACGGTGTCGAACGCCGACCCGCAACCGGTTATCGCACATTCCCACCCGGACATGCCTGGGTGTATCCTTAGCGCGCAGATAAACTTTGTGTCGCCCCCGGGGCCACGCAACCCGCGCCGTCTGCCGTTTGTCTGTCGCCCGTCTGACAGAGTATCACGAGCGAAAACGGGGAAACGACCCCCTGAATCGGGTTCTCGACGCTCCAGAACGCCGGCTCAGTGGGCGCCCATTCGGAGACGACGTTGACGCAGTAAACACCCGCGACGATGAGTGCCAGTCCGGTAACACCCGCTGTGTCGACAGGTTCGTCGAATACGAGGACGCCGATAGCCGCGACGCCGACCACACTGAGCGCGGCCCACGTCCCGTAGACGACGGTGAGAGGGAGTTCTTCGAGCGTGAGCGAGACGAGGTAGAAGGCCGCCCCGTAGCCGGCCACAACGCCGACTCTCGGGAGGAGGCGGGAGAACCCCTCGGAGAGTTCGAGCGCCGTCGTCTCCAGTAGTTCCGAGAGAATCACCAGACCGAGCAGTGCGTACGGATGCATACCCGGGAGGGTGCCCAGTAATCAGTTGGCTATTTCGCTCGTTCTCACCGACTACACTCCCGGGGTTGGTTCCCTACTGCTCGCCGGCCATCCGAAAATCGGGGATGTTCGGCGAGTGGCTCGCTACTGTTCGCCACTCTGCCTGTAGATCAGGTTGCGCTGGATCTCGTTGGCGCCCTCGTAGATGACCGGGATGCGGACGTCGCGGTAGACGCGGGCGATGCGGCGGTCGGTGAAGTTCGAGCGGCCGCCGTGGAACTGCATCCCCTGCTCGGCGTTCGCCGTGGCGACCTCGGTGGACTTCGTCTTCGCCATCGCGGCCCACAGTCCCGGGTTCTCGTAGGCCTCGACCTTCCGGGCGGCCCGGTAGTTCAGCGCGCGTGCGGCCTCGAATTCCATGCGCATGTCCGCGAGACCGTGCTGGACGGCCTGGAAGTCCGAGATGGTGCGCCCGAACTGCTCGCGGTCGTGGACGAACGACCACGCCTCCTCGAGCGCCGCGGCGGCGAGGCCGAGACCGTGCCCGCCGACGACGACGCGGCCGTGGTTGAAGAAGTCCGCGAGCATCATGAACCCGGCCCCCTCGCTGCCGACGAGGTTCTCCTCGGGAATCCGGCAGTCGTCGAAGACGACGTGGGCTTGTTTGGACGCGCGCATCCCCATCTTCTCGGGGATGTGTTCGGCCTCGTAGCCGTCCGCGTCCGTCGGCACCGCGAACACGGAGTAGTTCATGTAGCGGTCGTCAGTGTCCGCCGTCTTCGCGTACACCGTCAGCCAGTCCGCCTCCACGCCGTTGCCGATCCAGTACTTCTCGCCGTTGAGGACGTACCCGTCGCCATCCTTCTCGGCGGTCGTCTGCATCCCCGCGAGGTCCGACCCGACGTCGGGTTCGGAGACCGCGAGGCCCGTGATCTGGTCGTTCTCGGCGACCGGCCGGAGGAACCGCTCTTTCTGCTCGTCGGTGCCGTACTCGCCGAGCATCTCCGCGCCGAAGCTCGCGAGCTGGAGCGTCAGCGCGATGCCGGCGTCCGCGCGGTAGAACTCCTCGGCGATGGCCAGCACCTGCGTCAGGTCGAGGCCGCGGCCGCCGTACTCCTCGCTGATGTCCTGGGCGACGAGCCCGGCGTCCATCCCGGCTTCGAGGATCTCCCAGGGGTAGTCGCCGGTGCGATAGTACTCCTCGGCGTTCGGCGCGATGTGCTCGGCCGCGAACTCCCGAGCGTCGCGTTTGACGTCCCGCGCGTGCTCGGGGACGATGTCCTCGGAGAGCAGAGTCAGGCCCATACAGTAGCGTGGGTCGCCAGCCGGATAAATCGCCTCAGAACCCGGGACAACGGGGACGGGGTTCACGCGCGAACCGTAAATCGCTAATCAGGGGCGTTCGAACGGGTCGGTGTGCCGACGACTCGGGTCGACCTCCACGTGAAGGTGCTCGACGACGCAGTCGTGCGTCGAGCGAAAGCAGCGGGCGTCGAGGTCCTGGTGTACGCCCCGCACTTCACGCGACTTCCCGACATCCGGGACCGCGCGCGGGAGTTCTCCGACGAGGACCTGCTCGTCGTGCCGGGCCGCGAGGTGTTCACCGGCTCGTACCGCGACCGCAAGCACGTGCTCGCGGTCGGCCTCTCGGAGGGCGTCCCCGACTTCGTGACACTCGACGGCGCGCTCGCGGAGTGCCAGTGGCAGGACGCCGCGGTGCTCGCCCCCCACCCCGAGTTCCTGACGGTGAGCCTCACGGCCACCGACATCTGCGAACTGCGCGACCGCATCGACGCCGTGGAGACGTACAACCCGAAACACCTCTCCCACCACAACCAACGCGCGGCGACGCTCGCCGACGCACACGCCATCCCCACGTTCGCCTCCTCGTACGCCCACCGCCCGTCCACGATCGGCGAGGTGTGGACGGAGTTCGACGCGGACATCGACAGCGAACGGGCCCTGGTCGACGCGCTCAAGTCCGGCGTGGACCGGTGGACGGAACACCGCGACGGCCTGACCCACCGCCGGCGCCGTCTCGTCGAGAAACTCCACCTCGTCTACGAGAACACGTGGGAGAAGGTGGACAGGCTGCTGCTCTCCGGGATGGAGCCGACACATCCGCGCCACATCGCCTACGGCGGCGAGTTCGACGACGTCGCGGTGTACTGAGTCACTCTCGTTTGTCGGTATGCTCTTGCGGTTGCAAGCCCGCGCCTTGTCCGTCCACCAGGCGAAGATTGTGTCGATGAGCGGGACATCCCAGCAGGACCTAGACGGCGTCGGCACTGCTCTCGACCCGGACGACCTCGACGCGGTCTGCGAGGCGTTCGCGTCGGCGAGCGAGTGACAGTCGAGAGTGACCGCCAGTGCCAGACAACCAGGCCCAACTCAGCACCGCAGAAATCGAAGAACGAATCCAGCAACTGGGACGGTTCTCCCGGTTCGTCAGGGCTGGTCTCGGCGTCATCCTGTTCGCCTTCCTGCTCGCCGTCGTCGGGCGACTGCCGTACAACCTCGACAGCGTCCCGAGCGCCGTCGACGCCGTACTCATGCCGACCATCTTCGTCGGGATGGGGTTGCTCCTCTACGGCATCGGAATGCACCTCCACATCATGCACCTCAACCTCGTCGCCCAGCTCAAGATGCGACACGCCGAAGAAGAGGACGGTGAGAGCTGAGGCTGGAGGGCTGTTCAGGCGGTCAGAGGACGTTCGTGAGCCGCATCAGCACGTTCACCGCCTCGCTCGGGAGAACGTCTGGCGCGACGTGGACGACGACTGCGACGACGACGAGTTCGACCGCCGTGATGACGACGGTGACGAACGTGGCGTAGTTCGAGACCGTGGCGACGCCGACCGGGAGGCCGTACTCCAACGGGGAGAACGGGTAGAACAGCGCGATGCCGCGCTTGCTCCCGACCACGTCGAGCACGTAGTGGGTGAGCACGCCGACCCAGACGTACTGGAGGTTGCCGAAGTAGAGCGGGAACGCGTAGAGCAGCGCCAGCACAGGGAGGTTGTGCAGCGTCTTGCGGTGTTTCCCGAAGTCCGTGTCCACGTCCGGAAACAGCGCGCCGAGCACGACCGGGATGAGCACGGCCGCGATGGTCCGGAGCGTCTCGACGCCCCCCGACGGGTAGAGAACGTAGCCGAGTCCGACGGCCAGCAACGCGCCGTTAAGGACGTGGTCTCCCTTGTTCACAGCGAAAACTGACCCCGGGGCTACGTGACGGTTTCGAGTTCGTCCGCCACCGCATCGAGCGCCCGGCGGGCGATTTGCTCCTTGATTTCACGCCGGTCGCCGTCGAATACGTGCTGTTCGACGGTGGCGTACGAGGACTGGGTCCCCCAGTCGCCTGCGTAGGCGACGCCGACGTAGACGCTGCCGACGGGTTTCTCGTCGGTTCCGCCGGACGGCCCGGCGATGCCGGTCGTGGAGACCCCCCACGTCGTGCCAGCGCTGTCGCGGACGGCCCGCGCCATCTGGCGGGCGACCGGTTCGCTGACGGCGCCGTGTTCGTCGAGCGCCTCGCGGGCGACGCCGAGAGCGAGTTTGGCGTCGTACGTGTACGTGACGACGCCGCGGTCGAAGTAGTCGCTCGAGCCGGGCACGTCTGTGAGCAGCGACCCGGCGAGGCCACCGGTGCAGGACTCCGCGGTGGCGAGGGTGTGGCCGGCCTCCCGGAGGGCGTCGCCGAGCGTCTCCTCGACCGGCGGGTCGGCGGCGAACTCGCGCATACCACGAATTACCGCGGGATGGGACAAGAAGCTACGGGCGCCCGGACGACCACTGTCTGGCGAAAGACACACGTACTCCGGCACGGACTCTCCCGTATGGAGTACGAGGAGCCGCTGTTCTTCCGCGTGATGCAGTACGCGGCCCGCGCGGACGGCGACGTCATCGACATGGTCTCGGGCAACCCGGACTGGGGGTCACCCCCCGCGGTCGCCGAGGGCCTCCACGAGTACGCCGACCAGGGCGGCGCGGCGTTCCAGTACCCGCCCAGCGACGGCCTGCGGGAACTCCGCGAGGAGATCGCCTCGCGCCGCCAGGTTCCGGTGGAGCAGGTCGTTATCACGAACGGCGGCGGCGGCGCGAACTACCTCGCGATGGCGCGCGCGCTGGAGCGCGACGCCGGCGACGAGGTGGTGATGGCCGACCCTGTCTACCCCTACTACCCCGGGAAGACGACGATGCTCGGCGGCACCCAGCGGTTCGTCGAGACCGAGACCGACGGCAGCCTCGACCCCGCGGCGGTCCGCGACGTGGTCGGCGAGGACACCGCGTGCATCATCGTGAACACGCCGAACAACCCGACTGGCGCGGTGTACGACGAGGCGACGATGACGGAGCTCGTCGCCATCGCGGAGGAGAACGACGCCATCCTGGTGAGCGACGAGGTGTACGACCACTTCGACTTCTCCGGGGAGTTCACGAGCGCACTCGAGTTCGACTCGGAGCACCGCATCGTCACGAACTCCTTCTCGAAGTCGCTCGCCATGACGGGGTTCCGCGTGGGCTACACCATCGCCCACGAGCAGCACACGGAGCCGATGAAGTCCCGGCACATGCTGACGAACGTGACGTCGAGTCGCCCCCCACAGGCCGCCGTCTTGCACGCGCTCCGGGAGACGGACCCCGACTACTACCGGGAGAGCCGGGACCTGCTGCGCGAGCGCGTGGCGACGTTCACCGACGCGCTGGACGACGCGGGCGCCGAGTACACGACGCCGGACGGCGCGTTCTACGTGCTGGCGCGGTTCCCCGACTTCCCCGGGAGCCTGGAGAACACGTTCGAACTCATCGACGAGGCGGGCGTCGCGGGGATGCCCGGTTCGGGGTTCGGGTCAACCCGCGACGACTGGCTCCGCTTCGCGCTCGTCTCCCCGCGCGTCGAGGAAGCCGCCGACCGACTCGCGGACTACTTCGGCTGAGCGCGGGGCGCCGTCGGCCCGCGCCTGGCTGAGCCTCGTTCGACCGACGGATTGACCCCGCTGGGTCGCTCATCCCGGGGCATGGACGAACTCGAGGTCGAGGCGGTCGACTCGCTCGACCCCGGCGTGACTGCGGGCACCGCGGAGTACGTGCTGTACGGCGGGAAGGGCGGCGTCGGGAAGACGACGATGGCGGCGGCGACGGCGCTCGCCAGCGCGAACGAAGGGACGGCGACTCTGGTCGTCTCCACCGACCCCGCGCACTCGCTGTCGGACACGCTCGGCGTCGAGGTGCCGGCCCGACCCGCGCAGGTGTTCGACGACAGGCCGCTGTGGGCGGTCGAGATAGACCCGGACGACGCGCTCTCGCAGGCGGGGATGTTCGGGCAGGACGGCGGCTTCGCCGGCGGGATGGACGCGCTCCTCGGCGGGACAGCGGGCGACAGCGCCGACGACGCGGCGATGATGCCCGGCGCGGACGAGGCAGCGGCGATGCAGTTGCTGCTGGAGTACATGGACGACGAGCGCTTCGACCGCGTCGTCGTCGACACCGCGCCCACCGGCCACACGCTCCGCCTGCTGGAACTCCCGGAGGTGCTGGACTCGATGGTCGGGCGGATGATGCAGGTCCGCGAGCGGCTGGGCGGGATGATGGACGGCCTGAAGGGGATGTTCGGGCAGGGCGAGGGAGAGGACGAACAGGGCTTCGGCGACCTGGACGCCGTCAAGGAGCGCGTCGAGCGTCTGCGAGCAGTCCTCACGGACCCCGCCCGCACGGACTTCCGCGTGGTGCTGGTGCCCGAGGAGATGAGCGTCATGGAGTCCGAGCGACTCGTCGCCCGCCTCGACGAGTACGGCGTGCCGGTCGGCACCGTCGTCGTGAACCGCGTGATGGAGCCGCTGGCGGACGTCGCGGACGTCCCGACGGAAGCGTTCGTCGCGCCGAACCACGAGGACTGCGAGTTCTGCGCCCGCCGCTGGGAGGTCCAGCAGGGGGCGCTCGCGCGGGCCCAGGACCTCTTCCGCGGGCCGGACGTGAAACGCGTCCCGCTGCTCGCCGAGGAGGTCCGCGGCGAGCGCCCGCTGCGCGTCGTCGCCGCCTGTCTCGACTAGAACGCAGTTCCTGTCAACAGAAAGGGGACGCTAACCGACGCAGTTCCCGACTGGGGAGTAGCTGATAACTACTTGCCGAGTACAGTTTTCCCTGCAATTGCCGATAGAAGAGCGTGGAGGTCTGCTCCACATGTCACAACAACAACAGCGAAATTCGCGTAGCAAGGCGCCGCAAACGAACCTCTACTCGACAGCCGTCAACCTCTCCGAGGAGAGCCGCGTGCCGGTGATCCAGACGCTGAACCAGGCGCTCGCCGACACCACCGACCTGCAGTCGCAGGCCAAGTTCGCCCACTGGAACGTCAAGGGCCGGGAGTTCTTCCAGCTCCACCTCCTGTTCGACGAGATCGCGGAGACGCTCTCCGAGCACGTCGACCTGCTCGCCGAACGCGTCACCGCGCTCGGCGGGCAGGCGATGGGGACGACGCGCATCGCCGCGAAGACCAGCCGCATCCCCGAGCCGCCGGTCGAGGCTGTCGACGACGTCGAGTACATCGAGTGGCTGGCCGACCACGTCGGCCACCACGCGAGTTTCCTCCGGGACGCCATCGAACAGGCAGCCAAGCTCGGCGACGAGGACACCGCCGACCTGTTCACCGAGATCTCTCGTGAGGTGGACACCCAGCTCTACTTCCTCGAGTCCCACCTCCAGACCGAGGTCCGGAACCAGGTTCCGGCGACGATGAGCCAGCCCCAGGGGTCGCAGTCCCAGGGCGCGGGACAGATGATCGGCGGCCAGCAGGGCGGCAGCCGGTCGATGTCGGGCTCCGAGAGCGGCAGGTCACAGATAGAGATCCAGGGAGGTGCTCCCCAGGCGATGGCCCCGACCCAGGGAATGGGGCAGTCCCAGGGAATCCCGCAGGACGTCTCGTCGCCGATCAGCGCACCCCAGGGTCTTCCCCAGGACGTCGCGCAGCCCATCCAGTCCACCCAGGGTTCGCTCCAGGGTGGCTCCGGGCAGTTCCGCCAGCAGCCGCAGTCGTTCCGGCCACAGCAGCAGGGCTCGATTCCGCCACAGCAGGCCCAGGGCCCGCTCCCGCCACAGCAACAGAGCTCCGGTCAGTCACAGCAGGGTCAGGGCTCGCTCCCGCCACAGCAGCAGAGCCCGAGCCAGCCACCGCAGCAGTCCCAGGGCTCGATGCCGCCACAGCAGCGGGGCCAGCAGCAGCCCCGGCAGCAACAGCCTCGACAGCAGCAGGGCTCCCAGCAGCCGCGTCGACAGCAGGGTTCGTTTCAATCTCCTCAGCACCAGCAGTCGCCGCCACGACAGCAGCAGCGACCCTTTCCGTCAGAGCAGCAGGGCTCCCTCCCGCCACAGCAGCAGTCTCAGATTCCACCACAGCAGCAGGGCTCGGTCCAGCCACCCCAGGGGCAGGGGTTCGAACAGCAGCAGCCGATGAGCCAGCCGACCGACATCCACGGCGGCGCGCCCGCCTACGGCGCCGCGAGTAGCGCGCTCCAGGACTTCCCGACCCGGCCCGGCCCGTAAGTCGGGCCCGGATGCCAGGGAAACCCGGCGGTCAGTTATTTATTGCAGAACGAGGCCCCACGCCTCGACTGCGAAGCACCGAGGCCAGGACACAAGTGAGAACGTTCGTCGCTGTCAGGCGTCCCGCGGACCGAACTGGCCGGGTTCGGCCCGGTCCTCACCGCCCTCTCCACCGGACTCGCCCTCACCACCGCCTCCGTCGCCCTCTCCGCCCTCTTCACCCTCCTCGCCGGGCGACCCACAGCCGGCGATCAGCGCTGTGACGACGGTCCCTGTCGCTGCGAGCAGCCGTCTTCGGTGCATGGTCGACTCGACGGAATCCGCCCGATTAACGCTGTTTGCACGGATACGGTGTTCGGTGACCAGTTACCCCTGAACTGCCGTCAGCGGGGGCGAACAGCCCGCCTGGTCAGTGCAAGTACTTCAGCGCGAGGCCGTACATCGCGTCCCGCCAGCTGTCGGGGAGGAATCGCGCGGCGACGCCGTACCGTCCAGCGCGTGCGACGGGATAGCGGGCCTTCGGGTTCGGGCTGACCGCCGCCTCGGTGATGACCTCGGCGACGCGCTCGGGGGGCACGGCGCCCGCGCCGTTGACCGCACTCGCGTCCTCGAAGAACTCGTAGATGGTCTCGTAGACGCCGCTCGGGTCCAGGTCGTCGACGTGGCTCTCTGCGCGGTCGCCGAACGACGTTTCGACCGGCCCGGGTTCGACGAGCGCGACGTCCACGCCGAACTGGGACACCTCACTCCTGAGCGCGTCGCTCATCCCCTCGAGGGCGAACTTCGAGCCGTTGTACGCGCCCATCCCCGGCGTGGCGACCCGGCCGGAGACGCTGGAGACGTTCACGATGGTCCCATCCCCGCGGTTCCGCATGTGCGGGAGCGCCGCCCGGACGAGTCGGTGCGGCCCGTAGACATTCACGTCGAACTGGCGGTGGAGCGCCCGCGTCGGCACGTCCTCCAGCGGTCCGAGCTGTGCGTACCCCGCGTTGTTCACGAGGCAGTCCAGCCGGCCGTGCTGGTCGACGGTGTCCTCGACGACGTTCTCGCACTGGGCCGGCTTCGTCACGTCGAGTTCGGCCGTGTCGCAGCCGGCTTCCGCGAGCGCCGCGATGTCCTCGGTGTCGCGCGCGGTGGCGACGACCGTCCACTCCTCGTTCAGCAGCGAACGCGCCGTCGCGTCGCCGATTCCCGAGGAACAACCAGTGATGAGCGCGACCTTCTCCATGGCAGACGTGTCGGGCGCCCCGAAGTTAACGGTTCACCTATCGGTTGGCGTGGCGCTCGGAGTAGATGGCCCAGATTTCGCATTCGTACCCCGACACTTCGCCGTCAACAGGACATAGAAAGCCCCGGTCACGGTAGGTGAAGCAGCAAAAGCGACTCACACCGACCCGGACTTCAGTTCGTCGGCGTAGGCGTCCGCGAGTCGCGTCGGCTCCGGGAGCTTGTAGCCCGCGCAGGTCGCTTCGACGACGTCCACCGCGGTCTCCGCGTTCACGCGGTGGCCGGGGCTCACGATGAGAGGATTGACGTGTCGCTTCTCGGGGTTCGGGTACTGGCGGGACTGGTAGGCGTAGCCGACCACTGTCCCCGTGGGCGCGTCCATCGAGCCGTCGGCCTCGATGGCGACGCGGGCGCCCTCAGGCAACGGGTCGTCGAGGGTGCTCCGTGGCGTCCCGCAGAGCAGGTTCTTCGCCACGCCGACGGCGGGAGCGTCGAAGAGGACGCCGACGTGCGTGGCGATGCCGGCCTGCCGGAAGTGGATGCGGCCGCTCCCGTCGAGGACGAGCACGTCGGGATCGATGGACAGCGATTCCAGAGCGTCGACGATGGCGCCGCCCTCCCGGAACGAGAGCAGTCCCGGAATGTAGGGGATTTCGAGGGGCGCCCGGCCCGCCGCGCGCTCGACGACGGCGCCGTCCTGAATCGCGACCGCGGCGCTCACCGATTCGTCGTCGAGGAACGCCTGGTCGACGCCGACGACCACCGGCGCGTCGCGGGCGTCGAGGCCCGCCTGCTCGTCGGGCGTCTCCGAGATGGCGGCGTCAGCGGGGTCGAAGTCGACGTCGTCCTCGAACGTCGCCTCGGCCGCGAGGTCGCGCTGGAGGGCCTCCATCTCCTGGCGGGCGAGCGCGGGGTCGGGGAGAAACTCGGGGCGGACGACGCGCATCTCAGCGGCGACGGCCCGGGCCGCCGGGGCCACCGGGGCCGCGCCCGCCACCGCCGAACTGGAGTTGCTGGGGTGCGCGCTCGCCCTCCCGCTTCAGTTTCGCGCCGTACGCCAGGCCGAGTCCGAGGCCGGCGAGGTGCGCGACCTGTGCGACGCCGCCTGCGCCGATGCCGCCGGCGCTGGAGACGAAGATGGAGTAGCCCGCGAACAGCGCCGTGGCGATCCACAGCGGCATCGGGATGATGAAGTAGAGGTAGATGCGGAGGTTCGGGTTCAGCACGGTGAGCACGCCGAGCAGCGAGGCGATAGCGCCGCTCGCGCCGAGCACCGCGGAGCCGACGTTCAGCGCGGGGCTCAGCGGCTGACCCCACCACGAGGGGTTCATAATCAGCGAGGCGCCGACCTGCGCGAGCCCCGCGAGCACGCCAGCGGCGATGAACAGCGCGGCGAATTTCTTGGAGCCGATGCGCTGCTCGACCACGGGGCCGAAGAAGTACAGCACGATGCTGTTCAGCAGGATGTGGGTGAAACCGCCGTGGGAGAACACGGACGTGATCCACGTCCAGACGTACAGCGGATGCTCGGTCGTAACCGTGAACAGACCGTACCATTCCGGACGGAACGCCTCGATGCCGAACGCGGGCGCGACGACGAACTGGAGGAGGAAGGTCAGCCACATCAGGCCGAGGAAGAGGTAGGTGAAGTTCCCCCGGAAGTACGCGAGTACGCCGCCGCGTCCCGTGTCGATGGAGAGGCGGTCCGCGAAGCTGCCCTGGCTCCCGCCGGGATTGTCCACGCTTTCGTCGAACCCGCTGTCGAAGACGCTGTCCGGGTCGCCCCAGCTGTCCAGCCCGGGGCAGTTGTGGTTCTCGGGGAGTCGATGCTCCGAGCAGTACGTGCCGCCGCAGAGCCGACACTGGTATGGCATCGATTCCTGGGCGCCACACCGGTCACACGTCGCCATTGCCGGGAATTAGGGAGGGCTGTGGAAATTGTTTTGGGTCGACGTACACCGACGGTGTTCGATTGCGTGGACTCTGTCGATGCAGTCGGAAGGATGTCTTCGAAAGCCCCGGGCAGTTCGACTCCCGGGACTCGCTGCGCGACTCGGTCGCAACGGTCCCTCGGTGCTTGCTTCGTCCGGGTTCGTCGAACTGCCCGCCCCTTTCAGTCCTCCCGATGGCCGGTTGGGCAACCGGCACCTGGCGGTCGCTGGGAGAGCTCTGCTCTCCCAAGACCTCAGGGAGCTCCGATTCCTGGCGGATTGAAAGGGCGAGCCGGCTCGCGGGCGAAGCCCGTGTGCGCTCAGCGGCCACTATCGCGAACGCAGTGAGCGATATGTCGGTGAGCGTGCGCGAGCCGCGCGAGGGCTTTCGGGTGTTCAAGTCGACCGAGCCCCATCCACACGTTCTGGAAGCAACTAGCAGCCACGGGGCTTTTGCTGGCCCCGCCGGTAGGTGGACGTATGCGCGAGTACGAGCGCAAGCAACTCCTCGAACGGGTCGACCGCGAGGGGGCGACCATCGGCGCGTCGATTCCCGGGGAGATAGACCTGCAGGGGGAGTCGTTCGCGCTCCAGCCGTTCGTCTTCGAGGTGAAGAAACACGACAGCGTGCCGGCGGAGCTCCGCGAGGAGGTCGAGGAGACGAAGAAGCTCCTGCGCCGGGAGCGTCTCGAACGCCGCGAGCGCCTCGAAGAGGCCGAAATCACGCGAGAGGAGGGCGAGGATATCGTGGCCGTGCTGGTGGGCATCGACCGCGCGCTGAACGCCCTCGAGTCTCTCGGGACGACGAGCATCGAGGCGGAGGCGACGGCCAGCGAGCGCGCCGACCAGAAGCGCTGGTACTCGTTCCTGAAGGAAGCCCTCGGCGAGGACGACAACGAGGGGATCCGGCGGTGAGCCGGAACGACGAGGTGGCGTCGCTGCTCGAGGAGTACGCGGCCCGCCTGGAGGCCCGGGACGTGAGCTACAAGCCCAACACCTACCGCCGCGCGGCGGACAACGTCCGGGACCACCCCGAGCCAGTCGAGGACCTCGCGAGCGAGGGAGTCGAGGCCGTCCAGCGCATCGACGGCGTCGGCGAGGCCATCGCGGCGAAGATCGTCGAGTACGTCGAGACCGGTGAGATAGCGGAACTCGAGGAGGAGCGCGAGAAACTCCCCGTCGACATCGAGGAACTGACCGCCGTCGAAGGGGTCGGCCCGAAGACCGTCGGTGCGCTGTACGAGGCGCTGGGCATCCAGAGCCTCGACGACCTCGAAGCCGCGGCGGAGGCCGGCGAAATCCGGGAGGTGTCGGGGTTCGGCGAGACGACCGAGCAGAACATCCTCTCGGGGATCGCCTTCGCCCGGGAGGCCCAGGAGCGCGAACTGCTCGGGAACGCGCGACCGGTCGGGGAGTCGGTCCTGGAGTTCGTCCGGAGCCACGACGCGGTCGAGCGCGCGGACGTCGGCGGGTCGCTGCGGCGCTGGAAGCCGACCATCGGCGACGTGGACGTGCTCGCGGCGAGCGACGACGGGGAGGCCGTGGGGCGCGCGCTCACCGAGTGGAAGCGCGTCGGCGACACCATCGACTTCGGGCCGACGAAGACGAGCGTGAGGATGAACGGCGTGCGCGTCGACCTCCGTGTGGTCGAGGACGCCGAGTACGGCGCGGCGCTCCAGTACTTCACGGGGAACAAGGGGCACAACCTGACGCTGCGCAACCGCGCCATCGGCCGCGACCTGAAGGTCAACGAGTACGGTGTCTTCGACGTCTCCGGGGTCGCGGACGAGGACGCGGGCCAGCGCGTCGGCGAACTGCTCGCCAGCGAGACCGAGGAAGATGTCTACGAGGCGGTCGGACTCCCGTGGATGCCGCCGGAACTCCGCGAGGACCGCGGTGAGATCGAGGCCGCGGCGAACGGCGACCTCCCGGACCTCGTCGCCCTCGAGGACGTCCGCGGTGACCTTCACACCCACACCGGGTGGTCCGACGGCGCGCTCCCGATCGAGGACCTGGTGGCGGGCGCCGCCGAGTTCGGCCACGACTACGTCTGCATCTCGGACCACGCCGAGGGGCCGGGCGTCGTCGCGGACAGCGGCCTCTCCGGGGCGGAACTCCGCGAGCAGGCCGACGAGATAGCGTCCGTACGTGCGGAAGCCGACATCGAGGTGTTCCACGGGACGGAAGCGAACATCGACGCCGACGGGGACGTGGGGAGCGTGAGCGACGACGTGCTCGCGGACCTCGACCTCGTCATCGCGAGTCCGCACTCGGGCCTCGGCAACGGCGAGGACCAGACCGAGCGGCTGATTCGCGCGGTCGAACACCCGGAGGTGGACGTTATCGGTCACCCCTCCGGGCGCCTCCTCAACAACCGCCCGGCGATGGAGTTCGACGCCGGCGCGCTCGGCGCGGCGGCCGCCGACGCGGGCACCGCCCTCGAGGTGAACAGCAACCCCCACCGCCTCGACCTCTGGGGGAGCGCCGTCAAGAGCGCCGTCGAGGCGGGCGCGACGGTCGCCATCGACACCGACGCCCACTCCGTCGGCGAGTTCGCCTACGTCGAGTACGGCGTCCACACCGCCCGCCGCGGGTGGGCCGAGACCGGCGACGTGCTGAACGCGCGGGACGCCGACGGCGTGCGCGAGTTCCTCGGCTGATGGCGTTCCTCGTCGACGCGATGGGCGGCGACGTCGCGCGAATTCTCAGGATGTGTGGCCACGACGCAGTGTACGTGCTCGACCGCGGAATCGAGGACGACAACGCGGTCAAGCGCCTCGCGCTCGACGAGAGAAGAACGCTCGTCACACGCGACCGCGACCTCGCGGCGCGGACGCCGGACAGCCTCCTTCTCACGGCAAAGGACACGGACGAACAGTTGCGGGAACTCGCCGTCGCGGGCGTCACCCTGAAACCCGCGGCGGGCGAGCGCTGTGGCGCCTGCAACGGCGAACTCGAAAGCGTCCCCCAGGAGGCAGCACGGCCTGACTACGTGTCCGACGACGCCGACACCGTCTGGCGGTGTCGGGACTGCGGGCAGTACTTCTGGCGCGGGAGCCACTGGACGAACCTCGAGCGGCGGTTAGAAGAAATCTGAAGCAAGCGACCGGTCAGCCGTTTCGCTCCCACCAGTTGCAGGCCTCCATGTCGTCCATCTCCTCCTCGTAGAGGCCGCAGTAGGCTGCATGCCGTTGCCGGCGTTCTGGTAGTCGAAGTGCGCGCAGTTCCCGCAGTACCGGTCCGGTCCCGGCCCGTCGTCGGCGCCCTGCTCGTCAAGCGGTGAGGAGAGCTCCTGGCTCGCCGCGCCTCCGTCGGAGACGGACGCTGCCGGGCCGGGCGTCGGGTCTGGCTTCGTGGACGGCGGTCGCTTGGTCGTCGTGGTGGTCTCAGGTTCCGGTTCGGAGGCGTTGGCCCGCGTCTGCTCCTCGGGGTCCTCGACGCCGCCGAAGACGCCGACGCCGCCGAAACCCCCGGAGGAGAGCGCTTCGCGTGCGCTCTCGACGTTGTCCGCTGGCACCTCGACGGTGTGCGTCTCGCCGTCCTTCGTGACGGTGAGCGTGACCGTCCCGCCGGGGTCGTTTCGCGTCTTGAACGTCGCGACAGCGGTGAACAGACACCAGAACGTCGTGATGATGCCGGCGGCGTACACGAGGATGAACGCCAGCGTCTGCGTCGTCGGCACGCCGCCCGACTCGGGGACGTAGAGGTAGGGGTAGGTCGCGCGGAACAGCATTACGCCGAGCACCGTCAGTCCGGCGCCGATTGCCGCGGCGGCGCGCTGGACGCGGTTCGCGGGCAGCACGGCGAAGATACCGAAGAACACAGCCGGCACGCCGAGGCCGGCGAGAATGCCGGCTATCTCGCGGCTCTCGTACTGACCGAACCCGTTCTCGATGAGCAGACCGGTCGCGCCCGCGAGAATCCCTCCGACAACGAGCAGCGCCCCTGCGGCGAAGAGGCCGGTACCCAGGTAGACGTGGCGCTGGCTCGCCTCGCCCGCGCGGCGGTCGTAGGTTTCCCCCAGGCTAGTCATGGGCGGTCATTGTGCGGCCACCCTAAAAACACTACGTCAGACGTTGGAGAGTTTCACGCCAAGAGCTGGCCAGCAACAGGGCGCCATTGACGGCAGTTGGCCAGCCGACCACGGGTGGGACTGAAAGGGGCGACACGCCCGCGCTTGCGTGGTCGCCTCGGCGGCCCCTGTCCGTGAGCGAGCCGAGCGAGCGGATGTGCCGGCGAGCGGGCGCGAGCGTGCCGGGGCGTTCTGGGTAGTCTCCATCTAGCGGTCAGTAGCAGAAACGGTGACTCGCTTACCGGGTACCATCCGGAGCAATCCATCAGTTCACGGGGCGGAGTGCTTCGAAAGGTTGAATCCACGGCCGCTCGAAGCCGCGGACATGGCTGACGAGAACGACGAGGAGGAGGAGGAGGACGCGCCCGCCGTCGAACTCGGAGAGGGCGAGTCCGTCGAGGGCGCCCCGATAGCGCGAGTCGCGTCCCGGCTGACGTGGGCGCTCCAGAAGAGCGAGATCGTTCGGCGGGAGGGCGACACGGTCGTCAGGACGCCCGACGGGCCACAGACCATCGAGAGCGTGCTCGCTGACGTCGACATCACGTACTTCGAGACCCGCCGGGAGTTCGTGCAGGCCCTCGAGGACGCGGTCGGCATCGGGCCGGTCCAGACGGAGTAACGCGTCGACGCGGCATTCTGCCCCGGCGAAGTGGACCGCCTGACCGAGTGTATTCTTGTTCCCCGGAGGGCCGGATATGCTACCGTTCGACCCGAGCGACGTCGACCCGGCGGAGTACGGCGAGGCGCAGGCAGTCCTGGAGATGGACCACGAGGCGACCGTCGAGCACGTCCACGATGCTTTCGCGAATCTGGATGCGGCGTGAGCTACAGGACGAGAAGTTCCGGTTCGACGCCGGCCTGGACGGCGGCCCACATGAGCACGAACAACGTCGCGTTGTAGAGGCCGTGAGCCAGCGCGGGCGCGACGATGTTCTCCGTCTTCTCGTAGACGTAGCCGAAGAAGATGCTCGGGACGAAGAGGATGGCAATGGAGACGGCGACGGCCTGCAGGCCGCCGACCAGCGCGGTGATGTGCAGCGGGGCGAACGTCAGCGACGCGAGCAGGATGGCCGCCGCCGCGCCGAAGTGCTCGCGCAGCGACCCCTGGATGACGCCCCGGAAGAGGAGTTCCTCGCCCGGGCCGATGAGCAGCAACTGGAGCACGATGAGGTAGGGGATGATCTCTGGGTGCTGGAGCGCGGTGGTGGCCGCCGTGTTCGACGCCGTCTCAGTCGACGTGACCGTCAGCAAGATGGCGATGGCGTAGATGACGGCGAACACCCCGATGTACGACGCGACGACGTACTTGAGGTCGCGCAGCGAGGGCAGCGACGCGGGGATGAACGACCACGAGCGGTCGCTGTACCGGATGTAGAGCCACGCCGTTGCGGGGAACGCGATGCCCTGCAGTGAGACCATCGAGATTCCGAGGCCCGCCACGGCGTCGATCTCGTTGCCCGTCAGCAGGACGTAGGCGTTCGCGACGACGAGACCCGCGGGAATCGCGAGGATGAACCCCAGGAGCGCGATGCCGAACGCGACGCCGACCGCCCGCAGCTTCGAGCCCGAGCCTGCGTCCGGGGCGGCGGGGGAGGCCTGATTCGAGTCAGTAGTCGCCGAATCCATGTCACGTAGTTCGTGTCGGGCGGCGAAAAAGGACGGGGTTAGCTGTCGTCGCGGCGCTCGCGGAGTTCTCGGCGCAGTTCCGTGACCTCGCTCTCGAGGTCCGCGACGCGAGTTTCGAGTGCGGCGTCGGGTCGTTCGCCGCCGCCGTCACCACCGAACAGGCGCTTTCCGCCCGCGAGCAGGACGACGGCGGCGACGACGAACGTGAGCAGTATCATCGCGAGGACCGCGAGTTCGATGCCGCCGGGCAGTCCACCGAAGGAGGCAGGGACCATCGTACGCGGCGTTTCGCTGGTGAGCGTCAAAAAGCTACGTGAACGCCGACAGGTCACTCTGGACGCCCGCGACCATGCTGGACTTCCGTCGCAGGGCGGCCAGCGAGACGGGCAGGTGTTCGGCGATATCACCGACGGCGCCGTGGAACGTCTCGGCCTCGCCGGGTTCGGTGTCGAAGGCGTTGCGCACGCTCTCGCGGACCTGCCAGACGCCGACGGGCGCCCAGTAGTCGTCGCTGACCTCCCGGAGCACGAGCGCCTTCGCCTGCCGCCCGATGTTCGAGAGGTGTTCGAGGACGCCGAGGCGGGCGGCGTAGTAGGCGCCCGCCGTCTCGTCGACGTAGCCCGAGCGCCCCTCGAAGCCCTCGCTGGCGCTCCCCATCCAGATGTCGCCGTGGGGGTCGGGGTTCCAGATGCTGCCTGGCGCCTTCATCTCCACGAGTTCGTACTCCCAGTTCCCGGGCGCGAGCACCACCCAGTAGCGGTTTCCCATGTACTCGTTGACGTGGACAGTGACGCGGTCGACGCTCGGGGCGTCACGGATGGTCCCCCGGAGGTACTGGCCGACGGTGTCGTCGACGGCCGTGATTGACCACCGCGTCGGCACGAGGCGGCGGTGTTCGCCCTGCCCGAGCGCGCCCACGGAGAGCACGCGATTGATGTCGTAGACGTCCAGGCCGCGCCGGTAGAGGTAGGTCATCGCGCCCTGGGCCGCCCAGTCGTCGTCCTCGAGTGTCTTCTCGACGTATCGCGGGACGTGGGGGTTCTCCGCGAGGTCCGCGGAGTCGGCGGTCGCGTTCGGGCCGGAGGGCGCGTTCGCCGCCGGGTTCGTGTACTCATCCGGGTCGAACTCAGGGGTGTCCGAGAGGCCGATTTCGACGTCCACGGGCCGGTCGGCCATCGCCACCTCGCGCTGGGTGCCGACGAAGCCGTCCCAGACGTCGTGGACGTTGACGTTCGCTGCGCGCCGGGAGTTCAGCAGGCCGGTCCGGTACTGGAGGACGTTGTCGATGCCGAGGCCGCGCTGGTACCACTCCCCGCTGGCGGCGAACTCCGAGGGGTCGGCATCCCCACCAACGGGCGAAAGGATGCCCGCGGAGACGTCCGGATACGAGGACCGGCCGACGAACACCGAGGGCGCGGTGGCGCCGTAGAGCGTGTCCCCCTGGACGGCGGACTCCACGCCGGAGGCCACCTCCTCGACGTAGTCCAGAATCTCGTAGGACTTCTTGTCGGCGAGGCGCCGCCGCTCGGCCGCCTCGTCCGGCTGGAGTCCCTCGATGTAGTCGTCGAGTCGCACGACTCTCCCTTGCGCAGGCGCCCACTTACCCGCTTCGCCGCGCTCGCGCTGGCCAGCAGACGTACCGCCAGTAGGTCACGACAGACGGCATCTGCGCGGGCGTCCGCTAGCAATAATATTGTTCGAACGGCCACTTTTTTCCCGGACTACCGAGCAACCATTCGAATCATGGATTGTCAAAGGGCGTTTTGTACTCTCTAGTCCCCTATTAGGTGCCTTCCTGAAAACATCTATAGTGAATCGTGTGGTGTGCGCTAGCATGGAACTAGTCGGCTCGCTCCGCCAGCGGTTGTCGGCCAGCACCCCCGCGAAGTTCGAGTGCGGCCTCTGCACCGCGAGCTTCGACTACCGGCCGCCGAACTGCCCGGCCTGCGGGAGCACAGAAATCAGAGAGACCTAGTCCGCCTTCGCCTGCCACTCGCGGACGCTGTCCGCGCTCACGCCCGCCACCTCGTCGGCGACGGTTTCGGGTTCGGCCTCCGAGAGGTCGCCGACGTCATCGATGCCAGCGTCCTCGAGTTTCTCCGCGGTCTTCGGCCCGATGCCGTCGAGTACCTCCAGGCCCTTCTTGCGCTGGCGCTCCTGGTACTCCTCGTAGTTGCAGATGGGGCAGCCCAGCTCCCACGGGTCGTCGTCGTCCTCGCCGTCGTAGACGACGAGTTCCGGGAGGTCGTGCTCGTCGCAGTACGTGTCGGTCACCTCGATGTCGCCCCGGCGCGGGAGCGGCAGCGAGTACTCGCAGTCCGGGTAGCGCGTGCAGCCGACCAGCCGGCTGCCGGTCTGTAGCTGCTTGATGGCGAGTTCGCCGTCGTGCTCCTCGCCACAGTCCGGACAGACTCCGATGACGCGGTCCTCGGACTCGTTGGCCTCCTCGGCCGCGCAGAGCGGGCAGCCGTGGACGAACGTGTTGCGGCCCGCGAGCATCTTCACCTCCTGGAGCCCGTGTTCCTCGCATGCCTCGTCCAGCACGAGCGGTTCGCCTGTCGACGGGAGCGGGAGCGTGAACCGGCATTCCGGGTAGCCGTCGCAGCCCACGAAGTACGACCCCGTCCGCGAACTACGGACGAGCAGCGTCTCGCCGCAGTCCGGACACTCGCCGAGGGTCTTGTCCGCCTTCAGCGACGTCCGGAGATGTTCGCCGATCTCCTCGCGGGACGACGCGAGGTCGTCGAACACGCGGTCGAGAATCTCCCGGGACTCGTCCGTCACGTCGTCGAGGCTCTTCTCGCCGTCCGCGATGGCGGTCATGTCGGCCTCCAGTTCGCTCGTCATCTCCTCGCTGACGACGAGGTCGGCGTACTCCTCGGCGGCCTCCACGACGGCCTTCGCGAGCGTCGTCGGGCGCGGCGGGTCGTTCTCGATGTACCCCCGGTCGTACAGCTTCTCGATGGTGTTGTGCCGGGTGGACTTCGTGCCCACGCCCAGGTCCTCCATCGTCTCGATGAGCCGGCTCTGGCCGTAGCGGCGGGGCGGCTGGGTCTGCTTGGCCTCGATGCGGGCGTCGGCAAGCGCGAGCGCCTCGCCCTCCTCGACGGCCGGGACGTGGTTCTCGCTGGTGTTGAAGTACGGGTAGACCGCGTGGTAGCCCTCCTCGACGAGGCGCTTCCCGTTGGACTTCAGGCGCTCGCCGTCGGCGTCCGCGACGACGCGCAGGTGCTCCCACACTGCGGACGGCGCGAGCGTCGCGAAGAACCGCCGCACGACGAGTTCGTACACCTCCCACTCGTCCTCGGAGAGCTGGTTGCGGTCCGGGAAGTCCGACGTCGGGTGAATCGGCGGGTGGTCGGTCGTCTCCTCGTCGCCCTCCGTCGGCGTGAGGTCGTCGCGTTCGAGCAGCGACGTCGCGCTGTCCCCGAAGACGGTGTTCTCGAACGCCGCGAGCAGTTCGCGCTCGTCGAGGTCGTCTGGGTAGACCGTGTTGTCGGTCCGGGGGTACGTGACGTAGCCGGCCGTGTAGAGGTCCTCCGCGATGCTCATCGCGCGGCCAGCGGAGTAGCCCAGCGAGCCGGCCGCGCGGATGAACTGCGTGGTGTTGAACGGCGCCGGCGGGTCGTCCGTCCGGGTGCGGCTAGAGACGGACTGCACGATGGCCTCGCTCGCCTCGCGAAGCGTCGCGAACGCGGCCTCGGCGTCGTCCTCGTTCCAGACGCGCTCGGCCTCGGTGCCGTCCTCGCTCTCGTAGAAGTACTGCGCCTCGAACTCCGTCTCGTCCTTGGTGAGGTCGGCGAACAGCTCCCAGTAGTCGTCGGGTTCGAACGCCTCTATCTCGCGCTCCTTGTCGACGATGAGCTTCAGCGTCGGCGTCTGCACCCGGCCGACGGAGATGAAGTCGCTGCCCATCTGTTTTGCCGACAGCGAGAGGAACCGCGTGAGCGCGGCGCCCCACATCAGGTCGATGGTCTGGCGGGCCTCGCCGGCCGCGGCGAGGTCGAAGTCTATCTCGTCCGGGTTGGCGAACGCCGAGCGGACCTCGTTGTCCGTGATGGAGGAGAAGCGCACGCGCTTGACCGGCGCCTCCTCGTTGACCGCCCGGACGAGTTCGAACGCCTCCTTGCCGATGAGTTCGCCCTCGCGGTCGTAGTCCGTCGCGATGATGACGCTGTCGGCCTCGCGGGCGAGGCGCTGGAGCGCGTTGACGATGTCCTCCTGTGTCGGTTCCTTCACGACGTCCGCGTGGACCAGTTCGGCTGGCTCGACGTCCCGCCAGTCCGAGTACTCCGGCGGGAAGTCCACGCCGACGACGTGACCGGAGAGGCCGATGCAGCGTCGGCCGCCCCACTCGTAGACGTTGACGCCGGCGTACGTGTCCGTCGACGCCCCTCCCTCGGAGAGGATGTCGGCGATGCGTCGCGCGGCGTTGTTCTTCTCTGTGACGATGAGTTCCACGGTGTACCTCCGCCCGTTCGGGCGGTCGTTGGTGGCGGTAGGCTACAGTACGGGGTAAAGATTTCGCTGCCGATAATCGCAAGCAGGCGGCGCCCCAAGGCGCGCTCGCACCACGCGCGTGTACGCGAGGACCACGTGCTTTCGTCACTCGCGGCGTGCGAGAACGACCCCGTGAACTAACCTTTTCCCGTGAGAACTGCGCCCGTGAACCAGCGAACGCTGTTCCAGTGGCTCGGCTTCGGGCTGGTCGTCGTCGGTCTGGGCGCACTCGTCGCGACGTTCCCCCCGGAGCCAGTGCTCGCCGTCCAGATGGTGTTGCTCGCCCTGGCCGGGGCGCTGTTCTTCGTCTCCGGCGTCACCGACCGGTTGCGGTGGGGGCTGCTCGTGGGCGTCGGCGACGTCGCACTCGGCACGTCGCTCGTCGTCGGCGGCGTCACCGACGCCGACTGGAAGGGCGGCGAACTGGTGTACACCGTGGCCGTCCTGCTCGGTGGTCTCTCACTCGTGGCCATCGGGGTGCTGTACGTGCTCGGCTACGACTCCTTCGACACCCCGTAGCTACGCGCGGTAGAACATCCCCTTGGAGACGGGGCGGGTCTCCTCGAACCCCCACTGTTCGTAGAAGCCGTCGACGTCCGCCATCAGGTTCACGTACGCGTTCTCCGGCGCGTGCTCCTCGAGGTAGGCCACGACAGCGTCCATCATCCGGGAGCCGAGGCCCTGCCGCTGGTGGTCGGGGTGGACGACCATATCGCAGACGTGGTACACCGACCCGCCGTCCCCGACGATACGCGCCATGCCGACCGTCTCGCCCGATTCCTCCTCGACGACCGTCACGCCGTAGACCGAGTTCGGGAGGCCGCGCTCGACGCCCTCGCGGGAGCGCGCCGACATGCCGGCCGCCGCCCGGAGTTCCACGAAACGGTCGACGGTGGGGAGTTCCTCGCGGACCTCGTAGCTCATGGGCGTCGGTGGACGGACGACGAAGTTAGCGCTGTCGAAAACGGAGACGGGCGGACGCTCAGTCCAGTTGCTCGCGCAGCAATTCGTTCACCTGACCGGGGTCGGCGCTGCCGCCGGTCTGGGCCATCACCTGGCCGACGAGGAAGTTCAGCGCGCCGTCCTCGCCGGCGTAGTAGTCCTCGACGGCGTCGGGGTTCGCGTCGATGGCGTCGGCGACGGCGGCCTCGACCTCGCCGCCGGTCGTCTTCCCCAGGTCCTCGTCCGCGACGATGTCGTCGGGGTGGTCGCCCTCGTCGAGCATCCCGCGGAGGACGACCTCCTCGGCGTTCTTCGCGGTGACCTCGTCCTCGGCGACGAGTTCCACGAGGCGCTCGAACTCGTCGATGCGGTCGTCGACGTCGTTGACGTCGAGGTCGCGGTAGTTGAGTTCGCCGAGGATGGTGTCGGCCACCCACGTCGCCGCGAGGTCGGGCTCGTACTGCTCGGCGAGCTCCTCGAAGAGGTCCGCGACGGCCTTCCGGGAGGTGAGCTTGGCTGCGGCCTCCGCGCCGAGGTCGTAGTCCTCTCGGAAGCGCTCCCGGCGCGCGTCCGGGAGTTCCGGGATGGGAATCTCCTCTTTCCAGTCCGAGACCTCCAGGGGCGGGATGTCGGCCTCGCGGAAGTAGCGGTAGTCCTTCTCCTCGGCCTTCGAGCGCATCGACACCGTGATGCCGCGGGCCTCGTCCCAGTGGCGCGTCTCCTGTTCGACCTCGCGGCCGCGCTGGATCTGGTTGCGCTGGCGCGTGATCTCGTAGGACAGCGCCTTCTGGGCGCCCTTGTGGCTGGAGATGTTCTTCACCTCCGTGCGGTTGGCGGCGGCGAGCGTCTCGTCGCTTGGCTCCTCGCCGTCGACCTCGGCGGCGTCTATCATCGAGATGTTCGCGTCGACGCGGAGGCTGCCGTCGCGCTCGGCGTCGAAGATGCCGAGATACTCCAGGACCTCCGTGAGCTTCGCGAGGAACGCCCGGGCCTCCTCGGCGCTCCGGAAGTCGGGGCGGGTGACGATCTCCATCAGTGGCGTCCCCGCGCGGTTGTAGTCCACGAGCGTGTAGTCCGCGGTGTCGATGCTGCCGCCCGCGTGCTGCATGCTCCCCGGGTCCTCCTCGAGGTGCGCGCGTTCGATGCCGATGGCACGGCGCTCGTCGGCGACCGGCACGGCGAGTTCGCCGTCCTGGCAGATGGGGGCGTCGTACTGCGTTATCTGGAACCCCTTCGGGAGGTCGGGGTAGAAGTAGTTCTTCCGGTGGAACCGCGTGCGCTCGGGGATCTCCGCGTCGATGGCCTTCCCGAGTTTCACGGCGGCCTCGACGGCGGCCTCGTTCAGCACGGGCAGCGCACCCGGGAGCCCGAGACAGACGGGACACGTGTGCGTGTTCGGCTCCGCGTCGGCGGTGTCCGTCGAACACCCACAGAAGATCTTGGTGTCCGTTTCGAGTTGCACGTGGACCTCGAGGCCGATGACGGCGGTGAGGTCCTGTGCGGCGGTCTGCGCGCTCATTGCAGCCCGATTCGAGGCGCGGGCGCTTATGATTGACGAAGCCCCCGGCCGACCGAACTGTCGGCTCGCAGGGCGGTTGTCTGACGCTCGTCCGACCTACCCTTTTACGTCTCGAGTGCGCTTGAACGTCCATGACTGAGGACAGCGGCCGAGCGGACGAACTGGAAGAGCGGGTCGACGAACTTGAAGCGACAGTGCGCGGGCTCACCGAGGAGCTGGTCGACGCCAGCGAGCGCATCCGTCAGCTCGAATCCGAACTCGACCAGTCGCCGAGCACCGAGGAGGTCCGCGAGGCGCGCGAGGAGTCCATCGTCGACTCCGAGGACGCCGACGGAGGCGAAGCGACTAAGAGTGGTCAGGGTCAGTCTGGGGACAACGAGGAGTCGGAACTCGACGGCATCATCGTCGCCTGAGGCCGACCCCGCTTCCATGTACATCGACGAAATCGTCCTCCAGAACTTCAAGAGCTTCGGCGGCACGACGAGGATTCCCTTCTACGAGGACTTCACCACCATCAGCGGGCCGAACGGCTCCGGGAAGTCCAACATCATCGACGCCATCCTCTTCTCGCTGGGTCTGGCCCGCACGTCGGGGATGCGCGCGGAGAAGCTGACAGACCTCATCTACAACCCCGCCCACGACGGCGAGGGCGAGACGGCTGGTCCGAAGGAGGCGAGCGTCGAGGTCGTGTTGAACAACAAGGACGGCACGCTGACGCGCTCGCAAGTGGAGACGGCCGCCGGCTCCGAGAACATCGGCGACGTGGAGACGGTCACCGTCAAGCGCCGCGTGAAGCGCACCGAGGACAACTACTACTCCTACTACTACCTGAACGAGCGGTCGGTGAACCTCTCGGACATCCGCGACCTGCTCGCGCAGGCGGGGGTCGCCCCGGAGGGGTACAACGTCGTGATGCAGGGCGACGTCACCGGCATCATCAACATGACCGCGGGCGAGCGCCGCGAGATCGTCGACGAGATAGCCGGCGTCGCGGAGTTCGACGCGAAGAAGGCCGACGCCTTCGAGGAGATGGAGGTCGTCGAGGAGCGCATCAGCGAGGCCGACCTCCGCATCGAGGAGAAACACGACCGCCTCGACCAGCTCGCCGACGAGCGGGAGACGGCGCTCGAGTACAAGGGACTGCGCGACGAGAAACAGGAGTACGAGAGCTACGCGAAGGCCGCGGAGCTCGAGGAGAAGCGCGCCGACCTCGAGTCGACGCGCGCGGACGCCGCCGACCGCGAGGAGGAACTCGACGAACTCCAGGAGGAACTCGACGAGCGCCGCGGGAAGGTGGTTCGCCTGGAGGAGGACCTCGAGGACCTGAACGCCGAGATCGAGCGGAAGGGCGAGGACGAACAGCTCGAGATCAAGCGCGAGATGGAGGAGATCAAGGGCGACATCTCGCGGCTCGAGGACAAGGTCGAGACCTGCGAGGAGCGCATCCAGGACGCCGAGAACGAGCGCCGTCAGTCGTTCGTGGAGATCGACCGGAAGCAGGAGAAGATCGACGACCTCGACGACGACATCCGCGAGAAGAAGGTCGAGAAGGCGTCGCTGAAGGCGGACGTCCAGGAGAAGGAGGCGGAGCTCGCGGACGTTGAGGAGGAGATCGAGTCCGTCGACACGGAGTTCGACGAGCTGAAGGCCGCCCTCGCGGAGAACAAGGAGAAACTCGAGGAGGCCAAGAGTGAGCGCAACGAGCTCCAGCGCGAGCAGGACCGCCTGCTCGACGAGGCACGCCGCCGGTCGAACGAGGTCAGTGAGGCCGAGGACGACATCGAGGCCGCCCGCGAAAAGCTCCCGGAGCTGGACGCGACCCTCGACGACCTTGAGAACGAGCTCGCGAAGGCCAAGCGCAACCGCGAGCAGATTGTCGACGTCGTGGAGGACCTCAAGGAGGAGAAGTCCCGGCGGCAGGACGACCTGGCAGACGTCGAGGACGGCCTCTCGGCCGCCCAGGAGGAGTACGCGCGCCTCGAGGCGCAGGCCGACCAGTCCGGGGACAGCTCCTACGGGAAGGCCGTGACGACCATCCTGAACAGCGAGCAGAACGGCGTCCACGGCACGGTCGGCCAGCTCGGCGGCGTCAGCGAGCAGTACGCGACGGCGTGTGAGACGGCGGCAGGCGGTCGGCTGGCGAACGTCGTGGTCGACGACGACGGCGTCGGCCAGCGCTGCATCGAGTACCTCAAGCAGCGCAACGCGGGTCGCGCGACGTTCCTCCCCATCACGAAGATGCAGAACCGCTCGCTGCCGAGCGCGCCCGGGATGCCGGGCGTCGTGGACTTCGCGTACAACCTCGTCGACTTCGACAGCCAGTACGCGGCGGTCTTCTCGTACGTCCTGGGCGACACGCTCGTCGTCGAGGACATGGAGACGGCGCGGGACCTGATGGGCGACTACCGGCTCGTCACGCTGGACGGCGACCTCGTCGAGAAGTCCGGTGCGATGACGGGCGGCAGCCGGTCGGGCTCGCGGTACTCCTTCTCGAAGTCCGGGAAGGGGCAACTGGAGCGCGTCGCCGAGCGCATCCAGCGCCTCCAGGACGAGCGCGAGAGCGTCCGGGAGGACGTCCGCGACATCGACCAGCGCCTCGACGACGCCCGCGACCGGCGCCAGGACGCCACCGACCAGGTGCGCTCCATCCAGAACGACATCGAGCAGGCCGAGAGCGAGCGCGCGGACGCCGAGTCCGACATCGAGGAACTCGAGGAGACGATCGAGGCGCTCCGCGAGGAACGCGAGGAGGTCGACGAGAAGATGCAGGCCATCGAGGCCGACATCGACGACCAGAAAGCCGTCATCGCGGACGTGGAGGCCGACATCGAGGAGCTCGAGTCGGAGCTCGCGGACTCCCGCATCCCCGACCTGACGGCCCAGAAGGAAGAGATCCAGGGCGACATCGACGACCTGGAGTCCCGCATCGACGAACTCGACGGCGAACTGAACAGCCTCCAGCTGGAGAAGGAGTACGCCGAGGACGCCGTCGAGGACCTCCACGACGACATCGAGGACGCCCAGAACCGGAAGGCCGAACAGCAGGAACACATCGGCGAACTCGAGGAGGAGGTCGAGGCCAAAGAGGAGACGCTCGCGGAGAAGGAAGAGGCCGTCGCCGAACTCGAGGAGGAGCTGACGGAGCTCAAGGACGAACGCGAGGACCTCAAGGACGAACTCCGCGAGGCGAAGGCCGCCCGCGACGAGCAGGCCAGCGAGGTCGAGAAAGTACAGAACCGACTCGAGAGCCTGCGCCGGGCGGAGGGTCGCCTCGAGGAGGAGATCGAGGAGCTCGACGACGCCGTCGGCGACTACGACCCCGAGGAGATCCCGGACCTCGAGGAGGTCGAGGAGAACGTCCAGCGCCTCGAACGCCGGATGGAGGCCCTCGAACCCGTCAATATGCTCGCCATCGAGGAGTACGACGAGGTCGAGGCGGACCTCGACGACCTCGAGGATAAGCGGGAGACGCTCGTCGAGGAGCGGGACGGCATCCAGGACCGCATCGCGCGCTTCGACGAGCAGAAGAAGTCGACGTTCATGGAGTCCTTCGACGCCATCAACGAGCAGTTCCAGCGCATCTTCTCGCGGCTCTCCGCCGGGACCGGCGAACTCGAACTCGAGGACCCCGAGGACCCCTTCGAGGGAGGGCTGACGATGAAGGCCCAGCCCGCGGACAAGCCGGTCCAGCGCCTCGACGCGATGAGCGGCGGGGAGAAGTCCCTGACCGCGCTCTCGTTCATCTTCGCCATCCAGCGGCACAACCCCGCGCCGTTCTACGCGCTCGACGAGGTGGACGCGTTCCTCGACGCGGTGAACGCGGACCGCGTCGGCGAGCTCGTCGACGAACTCGCGGGCGACGCGCAGTTCGTCGTGGTGAGCCACCGGTCGGCGATGCTCGACCGCTCGGAGCGCGCCATCGGGGTGACGATGCAGTCGGACAACCGCAGCGTGGTCACCGGCATCGACCTCTCGTCGCAGGGGGCGATAGCGAATGACTAGGGAGTCGCCAGGCGACTCCGAAAACGCGAGCGGTGAACGCGCGCCCGACCACCGGGAGGGCGCAGAACAGCGGACGGCGACCAGTGGGAGCCGTGAGCAGCGTGAGCCGCGAGCCGACGGTGGCGACATCCCACTGGACATCACCGGCCACGAAGAACGCAAGCGGGAGCGGGAGGGTGGGGACGAGGCGGACGCAGCGACCGACTCGGCGGAGCGCGAGACTCCAGCAGACGAAGCCGACATGGCTGACAGCGAGACGCCGGACAGCGCCGAGGAACTCATCGCGGAGGCGCCAGCGAGTCCGGAGGCGGACCCCGAGGACGACGAGGTCGAACCCGTCGAACTGCTCGTCCAGCTGGCGAAGGACGGCGAGATAGAGCCGTGGGACATCGACATCGTGGCGGTGACGGACAAGTTCCTCGCGGCGATGGACGAGGCGGACCTGCGGACCTCCGGGCGCGCGCTGTTCTACGCGAGCGTCCTCCTGCGGATGAAGAGCGACGTGATGCTCGACATCGGCCAGGACGACGAGCCCGAGGACGACCTGCCCGAGCGAGAGCCCTGGGAGGCGCCGGCCGAGGAGGCCGAGGGGGCGCCGTCCTACGACCCCGTGACCGCCCTCGAGACTGAGATGGACCGCCGCCTGGAGCGCAAGCACGCCCGCGGTAACCCCGAGACCCTGGAGGAACTCGTGCGGGACCTCAGGCAGGCCGAGCGCGGGACCTGGTGGAAAGAGTCCCGCGAGTACGACACCAGCGACTCGCCGCAGGGGTTCCGGCGCGGCGTCCAGGAACTGGACTACCACTCGGGCGACGACCTCCGGATGGACGACGAGCCGACCCAGGCGGAGGCCCTCGGCAACGCCCACGAGGAGGACATCGAGACGACCATCGAGGACGTCGAGGCCGCGCTCACCGAGCAGTACGGCTCCGGACGGACGGAGGTGCTGTACGAGGAGATCGCGGACACCGGCGGCTCGCGCGTGGAGACGTTTCTCGCGTTGCTCTTTCTCGCCCACCGCGGCGCCGTCACGCTCGAACAGGACGAACTGTTCGGCGACCTCTGGGTCTGCGACGAGACGATGGCAGGAGCGGAGACAGCGGCCGCCGCGGACTGAACGCGTTTTCCGGCCGTCTAGAACTCGAACCAGTCGGTGACGCGGCCGGACTCGTGGAGCCGCCAGCGCTGCCGGACGGCGCCGGACGCCGTGGTCTCGATGGAGAGCGTGGCGTCGAACAGCGGTTCGACGGTGGCGAGGTGGTCGTCGGCGACGCTCGCGGAGGCGTGGAAGTGCCCCATCCCGTCGACCTGGCGGACCGCACTCGACAGCAGGTGGACGAACCGGAACAGCGCCTCCTCGTCGACGTCACCCGCTTCGACGGCAGCGAACAGGGGGTCGAGGCCGTCGAGGCAGAACCGGAGTTCGCCGGGCCCATCGGCGTCGACGCCGACGCGGTCGAGGGCCCGCTTCGTCGTGGCGAACAGCGCTTCGAGGTCGGTGGCGTCGTCGACGCGGTCGTACCAGTCCTCGACGTCCGCGATTTCGAGCGTCGGTCCGTCTGCCGTGGGCGCCGACGCCGCGGCCGAGCGCGTTCCGGCGGCCGTCGTGGCGTCCACGACGCCGAAGGAGCCGGCGTCCGTGCGACGAGGGCGGTGTCTGTCGAGGACAGTGGACACGTCGGAAGACGTGGTGAGGAAGACGTGACTGCGGTCGAGTTCCGGCGCGCCCAACAGGCGCTCGCAGGCCGGACCGCGACCGGGCGCGTCGCTGACGACCAGCACGTTGCAGCCGTCTCGCTTCAGCGCCGCGAGTTCGTTCGAGAATGCCTCCGCGTCCACGTGGTCCCCCATTGCTTGTCGTAACCAACGGGAGAGTCGTATTTACATTTTTGGTACGGTGGCGCGTATCTTACGCGAAACGCCGCGAACAGAAGGCTCAGAGGTAGTCGCCGAGCAGCGCGTCGACGCGCTCGCGGGTGGCCTCGGGGATGGCCTCTGTCGGCGTGTTCACCGTCCCCTCGAGGCTGTGTCCGCAGTCACAGTCCCGCTCCTCGGGCATCGTTTCGATGGCGCGCTCGACGGCCTGCTTGATGGCCGTCTCGTTCTCCGCGGCGTTCTCAAGGACCTCCTCCAGGGTGACCTCGCTGTCCTGCTTCCAGACGTCGTAGTCCGTGACGCCGGCGACGGTGGCGTAACACATCTCGGCCTCGCGGGCGAGCTTCGCCTCCGGGATGGCGGTCATGCCGACGAGGTCCCAGCCCTGGGCCTTGTAGAACTCCGACTCCGCGCGCGTCGAGTACTGCGGGCCCTCGATGCAGACGTACGTCCCGCCCGCCTGGGTCTTCGCGTCCGTGGCGTCCGTCGCGGCGTCGTGGAGGTGGTCGACCATGTGCGGGCAGTACGGGTCCGCGAACGGCTGGTGGACGACGACGCCGTCGCCGAAGAACGTCAGGTCGCGGTTCTTCGTGCGGTCGAAGATCTGGTCGGGGACGACGAGCGTCTGGGGCGGCAGGTCCTCCTTGAGGCTGCCGACCGCGTTCGAGGCGAGCACGCGCTCGACGCCGAGCTGCTTGAGCGCGTAGATGTTCGCCTTGTACGGGAGGTTCGTCGGGTCGCGCTGGTGGTCGGGGCCGTGGCGCGGCAGGAACGCAACCTCGGTGCCGGTGTCGCCGAACTCGCCGACGGTCACGGGTGCACTTGGGTCGCCGTACGGGGTCGACGTCTCCACTTCGCGGACGTTCTCCAGTGGGAGCGCCTCGTAGATGCCGGACCCACCGATGAAACCAATCATACCACGACGGTCACGGCGGACCCACCTAAACGATGCGCTACGGCCCGTGCTCGTGAACCCGGACGCTACTGCTTGGCGTCCTCGTAGGCCGCCCGCAGTCGGTCGAAGAGGTCGCGGCCGACGGCCGTCGAGAGCCGCGGTTCCGCGGTCGCGAAGAACTCGTCCAGCCTATCGTACTCCGTGAACGCGTCGTCGGCGTCCGGGTCGTAGCGGCCCTCGCGCTCGTAGTACAGCGCCTGCACGCACATGTCGACGAGGTCCATGTCCTTCACGAAGCGCGCTTCCGGCGTCTCGCGCTCCTCGTAGGCCGTCCAGTCGGCGAGCACGTCGTCGCCGAGCGCGCCCGCCAGCGTCTCGACCGTCTCGCGTTCCCGTCGCTCCTTCTCCTCGGGCGAGACGTCGGGCTGGTGGTCGGGGTCGGCGCGCGTCGGCACGTCCCCGAGTTCTGCCTCGCCGACGTCGTGGAGGACCGCGAGGCGGAGTGCCCGGTCGGCATCAACACCCGCGTCGCCGGCGTACGCCAGCGTCAGCAGCGCGACGCCCCACGAGTGCCCGGCGACCGACTCGGGATCCTCGACGTTCCGCAACTGCCAGCCGGTCCGGCCCTCGTCCTTCAGCCGGTAGGCCGTGAGAAGTGCCTCGACGTCCTCAGGCATCGTCCGCGAGCGCCCACTCCGCGTCGCCCGCCTCCACGAGTACGTCGCGGCGGACCGTCTCCGCCAGCACCTCGTCGAGGCGGTCGGGCTGGGCGATCTCCATCTCGATGCGCTCGACGTCGTGGTACTCCGCGAGCAGGCGGCGGATGCCGGCCTTCGAGTAGGGGCCGTCGCCGTCCGTCTCCATCACGCCGGAGATGATGTCGACCATGTCCTCGATGAAGTTCCACGGGTAGACGACCCACGCCCACTGTTCGAGTCGCTCGCCGACGTAGTCGGGTTCGAACTCGCTGGTCTGGAGTAGCTGCAGGGTCGCGGTCCGGATCTCGTTGGCCTCGCGGTCCTGGACGTACTCGTAGGCGGTCTCGATTGAGCCACCGGTGTCCGCGATGTCGTCGATGATGAGCACGTCCTTGTCCGCGACCGACCCCTCCGGCATCGGGTAGCGGACCTCGGGTTCGCCGGACTTCTGGGCGGTCCCGACGTAGTGCTCCATCTTGAGGCTCGTCAGGTCGTTCAGCCCGAGGAAGTCACAGAGACAGCGCCCCGCGAACCAGCCGCCGCGGGCGAGGGCGACGACCACGTCCGGTTCGAACTCGGAGCGCTTGACCTCGTCGCTGACGTCCCGGCAGAGTCCGTAGATGTACTCCCAGTTGGTGATAGTGCATTTGAAGTCGTCCGGGAGGTCGCTCATTGCGTGTAGGGAGTCGCGTGCGTCGCCACTTAACCGTTTACAGGTGTCCGTAGTTGCGAGTTAGTGCGTTTTACCAGGGGGTGCTTGCGAGCACGGCGCCCCTTTCAGTCCACCCAGGCCAGGTGGCCAGCCGGTAGCGGGCGGGACTGAAAGGGGCGGCTGTCTGGACGAAGGCAGGCGACACAAGCACTGGAACGAGCGGAGCGAGTGAAGCGCGCAGCGAGCCTCCCGAATCCAGACAGCCGCCCCTTTCTGAGTGATTCCAACGTCGTCTCAGTCTGTAGCCCAGGAACCACCAAGCAATCATCCAGAGGAAAACACGCAACACGGAGGAGCGCGAACCCCGGGCCATGACAGAGACGCGGGCGCTGCTGGTGGACGCGTTCACCGACGAGCACTGCGCGGGGAACGCGGCGGGCGTGGTGCCGGACGCCGGGGGGCTGACCGACGACCAGATGCAGGCCATCGCGGCGGAACTGGGCGCGAGCGAGACGGCGTTCGTCCGGCCGAGCCAGGACGCCGACCGCCGCATCCGCTACTTCTCGCCGACGACCGAGGCGGACCTCTGCGGGCACGCGACCATCGCGAGCCACGCCCACCTGTTCGCCGACGGCGCAATCGACGCCGGCGAGCACACAGTGGAGACGAACGTCGGCGTGCTCGACGTCAAGGTTACCGCGGACGGCACGGTGTGGATGACGCAGAACCCGCCTGCGGTGCGCGAAGTCGACGTGGGCTACGAGCGCGTCGCGGACGCCACCGGCCTGGGCGTGGAGGCGCTGCGCGGCGCGAGCGACGACCTGCCGCTCGCCGTCGCGGACACCGGCCTCCCGTACCTCGTCGTCCCCATCACCTACCTCTCGGACCTCGGGAGCGCCGACCCGGACTTCGACGCGGTCGAGGCGCTCGCGGACGACGTGGACGCGGCGGGCGTCTACGCGTTCACCTTCGACGCCCTCGACGGCGACTCGACGCTCCACGGGCGAGCGTGGGTGCCGAGCATAGGCGTGGACGAAGACCCCGTGACGGGAACCGCGAGCGGCGCTACCGGCGCCTACCTGCACCACTACGAGGCGTTCGGCGGCGACCTGGCCGAGGAGATGATCTTCGAACAGGGCCACTTCGTCGACCGGCCGGGCGAAGTCCGAGTTCGCGCGGCCGACGGGGGCGCGCCGCAAGTCGGCGGTACGGCCGTCGAGACGTTCGACGGGACGCTGCGGGTGCCGGCAGCGGAGAGCGACGAGATTCTGGAGGCCTGAGAGCCGCCCTCGCGTCGACTGGTGGGGTGCTGACGAGCGCAGTTGCCCGGCGAGAAGGTTCGCCTCACACGTCACTGGTTCTTTACACTAGAGGCGCCTACGGTCGTGCATGGGAGAAGGAGCAGGAAGCGTCGAAAGGCGGATTCGGCGGGAGTGGTGGCGGGTCCTGAACTGAGTACGACGAGAACGCGACCACCGCCACGCAGGTGAATCCGGAACGCCAGCGAGTTCGGCCGGCGATGGCGCGAGTCAGTCGTCCTCGGGACCGAACTGGAACTGGTCGTCCTCCTTCAGCTTCCGGAGTTCGCGGTTCACCGACTGGAGGTCCGTCTGCATGTCCGAGAGCCGTTCGTCGAGCACGCTAACGATATCGCTCTTGACGTGCTGGGTGTCGAAGGTGTCCGCCAGCGCCTCCTCGTGGGCGGCCGTGAGTGTCTTGTACAGCGCCCACGCCTCTCCGAACCGGTAGAGGAGGACGCCGACGACGGCGAGGGCAATTCCCGGCACCGCCGCGGAGACGAGTTCACTGGTCGTCCCGGCGTCCACTGCCCCTCGGCTCAGGAACGCGCCGCCAGCGATGAACGCGAGTCCGAGGACGGCGAACAGCGTCGTGAGGAGGAAGTACTTCCCGGCGTGTACCGCAGACCGTTTGGTGTCCATGTGCCGGGGAAAGCAGCACGAGGGTTAAAATCCACCGCCCCACCAACCGTTCGACTCGTCGATACGTTCGGCCACGACTGCGCTGTTCGCAATCTACTTATGCGTCTTTCCGGTCTAATTACGTGCCACATGGCTGTACGCTGGCTGGAGGATATACGGGCCGACGACATCGACAGTGTCGGCGGTAAGGGCGCGTCACTCGGCGAACTCACGGACGCCGGGCTACCCGTGCCTCCGGGGTTCGTCGTGACCGCCGGAACGTACCGCACATTCATCGAGGAAGCCGGCATCGACGACGAACTGTTCGAGGCAGTCGACGTCGACCCGGACGACTCCGAAGCGCTCGCCAACGCGGAGGCGGCCGCTGAGGAGATCATCATGAACACGGAGCTCCCCGAGTCGCTCCGTGAGAACATCCTCTCGTCGTACGACGACCTCGACGACGGGCAGGCGTTCGTCGCCGTCCGGTCGTCGGCGACCGCCGAGGACCTCCCGGACGCGAGCTTCGCGGGCCAGCAGGAGACGTTTCTCAACGTCACCCGCGAGGACCTCCTCGACCGCGTGAAACGCTGCTGGGCGTCGCTGTTCACCCAGCGAGCCATCTACTACCGCGAGGAACAGGGCTTCGAACACGACATCGTGGACATCGCGGTCGTCGTCCAGCGCATGGTCGACGCCGAGAAGTCCGGCGTGATGTTCACGAGCCACCCCTCGACGGGCGCCCACGAGGCCATCATCGAGGCGGCGTGGGGGCTCGGCGAGGCGGTCGTCTCCGGCTCTGTCTCCCCGGACAACTACCACGTGAACCGCGATACCGGCGAGGTCGAGGAGGTCACCGTCGCGGACAAGAAGCTGATGCACGTCAAGGACGTCGAGACGGGTGAGACCGTCGAGCGCGAGGTGCCCGACGAGAAGCGCGAGGCACGCGTGCTCACCGACGAGGAGATCCAGGCGCTCGTCACCATCGGCGAGCGCGTCGAGGACCACTACGGCGAACCCCAGGACGTGGAGTGGGCGATGGTCGGCGGCGACATCTACATGCTCCAGTCCCGGCCCATCACCACCATCGACGAATCCAACGAAGACATGACGGAGAGCAACGAGGACAGCGGCGAAGCGCTCGTGAACGGCCTCGGTGCCAGCCCCGGCGTCGCGTCGGGGGCGGTCCGCACCGTCACCAAGCTCGACCAGCTCGACAAGGTCGGCGAGGGCGACATCATCGTCACCGAGATGACCACCCCGGACATGGTGCCCGCGATGAAGCGCGCGGCCGGCATCGTCACCGACGAGGGCGGCATGACCAGCCACGCCGCCATCGTCTCCCGGGAACTCGGCTGTCCCGCCGTCGTCGGCGCAACGGACGCCACCGAAGTCCTGGAGGACGACCAGATCGTCACCCTCGACGGCGACCGCGGCGTCGTCACCGAGGGCCGCGTCGAGCAGGACGCCGAACGCGACCCCATCGAGGAGGCGCGACCGAAGACGCCCGTCAAGCCGATGACCGCGACCGAGGTGAAGGTCAACGTCTCCATCCCCGAGGCGGCCGAGCGCGCCGCCGCGACGGGTGCAGACGGCGTCGGCCTGCTCCGCATGGAGCACATGATCCTCTCGACGAACCAGACCCCGGAGCGCTACATCGAGAACCACGGCGAGAAAGCGTACATCCAGGAACTCATCGACGGCATCCAGCGCGTCGCCGAGGAGTTCTACCCGCGACCGGTCCGCGTGCGCACCCTCGACGCACCGACCGACGAGTTCCGCCAGCTCGAGGGCGGCAACGACGAGCCCCACGAGCACAACCCGATGCTCGGCTACCGCGGCATCCGCCGCAGCCTCGACCGCCCGGACGTCTTCCGGCACGAACTGGAGGCGTTCGCGGAGCTGTTCGAGATGGGCTACGACAACGTCGAAATCATGTTCCCGCTCGTCAACGACGCCGACGACGTGCGGCAGGCCCGCGAGCTGATGGTCGACACCGGCATCGACGTCGACAAGCGCACGTGGGGCGTGATGATTGAGACGCCCGCCGCGGCGCTCTCCATCGAGGAACTCGCCGCCGAGGGCATCGACTTCGCCTCCTTCGGCACGAACGACCTCACACAGTACACGCTCGCCGTCGACCGAAACAACGGCAACGTCGCCGACCGCTTCGACGAACTCCACCCCTCGGTACTGAAGCTCATCGAGACGACCATCGAGTCCTGCCGCGAACACGACATCGACACCAGCATCTGCGGGCAGGCCGGCTCCAAGACCGACATGGTGACGTTCCTCGTCGACACCGGCATCTCCTCCATCTCCGCGAACATCGACGCCGTCCGCGACGTCCAGCACGAGGTCAAGCGCGAGGAACAGCGCCTCATCCTCGACTCGGTCCGGGACTAGGGAACCCACTTTTTGCGCTGTCCCCGAAAGAGCGCGCCGCGCTCTTTCGAGATGACGAGAGAGCGCAGCTCTCTCGGACCACGCGGGGTGCGCCTCCAGCGCGCCCCACTCGGCAAAAACTTGGGAAAAGCACTCCTCCTTCGGTCCGCTCCGCGCTCACGGCTTCGCCGTTCGCGCATTCCGAGGCGCTACGCGCCTCGCGTCCCTCAGTCGTCGGCCCGCGCTCACTTCATTCGCGCGGTGAATCGCGGTGCTCGGGTTCTTCGAACCGCTCACACCGCGAATGCTGGTTCTCGTTCTCGCCGGTCACCGACAGACGTTTGACGAATCTCTCCATACCACGCGGTATGCTCGTCTATCACGCGGTCTTCCTCGCGCTCGTCGTCGGCACGACGGCGTTCTTCGCGGTGCTCGCCGCACTGAACGTCCGGTACGCCGAGCGGACGGTCCGGGAGCGCGCAGAGTGGCTCGCGGACACCGGCGGCGTCGAGGACCCCGACAGGCTGCTCGACTACCACCGGCTCGGCACCGCGGCGTCCCAGTTGCAGAGCGTCGTCGTGCTCGCGTTCGTCCTGCTCGTGCTCTACTCGGGCCTGTTCGGCGGGGCGGTCGAGTGGACGTTCGACGTCGTGGCGAACGACCTGCTCGCCGGCGTCCTGCTGTTCGTCGGTGCCGTCGTCGCCCTCCAGGTGCTGTCGCTACCCTTCGACGCCGCCGACACCTTCGGCGTCGAGGAGGCGTTCGGCTTCAACGAGCAGTCGCCGCAGCTGTTCGCGCGCGACAAGCTCGTCGGCACCGCTGTCGCCGTCGTCTTCACCGCGATACTGGGCGGCGGCGTGCTGCTCGCCGTCGAGTGGTTCCCCGCGTTCTGGTGGCTGGCCGCGACGGGCGTCGTCGTGGCGTTCCTGCTCGCGAGCCAGGTGCTCGTCCCGCGGGTCGTGATGCCGCTGTTCTACGACTTCGACCCCATCGAGGACGGGAGCCTGCGGGACGCCGTCGAGGACGTCTTCGAGCGCGCCGGCTTCACCTGCGACCAGGTGTACGTGATGAACGCGAGCTCCCGGTCGAGCCACTCGAACGCCTTCTTCACCGGGTTCGGGCGCACCAAGCGCGTCGTCCTCTTCGACACGCTCGTCGAGCAGATGGACGAGACGGCGGTCCAGAGCGTGCTCGCCCACGAACTCGCCCACTGGAAGAAGGGGCACATCTGGCAGAACGTGGCCGCGAGCGCCGTGCAGGTCGCCGTGCTGCTGTTCGTCGCGCAGTTCCTCGTCGAGTCGGCGTGGCTCTACGAGATGTTCGCCGTCCCTCAGCAGCCAGCCGCCGGCCTGCTGCTCGCGGCGCTGTGGCTCCAGCCCCTCGACGAACTGACCTCGCCCATCCAGAACAAGCTCTGGCTCGCCAACGAGCGCGAGGCCGACGCTTTCGCCGTCGACGTGATGGGCAGCGGCGCTCCGCTCGCGGACGCGCTCGCGGACCTCACTAGCGAGAACCTCGGCAACCCGTTCCCGCACCCCCTCTACGAGACGTTTCACTACCAGCACCCGCCGGTTCCCGAGCGCATCCGCTACCTGACCGAGGAGGCGCCGTAGACCGAGAGCGGAACCGCTAAACCACTCCTCCCAGTTCTCGGAGCTATGACGCGTGCGGAGCCCAGACCCGCCCCACAGAACTTCGACCGCGTGCTCTCCTCGATGTGTACCGAGCCCCACCCGGCGGCACGCGAGGCGGCCGTCGAGTTCCTCGCGGACAACCCCGGCGACCCCGCGACCTACCCCGCCGTATCCGAACTGGAGGCGGAGGCAGTCGGAATGCTCGGCGACGTGGTCGGCCTCGACGACCCCCACGGCTACGTCGGCTCCGGCGGTACCGAGGCGAACCTGCAGGCGGTGCGGGCCGCCCGCAACCTCGCGGACGGCGACGTGAACGTCGTCGCGCCGGAGAGCGCGCACTTCAGCTTCCAGAAGGCCGCAGAGGTCCTCGACGTCGAACTCAGACTAGCGCCGCTGGACGACGACCACCGCGCGGACGTGGGCGCCGTCACCGACCTCGCGGACGACGACACGGCGCTCGTCGTCGGCGTCGCGGGCACGACGGAGTTCGGGCGCGTGGACCCGATTCCCGCGCTCGGCGAGGTGGCCACGGACGTCGGCGCGAACCTCCACGTCGACGCGGCCTGGGGCGGCTTCGTCCTCCCGTTCACGGACCACGACTGGAGTTTCGCGGACGCCCCCGTCGACACGATGACCATCGACCCGCACAAGATGGGGCAGGCGCCCATCCCCTCCGGGGGGTTCCTCGCACGCGACCCGGAGACGCTAGACGCGCTGTCCATCCGGACACCGTACCTCGAATCGGAGACCCAGCCGACGCTCGGCGGCACGCGCTCCGGGGCGGGTGTCGCGGGTGCCCACGCCGCCCTGGAGGCGCTCTGGCCCGCGGGCTACCGCGAGCAGTACGAGCGCTCGATGGCGAACGCGGAGTTCCTCGCGGCCGAACTCGAGGGTCGCGGCTACGACGTCGTCGACCCGGTGCTCCCGCTGGTCGCCGCCGACCTCCCCGACGACGAGTTCGCGGCGCTCCGCGAGCGGGGCTGGCGTATCTCGCGCATGGCCGGCGGCGAACTCCGCGTCGTCTGCATGCCCCACGTCACTCGTGGGATGCTCGACCGGTTCCTCGCAGATATAGCGAACATCCAGTAGCATTTTCACACTCGGGGGTGACTCTCCGGCAGTGACCGCCCTCCTGTTCGGCATCGACCTGCACACCTTCGAGAACGGCGTCCGGGCCGCGTCCGGAGCGGAGGGCCTGGCGATCATCTTCCTCTACTCGTTCCTCATCGCGTTCGTCCTCCCGCTCCCCAGCGAGATCGTGCTCTGTCCCGCGGGCTACGTCTGCGCGGCGGGTGCGACGCTGGGACTCGGCGTCCCCGGCCCCATCCTCGTCGCCGTCGTCGTCCTCGTCAGCAGCGCCGGGAAGGCACTCGGCAGCGTCATCGCGTTGTACGTCGGCTACGGCGCCAGCCACTCGGGCCTCGTCGTGCGAGCGTTGCGCCGCGTGGGGTTCGACCCTGTCGCCTGGTCGAAGGCCCGCATGGTCGAACTCGTTCGGCGGTACGGCTACGCCGGGATGGCCCTCGGCCTCTCGGTCCCCGGCTTCCCGGACACGCTCTCCATCTACGCGTTCTCCGTCATCGAGAAGGAGTACGCGAAGTTCGCCGCGGCCACGTTCGCGGGCAGCGTCGGCCGCCTCGGTGTCACCATCCTCGTCCTCGAGGGCGCGCTGTTCGTGGTCTGAGACGCGGGCCCGGAGAATCGTGACAACGGTTATGTCGGCTGGCGTTCACGCCTGGGTATGTCACGTCCCCGTTCCGACCGGACGACCACGGGTGGCTCATCATCCTCGTCGGCGTCCTCTTGCTGTTGACCACGACCGATTTCGTCCCCACAGATTCACTGTGGGACTTCTTCCCCTCGCTGTTCGGCGGGAGCGAGGACCGCGGCCGCCGGCCACCAGCGGTGAGGGCGTCGACCTCGTGTTGACCGGACTGGCGCTGTTCGGCGGGGTCACCGTCGAGCGCTGAGGAACGAATTTCTGGCGGTGGTGCGAACCGCCTGCCCTCGGGCCCTCATGCGATCGCCTGGCGGGCGCGAACACCGTTCTCCCCGCAGGAATCGCCGAGCAGCCACGCCACAGGGAACCGGAATGTCACGACACAACCAGCGGGCTTTAGGCCCGCGCCAGCAGAACGAGGGAGTATGAGCTACGAGGACTACCCCACGGACGACCCAGCGGTGGTCACGGCGGGGTTGCCGTACGCCAACGGCGACCTCCACATCGGACACCTCCGGAGCTACGTGAGCGCGGACGCGTTCACCCGCGCGCTCCAGAAACTCGGCCAGCAGGCCGTCTACGTCTGTGGCAGCGACATGCATGGCACCCCCATCGCCGTGAACGCGGCTGAGGAAGGCGTCGACCCCGAGGAGTTCGCGCTCCGCCACCACAAGCAGTACCGGGAGACGTTCCCGAAGTTCAACGTCGACTTCGACCAGTACGGCCACACCCACGACGAGACGAACACGGAACTGACCAAGGAGTTCGTCCGCGCCTGGGAGGACAACGGCTACGTCCACGAGAAGGAGATCGACGTCGCCTACGACCCGGAGGCCGACCAGTGGCTCCCCGACCGCTTCGTCGAGGGGACGTGCCCGTACTGCGGCGAGCACGCCCGCGGCGATGAGTGCGACGAGGGCTGCCAGCGCCACCTCGAACCCGGCGAGATCGAAGACCCCGTCTCGACCATCACCGGCAACCCCGCGGAGTACCGCCGCCGCGAGCACAAGTTCCTGCGGCTGTCTGCCCTCCAGGAACATCTCCAGGGATTCATCAACCGGGTCGAGGGGACGAGCAACGCCCAGAACCAGCCACGGGAGTGGATCGAGGGCGAACTGCAGGACCTCTGCATCACCCGGGACATGGACTGGGGTATCGACTACCCGGGCGAGGGCGCCGAGGACCTCGTGCTCTACGTCTGGGTGGATGCCCCCATCGAGTACGTCTCCGCGACGAAGCAGTACAGCGAGCGCGCGGGCGACCTCGACTGGGAGTCCGTCTGGAAGGACGGCGACGGCGAGATCGTCCACGTCATCGGCCGCGACATCATCCAGCACCACACGGTCTACTGGCCGGCGATGCTGGAGGCCGCAGACTACGCCGAGCCGCGAGCGGTCTGCGCGGCCGGCTTCGTGAACATCGACGGTAAGGGGCTCTCGACGTCGAAGAACCGCGCCATCTGGGCCGAGGAGTATCTCGACGAAGGGTTCGATCCCGACCTCCTGCGGTACTACATGACGACCGCCAGCGGGTTCGAGCGCGACGTGAACTTCTCGTGGGACCGCTTCGCGGAGCGCGTGAACAGCGAACTCGCGGACGTCGTCGGCAACTTCGTCTACCGCGCGTTGCTGTTCGCGAATCGGAACTTCGGCGGCACGCCGGAGGCCGGCCTCTCCGACGAGGTGGAGACCGAGATCGCGCAGGCGATGGACGACTACGAGGACGCGCTCAACGACTACGACCTGCGGACGGCGGGCGAGCGCACGGTCGCACTCGCGCGGTTCGGCAACGAGTACATCCAGCGCAACGAGCCCTGGAAGCTCGACGACGAGGAGGCCACGCCGGTCATCCGCGACTGCGTGCAGCTGGTGAAGGCCGTCGCCGTGCTGCTCCAGCCGTTCACGCCGGAGAAGGCCGAGGAGGTCTGGCAGCAACTCGAAGAGGCGGACACAGTCGCGGACGCCACCATCGCGGACTGTCTGCAGGAGCCACCCGCGGAGTTCGGCGAGCCCGAGGAGCTGTTCACCAAGGTCGAGGACGACCGGGTCGCGGAACTGGACGAGACGCTCCAGGAGAAGATCGAGGCCGCGAGCGCCGACGACTCCGAGGAGACGGAGGGAGGCGAAGAATCAGACGTCGAACTCGAACCGCTGGCCGACGACCGCATCGGCTTCGAGGAGTTCCAGAGCCTCGACCTGCGCGTCGGCGAAATCCAGACCGCTGAGGGAATCGAGGGCGCGGACGACCTCGCGCGCCTCGAGGTCGACATCGGCCACGAGGTCCGCCAGATCGTCGCCGGTATCAAACAGCTCCACGACCTCGACGCCCTCCCCGGCACGAAGGTCGTCGTTGTCGCGAACCTCGAGAAAGCGGAGCTGTTCGGCGTTGAGTCCAACGGGATGGTGCTCGCCGCCGGCGAGGCCGCGGACCTCCTCACGACCCACGGCGACAGCGTCCCCGGCACGAAGGTCAAGTAGGGCGAACAGGCGGCGGACTGCTCCGGTACGCGGCGCCGCGCTACCGAGTCCGGGCGCACCGGGCGGCGTCTCAGGTCACGCGCCGGGTTGGTCCCGGCTTGTCACTTGAAGCTACGCAGTAGTCGAGGCGAGTTTTCGCCAGCCGAGTAGCGCGAGCGTTCTTTCGACGGATAGCGCAAAAGGGGCGTACTAGGCGTCGTCGACGAACTGACCGAGGTCGTCGACGTGGATGGCTTCCATCGTCTCCAGCCCGATGCCGTAGTGCTGTGCCGCGATAGAGGCCTCGAGCGCGGCCTGTCGGTCCTCGGCGTCGAGGAGGAGGAGCACGTCGCGCTCGCCCAGAAGGATGTAGGCGTCCCGGAGTTCGCAGTTCCGGTTCTCGAGGTCCTGGCGGAGGTCCCCCCAGATGGACGCGAGTTCCTGCGTGTTCTGGTACTCCCCGGTCTCGACGTTGGCGAAGGCGGCGTAGGTCTGCATGCGTTCCTGTTCGCTGGCCGGGGTCAAAACGACTGTGGCCCGGTGTGGCAGCCGTCCCCCACGTGGGTTTTTCCCGGGGGGCGGCGTATCGCCGGGCAATGAGGAACGCCAAGATCGTCTGCACGCTTGGGCCCGCGACCGACGACGAGGCGTCGGTGCGGGCGCTGGCGGACGCCGGAATGACCGTCGCCCGGGTGAACGCCAGCCACGGGACGCTGAAGGACCGGGCGGCGCTCGTCGACACCGCGCGGCGCGTGGACGACGAGACCGAGAAGCCGCTGGCGGTGATGCTGGACACGCAGGGGCCGGAGGTGCGGACCGCAGCGACCGAGTCGCCAGTTCACCTCGAGTCCGGCAGCCTCGTCGAGTTCGTCCCGGACGGTGAGACGACCGGCGAGACGGTGGGGCTCTCGACGAGTATCGCGGCGGTCGACCCCGGGACCAGGGTGCTGCTCGACGACGGGCGCATCGAGACGGTGGTCGAACGGGTCGAGGGCGAGCGCGTCTTCGCTCGCGTCGAGTCCGGCGGCGACCTGGGTAGCCAGAAGGGCGTGAACGTGCCGGGCGCGGAGCTCGGCCTCGACGTGGTGACCGAGAAGGACCGCCGCGACATCGAGTTCGCCGCAGAACAGAACGTCGACTACCTCGCGGCGAGTTTCGTCCGGGACGCCGAGGACGTCCTGGAGGTCGGCCGCGTCGTCGAGTCCTTCGGTGCCGACATCCCCATCGTGGCGAAGATAGAGCGGCGGGGGGCGGTGGAGAACCTCGAGGGCATCGTAGAGGCCGCCAGCGGCGTGATGGTGGCCCGCGGCGACCTCGGCGTGGAGTGCCCGATGGAGGACGTGCCGATGATCCAGAAGCGCATCATCCGGCGGTGCCACGAGGCGGGCGTCCCGGTCATCACGGCGACGGAGATGCTCGACTCGATGGTGCACGCGCGGCGGCCGACCCGCGCAGAGGCTTCCGACGTCGCGAACGCGGTCCTCGACGGCACCGACGCGGTCATGCTCTCCGCGGAGACGGCCGTCGGCGACGACCCGACGCGCGTGGTCGAGACGATGGACCGCATCGTGCGCCAGGTGGAGGCCAGCGACGAGTACGCGGAACTCATGGAGCAGCGCGTGCCCGAGTCCGACGGTGCGGCCAAGACCGACGCGCTGGCGCGGTCGGCGCGCTACCTCGCCCGGGACATCGACGCGAGCGCGGTGGTTGTCGCCTCCGAGTCGGGGTACACGGCGCGGAAGGCGGCGAAGTTCCGGCCGCGCGTCCCCGTCGTCTGTGCGACCCCGTCCAACAGGGTTCGCCGCCAGCTCGGCCTCAACTGGGGCGTCCACGCGGAGTACGCGGCGGTCGTCGACAGCGACCCGGCCACCGTCGTCGAGCACGCGGTGCAGGCGGCCGTCGACTCCGGCCTGGTCGAGAGCGGCGACACCGTGGTCGTGCTCGTTGGGATGATGACCGAACTGGAGGGCGCGAACACGACGAACACGCTGAAGGTCCACGTCGCCGCCGAGACGCTCGCCTCCGGGCGGTCGGTCGTCGACGGCCGCGCGACCGGGACTGCCACGCACGTCGAGGACGGCGACCTCGCGGACGTGCCTGAGGGGGCGGTGCTCGTGTTGGACTCGACGTTCGACGACGAGTTCAGCGGCGACCTCTCGAAGGTGGCGGGCATCGTGAGCGCCCAGTCGGGGATGACCGGCTACCCGGCGATGGTCGCGCGCGAACTCGACGTCCCGATGGTCGGCGACGTCGACGTCGCGACCGTCCCTGCGAACACGCTGGTGACGGTGGACGGCGAGCGCGGCGTGGTGTACGCCGCCGACCCCTGACCACACGACCCACGAGTTTTTCCGCGTCCGCGGTCAACTCCACGTATGGCGGACAACGACGGGTCGTGGCGGTACGGCCTCGACGACGTCGGGCCGGACGCGGAGCCAGAGGGCGACTCCATAGAGCCGGGGTCGCCGAGCGCGGAGAACGTCGTCTTCTTCCTGCTCGGCGTCGCGTTCATGCTCGGCGTCATCGGACTCCTGCTGTTCGGGTAACGGTTTTCCCAACCCGGTCCTAACCACACCGTATGACCGGGGTTACGATATTCGGGCAGTCGCTGTCGTTCCTGCTCGTCCTCATCGGGGTTGGGCTCTGCATCTTCGAGGCGTTCGCACCGGGCGCGCACTTCATCGTCATCGGCGTGGCGGTGCTGGCCGCCGGACTGCTGGGGCTGTTCGTCCCGGCGGTGGCGACGCCGTTCGTCCTAGCGTTCGTCGTGCTCGGTGTCGGCCTGGGGGCGCTGTACGTCTACCGCTACTACGAACTGTACGAGGGGACCGGGCGCGGACAGACCCAGGACTCCAGTGACCTCCGCGGGAAGCGGGGGTACGTCGTGGAGGAGGTGACGCCGCGGTCCGGCCGCGTGAAACTCGAGTCCGGCGGCTTCGACTCCTCGTACGGCGCTCGCTCCATCTCGGGGACCATCCCGGAGGGGAAAGACGTCGTCGTCGTCGACCCCGGCGGCGGCAACATCGTCACCGTCGAGGTGGTGGACGGCGACGACAAGATCGACCGCGAGCTCGACCGGGAGCGCGAGGGGAGCGACACCGCCTGAGGCGGCAACCTTATTGTCCGCTCGCCGAACAGTCTAGTCGATGTTCACACCACTCCAGACCGGCGGCGCGGTGGTGACCGTCGTCGGACTGTTGCTGTTGCTACTACTCGCGGTCGTCGTCTACCAGACGGTCCGGATCGTCGACGCCTACGAGAAGAAGGCGCTGACGGTGTTCGGGGAGTACCGCGGCCTGCTCGAACCGGGCATCAACATCGTGCCACCGTTCGTCTCGCGCACGTATAGATTCGACATGCGCACGCAGACCATCGACGTGCCCCGCCAGGAGGCCATCACGCGCGACAACTCCCCCGTCACCGCCGACGCCGTGATCTACATCCGCGTGCGGGACGCCAAGCGCGCGTTCCTCGAGGTGGACAACTACAAGACCGCCGTGTCGAACCTCGCGCAGACGACGCTGCGCGCGGTGCTCGGCGACATGGAACTCGACGACACGCTCAACAAGCGCCAGGAGATCAACGCCCGCATCCGTACGGAACTCGACGAACCCACCGACGAGTGGGGGATTCGCGTCGAGAGCGTGGAGGTCCGGGAGGTCAACCCGTCCCAGGAGGTCCAGAAGGCGATGGAGCAACAGACCAGCGCCGAGCGCCGCCGCCGCGCCATGATCCTGGAGGCCCAGGGTGAACGGCAGTCCGCCATCGAGAACGCGCAGGGTGACAAGCAGTCCAACATCATCCGCGCGCAGGGTGAGAAGCAGTCCCAGATCCTCGAAGCGCAGGGTGACGCTATCTCGACGGTGCTCCGCGCGAAGTCCGCCGAATCGATGGGCGAGCGCGCCATCATCGAGAAGGGCATGGAGACCCTGGAGGGCATCGGCGAGGGCGAGTCCAACACGTTCGTCATCCCGCAGGAGCTGTCCAGCCTCGTCGGCCGGTACGGCAAACACCTCGCTGGGAGCGACGTCTCGGGCGACGGCACCGAACTCGACAGCCTCGACTTCGACGTGGAGACCCGCGAACTCATCGGCCTCGACGACATCGACGAGATCCTCAACCAGATCAGCCAGGAGGCCGACGTCGACCCCGCGAAACTAGAGGAGAAGGCCGAGGCGGTCCAGCGCGGCGAGGACGCCGGCCTGAAGGACGCCGACGCCGTCATCGACGAGATGGACGCGGAACTCGATGGCGAGGAGGGGGCGGGCGACACCGACGACGACAACGCCAGCACCTGACAACCACCCGTCTTTTCGGCGCCGTACTGGCGTGGTAGTGACACGGTAGTCTCAGCGTACCGAACCCTTTTCTCCCCGGACGCCTTACCCGGAGTCGAATGGGCATCGACGAGGACAAGCGCTCGACACTCCGGCGGTTCGCCGCCGTGGGCGCTGCGAGTCCGCTGACCCGGTTCGCCGGCGACGACGCGGACGCCAGCGACGACAGCGACGTCCGTGACGCCATCGCCGGCTACCTCACGACGACGCCGGGCGCGCACTTCTCGAAGCTCCGGGACGACCTCAAACTCGGCACCGGCGAGACCCAGCACCACCTCAAGCGCCTGCTCGAGGACGGCGCCGTCGAGAGCGAGCGCGACGGCGACTACCGCCGGCTGTTCCCGGCGGGCCGGTTCTCGCCGTTCGAGCGCCGCGCGCTGGGCTACCTCCGCCGGGACACCCCGCGCGGGATGGTCGTCGAGTTGCTCCGGAATCCCGACGCGACGGGCGGCGACATCGCCGAGGCTCTCGGCGTCTCGCGGGCGACGGTCAGCAAGTACGCCGCCCAGTTAGAGGACGCCGGCCTGCTCTCCCGGGCGGACGGCTACGCGGTAGAGGAGCCCGAAGTCCTCGTCACCCTGCTCGTGCGGTACGCCGACTCCTTCGACGCGAACGCCGCGGAGTTCGCCGGGGAGGCCGCGAACCTGCTCTCCTACGACCCCTGACCGGTCGACAGTGCTCCGGAATTCGGTTGCCCAGCGGCGGCGCTGTGGAGTGTAGAACGAGCGCGGTCCGCCAGGACCGCGAGTGACAGATACTGTGGCCGGCGAGTGACGCTGCGAGCGTCAATGGGGGCGTCGTCCGGGTGGATGACGGGCCTGGACGACAGTCGCGGGTGGGGACGGCGGGACGAGAGCCGACTCAGGCCTCGACCTTCCACGTGGTGCTCGAGGAGTAGCCCCAGCGTTCGACGTCCACGTCGAACTCGCCGCTCTCGATGGCGGGCATGTTGGCACCGACCTCCTTCGCGGAGAGTTCGAGTTCGTCGCCGATGAGCCGGGACTTGAAGTAGGTCCGCTCGTCGGCGTGCTCTCGGAGGTAGTCGAGGATGCGGTGCTGTTTGGGAGTGAGTGACGCGGTCGCCGTGGCAGTCGCGCTCATGTTCGTAGGGTTGTGCTGTCCCCCCAAGAGGGGTTTGGTACGACCGGTAAAACTCGCTTCCGTCTTGCGGTTTTGGTCGGTTCCGCGGTGGGCTACCGGGCTGGGGACCACCCCCGTTGGTAGGTGCGGTTAACAGCGGGCTACGCGGTTCGAGACGCCTACTCGCCGACAGCCGGTAACCACCGCGCGGACAACAGGGTTCAGTCCGGCGTACAGTCCGCTACCGGCCGTACACGGCGTGATGGGGCGGGCGGAGACAGAAGGTACTTACAGGCTTCGAGCCGATTCCTTGACCAATGAGCGATTCCGCCGTCGAGGTGAGTGTCGTCCTCCCCGCCTACAACGAGGCGGGAACGATCGAGACGACGGTGCGGACGACACTCGAGACCCTGAGCGGCTTCCTGCCGGACGGCAGCTACGAGGTCGTCGTCGCGGAGGACGGCTGCGAGGACGAGACACCAGAGATCGCGGACCGACTCGCGGCAGCGGACGACCGCGTCCGGCACTTCCACAGCGACGAGCGACTGGGGCGCGGCGGCGCGCTGAACGCGGCGTTCGCTGACGCCCGTGGTGACACGCTGGTCTACTTCGACACGGACATGGCGACGGACATGCGCCACCTCGAAGAACTCGTCGAGAGCGTTCGCTCGGGCGCCTACGACGTCGCGACGGGGTCGCGGTGGATGCCCGACAACACCGCCGACCGGCCCGCCAAGCGCGGCGTCCCGTCCAAGGGGTTCAACTTCGCGGTCCGAACCCTGCTGCGCTCGGACCTCCGCGACCACCAGTGCGGGTTCAAGGCGTTCAGCCGGGCGGCCTTCGAGGACCTCGTTGGCGAAGTCGAGGACGAACACTGGTTCTGGGACACGGAGATGCTGGTGCGCGCCCAGCGCCGCGGCTTCCGCGTCAAGGAGTTCGCCGTCGACTGGGAGCCGAAGGGCGACTCGAAGGTCGACCTGGTGCGGGACGTCTTCGGGATGGGGAGCCAGATACTGCGCTGCTTCTGGGAGTTCTCCGTCAGTCCGTACGCCAACCGCCGCACCGGGATGCTCGTCGGGACGCTGCTGTCGGTTGCGGCGTTTGCGCTGATGTTCGTCTACATCGACGTGGACGCGTTCGTCGACGCCGTCTCGAACGCCGACCCCGCGCTCGTCGCCGCGGGCGCCGTCGTCTACGTGCTCTCCTGGCCGCTGCGCGGCCTCCGCTACCGCGACATCCTCTCTGAACTGGGGTACCGGGAGAGCGTCGGCTTCCTCACGGGCGCGGTGTTCATCAGCCAGACCGGAAACCTGGTCATCCCAGCGCGGGCGGGCGACGCTATCCGCGCGTACGTCGTGAAGGCGCGGCGGGGCGTCCCGTACACGACCGGGTTCGCGTCGCTGGCCGTCGAGCGCGTCTTCGACCTGCTCACCATCACGGTGCTGGCGGGCAGCGTGCTCGTCGCGCTCGCCGCGTTCTCGCCGTCGACGCTCGCCGAACTCGCCGCGACGGCGTCCGGGCAGGGGCTGGGTGGCCAGGAGTCCCGGGCGGTCCAGCAGGCCGTCGTCGTCGCCGCCGTGGTGGGCGCGCTCGCCATCTCGTCGGTCGTCGCCATCGTCTGGTCGGCGCGTTCGGACTCGAACTACGTGCGCCGGGTGGTCAACTGGGCGAGCGACGACTCCTACACGGAGCTCGTCGCGAGCGTCTTCGAGTCGTTCGTCGGCGACATCCAGCGGGTCGCGGGCGACGGCCGGTCGTTCGGCCGCATCGGCGCGTCGAGCGTCCTCATCTGGACCATCGACGTGGCGACGGCGCTGCTCGTGTTCCTCGCGTTCGGCCTCGACCTCTCGCTGGTGAGTCTGCTCGCGGTGGGCTTCTTCGCGGTGAGCGTCGGCAACCTCGCGAAGGTGATTCCGGGGCCGCCGGGCGGCATCGGCATCTACGAGGCGGCGTTCGCGGCCATCGTTTCGACGCTACTGCCGGTCACGTTCGGCACGGCAGTGGGCGTCGCCATCGTCGACCACATCGTGAAGAACCTCGTCACAGTCGCCGGCGGCGCGGTGTCGATGCTGTCACTGAACGTCTCGCTGACCGAGGCCGTCGACGGCACGGAACGGGACCTCGAGGCCGAAGCGCCGTCGGCCGAGGACTAGTAGTAGTCGGTTCGGAACGGTCCGAGCGCGCCCGCAACGGCCGCCCGGAGCGCTTCTGTTCTGTCCGTAATTCCGTCCGTGAGCACGCCCGCTGCACCCTGGTTCTCCGCGACCCCCGACGTGTCCAGCAGGTCGTCCATCACCGGGCCGAGCTCCTCGCCGTCGCGGAGTCGGGCGGCCACGTCGTTCGGGAGTCGGATGCGGGGGCCGCCACCGAGTTCGACGCGCTCGCCGTCTGTCGCCGCCGCCCACATGACGAGGAACAACTGACCGCCTCGCTGATGCACGCCGCCCTCCAGTCCGACCCCCAGGTCGTATCCCTCGCCCAGCGCCCGCTGGGCGCGATTGCGTGCTCCCTCGACCGTCTCGTCGTCGCCCCACGGCTGCTCGGCGACGCCGCTCTCCACCGTGACGGCCTCGACCGTCGCGTCAGGCAGTGCCGCAGCGACGGCCGCGCGTTTCACCGGGTTCCCCGAACCGACTGCGACTCGCATGGAGAGGGGAGGGGGCGCCTCGACCTTAGTCGTCCCGGAGCGTCGCCGCGAGCGTCTCGAGACCGTCGAGGAGTCGGGGACTCGGCTGGTTCAGCAGGCTGTCGTCGACGACGTGGACGTCGGCGTCGAGTCCCCAGCGGGCGGCCGGGTCGCTGTTCACGCGCTCGCCCTTCCCGCAGACGTGGACGACGGCGTGGTCCGGGTCGGCGCGTTCGACGGCGCTCCCGGCGATTTCACGGGAGCGCTCGCCGGCGTCCACGAACGGGTAGTGGCCGCCAGCGGCCTCGACCACGTCGGGCACCCAGTTGCCCGCGGCCATCGGCGGGTCCGACCACTCCTCGCAGTAGACCACGGGGCCGTCATCGGGCGCTCGCTCGCGGACGCTCTGGACTCGCTCGCGGCTCTCGGCCTCCAGTTCCTCGCCGGCCTCGGGCAGTCCGACGGCGTCGCCGATGTCGCCGAACGAGGCGAGGACGTCGTCGAGCGTCGACGGTTCGACGTGTGCCACGTCGAAGCCGCGGTCTTCGAGTTCGTCGTGGATGTCGCGCTGGAGGTCGTCGCTCGTCAGGACGACGTCGGGGTCGCAGTCGGCGACGCGGTCGTAGTCGGGGTTGAGCCAGCCGCCGACAACCGGTGCGTCGACGTCACAATGTGTCGTGACGCCGACGAGTCGGCCGGCACCGCCGAGGGCGGCGACGGTAGCGGTAGCGCTCGGCGCGAGCGAGACGACGTGCATGAACGACCGTTGGAGTTGCGTGGTAAAAGTTGACGTGTTCTGGCGATTTCGGTCGTCGTAGCTCCGGAACCCTTAAGTGTGATTTGGGACAACGAGTTGTCCACGACTCATCCGGTTTTCCGGGGGATGTACGCCACATGACAGACACACGCATGCGTTCCAGAGAGCGGGAGCGCACAGACGAGACGGAGACGACGGACGGCTGCCCAGAGTGCGACGGGCTGGTCGTCCAGGACGAGGAGCACGGCGAGTCGGTATGCGCAGACTGCGGCCTCGTGGTCGAGGAGGACGGCATCGACCGCGGACCGGAGTGGCGCGCGTTCGACTCCAAGGAGAAAGACCAGAAGTCCCGCGTCGGCGCCCCGACGACGAACACGATGCACGACAAGGGACTCTCGACGAACATCGACTGGCGGGACAAGGACGCCTACGGCAACTCGCTGTCCTCCAATCAGCGCCAGAAGATGCAGCGCCTCCGCAAGTGGAACGAGCGCTTCCGCACCCGCGACGCCAAGGAGCGCAACCTCAAGCAGGCCCTCGGCGAGATAGACCGCATGGCGTCCGCACAGGGCCTGCCGGACAGCGTTCGCGAGACGGCGTCGGTCATCTACCGCCGCGCGCTCGAGGAGGACCTGCTGCCGGGGCGCTCCATCGAGGGCGTCGCCACCTCCTGCGTCTACGCCGCCGCGCGCCAGGCCGGCGTTCCGCGCAGCCTCGACGAGATCGCCGACGTGAGCCGCGTCGAGAAGGCCGAGATTGCCCGCACCTACCGCTACGTCATCCGCGAACTCGGCCTCGAGGTCGCGCCCGCGGACCCCGAGAGCTACGTGCCGCGGTTCGCCTCCTCGCTGGAACTCTCCGACGAGGCCTCCCACCGCGCCCGCGAACTGCTGAAGACGGCCAAGGACAAGGGCGTCCACTCCGGGAAGTCACCGGTCGGCCTCGCCGCGGCCGCCGTCTACGCCGCCGCGCTGCTCACCAACGAGAAGACGACGCAGGCGAAGGTCTCGGAGGTCGCTGACATCTCCGAGGTCACCATCCGCAACCGCTACCACGAACTCCTCGAGGCCGAGGAGACGATTCCGGTCTAGAGAGGTTTTTCCCGCTGGCCGCGAGTTTTCCGGTATGGACTTCAGTGACTTCGTGCTCGCGGCGAGCGTCTCCGACCTCGCAGACGAGGCGGCGGCCCGCGAGCACGCGGACGCCGTCGAGTTCCGCATGGACCTCGCGAGCGACCCGCTCGAGGCGCTCGACGACTACGACGGCGACCTCCCGCTCATCGCGACCAACCGCCCCGAGTGGGAGGGCGGCGAGGCCGAGGATTCGGGGCGCATCGACGCGCTCTCGGAGGCCTCGCGGATGGACTGCGTTGACGCAGTCGACATCGAGCTCGCCGCGCTCACCGACGACGGCGCGGAGGCGCTCGCGGCGGCGCGCTCGACGGAGACGACGACCATCGTCTCAGCCCACGACTTCGAGGGGACGCCGGACCTCTCGGACCTCGCGGAGACGCTCGGAGAGGCGTGCTCGCTCGGCGACGTCGGGAAACTCGCGGTCACCGCCGAGGAGCGCGGCGACGCCCTCGACCTGCTGCGCGTGACCCACGAGTACAGCGCAGCGGGGATGACCGTCGCGACGATGGCGATGGGCGAGGCGGGCCGCCACACCCGCGCAGTCGCCCCACTGTACGGCTCCAGCATCGGCTACGCGCCCGTCGATGCCGAGGACGCGACGGCGCCCGGGCAGTACGACGCGGCGACGCTCCGGGAACTCGTCGCGGACCTCCGATAGTTCGGTGGGTTTAGGAGTACGGGGTGCCGAGGTGAGGTAACTGTGGTCAACCGACGTGGCGTTCTCGCTGCCGTGCTCGGCCTCGTCTATCCCGGGTTAGGACACGTCTACCTCCGGCGGTGGCTGCGTGCCCTCGCCTGGTTCGCGCTCGCCCTCGCGACCGCCGTGCTCGTCGTCCCACCGTCGGCCATCGAAGCGTTCGACACCCAGGGCATCCAGGGACTGGTCGAAGCGAGCAAGAGTTTCGGCCCCGAGGTGACGCTGAGCCTGCTCGCCGTGCGCGCGCTGAACGTCGCCGACGCCTACCTCGTCGCCGTCCGCGACGCCGCGGCGAAGGCGGCCGCCGACGCGATGAGTGGTGATGAGGCGGCGGAGAACTGTCCGAGCTGCGGCGGCGAACTCGACCAGGAACTCGACTTCTGTCCGTGGTGTACGATGCGATTCCAGCGGGACGCCGACGAGGAGAGCGAGGAGAACGCGGCGTAGCTACTGTTCGATGATGCGCTCCTCAATGGCCTCGCCGAAGTGCCGGCCACCCTCCTCCAGGTAGACGAGCAGTTCGTCGCCCGTTTCGAGGTCGGTGACGGCGGTCCGACCCTCCCGCGTGGACACCTTGATCGTCTCGGCGTTCTGGAGCAGCGTCTCGATGCGGTCGCCGGCCTCCGTCTCGACCTCCACGCGGAACATAGGGCGCTTCTCTATCTTCGCGCGGCCGACGACCGCGGTCCGGGTGTGACCGTCACGGTCGACGACCTGCACCTCGTCGCCGCTGGTGAGTTCCGCGAGATACTTCGTGCCGCCATCGGGCGTCCGGACGTAGGCGTGGACGGCGCCCGCGTTCACGCGGAACGGGCGCGAGGCGACGTAGGGCGACTCCGCCGTCTCGGCGTGGACGAAGAAGAGGCCCCGAGACATCGACCCGACGAGCATCCCCTCGTTGTCCTCCATGAGGTTCCCGGTGTCGACGCAGACGCGGTCCGCGCTCCCCGCCTCCTCGACGGTCGTGACCGTCGCCCACGACATATCGAGTTGCTCGCGCTCTGCGGCGTCGCGAGCGGCGATGGTGCGCCGGATGGCGTCCGGGTCGTCGCTGTCGAGGAGGACGGCGTCCGCGCCGATGTCCAGCGTCTCGAATGCCGTCTCGGCCTCCTCGGCCGACTCGACGCCCGCGACGAGCGTCGTCTCCCCGCCGATGCGCGCGATGAGGTTCTCCAGCGGGATGATGGTCCAGTCCTTCCCCACGACGATGGTGAACTCGGCGTCCTCGGCGGCGGCCTCCGCGAACGACTCGTACTCCTCGCCGAGGATGTGGACGTAGCCCGCGTCGGCGTTCCCGCGCCGGAGGGCCGAGAGGTCCGCGCTCCCCGAGAAGTCCGCGGGGAGGTCGACGGTGCCGTCGCCCTCGCCGCCCTTCCCGACGACCCACGCGTCGGGTTCCGCGTCCTCGTCCGGGTCGGCCTCGTCGATGACGTCCACGTCGTCCGTCCGGAACGCCGCGACGTTCACGGCGCCGAGTTCGCGGACCTTCTCGACGTCCTCCTCGTCGACGAGCACCCAGTCCACGCCGGCCTCCAGTCCGGCGGTGATGCGTCGCTTCCGGGTCTCCCAGTCGCCGACCGCGTCGTCGGCCTTCAGCCAGACGGACCGTGTCATTGGCGGAAGGAGACGGCACGCGGCCTTCAACGTACCGGAGGGGACCGGTCTTGCGAGACGCGGCGAGAACGACCCACGGGTGCCCGTCTCGCAGGCACGCAACTTCCGTGACGCGCTGCTGGACTGCGGCTACGAGGCGGGCGAGAACGCGGACTTCGAGTACCACGAACTCGCCGGGAGCGGCCACTTCGGGGCGAACGCCGACGGGGAGTCACCGCTCGCGCTTCTCGCGAATTTCCTCGACCGGCGACTCTGAGAAGACGGGGAGAAGACTCAGGCTTCGACCGGGAGGCCGGCGACGCGGAGCGCCTCCTCGGGGGTGGCGTCGTCGTGGACGACGGCGGCGACGGCGCATGCCATCGCGCCGGGGTCCTCGTGCTGGAAGACGGTGCGACCCATCGAGACGCCCGCGCCGCCCGCGTCCATCGCACCGCGGATGTTGCGGAGCGTCGCGCGGTCGCCCTGCGGACTGCCGCCCGCGATGATGACGGGTTTGCTGGTCGACTCGACGACGCGCTCGAAGCTCTCGCTGTCGCCGGAGTAGGCGGTCTTCACGACGTCCGCGCCCACTTCCTCGGCGAGGCGGACGGCGTGGCCGAGGTTCTCGGCGTCGTGTTCGTCGACGCCCGGGCCGCGGGCGTACGCCATCGCGAGGACGGGCATCCCGAGTCGTTCGGCGTCGTCGCAGACCTCCGCGAGCTGCGTGATCTGGTCGGGTTCGTGTTCGCTGCCGACGTTGATGTGGAAAGAGACAGCGTCGGCGCCCGCGCGCACGGCTTCCTCGACGGTGCCCGTGAGGCGCTTGTCGTTGGCGTCCGGGCCGATGGTCGTCGACCCGTTGAGGTGGACGATGTAGCCCGCGTCGTTCTTGTTGGGGTGGACGCGCGGCGCGATGCCCTTCTGCGTGAGGACGGCGTCCGCGCCGCCCTCCGTCACTGCGTCGATGGTCGATTCGATGTCGACGAGCCCGTCTACCGCGCCGAGTGTGAGCCCGTGGTCCATCGGAATCGTGACGAAACGCCCGTCACGACCGATTCGATTTAGCCTCGCTGTGTTCCCTGCTGCTGTCATTGGTAGTGAGTAGCAAACGGTCCGCTATTTGCGTTCCGGTTCCGGCACCGCTTCGACGGCGCCCGCCTTCAGTTCGCGGGCCAGCGCAGCGATGCGGTCGGCCACCTCGGCCGTCGGTCGGTCGCTCTCTACGCCCTCCGCTACGATGTCCACGTACGCGCTCCCGACGATGACGCCGTCGGCCCCGCTGGCGACGATCTCGCGGGCCTGCTCGCCCGAGGAGATGCCGAACCCGACGGCCTTCGGGAGGGCCGCGTCGCGCAGGCGTTCGAGGGAGGCAGGTGTGTCGTCGCTCATCTCGTCGCGGGCGCCCGTCGTGCCGAGGCGCCCCTGTACGTAGACGAATCCTGTCGTGCGGTCGAGCAGTCGGTCGAGTCGCTCGGGCGTCGTCGTCGGCGCGACGATGAACACCAGGTCCAGCCCGTGCTCGCGGCAGGCATCGTACAGCGGGCCGGACTCGTCGACCGGGAGGTCCGGCACCACGAACCCCGAGATGCCCGCCTCGGCCGCGGCCGCGACGAACTCCTCGGGGCCGGGCTCGTCGCCGTACTGGTAGATGAGGTTGTAGTACGTCATGCAGACGACCGGCACGTCGACGTCCAGGTCGGCCACGAGGTCGAGGTAGGACTGAGGGGTCATTCCCGCGTCGAGCGCGCGCTTGATGGCCTGCTGGATGGTCTGGCCCTCCGCGACCGGTTCGGAGAACGGGAGGCCGAGCTCGATGACGTCGCTGCCGCCCTCGACGAGCGCCTCGACGTACGCCTTGCTGGCCGCCGCACTCGGGTCGCCCGCGGCGATGTAGGAGATCAACGCGGGGCCGTCGTCGAAGGCCGCCTGGAGGTCGCTGCGGGTCACTCCTCGAACACCTCCATGGTCGGCGCGGCGTCCAGGTCGCGGGCCGTCGACTCCTCGATGACCGTGTCGAGGTCCTTGTCGCCGCGCCCGGAGACGTTGACGACGACCGGGCCGTCGCCTTCGTACTCCTCGAGGTACGCGACCGCGTGGCTGGACTCGAGCGCGGGGATGATGCCCTCCTCGCGGGAGAGGCGGTGGAACGCCGCGAGCGCCGCGTCGTCGTCGACGTTGACCGGCGTCACGCGGCCAGTATCCACGAGGTGGGCGAGTTCCGGGCCGACGCCCGCGTAGTCCAGGCCCGCCGAGACGGAGTGCGAGTCGACGATCTGTCCCTCGTCGGTCTGGAGGAGTTTGGTGCGCGCGCCGTGAAGCACGCCCTCCGTGCCCGTCGAGAGGCTCGCGGAGTTCGGCGCGTAGCCCGCTTCGGCGTCCACGGCGAGGCTGGAGCCGCCTGCTTCAACGGCGAGCAGGTCGACTTCCGATGCAGGGTCCTGGGTTCCCTCCGGTGCCCCCGCCAGTTCGGCGCTCCCGACGAACGACGCGAACGCGCCCATCGTGTTCGACCCGCCGCCCGCGCACGCGATGACGGCCTCTGGGAGTTCGCCGAGCTGGTCGCGGCTCTGGACGCGCAGTTCCTCGCCGACGACCGACTGGAAGTCCCGCACCATCGCGGGGAACGGGTGCGGGCCGACGACGCTCCCGATGACGTAGTGGGTGTCCTCGGCGTTCGTCGCCCAGTCCCGCATCGTCTCGTTGATGGCTTCCTTCAGTGTGCCCGACCCGACGTCCACGGGGTTGACCTCGGCGTCGTGGATGCGCATCCGGAAGACGTTCGGGCGCTGGCGGTTCACGTCGGTTCGGCCCATGTATATCTCGCAGGGCATGTCGAGGTACGCGCAGGCCATCGCGGTCGCGGTGCCGTGCTGGCCGGCGCCCGTCTCCGCGACGATGCGCTCCTTGCCCATGTACTTCGCGAGCAGCACCTGTCCGAGCGCGTTGTTCAGCTTGTGCGCGCCGCCGTGGAGGAGGTCCTCGCGCTTGAGGTAGACGTCGAACCCGTAGCGCTCCGTGAGGTTCTCCGCGTACGACAGCGGCGTCGGTCGGCCGCCGAACTCGTGGATTCGGCTCCGGAAGTCGTCGACGAAGCCGTCCTCGTTTTCGAGCACGTAGCGCTCGTAGGCGTCCGTGAGTTCCTCGACTGCGGGCATCAGCACCTCGGGGACGTACTGGCCGCCGTAGTCGCCGAACTTCCCGCTGGGTCCGTCCTCCGGTGGTTGTTCTCGGCTCATGCGTTCACGATGCGTCGCGTCTGCTCGGTCACGGTCCCCGCTTCGGCCCCGTCCATGATGGCGCTTCCGACGAGCAGGCCGTCGGCGCCCGCCTCGCGCATCCGGCGGACGTCCGCGGGCGAGCCGACACCGCTCTCCGCGATTACCGTGACGTCGTCGGGCGCGTGCGGTGCGACCCGCTCGAACGTCCCGAGGTCGACGGTGAGTTCCGCGAGGTCGCGGTTGTTGACGCCGACGAGCGTCGCGCCCGCGTCGACTGCGTGTTCGAGCTCCGCCCGGTCGTGTACCTCCACGAGCACCTGGAAGCCGCGCTCGCGAGCCGCATCGAGCATCACGGACAGGTCGTCGCCGAGGAACCGCGCGATGAGCAGGACGACGTCCGCCTCGACGGCGTCGAGTTGGGATTCGTGGAGGAGGAAGTCCTTCCGGAGGACGGGCACGTCGACGGCCTCGCGGACGGCCACCAGGTCCTCGGTCGTCCCGCCGAAGTGCTCCGGCTCGGTGAGGACGGAGATGGCGGCCGCACCGCCGTCGACCATCTCGCTGGCCAGTTCGGCCGGGTCGCCGTTCCGCTCGCCATCGGTCGTCGGACTGGTCGGTTTCACCTCGGCTATCGTGGGGACCCGGCCGTCGGCCTCGGCGGCGGCGAACGCGTCCGGCAGCGACCGTGGCTCGACGGACACACGGCCGTCGGGCGCGTCGCGCTCCCGGGCGGCGTCGAGGATGGAGCGCACCGCGGGCGCCAACTCCGCTGTCTCGTTCATTGTTGTTCATTGATGGCCTAGTCTGTACATAAGACTTGTGTCGCGTGGCGAACGTACAAGGACGCGAGGGGCGAGATGTCCACCATGACCGCGGCTGGCATCTACGCGCACGAATCGCCGCTCCTCGACTGCTTCCTCCAGCTCGGCGTCGCGGGCGACCGCGTCGTCAGCGTCTCCTTCCCGGAGGACGCACCCGAGGACGCGAACGACGACCACCCGCTGTTCGACCGCGTCGACGCCTATCTCGACGGCGCTGCGGACGACTTCGACGACGTCGCGGTCGGACTCACCGTCCCGACCGACCAGCGCGCCGTCCTCGAGGCCGTGCGGAACGTCCCGTACGGCGACCGAATCACCCTCGACACGCTCCTGACGATGGTCGCCGAGCGCGACCCGGAAGACGAGGCTGACCGTCAACTCGCGCGCACAGCGCTCGCGGAGAACCCGGTTCCGCTGTTCGTCCCCGACCACCGCGTCAGCAACGCACCCAGCGGCGCGCCCGAACGAGTCGCCCGGCGGCTGCGCGAACTCGAATCCTGAGTCAGCGCGCGTGGACCGTGAACTCCACGGCGTTGACGACGTAGTGGGCGACGAACACGACGAGCAGGCTCCCCGTGCTCACGTAGACGGCGGCGAGCACCAGCCCCAGGAGGGTCGTGACGAAGACGCCTACCCAGCCCTGTGCGGTGTGGGCCGCGCCGAATACGACGCTTGAGGCGACCGCGAGAATCCACGGTGAGAGGCCGAATCCCGCGGAGAACGCCCCAACGAGCACGCCGCGGAACAGCAGTTCCTCGAAGCCCGCGACGACGGGGAGCGCGACGAACAGCAACAGCAGCCAGCCCGGGAGCGTCGTCGGCGTGAGCGCGTCCCGCAGCGAGTCGTCGTAGCCCAGTCCGACGGCGTCGAACGCCCGCATCAGCGCCTCGTTTCCGGCGGCGAACGCGAGGCCCGCTGCGACGCCGACGGCCAGCAGTTCCGGCGACCATTCGATTCCGAGCGACGCTGTCGGAATCCCCGCCAGCCACCCCGCGACGAGCAGCATGGCCGCCAGCGTGACCTGGGAGGCGGTCGTGTTCACCAGCAGTTCCGTCGACGTGAGGTCAGTCGCGTCCTCGTCGAACAGCGACGCCGACAGTCTCGTGAGCACCACGATGACCGCGGTCAGCGCGAGAGCGACCACCGCGAACGAGACCCAGTACGTCTCCATCGGGACGACCCACGCGGGACGCCGACAGAAAACTGGCGGTCAGTCCGCGTCAGCCGTGGTGGCCGTGGGAGTCGCGCTCGTCCCCTCGCTCGTCCGGACCGGCGAGACGGCGAGCCACAGCAGTCCACCGAGTCCAGCGAGCAGCACGCCCGCGGCCGCGAGGAACCGGAACGGGCCGAGCAGTTCGACCAGCGAGCCGCTAACCAGGTTCGCCGTCCCCGACGCCAGCGAGAGCACCATCGACGCGCCCGACAGCACCGTCGCACGGCCGACGTCGGTCAGTCGGTCGTTGAGGTACTGGTCGCGGAGCGGTCGCACGACCTTCTGGACGCTCCGGTTGAGGAAGAACACCGGCAGAACGAGCACCGGCAGGAGCGCGACGCTGGCGTAGGCGAGCCCGTACACGGGAATCAGCAGGACGAAGACGCGGCGGGTACCGAGGTGCTCCCGGAACCAGCCCGCGGTCGAGGCCGCGCCAGCGGAGACGAGTTTGAACCCGGCGAACAGGAGACCGAGGGCGGCCACCGGGACGCCGACTTGCTCGGCGATTGGTGACTCGTAGGGTCGTGTCACGGCGAACAGCACGTGGAACAGCGCGACGTACGCGACCACCCAGCGAACCTCCGGCCGTCCGACCTGCAGGCGGAGGGTGTGGAGCGCGTCCCGGACCCGGAACACGTCCGCGTCGGCGGGGGCGTCGCCGTCGGGGGAGACGGCGGGCAGCGACAGCACGACCGGAATGCCCAGCGCGGAGAGCGCGGCGTTCGCGAGCAGCGGCACCTCCCAGCCGTAGGTCACGAGCAGGCCTGCCGCGGCGGCTGTCACGGCCGACACGAGCAGAACTACAGTGCTTCCGCGGCCGCTGACTCGCGCGTACTCGTCGTCGTCCCCGCGGGACTGGAGCAGTTCGTACAGCCACGCCTGCTCGGTGCCCGAGCGGAACGCCCATCCCACCGCCCAGACGGCGTACAGTAACACGTACTCCAGCGGGGAGTCGAGGAAGACGAAGATGCCGAGCGCCCCCGCCGACAGCGCGTTCCCCACGGCGAGGCTGGCGCGCCGACCGATGCGGTCCCCGAGGTAGCCGGTCGGAATCTCGGCGAGCAGCAGCGCGAACGCGAAGACGCCCTGCGTGAGGCCGACGACGGCCCACCCGAACTCCGACTGGAGGTAGAGCAGGCCGACCGGGAGGTAGAACCCGTACGCCGTCGTCGCGAGGTAGGCGTAGTAGCGCCAGACGGTGCGCCGACTGCTCTGCATCGAAGTGGGCTACGAACGCCTCGACAAAAGCCGTTCCCGAGACTCAATTTTAGTAGATGAACTGTCATTTTGAGAGGTGCGACGACGGAACACCCGATACGAGCACACTCACCACGAGCGAACGAAGTGCGCGAGCGGGCCAAGCGGCGACCACCGCGCCCAGAGGGCGCGAGGGGGGCCGTGACGGCTTTTTAGCGTAGCTTTTTGCAAGAGAGGCGCGTGAAGCGCGCCGAACGCAGGAAAAAGGTCCTATTGCGGGCTGGGGCTGCCGCCGGTCGTGCCGGAGTCCACCCCGCCCTCGAGGGCTTTGCCGGTGATGGACTTGAGGCGGTCGACCAGCGAGTCCTTCTCGGGTTCGCCGACGAGCGCGACGTCGAGGACCTCACTGATGTGCGAGACGGGGATGACCTCGATCATCTCCTCGTACTCGTCCTCGATCATCACGTCCTGCTCGTTGGCCTTCGGGATGATGACCCGCTTGCAGCCGGACTTCGCGGCGGCCTCGATCTTGTGCGTGACGCCACCGACCGGGAGCACGTCGCCCCGGACAGAGAGGCTGCCCGTCATCGCGAGGTCCTGGGCGACCGGGATGTCCTCCAGGGCGCTGATGACGGCGGTCGCGACCGTGATGGACGCGGAGTCGCCGTCGACGCCGCCCTGGCCCGTCTGGACGAACTGGATGTGGATGTCCTTCTGGGAGATGTCCTGGTCGCTGTACTTCTTGATGATGGCGGAGACGTTGTCGACTGCCTCCTCGGCCATCTCCTTCAGCTGGCCGGTGGCGATGACCTCGCCACCCTCGCCCTGCTTGGGCGTGATCTCGGCCATGACGGGGAGCATGATGCCGGAGTCCCCGCCCATCACGGCGAGGCCGTTGACGCGGCCGACCGCCTCGCCGCCGGAGACTTTCAGCTCGTACTCCTTGCGGCGCTCGATGTAGTCGTCGGCGACCTGCTGTTCGATGGACCGCGAGCGCTTCTTCGCCTGCAGGACGTCGTCCCGCGTGGTGAGTTCGTGGTCCCGCGAACGGGCGATGTCGCCGGCGACCCGGACGAGACCACCGAGGTCACGCAGCTTCAGCGTGAGGTGGTCCTTCCGGCCGGAGCGGCGCTTCGCCTCGAGGATGACCTCGCGGACCGCCTCGGGGGAGAAGGCCGGGAGCTGGCCGTCCTTCTCGACCTCCTGGGCGACGAAGCGCGCGTACTTCCGGCGCATCCCCGGGGTGTCCTCGATAGTGTCCTCCATGTACACCTCGTAGCCGTACCCCCGAATTCGGGAGCGCAGCGCGGGGTGCATGTTCTCCATCGCGTCCATGTTGCCGGACGCGACCATGATGAAGTCACACGGGACGGGTTCGGTCTGCACCATCGCGCCCGAGGAGCGCTCGGACTGGCCGGTGATGGAGAACTCGCCCTCCTGGATGGCCGTCATCAGCTTCTGCTGGCTGCGGACGTCGAGCGTGTTGATCTCGTCGATGAACAGCACGCCCTTGTGCGCCTTCTGGATGGCGCCGGCCTCGACGCGGTCGTGGCTCGGCGTCTCCATGCCGCCGGACTGGAACGGGTCGTGGCGGACGTCGCCGAGCAGCGCGCCGGCGTGGGCGCCGGTGGCGTCCTCGAACGGCGCGATCTTGCGGTCGGCGTTGTTGATGAGGAGCTTCGGCACCATGGCGTCGCTGCCGCGGTTGGAGTACCGGAAGACGAGATAGATGACGCCGGCCGCGAGGATGCCCAGCAGCGGCTGGTTGACCATCAGCAGCGCGTAGCCCACGACGATGAGGATGATGATCCACATCAGGAACGACCGCATCTGGTTGCGCTTGCGGGCTTCCTCCTTGTGCGCGTCGACAATCTGGTCGCCTTTCCCGGCGGGAACCGTCCGGACCTTCGGTTCGTTGGAGTCGTCCGGGTTGTGGTAGACGAGAACGTCCTGCAGGCTCTCCTTCGGGAGGAGGTGGCTCATCGCCTTCGCAAGCAGCGACTTGCCGGTCCCGGGGGAGCCGATCATCATCACGTGCCGGTGCTGCTTGGCGGCGCGCAGGATGATGTCGCGTGCCTCCTCCTGGCCGATGACCTGGTCGACCAGTCGGTCGGGAACCTCGATGTTCGACGTGTCGTCGATTTCGAGGCCGCCGAGCAGGTCGTCCTCGGCGATATCCTCGTTGATGGACAGGTCTCCCTCGACGCCGACGTCGCTCCCGAGGTCCTCGAGGTCGCCCGTGGTCTCGTCGGGCCCGGGGGCCGGAGCCTCCTCGGAGTTGTCGTCGTCGTGGAGGGGTCTGTCCTTGTTCGATTCGTTACTCATTGAAGTGATTTCGACAGTCGAAAACAGGGGAGGGCGACTGATATACTTTCTCCCTCGGCGAAACCGCGAGTCGGCCGTATTCTCCGCTTTCAGGCCCTATACAGCGATTCCGTAGTTCGACTCGAAACGGAGGGTAACGGACTCGGACCTGCCGGACTCGCCATTCTTATGGTCGCTGCAGTGGTTTGTCCACCAGAGGAATGACTCGCGGGTTCTACATCGGACGCTTCCAGCCGTACCACAACGGCCACCAGCGCGTCGTCGAGCAGATAGCGACGGAGGTCGACGAACTCGTCGTCGGCATCGGGAGCGCGGGCGACTCACACAGCGCCCGGAACCCGTTCACGGCGGGCGAGCGGATCATGATGATCACGAAGTCGCTCGTGGAGTTCGACCTGGTGACGTACGCCGTCCCCATCGAGGACCTGGACCGGAACGCCGTCTGGGTGAGCCACGTCCAGTCGATGAGCCCGAACTTCGACGTGGCGTACTCGAACAACCCGCTGGTCATCCGCCTGTTCAACGAGGCCGGCATCGAGGTCCGGCAGTCGCCGATGTTCGACCGAGAGGTTCTGGAGGGCACCGAGATCCGCCGACGGATGGCCGAGGACGGCGACTGGGAGAGCCTGGTCCCGGGAACCGTCGCGGACGTCATCGAGGAGATCGAGGGCATCGACCGCATCCAGAAGATCAGCGACACGGACTCGAACGGCGACCCGAATCCGGCCTAGTACTGTCGATTTTCGCGGTTGCTTCTGAGACTGACGGAGTGGTGGCTACGACCTCGAAAGCCCCCGTTCGCCGACTTCGACTAGCCCAGAACGAGCAGTTTTCAACGAGGACGCGACTACTACCGGGTATGATAACGCTGAGTACCGACTTCGGGTCGCCCTACCCGGCGGCGATGAAGGGCGTCGTCCTGCAGTCCACGGACGCGCGTCTCGTCGACGTGACCCACGACTTCCCGCGGCAGGACGTGCGCGCGGCAGCGTTCTGGCTCCGCGAGGTGCTGCCGTACTTCCCGCCGGCGGTCCACCTCGTAGTCGTCGACCCGGGCGTCGGCACCGACCGCGCGGCCGTCGTGGTGCGAGCGGGTCGTCACGCGCTCGTCGCGCCTGACAACGGGGTGGCGATACCCGCGGCGCGGCAGATAGCCGAGGACGTGGAGGTGTTCGAGATAGCCGTCGAGGACCCCGCGAGTTCGACGTTCCACGGCCGGGACGTGTTCGCACCCGCGGCGGCCGACGTCCACGCGCGCGGCGTCGAGACGTTCCACGAGTACAGCGACTACGAGCGCACGGACGATTACGAGACGCTCGCGTTCCCGGACCCGGACCTCGCGGGCGACGCGCTCCGCGGCGAGGTGCTCGTCGTAGACGGCTTCGGGAACGCCATCACGAACGTCCCGGGTCGCGTCCTGGCGGACAGGTTCGGGGAGGTCGTCACAGTGAACGGCGAACGCGTCTCCGTCGAGCGGACGTACGCGGCGGTCGGGAGCGGCGAGCGACTCGTCACAGTCGGGAGCCACGGGAACGTCGAGCTGGCGGTGAACCGTGGGCGCGGCGACGAGGCGTTCGGCGTCGAACCCGAGAGTCCGGTGGAACTGGCATGGTGAGGGGAGCCGGCACCCGGCTCACCCAGTACACCGACGCTCACCGCAGCGACCCGACGCTGTCCTCGGTGGACGCGAGTTCCTGCTCGAGGAGCTCCCGCTCGAAGTAGAGGAGTTCGACCGCGACGGTGCCGACGGCACCGAGCGCGGGCGGAACCGGGTGGACGTCGTCGGCGTCACGCTCGTGGAACGCCAGTAGACTGACCACGCCGAAGACGACGATGAACGACAGCGACGCGAACCACGTTGCCGCCATCGTGAGTTTCGCGACGACCCCGAGAACGGCGTAGATGCCGCCGCCGATCATGCCACCGAGGGCGATGGACACGCACTCGGTTAGCCCGAGCTGCTCGGCCATCGTGTCGCCGTGAGGGCAGTGATCCGGTTACACGTTGTGGCCGGGTGATCGGGTTCTCAGTCGACCCTCAAAATGGGACTACACACACCGTCACACCAAAATAGTCGGCCGGATACGTTGGCCCATGCTCGAACTGGAGCACGGGTTCCGCGTCGTGGACGCCCACGTGCGTCTCCACGCCGGACCGGGGCGGCCCGTGCGCGGCAACACCATCGACGCGGAGGACCTGGAACGCGAGATGCACCAGTCCGGCATCGTCCGCTCCGTCGTGTTCCCCGGCCCGCAGAAGGGCGAACAGGGCTACCTCCGCGCGAACAACGCCGTCGCGCGGCAGGCCGCCCAGCGCCCGTTCATCGCGTTCGCGCGCATCGACGGCCCCCGCGACCCCGGCGACGGCGCGACGTCGAAGCTGCGGAACCTGCGGTCGTCGCGCCGCGAGTGGCAGACCTCCCCCGAGGACATCGAGCAGTACGCATACGACGACCGCTTCCACGGCTTCAAACTCGACCCGACGCGGGACGGCCTCCCGGACGCCGACGTGCTCGACGTCATGGACGACGTCGGCCTCCCGGTGCTCGTCCACGGCGGCCGCGGCTTCTCGCCGAGCGCGCTCGAGGAGACGCTGCTCGGCCGGGAGTTCCCCGTCGTCCTCGCGCACTTCGGCGGCCACCCGCTCGACCGCTCGCTGATGCACGAGGCGGTCGCGATGCTGGAGACCCACGAGGAGCTCTACCTCGACACGGCCGCCGTCAGGTACCGGGAGCTGCTCGAACGAGCCATCGTCGAACACCCCGACCGCGTGCTGTTCGGGAGCGGCGCGCCCGCCGTCCACCCGAACGTCGCGGTGATGGAGATTCTGACGCTCGACGTGACAGAGGACGCGATGCGGAAGGTGTTCGGGAAGAATCCGGTGCGGGTCATTCCCGGCCTCGACCGGGAGTGAGTCGCGCCGACAGTCGGTGGTCGCTGGCTGCCTACCTGTCGTAGCGCGCAACCGCGCGGTCCATCCGCGCGGAGACGCCGTTCGGGTTGCGCCGCGGACTCCGGTCGCCCATCCGCGCGGAGAGGCCGTCCTGGCTGCCGCGCCAGATGTTCGGGACGACGGCGGCGCCCGCGGCGGACCACTCCGTCAGTTTGGCGTTCCCGCGGGCCACGTCGCCGCCGACGGAGAGCGCGTCGCCGACTGCGTGGCGGACGACTCGCGCCCCGATTCGCACACCCATCCCGTAGTTCTTCACGAGGCGGTAGGCGAGCGAACGGTACTTCAGCCCCCACGCGGACTCCTCGGGGTCTTCCGGGAGTCGGTGGACGATGTCGTCTTTCTCCTCGCGGAGCACCACGGCGTCTCGCCCCCAGACCACGTCGTGGCCCATCCCCGCGAGGCGGTGGGCGGCGTCCCGCGCGGCGCCTGTCTGGAGGTACTCGTCGAAGCCGTCGAGGGCCTCGATGGCGGCGCGCGTGAACGCGACGTTGCCGCCGTCGAAGTACGTCACTTCGCGGCCACAGACGGTCCGCCGCTCGACGGACTCGGTGGTGACGCCGCCCTCGACGTTGCGGTGGACGGGGCCGGTGACCGCGTCCGCGCCGTCCGCGAGCGCGTCCAGAATGGCCGGCACCCACCCCTCCCGGATTCGGGTGTCCTGGCCGACGAACGCGACCACGTCCCCGGTCACGGCCGCGATGCCCGCGTTCCGGGAGGCGTTGAGGTTCCGCTCTGCGAGTTCCAGGAGCACGTCGACCGCGTCGTGGTCGCGGGCCATCCCGGAGGTGCCGTCCGCGGACGGCCCGTTGGCGACGACGACCTCGGCGTCGGGTGCGTGGGTCGCGAGCGCGTCGAGAGACGCGGCGAGCGCCTCGCGCCCGTTGAGGGTTGGCACCACTACCGAGATATCCATAGTTCCGTTCACTCTCGGCGCCGGTAAAAACGTCTCGGGTTCCGATAGACCGGAATCCGCGGCCGCGCTCGGGCTACACTCGGGCGTCCCAGTAGGAGACCGAGGAGAGCGGTCGGCCCAGCGGCGTCCGGCCAATGGCCGTGTCGCCCGTCCGGACCGGGCCAGCGACCCAGTCGGGGACCGCGCGGTAGAAGCCGTACGGCACGACGAAGTCGTGCTCGGCGTCCTCGAGGTGGAGCCCCGCGCCCTCGACGAGTCCCTCGACCTCGCTGGCGCCGTACAGCCGCGACCCCATCGGGAGCAGCCAGTTGTACAGCGAGCGCGTGCTGAAGCGGTTGAACGTGTCGAAGAACACCTGCTCCTCGGCGACCCGCGCCATCTCCGTGAGGAACTTCGCGGGCGTGTCCGCGAGGTGGAAGAATCGCATCGCGAAAACGGCGTCGAAGTGGTCGTCCGGGAACGGCAGGCGGGCGGCGTCCCCCCGCATGAACTCCAGGTTGTCCGTGACGCCGGACTGGCTGGCCTTCTGGCGGCCCTCCTGGAGCATCGGCCCCGAGATGTCGAGGCCCGTGATGTCCGCGCCGCGCTCGGCGAGCATCACCGTGAACCGGCCGGTACCGCAGGCTATCTCGAGGACACGTTTGTCCTCGACGGGCCCGAGCGCGTCGAGCACTGCTTGCTTCTCCCGGCGGTCGATGAGCCGGCCACCGCGAGAGAACCGTTTCTCGTCGTACTCCTCCGCGACCTCGGTGGCCTGGTACCACTCCTGTCCCTTCACGCTTCTCACGCCAACATCGTAGGGGGGCGGTTAAAACCGTACTGGAAACCGCGGAACGACTTTGCCCGCTCGGCGCGTACCGTGAGGTATGAGAACGTGCCCCGACTGCGACGGGGAGTTCGACCTCGAGGAGCTGACCCACCACGACCACGAGGGCATTCACCGCGTGCACTGTCCGGACTGCGGCCACCACTTCGGGACCTACAACGACCACACGCACTGACCTGCGCGCCGTTGGCGAATCCCCTCGTCAGTCGAACACGCGCGTCGGTTCGATGCGCACGAGCACGCGCTCTCCCTGCTCCTCGCCGTGGTGAGGGTACTCGTCGACGTCGAAGTAGCGGGCGGCGAGTTCGTCGATGTGGTCGACGGCGCCGTCGGTCGTTATCTCCGCAACTGTCCCCTGGAAGCCGACGTACCGGTAGGGGTCGTCCGGGTCGAGGATGCAACCCCCCACTCGCTCGTCCTGCTGGAGGTTCTGCTCCTTCCGGCGGCCCCTGGCGGTGTTCACGAGGACGTGTTCGCCGTCGTAGTCCACCCAGACGGGCGTGACGTGGGGTTTGCCGTCCGGGGAGAGCGTGCCAAAACTGAGGAACGAGCGCTTCTCGAAGAGGTCGTGGTACTCCTCCGGGATGGTCGCCATGCCTGGACGTTCGACCGAATCCGGCAAAAACGTGTGGTCGCCGCAGACCGCCGCTACACGCCACCTGCGACCTTATACGATATTAGGTATTTAGTCGCAGGGGTAGACAACCTTTACCTACACCAGTATGTGATGGAGTTCCATGAGCACGTCCACCAAGAACAGCCAGCCACCAGAAGACGACGACGAGTTCCGCGAGCGCCTCCGCGAACTGCCCCCGAGCGCCAAGCTCGTCGCCAAGGTCCTCGAGATCGACGCGCCCCTCTCCCAGGGGCAACTCGCCGACGAGTCGCTGCTCCCGGACCGCACCGTACGCTACGCCCTCAACCGCCTCGACGACGAGGACCTGGTCGACTCCCGCTACAGCTTCCAGGACGCCCGCAAGCAGGTGTACTCGCTGGCCGACTGACGCGACACTTTTCCCGCCGCCGTCCCTCTGCACGTCCGTGCCCGAGCAGTACCCGGTCCGCGTCGAGACGCGTGCCCCACAGGGTGAGACGAACGCGTACCGCCTGGGGACTCCCGAAGGACTTCTCGTCGACCCGGCGGGTCGCACGCCAGCCCTCGACGCCGCCGCGACGGACGTCGACCACGTCGCGGTCACCCACGCCCACCCGGACCACGTCGGCGCCGTCGCCGAGTACGCGACCGAAGCTGACGCGACGGTGTGGGCCCACGCGGCGTTCGCCGACCGCTTCGAACGCGCGACCGGCGTTCCCGCAGACCGCCTGTTCCGTCCGGGAGACGAACTCGGCGACACCGGCGTCACCGTCCTCGATACACCCGGCCACGCGCCCGACCACGTGGCGTTCGTCGAAGAGAACGAGGCCGTCACGGGCGACCTCGTGTTCGCCGACGGGAGCGTGTTCGTCGGCGCGGTCGACGGAGACATGCGCGCCTACTTCGCCTCGCTGCGCAGTGTGCGCGCCCGGAACTTCGACCGCCTCCACCCCGGCCACGGGCCGGCCATCGAATCCCCGAGTGAGCGCCTCGCCGCCCTCTACGAACACCGCCGCGACCGCGAACGGCGCGTGCTCGCGGCCGTCGAATCTGGCGCCGAGACGGTGGAGGAGGTCCTCGACGCCGCCTACGACAAGGACCTCGCGGGGGTGCGGGACCTCGCGGGCCAGACCGTCCGCGCGCACCTCGACAAACTCGCCGTCGAGGGCCGGGTCGAGTGGGACGGGGCGCGCGTAGTCGAGCGTAACGAGACCACGTTCTGAACGAGCGGGGAGCGCAGCGACCCGCGAGCACGCCGCCCCCGCGTAGCTTTTCCCCGAGCGCTCCGAACTGGAGTTGTGAACGACCTCGAAGCCGAACTCGACCGGGCCCGCGGACTCGCGGTCGCGGACCTCGCAGACGCCATCGAGACCATCGGCTTCGAGTGCACGCGCTGTGGTGCCTGCTGCAAGAGCGAAGAGGAGGACCCGCACACGGCGACCGTCTTCCCGGACGAGGTGCGGGAACTGCAGGAGGCGGGGGTGGAGGGGGAGAGCGACGAACGCGACTGGCGAGACGTCGCGCGCCCGATGCCCTACGGCCTCGACGAGGACGGGGACGGCGAGACGTTCGAGTGGGCGCTCCAGACGAATTCGTGCGGGGACTGCACGTTCTACGACGAGGACGACGAGGGGACTGGGAAGTGTACGGTCCACGACAGCCGACCGCTCATCTGCGAGACCTACCCGTTCAGCGTCGCGCTCGGCGGCACCAGTCAGCCGATGGGCGAGGCAGTCGACGAGGCTGGGATGGTGCGTGCACACGAGTGCGAGGGACTCGGCCGCGACATCTCCCGCGAGGACGCCGAGTCGCTGGCCGCAGCGCTGAAGGAGCGCGCCGTGCGGGAACTGGAGGAGGCAATCTCGGTCCGGGACAACTTCGAGCCGGCGAACCCGGCGCCAGGCGAGGCAGTGGTCCACGACTCCGAAGGCGCCAAGCGCCCCGACGGAACCCAGTACGAAGGATAACGAGGGAGCGGAGCGTCGCAGGCGCCCCCGGGCGGGGTAACTCGTGACAACGGTTAAGTCACGGGACCAACACGCTTCAGTGGAGGCTTCGACATGGAAATCTCTGACCAGCTACTCTGTCTGTTCAACGCGGAAGTGACTGTGAAAGACGACGAGTACGTCGTCGAGGTGCCGCGCAGCGAAATCGAGGCCGGGTCCGTGGACCCGGGAGAGGTGTACCGCGTCGCGCTCATCTCGCGGACGGAGAGCGAGGAGACCTCGTCTTCGTCTTCGTCGTCCTCCTCCGCTTCGTCTTCGTCCGGCACGGAGACGGCATCGACGGAGCCACAGCCACCCGTCGAGGAGGGAGAGGTGCGCTACGTGGAGATCGAGGACATCGGCAAGCAGGGCGACGGCATCGCGCGTGTCGAGCGCGGCTACGTCATCATCGTCCCGGACGCCGAAATCGGCGAGCGCGTGAAGGTCGAGGTGACGGAAGTGAAGTCGAACTTCGCCGTCGGCGAGATCATCGACGAGACGTACTGAGACGCGGACTGCCGAGCGGTCGCGGTCGCCGAACGGCTCCCTTCTGCGGCCCGCGATGCTGGCAGCGACGGCACCGCTCTCAGCGGACGAACTTCGCGATGTCTGCGTCGTCGACGGTCGGGGTCGTGTCGTGGGGGCGGTCGACGAGGATGTCGCCGGCCGTCCGGTCGCCGATGCCGGGGATAGCGGTGAGTTCGGCCATCGACGCGCTGTCGAGGTCGAGGGGGTACGGCACTCCGGTCACCGAGCGGTAGCCGTGGTCGGTGACCGCCACGTCGATGGTCCGTCCGAGTTCGCGCTCGCCCGGGATGCCGACGAGCAACGAGTAGGTGCCGAGCTGGCGGCCGAACGTCTTGCCGTCCTGGTGGTACTCGAGGTGGACGTCCTCCAGGACGGTTCCGGGCGGCACCACGCGGTTCAGCATCGGGTTGTCGATATCCTCGCGGACCTCCGTCTTGTACTGCTTGAACAGTTGCTTGTGGTTCTCGGCGAGTTCGACGCCCGTTTCTGCCATCTCCGTCCCCTCGAAAGTCATCACCTGCCGGATGTTGATGCGCCGGAGCATCAGCCCCTCGTCGAGCACGCGCTGGAGGAACTGCTTGTTGTGCTCGAACGTCTCCGCGCTCTCGCCCTTGAGGCCGTGGACGAGGTTGATGCCGGGGAGCAGTTTCGGCAGCCGGTTCGCGGCCTCGTCGCCGAACGTCGGCGCGTCTTCCGGGGATTCGCCAGGACGCCAGCCGCCAACCTCGTTGACGACGCGGACTGCCTCGAGACACTCGTCGGCGGAGACGAGCAGGTGGTTCTCCTCGGCGACGACTGGGTCCGCGGACTCCAGGCCGAACGCCGCGGTGTCGCCCGCGGTGTTGTGCTCGGCGATGATGCGGATGGCCTCCCGGGACTTCTCGGGGTAGTCCACGATGGTCACGGGGTTCATGTTGTCGAGGTGCAGCGTCCCGAGGTCGGGCGCCACCTCGCGGATACCCTCGTAGAGGTCGCGCAGGGCGCCCGGGTTCGGGGCCTCGCCGTCGCCGCCGAACGCGAGGATGTCGGCCTGCCGGCCGAGGCGGAAGTGCCGCGCGCCGGCGTCGTAGAGGTTCCCGACCTCGCGGACGACGGAGTCGGCGCTCCGGAAGCCGGGGTCGCCGTACATCGGTTCCGTGCAGAACGAGCAGCGGTAGGCGCAGCCACGGGAGGTCTCCATCTCGCAGATGAGGTACTCCGGGAAGTTGGGGTGCTGCTCGACGACGAACGCGCCCTTCGCGCCCCAGCGGTCGATCTCGTCGTTGTCGCGGTAGCGGTCCTCGAACCCATCTAGACCGTTGTTCACGAGGTCGTAGGCCGCGGCCTCGACGTCCGCCATCGCGAGGAAGTCGAAGTCGAGGTCCGAGCGCTCCATCTCCTGGGCGCCCGCGTTCTCCTCGCCGACGCCGAAGCGGACGGGACCGCCCATCACGCTCGTCCCCTCGGCGACCCACGCCAGCTCCCGCACCTCGTCTGGTTCGGCGGGCGTCCCGCCGACGTACTTCCCGGGGACGGTCATGCCGCCGACGTAGACGAAGAGGTCCGCGTCCGCCACGTCGGCCCACTTCGAGCGGTCGTCGCGCAGTTCGTCGATGGTGTGGTAGGTGACGTTCTCGGGGTCGACGCCGGCGTCCACCATCGCGCCGGCGGCGTACCGCGGGTACGTGGAGATGTACGGCGGCACGCCGAAGTGCGCCGGCTCGTCGACGTAGCCGTCCACGAGCGTCACGTCCAGCTCCGCGGGGTCGTTCATTGGCGGGGGATTGGGGGTCGACGCGTAAGAACGTGACTACACGGGGCGACTGCCGGCCCCACTACCCGGCTCTCGGAGCAGCCTCGGGGGCACGGCGGTGCTGCTGGAGGACGCAGGCGACGAGGGTGAGCGCGGCGCCGACGGTGGGCGGCAGGACGTACGTGAATGCAGTCTCGGCACCACCCGAAACGGCGTTTCCGACGGCCGACGGGACCACGGGCAGTGCGGCGACGATTGCGACGTCGCCGAGCGCGATCGGAACGAGTGTGAGCAGCGACCCGACGAGGAACAGTTTCCGAGGGGTGCCGTCGAGGGCGTACAGCAAAGGTACGAGCGTGGGGAACGCGAGCACTGCGTAGAACGGCTCCAGCGGGAACGCGACGAGGATTGCCGTGAGGACGGCGTGGAGGCCGACGAGTCGGTCGGTGAGCGTGGCGGTGACCCGGTTGGCTGCGGCGACGACGGGCGCGAGGATGGCGAGGCTGGTCGCCAGCAGCGCTCCCCCGGAGAGCCCCGGTGCGACGGCGACCAGCTGGCGTCTGAGGGTGGCGTAGGGCGCCGTTGGGTCTGGGCCGTCGGGGAAGGTGGCGACGTTCGCCTCGCCGCCGAGCACGGTGGTGGCGAACGTCTCGTACGACCCGGGGCCGAAGGCGGCGAGGCCGGCGAGCAGGACGCCCAGACCGATGGCGGTGGCGGCGGCGACGGCCCTCCAGGCGCGCTGCCTGAGGAGCCACACGCCGACGAACGCGGGGAACAGTTTGACGAGCGCTGGGAGCGCGAACGCCGCGCCGCTCGCGCACTCGCGGTCCGACTCGAACGCCAGCAATCCCGCTGCGACGGCGGCCGCGAGCACGGGGTTGACCTGGCCGTTGACGAGGTTCACGACCGACGGCGAACTGACGAGGACGGCAGCGCCGACGAGCCAGCGGTCGGTAGGGTCGAGGGTGGCGCCCGCCCGCTCGGTGAGACGGACGCAGACCACGGCGACGGCGCCGAGTGCGACCACACCGACCAGTATCTGGACGGAGAAGGCGAGAGTGGCGCTGCCGAGGAGGGCGTTCGGGACGAAGGCGACGGCAACCGGAGGCGGGTAGAGGAAGCCGGTGTCGTACAGCGGCTGGCCGTCGAGGAGGGCGCGGCCGGCGGCGTAGTAGACGTCGCTAGCGAGCGCGACCTGCCCGGGGTTCCTGGCGGGGAAGACGAGGGCGGTGAGCAGTCCCGAGACGACGGCCGCCGCGAGGACGAATCGGGTGGCGTGCGTCGACGCGACCGTCGAGGCGAACCACCTGGCGCGCTCGGGGAGCGACCGGAATCCGGGGGTCGGTGGCACGGGAGAACGTGCCACTGGGGCCACTTTCGTGTTCCGGTGGCAGGGGTCGTCCCACCGCGGCCGGCCGCTTTATGCCCACGGCGTCCCAACGTCGAGGTATGCCCGCCACGCTCGAGGTCCGCTGTACGAACGACGACTGCGAGATGGACATGTTCGAGATGCACTACACGTACGACATGCCCGACAGCGTCGGGCTGTCGGACTTCGCGTGCCCGTACTGCCGGGAGACCGAGCCGCTGGAGGAGATCGAGCTATGAGGGGACGCAGGCTCGCCGAAGCGGTCGGCGGCGCGGTGCTGCGCCGGATGGGGCAGGCTGCCTCACAGTTCCAGGAGGAGTCGCCGCTCCCGGTCGACGTCCTGGAGAGCGACGACGAGTACCTCGTCGTCTTCGACGTCCCGGGCGCGCTGACCAGCGACGTCCAGGTGAACTACGCGGACAACACGGTGTCGGTACGCGTCGACCGCTTCCGGGAGTACCGCGAGGGGTTCGACATGCTGTTTCCCGGCCGCGGCCTGGCCCTGGATGGCGAAACGCGTCTGCCCGGCGACGCCGTCGTAGAGGCCGACAGCGCGCACGCCGAACTGAACGACGACGGCACGCTGTACGTCTTCCTGCCGAAGGGCGAGGGCGACAGCACCCGCATCGACGTCACCGAGGGAACTCAGGACGAGGACGTCGAGGCGGGTGAACCGACCGCCGAGAGTGGCGCACACGCCAGCGAACCGGAGGACGAGTCGGACCACGACGACGTCCCGCTCGAGTAGCTACTCGACGGTCATCCCCTCGACGATATCGAAGGACTCGTCGCCGGTGAACCGCGCCGGGTCGAACGCGGGGATGCCGTCACCACCGAGCATCTGTTCTGCGATTGCTTCGCCCGTGGCCGGCGCGCGCATGAAGCCGTGGCCCTGCCAGCCAGCGGCGACGAAGAGCCCGTCCGTGAGTTCGCCGAGCAGGGGGTCGCGGTCCGGCGTGGCGGTGCAGAGGCCCGCCCACGCCCGCTCCACGTCGGGGTCGTAGCCCGGGAGCCGGTCGGTGAGACGGTCGCGCATCGCGTCCACGAACCAGTCGTCGCCCGCCCGGTCGTAGGACTCCGGGTCCGCCTCGACGGGTTCGGTGCCGTCGCCCGCGAGCACCCCCGTCGGGTGCGGTCTGGCGTAGTAGCCCCCGGTCGCGTCGTAGAACGTCGGCATCTCGCCGGGGCCACCGGCGGTGAGCGCCTGCACGCGGTACGGCTTCAGCGGAACCGAGAGGCCGGCGTCGGCGAGCAGGCGCTTCGTGTGCGCACCCGCCGCGACCAGCACGGCGTCGTAGCGCTCGCCGTTCACGCGGGGTGGGTCGGTCCGGACCGCCGCCCGCGTCTGCTCCAGCACCTCGACGCCCGCGTCCGCTGCCTTCGACGCGAGCAGGTCGGCGTACGCGCTCGTGTCCGCCACGCCAGCGTCCCGAGCGATGGCAGCTTCGACCACGTCGTCGGTCCGGAGCGCAGGGAAGCGCTCGGAGATCGTTCCGGCGTCGATTCGCTCGACGCGACGGCCGTGGCGCTGCATCCCCGCGACCTGGTCGCGGATGGCCGCAGCCTTCGCGCCAGGTTCGGTGACGAACCAGAGGTACGGCGTCTCGCGGAGCGCAAAGTCGCCGTCGCCCGAGAGCTCACGAAACCGCTCGATGGCGCGCGCACCGATGCGGGCGTCGACGTCCTCGGCGAACGCGTCGTAGAGAATGCCAGCGGCCCGTCCGGTGCTCTCACCGCCGACCTTTCTGGCCTCGTACAGCGTCACGGCGGCGTCCCGCGTCGCGAGGTCGTGGGCTGCGGTGAGACCCACCGCGCCGCCACCGACCACCGCGACCCGCCTCTCCGGGTCGCTGCGTGAGTCGTCCATACCAGTTCGTACGGTGGCACCCGCATAACTGCCGCGGACGCGGCGCCCGGACGCCTGCAGTTAGTTTCACTTTCACCCCGCACGGGTGAGGTTAAAGCGGATACCGTCTGATTTCCAGATATGTCACTCCAAGGAAGACGCCGACGCTCGCCGCGCAGGGCCGACAGTTCGGAACGGCGCATCGAGGTGTCGGAGATGACCGCCGCGGGGGTCGCCGCCTACGCCGACAGCCACGCCGACGACGCGTTCCTCGAGCGCCGCGGCGGGAAGACGTTCCTCGTCACCGTCGAGTAATCAGGCCAGGAAGGCGTCGATGCCGGCCGCGGGATAGGCGACAACGGTGTCGACGCCCGCCTCGCGGAGCGCTTCGACGCGTTCGCGGACGGTTTCCTCGTCGCCCACCAGGGCGTAGTCCCGCACGGCCTTCGACAGCACCTCGCGGGCGCGGCCGTCGGCGGTCCCGTCCGCGGCTGCGCCATCGGGCAACGCGCGCGCCACTGGTTTCCGTCGCGCCGTATACGCGCCGACTGCGTCCAGTATCTCGTTCTCGTCGTCGCTCAGCACGGTGGGCGCGTAGACCGCTATCTCGCCGTCGTACCCCGCCGCTCGCAGCGAGCGGACGGCCCGTTCGGTCTGCCGGGCGAGCAACTCGAACTGGGTCGCGCCCGTCGCGAGCGCGGCGCGCTCGACGCCCTCCGTCCCGACCCAGGCGTCCGCGTCGGCCGTCACGGCGGCGCCGAACCGGGGAGCGACCGCGCGCTCGGCCTCGGCCTCGGAGAGGTAGGCGCCGTGGCCGGCGACGACCACGCGACCGACGTGCTCGGGGAGTTCGGTGGCCAGCGAGTCGTCTCCGAGAGGGTCGAAGCCGTCCGCGCGGACGGGCGTCGTGAGCCGAACCTCGCGGTCGCCGTTCGCGAGGTCCGCGACGGCGTCGAACTCCGGGAGGTGCTCGTGGCCCTCGTAGTCGATGACAACCGTGTCGAGCGCCTCGTGGAGCTCCGGGATGCGTCGGTAGTCAGTCTCGGCGGGTTTCAGCGCGACGGCGTCGACGCCCGCGACCGCGGCGTGGCTGTCGCTTCTCAACACGACAGTTCACCCCGGGCCGCGAGACGCAGTTGACTCTCAGTACAGTAGCGGAACTCGATCCATCGTCTCTGCGACCATACCCCGGCTACCGGACAGACCGGCAAAAGGCTGTCGCCATCGCGAATTACGGCCGCAGCGAGTTGAGAACCGCCCAGGCGTCGTGGCCCACCTCGCCGGGATGGGGGAGGCCGAGTTCGTAGCGGAGCCTGTCCTGGCGCTTCAGCGGGTCGAAGACGGCGGGTTCGTCCAGCCCCCACACCTCACAGGGGCGGGCGTGCACGCGGGACCGGGAGAGGACCGCGTTGGCGGCTCGGCGGCCGGCCTCGTTGGCGGCCTCCATCGTCGCCAGGTCCGTCTCGACGCGCACGTAGTCGGCCGCGAGCACGAAGTTCTCGGCCTCCGTCCCGGCCTCGGGCCGGTGGCGGAGGCTCCCCACCGTGTTGATGACCAGCGGCGCGTCGTTCGTCAGTCCGCCCTCTCCCTGCCCGAGCGCCGGGTCGAGGAAGTGCGAGACGCGGGCCTCGTCGGGAAGTTCCTCGGGGCCGAGGTGGGACTGCACCTGCGCCCAGATCTCCTCGACGACCTCCTCGCGCGTGCACTCCCTGGCGGGCTTGCCGTACAGCACGCCGGGGGTGTCCCAGTCGGAGGCGATGACGGAGAGCACGCCCTCGACCTCGCCGCCGGAGCGCGCGACGGGGTCGTGGTCGACCCAGAACTGGCGCTGGCTGATGGACGTGAGCGCCCACGGCGAGTCGACGTAGACGGCGTGTCCGCCCACGATGGGGACGTCGCGGTCGAGGTAGAACTGGACGCCGTTCATCCACGCGGTCTCGACGTGGTCGACGCCCGCCAGGGAGGGCGCGGCGCGGCGCAGGTCGGGCGTGACGAGGCGCCGCATCACCTCCACGGGGAGCGCGGCGACGTAGTAGTCCGCGGTGACGCGCTCGCCGTCCACCACGGCGCCGGTCACCCGCTCGCCGTCGCTCTCGATGGCCGTGACGGGGGCCTCGAGTTCGATGGAGACGCCCAGGTCGCGGAGGTACGCGACCCACGGGTCGAACCACACCTCGCTCGTCGGGCCGTCGAGCACGCGCTCGGCGGGCCTGTCGGGGTCGAACTGGCCGAACAGCAACTGGAGGTAGATGGTGCCGACGGTGCGCGCGCTCCCCACCTCCGGCCGGAGCGCGACCAGCGCCTGCGTGGACGCCGCGAGGTGTTTCTGGTACGCGGGGGACATCTCCGCGGCGTCGATGAACTCCCACCACGACGTGCGCTCGAACTCGTCCTCGCGGCGCTCCCGGCAGCTCGTCAGCAACACGGCGAGCCGCGAGAGGAAGTGGGCTATCTCGTGGCGCGGCACGGAGCCGCCCGCGATCTGGGGCCGGAAGGCGTCCAACCACTCGCGGGGCGTCGACGGGCGCTCCGTGGACGCGCGGACCGCGAGGTCACCGGTCCCCGCGACGAGCGTCTCGCTGGTCGCGACAAGGTGGTCCGCGACGGTCCCGTCACCGTCCGGGATGCGCTCCATCGTGTCCACGACGTTGCGGTAGTAGGCGGGGAAGAAGCGGAAGCCGTGCTCGCCCAGCAGCCCCGCCTCGTCGTCCGATATCGGGATGGAGCGGGCCTTCCCGCCGACGCGGTCGTTGGCCTCGTAGACGGTCACGTCGAAGCCGCGCTCGGCGAGCTCGTGGGCCGCGGTCAGGCCGCCGATTCCTCCCCCGAGTACTGCGACGGTCGGCGAGTCGGACATCGGCGGCTATTGGGGCCGTGTCACCTTCAGCGTGTTTCCTACACGTCCGGGTCCATCTCGACGACGTCCGGGTCGCGGTCGGGCGGCGTCCAGTCGCAGGCGAGTTCGAGGAACTGCACGAGCATGCGGCCGGTGGCCCCCCAGACGGTGTAGTCGTTGACGTGGAAGAAGTGGACGAGCGCCTCGCCGTACGACGGGTGGCGGCGCTTCTCGAGTTCGTAGTTCGCCGGCTCCGTGAGCCCCGATATCGGGAGCACGACGACCTCGTCGACCTCGCGCTCGTCGGGAACGTAGTCGCGGTCCGGGACGCGGCCGACGAACGGCGTCACGGCGTAGCTGCTGACGGTGCTGATGTCGTCCAGTTGCCCGACGAAGGAGAGCTCCTCGCGGCGCAGACCGATCTCCTCGTCGGCCTCGCGGGCCGCCGTCTCCCGGAGGTCCGCGTCGCTTGGCTCCCGGCCGCCACCCGGGAAACTCATCTGGCCGGGGTGTTCGCCGAGGTGGTCGGCGCGCATCGTGAACAGCAGCGCGGGGCCCGCCTCGCGCTCGACGACGGGGACGAGCACCGCCGCGTCCCGCTCCTCGTCCGTGATCTGCTTCGGACGGTGGGCGGCCACCCGCGAGAGGTCCATGGTGGCGGAGACGGACGCGACGCCCTTAACTCACGCGTCGCCGGTCAATCGTTGCCGGACCGCCTCGAGTTCGACGGGCGCCCACGCCTCCGCGTCGTAGGTCACGTCGACGAGGTAGCGGGCGCGCTCGTCGTCGGCCCCGGCGGCGTCGGCTTCCAGTCGCTCCCTGACCGCGTCGGCGAGCGCCTCGCGGTCGATGCGCCGTCGCTCGACGTCCATGATGTGCGGGAGGTCGGCGGCGTTCTCGGGGAGCTCGGGGAACGCCACTGGGCCGGGCGCGAGCAGCGCCTCATCGTCGTGCTCGACTGCCACGAGGTAGTAGTCCCGGAGCGCCGCCTCCACGTCCGCGTCGCCGTCCGCGACATCCTCGCCGCGTTTGAACGCCAGTTCGTCGAGTGCGTCGTCGAGTTCCTCGCGGGTCAGCCCGCCGAAGAGGTCCGCGATGCCCGCGAGTTCGTCGCCGTCCATGGACTGGGGTGTCGCCCGCGTGGCTTCAATCCTCCGCGTCCGCCGCGGCGGCCGCCGCGACCTCGTCGGGGTCGAGGGGCGCGTCCTCCCAGGCCGGCAGGCGGGTATCCGGACCGGGCGCGTCGATGGCCCCGGCGTACGTCTCGGTCTGTTGTCGCTCGTCCGCGGCGTCGTAGTCCAGGTCGTTGAACGCGGCGTCGGCGCCGTAGGCCCGCACGAACCGTTCGGCGTGGTCCAGGTAGCGCTCGGGCAGCGTGTCGTACTCGACGTCCACGCCGGCGTCCTCGAGCGCGCGGAACAGCGCGCTCCCGACGCCCTCGCTCATCTCTGAGAGTCCGGTCGGTCCGGAGACAGCGCGGTGGTCGTGCTCGTAGCGCCCGAGGTCCACCTGCGCAGCGCCCTCGGTCCCCGCGAGGCGGAACGCCTCACCGAGCGTCCCGACCTCGAGACCCCACTTGCGCTGCACGCGGAGCCCGCGGGCGACGTCGCCGGTCATCGCGCACTCCCCGGCGAGCGCGTAGCGGAACGCGCCGAGGAACGACAGCACCTCGTGGTCGTGGGCGTCGTCCAGGGCGGCCACGAGTGGCTCGTAGAACAGGCGGAACAGCCGGCCGTACAGCCGGTCGTTCTCCACGCGGGCGTAGTAGCCCTTCGAGAACTCGAAGCCCGCCGAGAGCGGGAACAGGAGTTTGCGGACGTCGCGGGCCTCGTACGTCGTCGTGTCTGCGTCGTGGACGACCACGTAGTCGTTGTCGGCGGCGACGCCGAGCGCCAGCCAGACGTCCCGGCCCTTCCCGCGCGCGCCGTCGAGGTCCGCCTCCGCGAGCAGCGATTCGACGCGCGGGCCGTCACACCAGAGCACGGTGAGGTCGACGTCGAATCCGTCGAGCCACGCCCGGAACTCGGGGACGCGCTCGGCGGGCGCGCGCAGCGGCACCACGACCTCCGCGGGGTCGACGGTCTCCAGCTCCGAGAAGACGCGCTCGGGGGCGAGACCGGCGTACTCCCGGTCCGTCATCGGCACCACCACGGCGGCGCGGTCCGTCGGCGCGGCCGGGTTGGCACCCCCGTAGTCGTGGAGCGTCGCCACGCGCTCCTGCGTGTAGTCCATACACCGTCTGTGGACGCGCGTCCCAACTAGCTTGCGCCAGCGGGCAGGCGGTCGGCCCGGTAGAGGACGACCAGGCCGACGAGGAGCACGCCGACACCGAGGGCGCCGACGCGGAAGACGAGGTCGTAGCCGTACTCCATCCCGAGCAGCGTGCCGACGACGACGCTCCCGAACGCCTGCGCGACCATCATCGCCCCGCTGTAGCCGGCGTACGCGCTGGCGCGGTCGGCGTCCGGGAGGCTGTCGAGCAGGAACGTGTCGATGGCCGGGAAGAGGCTGTGGATGGCGTAGCCGAGCACGAACGAGACGAGCGCCACGCCGACCACGCTCTCGACGACGGTCATCGCCAGCAGGGAGAGGACGAAGCCGCCGAGCACCGTCAGCATCAGTGGGACGTGGCGGAAGCGGTCGGCGAGGCGGCCGGTGTACCAGAACGCGGGGACACCGGCCGCGAACACGACGGTGAGCAGCGTCTGGGCCGTCCCCGCGGAGACGTCCTTCGTGCTAGTGAGGTACTTGATGTAGAAGTTGAAGAAGCCGTTCCAGACGAAGCCGGCGGTGCCGACGACGACGACGCCGAGCAGGACGATGCGGTACTGGCGGCGGATGGCGCCGAGCAGGTTGCGGTCGGCGTTCCCGGCCTCCGGCAGGTCAGCGCGCCCCGCGAAGACGTAGATGACGGCGGTGACGACGAGGGCGGCCGCGGAGAGCAGCCAGAACGGCGCGCGCCAGTCGTAGCGCGCGAGCAACAGCCCCACGAGCACGGGCGCGACGACGGCCGCTAGCTGCGAGGCGGTGCCGTGGACGCCGACGACGCGGCCGACGCGCTGGGGGAACAGTTCGCTGATGAGGGGGTTCGCCGCGACGAAGTACGCCCCCGAGGCGAGGCCGACGAGCAGCGCGCCGAGCATCACGAACTCGATGGTGGGCGCGAACGTCATCCCCAGCGAGGAGACGGCGAGCAGGAGGCCCGTCCCGAGGACGACCCGGTGGCGCTCGACGCGCGTCAGCAGGTAGCCCGTCGGCAGGCGCGGGAGCGCGCTGCCGAGCCACGCCAGCGTCGCGACGAGGCCGACGGCCGCTTCGCTCGCCATGAACTCCGACTCGAGGGGTGCGACGAGCGGCGCGAAGACGACGCGCCCGAAGTTCACGAGGAACACGAGCGCGAGCAGCGACCCGAACAGGCGGACGCGCCCCGCGTCGCTCCCGGCTGACGGAGTGGACACGGCCGGAGTTGACGGGCCGACGCCTCAACAGTTGTGGTTCCGGAGCGGGCCGTATCCCGGGTGTTAGCCGGCGTTTACTGAAGGTACTGTGTGGGCAACGATGTGCCATGAGTTCGGTGACCAAGGCGCTACGCTCCGGTGCGGTGCGGAAGGACACGTACGAGCGACTGGTGTGTGAGGACTGCAACAGGCAGTTGACCACCCGTGACCGGGGCGGCGTCGGCTGGCGGCGGGCCTGCCCCGACTGCGGTCGCGAGTGGAAACAGCTCCGCTGAGCTACTCGAAGACGGCGTCGAAGGCGTCCGCACCCAGCGGTTCGACGGCGCCAGCGGCGACGTTCTCGCGGACGTGGTCCGGGTTCGTCGTGCCCGCGAGCGCCGACGTGACGCCTGGCGCGCTCCGCGCGAAGTTGAGGCCGCGCTGGGCAGCCGTCTCTCCCGAGAGCTTCGCGTCGACGGCGTCGGGGATCCCCTGAACCACCTCGCCCTGCGCGAGACTCGCGGACGTGAACACGTTGAGCCCCGCCTCGTGGGCGAACCACAGCACGCTCTGGTCACCCTCCGGCCCCGACTGCGCATCGCAGGTGAACGCGTCGGCCATGTAGACGTTGAACGGCACCTGCACCGCGCGGAGATGCGTCGCCGTGTTCCCGACCGACTTCGCCGCCCCTCGCGCCCGGGAGATGAGTTCGCCGAGGTCGAGGTAGCGCTCGTGGTCGCGGGGCACGCGGAACGCGTCCCACGTCGCCACGCCGTAGTGCCGGATGTCCCCCGCGGCCGCCCGCTCCTCCAGGCGCTCGAAGGTGGCCTCTAGCTGGTCGTACAGTTCGTCGGCGGACCGCTCGTCGAGTTGCGTCTCGGGGTTGTGGACGTAGTAGAGGTCGATGGTGTCGACGTCGAGGTTGCGCAGCGACCGGTCGACCTGGTCCTCGATGTAGCCGGGCGCGACGGCGTGGCTGCCGTGGGCGAGGTCCTCGCGGTCGACGATGCCCGTGTCGACGTACTCCGAACGAACGTACTCCCCCGGGTTCTCGGGTCGCTCACCGTCGAAGGGGACGAAGCCGCCCTTCGTGGAGACGAAGACTGCCTCTCGGTCCACGTCGGCGTCCGCGAGCGCCCGGCCGACGACGCGCTCGCTGCGCTGGTGGCGGTAGTTGATGGCAGTGTCCACGACGTTACAGCCGGACTCGACAGCCGCCCGCACCGTCTCCCCCATCGCCTCGTCCACCGCGTCGGTCGGGTCGCCGAGGTAGGTTCCGAGGCCGACGCTGGAGACCGCGCGGTCGCCGACGCGGCGGAAGTACGTCCGCGCCATCCCCTCGCCGAACCGCTCCTTGTACCGGAACGTCGCGTCTGCGGTGGCCATACCTCACGTTGCCCCGCCGCTCACTTGTACTCCCCGCGACGGAACGACTCGATGGCGGGCCGGTAGCCCTCCCGGTACGTCGGGTAGGAGAAGCCGTAGCCCAGCTCGCGGAGTCGATCGTTCGAGCAGCGCTTGCTCGTGCGCAGGCGGCGCTCGGCTGGCGTCGAGAGGTCGCCCTCGTCCAGGCGCTCCTCGACGGTCTGTTTGTCGGGCCGGGAGACGCCGCACTCGTCGGCGAGCCAGTCCGCGAACGCCCACTTCGACACCGGTTCGTCGTCCACCGCGAGCAGCACGTCCTCGTCCGCGTCGGTGAGCGCGAAGCGGACGACCCCGGCGGCGTCCGTGCGGTGGACCATGTTCAGGTAGCCCTCGGTCACCGGCCCGTCGAGGTAGCGCGTCAGCCGGTAGCGGTCCGGACCGTACAACCCCGCGAACCGCACGACGGTCGGGTCCATCCCCGCCGCCGACCCCTCTTCGAGCGCGACCCGCTCGGCCTCCGCGAGCACCGTCGTCTTCTCTGTCGTCGGGTCTAGGGCCGTCTCCTCATCCACCCAGTCGCCGCCGTGGTCGCCGTAGACGCCCGTGCTGGACGTGTAGACGAACTGGTCGGGCGGGTTCTCCCGAGAGCCGAACTGTTCGACCGCGGTCCGCAGTCCGTCCACGTACACCTCGCGCGCCGCGTCGGCCCCGCGGCCGCCGGAGCTCGCCGCGAAGACGACGGCGTCGACGTCCGGAATCGTGGCCAGGGAGTCGGCGTCGGTGACGTCCGCGCGGACCGCCTCGAAGCCCGCCTCCAGGATGGCGTCGATGCCGTCTGGGGAGCGCCGGACGCCGACCGTGTCGTGGCCCCCCACCGTCAGCTGCCGGCAGAGTTCGAGGCCCACGTAGCCACAGCCGAGTACGGCGACGTCCATCAGTACGGGTTCTCGCTGGCGATGTGGCGGTAGATGCGGGCGTACTCCGCGAGCGTCATCGGCTGTCGCCCCTCGATCTTCTGCTGTATCTCCTTCGGGTCGAGGTCGCCGTCGAGGCCGGCCGCGAGCGCGTCCACGTCCATCACGGCGGAGCTCATCTGGAGCATCACGTGGTCCCGGACCTCGAGGAGGATGTCCTCGGCGGCCGGCCAGTCGTCGCTCGTTCCGAGGATTCCCGCCGCCTCCTCGAGGGTGAACGTCAGCGACTCCCCCGCGACCAGCGCGTCGAGTCGCTCGGTCGAGACGCCGGACTGCTCGGCGACGGCGTCGACGCCGCCCGACTCGACGACGTCCCGGAGTGTCGACAGGTAGTCCGCACGCAGTTCTTCGGGGGTCACCGCGTCCGGATCGGCGATGTCGTCGGTTAGCACGCCCCCACGTAGGCACCCAGCCTTCAAGGAGGCTACGACTCACCAGCCGGCCGACTGCTCGTCGGCGTCACCGCCCACGTCGCCGACGCCGCGAGGCCCGGCGGGCACGACCACGCCGACCGTCGCCTCGACCTCGAAGGCGAGGCGCTCGTTCCGGCCGACGCGGTCCGGTCGGCCGTCCCCGTTCACGTCGAACGCGACCGGTTCAGACTCGCGAACGTACGCGGTCCCGTTGCCCGGGCCGGTCGGTGACCCGCCCGCGGCGTGCACGGCGAACCGGGCCCACTCCCCCCGAATCGAGACGGACCACGCGTTCGCCGTCGCGTACCAGAACCCGGGGACGGGCGCCAGCGGCAGGCCGGCCGGCACCGCCCCGACGTCGGCGGCGCCGAGGCGCCTGGCCACGCGCTCGGCCGTCGCGGCGCCGGCCTCCGAGAGTGCGTTCTCGGCGACGAGGCGGCCGACGTGGCGCGTCGACTGGACGGCGTCCGACACCAGACCCGACTCGACGCGGACCGCGCCTCGCTGAGCGATTTTCGGAGCTTCCGACCGGAGAAGGGCCGCCAATCGGTCGCGCTTGACGCCGTCGGCGTCGGCGATCCGGGCGGCTTCGGTGGCGACGGCCCGGGCCGCCGAGCCGTTGGCTATCGCTCTCGCCCGGGTGTCGAGGCTCCCCCAGCGGGCGAGCGCCGACCGCGTCGCACGGCGTCGCTCCGCCTCGGTGAACGCGAGGTTCGACGCCGCGAGCACGCCACGATATGCGAGAGCGGCTGAGGACACGCCCTCCTCGACGGCGGACTGCAGGGCGTCGCGTCGCTGTCGGAGCGTCCGGTTGCTGGCGGAGGCGAGCGTCCGGTTGGCGGAGTGGAGCGCCTGCCCCGCGGTGCCGAGTCGCGCCGTCTCCGGGGGGTCCGGTAGCGCCCGGGAGAGCACCGCCTGGGCCGCGTCGCCGTGGGGGACGGTGAACCAGTTGACGTTCCGGGCGGCGAGCGGGTGGAAGGCGTGCTCGACGTCGGGCGCCATCGCCGGCGTGACTTCGGCGAGCGTCAGGTACGTCGGCGCGCCGTCTACGGCGGCGACGGGGCCGGCGTCGGCGTCGGTAGCCCGGGCGTCTGGTGGCGATTCGAGGCCGCGGTCGCCGAGTTGTTCGCCCACGTCGGAGAGTGCACCGTCTGCGCGGCGCTCCATGAGGCGAGCGTCGACCCGCGCGAGATACGCCTCGCTGGCTGCGGCGACTGCGCGGTCGGACAGCGAGTCGTAGGAAGGCGCTGCGTCGTTGAGGCCGACGACCCGCGAGCGGAGGGAGTCTACCGGGACGCGACCGTTCGCCAGCGCGTGAGTCGACACGTTCTCCGTCACGTTACGGGCGCGCTCTCGGAGGCGTGCCACTGCCCCGTACGCTCGCTCCCGGACCGAGCGAGGAACGCGCGGGTGGACGTGGCGCTCCTGCGTGTGGATGTCCTCGTCGATGGCGCGGCGGGCGAGCGACTCGACGCTCGTGTCCGCAAGCAGGACGTCCGTCGCACACGCCGCGATGCGGTCGTGAACGCGTTCGCTGACGCCGCTTGCCGAGGCGTCGAGGATGGATTCCGCGCGCTCGGAGTATGGCGTACGTGGTGGCGGCGTCACCTCGTACTCAAGCACGACGGTGACGCGGTACGTCTCGCGCCGCGTCTCGACGACAGTTTGCTCGTCGTTCCCGTCGACGTAGCGACGGGTCGTTCGCTCGGTGACGACGACGCGGCGGCCGTGCGTCGAGATGGTGCGGCCACTCGTCGCCCGCCCATCGCCACCCTCGACCCTCCCGGCCACGCGAGTGTGTGACTCCCGGTTTGTGGCGTCGAGCGTCCAGTTCTCGGGCACGCTGCCGGACTGCGTGGTGGTCGTGTCGAGTCGCGTGACGTCGACGGACCGTCGTACGGTCGTGGTGTACGCGTCCCGGAGCGTGCCAGCGAGCGTCTGTGGGGACTCGCCGTCGACGAACGAGACGAACGCCCGGTCAGCGGTGACGTTCACGCCGACGGGGACGACCTGTCCTGCCGCTCTGGCGGCGTCGGTCGCAGTGGAGAGACCGACCTTCACCGGCCCCTCAGGCGCTCCCGACCGAGTGAGAACGCCCGTAGCGCGGTCAGTCGCGTCCGTTTCCACGGCCGCGACCACGTCACGGAGGCCGACTCGACTCCGCGCCCGACGGTAGGCCTCGTCTCCCGCGTGGTCGCTCCGGCCGAGCGCGGTGTCCTGGAGCGAGAGCAGCGCGCGGTTCGTCGCGAGTTCGACGTGCCGGTTCGCGAGCACGTTCGAGACCGGGAGACCGGCGTACTGGAGCGGGCCGCGGAGCCAGACGACGCGGTGGAGCAGGTCGGTGACGCGGCGGTCGAGGCCCGGACCGTCGAAGGCGTCCCGGTCGAGCATCGTCTCGAAGCGTTGGACGCGGTCGTGGAGCGCGAGGACGGAGCTGTGGACCGAGGTGGAGACGTTCGTTCGCGACCGGGAGACGACGTCACCGTCCCGCCGGAGCACGACGCCGACACCGGTGACCGTCACGCGGACGACCGATTCGTTCACGCGTTCGACGGCCACGGCGTCGATGGCGCGCTCGGCGTCCCCCGTCGTCTGGACGCGTGGGAGAGAGACCGACGCGGTGACGTCGCCAGCGGTCGCGTCGACGGTCCGCAGGGCGCGCTCGGTTCGGGCGTACACCCTGAGTGAGAGCGACTCACGGAACGCATTCTCGGGGTCGATAGCGGCCCCGTACCGTGTGCCAGCAGTGACGACGACGGGGTCGCGTGCGGCCGCCGAGAGCGCGGTCCGGGTCGCGCTAGCGAGCGCGACGTCCGCTCCAGTCTCGACCCGGTCGGCGGCCCGGTCGCCGCGAGTGCGGTCGGGCGCCGGGTCGTGGGCGGCGAGCGCGGCCGCGGCGGTGGCGCTGGTGACCAGCAGCACGACACCGACCAGCGCGAACGGGACGCGAGCGCGCTCGTCGTCCGCGAAGTTCATCGCGACCACGTCCGGACGGTGACCGTCGCAGTCGTGTTCCGCAGGTCGACCTCGTGCGTGACGGCCGCGACGGACGCACTCACTGGCGGCCTGGGGCCGACCCGGACGGTCGAGTCGCCGGCCCGTGCGAAGAGCTCCACGTTCCCGTCCGTCCGCACGAGGACGTAGTGGACGGCGCCCTCGACCGCGTCGACGAACGCCGGGTCGGTCCCACGGTCGGCGGCGACCGCGGCCTGCCCGACGAGCGTCGAGACGCGCCCGGAGACTGACCGCCGGTCCTCGGGCGGGCCGTACGTCGCGGTCGCCGTACTGGCGAGAACGGTGCGCGCGGCCGCATCGGGGTCTGGTGGCCGACGGTCGCCGCCGGGAATTGTCACCAGTGCGACGACGGCCGCGCTCACGAGCAGGAGCGCGAGCGAGACGTCGAGCACCGTGCTGATGGCGCGACTCACGACCACACCTCCACGTCGAGGCGACCCGGGTTGACCTCTCCCGGTGTGATCCGGACGGGAACGCGTCTGCTCGCCGTCGCGGCGTCCGGTGGCGGGTCACTCGCGCCCGCGGTCCACGACTGGTCGCCTACCGTCACGGTGACAGTGGCCTCGTAGCCCGGCGGCGCGACGACCCTGAGGGCCCTCGGAGTGACGACGACCGACCCCGAGTCGGTGGCTGCGTCGACCGTCTCCGACAGCACCGCGTCGGCGGGTGGACCGCTGCCGCCGACGGGAGCGACGCCCGCGCGGACCGACGCGTACGCGCCGACCGCGAGACAGAGCACGGCGACCGCGACGAGCGCGGGCAGTGGCTCGACCTGGGCCCTACGCGCCGACGAGCGTGACATCGACACCACCCCAGTTGACGCGACGGACGGTCAGTCGGTCGACACCGCGGCGCCACTGCGCGTCCCGCGTGGACGCTGCAGCGGCGGCGTTGGCGAACGCGAACTGACTCTCGAAGACCTCGTCGGGAGGCGTGCCGCGCAGGACGCGCCACAGCGGCGTGTCGGCGTGTACGGGGACGACCGGACCGTAGGCGAACGACGCGTGGGAAGTCCCGCCCGGCCCACTGACTGCGAGTTCTTGGCTCTCGATTCGAATCTGAGGGACGTCGACGGCTCTGGTCTCGACGCCGGGCGTGTCGGCCGCCGCGACGGTGTCGACGGTGTCGGCCAGCGGTGCTTCGCGCGGCGAGGGCGCGGGACTCGTGGCAAACACGACGCCGAGCAGGGCAGTGCTGGCGAGCGAGAGCGCGACCAGTAGCGGCGGCACGTCGGCGGGTACATCGAGCATGGCACGGGATGGTCTCGTTCTCCCGTTTAAAGCTAGAGGACGCGAGTCGCGGCCATCGCCGTCACCGGGTAGACGGCGGCCGCGGCCGCGAGCGAAACGCCAGCGTGGTAGCCGACGAGCGCCCGGTCGAGGCCGCGGTCCAGGCCGACCGCGAGCGCGGGGAGGACGGCGGCGAGCCACAGCACGTAGCAGCCGACGGCGAGCGCCAGGGCCGCCTGTGGAAGTGCGGACGCTCCGTCGAGGCCGCTCACACGGCCGGCGAGCGCGACTGTCACGCCGGCGACGAGCGGCGCGTACACGAGCGCGGTGTGCCGGAGCGTGCGCGTCGTCGCGGCGAACTGGCGCCGGACGTCCCGGTCCAGCGACGCGAGGTCGTCGAACAGTCCGGCGACGTCGACGAGAACGCGACCGCCGGCCGGACCGGCGTCGGCCGCGTGGACGAGAAGCGCGACGGCGGCGTGCGAGCGTTCGCTGGGAACGCGAGTGAGTGGACCGTGTTCACCGAGGAACGCCGCTTCGACGCCGACGCGGAGTCGTCGCATCCGGCGCGCCGCGGCGACGAACACATCGCCCGTCGGTCCAGCGAGCGTGTCTCCGACAGCGGTGACGGCCGCCTCGACCGATTCCCCTCTCCGAATCCGGTGGCCGAGCACAGAGAGCGCGTCAGCGAGACCGTCCTCCAGGCCCCGGGCGTCCTCGCGCACCTCGCAGGCGGGCCGGAACCAGTAGACGAGCGCGCCGCCGAGCGGCCAACCCACCAGGAGAACGGGGAGCGACCAGGGCGGCAGGAACCGGGCGGCCACGACGGCCGCAGCTACGCCGACGGCCGCCGCAACTGCGGCATTCCGAGTTCGACCAGCCAACGCGGGATGATTAGCGGGGACCGTCGCGGGCGGAAACGCGACCGGGCGGCGGGCGAGGACCCAGCTGACGGCGGCCAGGACGGCGACCGGGAGGACGACGCCGTAGACGAGCGCGAAGGCGCCGACCGTCAACGGGAGTCCGGCGCTCGCGGCGGCCGGCACGACGCCGACGAGCGCGAGGGGCAAAACGACGCCGAACGCGTACACCGCCGTGGTTGGTCCGTGGACGGCGTCGGCGTACTCGCTCGTGCGCTCGCGAGTGCCGGAGACGACGACGGCGATCGCCCGGTCGAGGAGCCGTTCTCTGTCACCAGCGGGTGCCTCGACGGCGGCGTCTGCGAGCGCGGCCGCGCGCCGCAGGGACGGTAGGTGGTCGGCCCACGTGGACGCGAACGAGTCGAACCCCGCCGCAGGCCTGCCGCGCGCCTCTCGGACGTGGGCAGCGAGACTGTCCGCGAGTCGCCCCGAGCCCTCTGACGCGGCGAACCGCGTGGCCCGTTCGAGCGCGGGTTCGAGACGGATTGACAGGACCACGAGACAGACGACGTCGGGCGCGGCGCCGAGCGTTCGCGAACGGCGAGCCACCGCTCGCAGGTGCGGGCCGTACACCAGCGCGACGGCGACGGCGACCCCGATAACGGCGACGGTAGCACCGACGTAGGGGGCGATGGTACCCGCCACGAACGCGAGGGCGACTGCCACGGCACCGACCGTTGCAGCGCGTCGCTCATTGTGGGGAACTGTCACGAGTCTGGCGCCGCGACGGCACGACTGGAGAGCGCCTCGCGCACATCGGCGTACGTCTCGCCGGGGTCGGCCAGCGACGCGACGACGGCGCTGTTCCCCCGGGCGATGCGCCCCGTCGGTTCGGGGCCCTTCCCGTCGTCCTCGTAGAGCGCGGGAGCGCCGTCCTCGGTCACCTCCTCGACCCGCGTCACGCGACGACCAGACGCGGTCTCGGCGACGGTCACCACGAGGTCCGTGGCGGCGAACGAGGAGTGGGCGACGCCGAGGTCAGAGACGACGCGCTCGCGGACCGCCCCAGCGCCGTCGCCGTGAATCGTCCCGAGGACTGCGGCGTCACTCGACCCGACTCGCATCGCCTCGTAGAGCACGCGGGCCTCCTCGCCGCGAACCTCGCCAACTGCGATGGCGCCGTCGCCGAGTCGGAGCGCGGTGCGGAGCGCGTCGGTCATCGAGACGTCGGCGCCCGCGCTGTCCTCGCTGGCGTACAGCGCCTGCACGTCCCGACCGTCAGCCCGGAGCGCGCGAACCGGGAGTTCGGGCGTGTCCTCGATGGTGACCACGCGGACGGCGGGCGCGAGCGACCAGAGGGTCGCGCCGAGCAGCGTCGTCTTCCCGGCGCCCCGCGCACCGGCGAACAGCACTGACGCGCCGCGCGAGACCGCTTCGTCGAGGAAGCCGGCGAGCCGCGGGGTGAGCGTGTCGTTGGCGACCAGGTTTGGAAGACGGAACGGGTCGGCGTCGTGGGCGCGGAACGCGAACCCGGTGCCGTCGCTCACCGGGTCCGTGACACCCGCGACGCGGACGCTGCCCGCCGTCCCAAGTCCCTCGACGGCGGTGTCGAGTGTCGGGTTCGCCCGCGAGAACGGTCGTCCGCTCTCGGCACGGAGGCGGGAGGCGAGACGCGCCACACCCGACGGCGTGAAGTGGACGTTCGTCCGTGCCGTCTCGTCGTCAATGGTGACCCGCAGCGAACCGTCGACGACCGGCGCGCTCGCGTAGACGTCACTCACCCGCGGGTCGCCGAAGCAGTCCTCGAGGACGCCGAATCCCCGCGTGTGCTTGTTGAGCGCGTCGGCGAGTGGTTCGCGGTGTTCGCCCACGACTGCCCGGACCGCGCGCCCCGGAGCGTCTTCGCCGTCCGGAACCGAGCCGTCCGCGAGTTTCCGTCGAGCGTCGGCGAGGAGTCGCCAGTCGTCCGGGTCGAGTTCGTACTCCGATGGAACGAGGTGGTAGACGGGGAGCCCGTCGGGGACGTCGTACTCGCGGACAGTCGCTCCAGTTTCGAGCGCGCGGGTGTCGCGGAGACGGCCGTCGGGTGGGGGCGTCAGTTCGATGCGAGCGTCGGCGAGCGCGGGCCCCACTCTGGGCCGAAGCGAGTCGTACGCCGGGAGGTCCCCCGCGACGGCGGCGAACCCCGTCTCGGCGGCCACGTCGGCGACGGGGCCGGCGCGACCGCTGGCCTCCGCGGCCGCGGCGAGCGGGTCTGTTGTCGCGCGGGTGGCCAGCCGTTCCTCCCGGTCCGCGACGCGAGCGGCGAAGCGACCGGCGGCGGTGAACAGTGCGGCCGCGCGTTCGTCGTACGCCCGCTGGAACCCCGCGGCGTCGACGACGATACGCCGCGGGTCGAACCGGCGAGCAGCGGTGGCGGCCGTGGCGCGGCAGGCCGGTTCCTCGGTGAGGGCGCCGCCGCCGTCGCAGTCGGTGGCGTCCACGCGAAGCACGCCGTCCTCGTGGTCGACCGCACAACCACAGGCTGACTCCTCAGCCGACCCGAAGCGTTCGAAGAGCGCACGCATGGGGCGGGTTGGTTCCGCCTCCTCGGATAAACCCTCGCGTCGCCACCACCACGGGGCCCTCCGGGCCGCGGACGTACGCGAGCGTGGTGGGACCGCGAAGTTCCGAATCGTCGCCACACACCGCGACCCGGATCGGAAGCGAGTGCCGGTGTTCGGGGCCGGCGCCGAGGCTGGTCACGAGCCGTGGCGGGTCGGTTCTGAGTTCGAAGGTCGTCCCCTCCGGTAGGTCGAGTTCGAGCGTCCGGCGCGGTGCGCTCGCTATCGACGCCACCGGGTCGTTCCTGCGGTAGAGCGCCGTCACCGCATCCACGACACGGTCCGCGCTCGCGTCGACGGTCGCAGCGTCCCGAGTCCTCGTGGCGTGCTCGACTGCGGGGACTGCGGCCGCGAGCAGCGCCAGCGAGACGACCGCGGCGAGCGCCACCCGGACAATCACAACGAGTCCCGGACCCGGTCGAGCAGGGACTCCTCGGGAGAGGGTTCAGGAGGTTCGTCCGACGGTTGGGTGTCGGTTCCCGAGTGATTCCGGGACTCCGAATCCGCAGTCGTCTGCCGGGCAGTCGGCTGCCGAGCGTGGCTGTGCTGACCGCCGTCGAGTCGTTCGACCGCTGCGCGTGCGGCGTCGGCGCGGCGCTCGACTCGATCGTTGACGTGTTCCAGTTCGCCGACGTAGCCGTGCAGCGACTGGACGGTGGCGTCGAGTGCGTCCACGCGCTCTGCGAGCGTGTCGAGGCGGGCCTCGACGTCGTCGAGACGGCGGTGGACCGCGGCCGCGTCCGACAGTTCGGCGACGCCGACGTCGTCGTCCGTGAGCGCGCGTTCGACCGCCTGCAGTCGGGCTTCGAGTTCCTCCTCGGACATGGCCCAGGGTGGTCCCGTTCTGGTACTTAGTCCTCCGGGCGCAACGTTGATGCAGGAGGGCTGTGAGGCGTATCGTATGAAAGCCGCCCTGATTGGCGTCGGTCAAGCCGGCGGGAAGGTCGCGGAGGCCCTCCTGGCGGAAGACCGGCGAGCGGGCTACGAATCGATACGTTCAGCGTTCGCCATCAACACGGCCGAGACGGACCTCGAGGGGCTCGACATCGACACGATGCTGATCGGTCAGGACCGGGTGAAGGGCCACGGCGTCGGCGCCGACAACGAGCTCGGCGCGGAGGTCATGCAGAGCGACATCCGCGAGGTAATGGGTGGCCTCGACGGCGTCGTCGACCCACGAACCGAGGCCATCTTCGTCATCGCTGGCCTCGGCGGCGGCACCGGGTCTGGCGGGGCGCCCGTCCTCGTCAAAGAGCTCAAACGCATCTACGACGTCCCCGTCTACGCGCTCGGCATCCTCCCCGGGCGCGACGAGGGCGGTATCTACCAGGCCAACGCGGGCCGCTCGCTGAAGACGCTCGTGCGCGAGGCCGACTCGACGCTGCTCGTCGACAACGACGCCTGGCGCAAGACCGGGCAGAGCGTCACCGAAGCGTACGACGCCATCAACGAGCGCATCGCGCGCCGCATCGGCATCCTGCTCGCCGCCGGCGAGGGCATCGAGGGCGTCGGTGAGAGCGTCGTCGACTCCAGCGAGGTCATCAACACCCTCAAATCGGGGGACATGTCCGCGCTCGGGTTCGCCACTGCCGAGGCAGCACCGGATGCCGGCGAGAACATCAACGTCGTCACCTCCACCACGCGGAAAGCCCTCCTCTCCGGCATGAGCGTCCCCGAGACGACCGAAGCAGGCGCGGCGCTCGTCATCGCCGCCGGCGAGAGCGACCGCGTCCCCCGGAAGGGCGTGGAGAAGGCGCGCTCGTGGGTCGAGGACGAGACCAGAAGCATGCAGGTCCGCGGCGGCGACTTCCCTATCGACTCCGACAACATCGCCGTGCTCGTGCTCCTCTCTGGCATCGCCCGCTCCGAGCGCATCCAGCAGTTCATGGAGCGCGCGAAGGCCGCCAGCGAGGAGGTCGACCGGGAGCACGTCACGGAGAACTTCCAGAACGAGGAACTGGACGGCCTCTTCTAAGGTACCTTTTTACTTCGTCGGGTGCGCTCGCTTCGCTCGCCCACCACTCCTCGCAAAAAGCTACGCTAAAAACGACCTGCGCTCGCTCCGCTCGCGCAGTGAATCGCCTCGCTACGCTCGGCGAATGCTGCACGAAGTCGCAGAATAGCGCTCGTCAGCCCGTCGTCAGTCGTCGGCCTGCACGAGACTCGCACCGTCGAACTCGCGGGCGTCGTACTGCACGTCGAGCAGGTCAAGGAGGGTCGGCGCGATGTCGTAGAGGTCCGTCCCCTCGGGCACCTCGACGTCCGGGTTGTCGGCGACGAGCGTGGCGTTCTCGAAGGAGTGCATCCCCGTGCGCGGGCCGACGCTGAACACGTCGTCGCTGCCCTTGAAGCCCGCCTTCAGGTCGAAGCCGTGGTTCGGGATGGCGACGAGGTCCGGCGCGATCTCGTCGTGGGCGCCCTCGAAGGCGTCCTCGCCCTCGACGACGCGGTCGACGACCTTCTCGCCGTCGGGCCCTTCGAGCGATTCGAGTTTCTCCTTCAGTTCCGCGCGGACCGACTCGTAGTCGTCTTCGGAGACGCTCCCGCGGGGTTCGCGGTCCTCGAGGTTGATGTAGAAGCGACCTGGGATGAACGAGTACGCCTTCGTGTCGTCGTCGATGTCGTCGAGGCTGTCGTGGTCGTCGTCCTCGAAGGAGAGCCACCCCTCCTCCTCCAGCCAGGAGTTCAGGTGGACCTCGTAGTCCTCGCTGGTGAACCCGTGGTCGGAGGCGACGACGAGGGTGACGTCCTCGGGGAGCGCGTCGCGGAGTTCGCCGATGTAGCGGTCGACCTTCTCGTAGAACTCGAGGAACTCCTCGTGGTACTCGCCGTCCCGTTCGTAGTCGTCGAAGAGGAAGTGGTTGACGCGGTCGGTCGTCATGAACACGCCGAAGAAGAGGTCCCAGTCGTCTTCCTCCGCGTAGTGCAGGAACGCCTCCTGGCGCGCGTCGATGGTCTCGTGGGCGTTCTCGAGGAACTCGGTCTTGTCCTCGTCGTGGCCGAGTTTCGCGTTCGTGTCGATGCGGTAGTCGATGGACTCCAGGTAGGTCGCGACGTCCTCGGGGTGGGCGGCCTTCTCGATGTCCGGTGAGAGGAACCCGGAGACCATGCGCTGGATGTTGCGCTGGGGCGGGAACGTCACAGGCACGTTCAGGACGGTGGCGTCCCGACCGGCGTCGGTGACGCGGTCCCAGAGCCGGGTCGCCTGCACGTCCCGACCCATCGGCACGTACGTCTCGTAGCTCCCGACTTCGCGGTCCTGGAAGCCGTAGACGCCCGTCTCTCCGGGGTTGACGCCGGTCGTCAGCGACGGCCAGCACGCGCTGGATTCGGGGGGCACGATGCTGTCGATGGCGCCACCGGACCCCTCGTCGAGCACGTCGTGGAGGTTCGGGAACGTCTCGGGTTCGTCGCGGACGAGGCTGTACGGGACGCCGTCGATACCGACGAAGGCGACTCGCGCGTCGTCACTGCCGCGGAGTCGGTCGAACAGACCCATACCTCCCGAGTCGCCGTTGTCGCACTAAAGCGTTGGTCTTGGCGGCCAGATAGGTCGGTACCCGGTCAGGCCTGCTCGAAGGAGGCGAACAGCGCCTTCCGGGTGCTCGCGTCGATGAGTTCGTCGAGGGTCGGCTGCTGGTCCGCGCTCACACGGCTGAACAGGCCCAGCGGGACGCGGGCAGTCGCGGCGTCGGCGTCGCCGCCGAGTGCTTCAGTCTGGTCGAACGCCGTGGAGAGCACGTCGAGCGAGCTGGTCCGGACGTCCTCTGCGCGGCAGGCGGTCACGACCGTGTCCTCGTGGACGCCGAACGCCGCCGCGGAGGAGACGCCGTCGAGGCGGAGCAGGGTGTCCGCGGCCTCCTCGAGGGAACTGACCGCGGGGACGCTGCCGACGTTCGTGACGGCGAAACTCGCTCGGCGCTCGCGGTTGGCGATGGCCTCGCCGATGACGTCGAACGTCTCCCCGCTCATGCCGGGCGCGCGGAGCGCGTCGATGGTCCCCTGGTCGGCGAACTCCTGAAGGAAGCTCGCGGCCTGGAAGTCCTCGCGGGACCGGACGCGCCGGAACTCCCGGGTGCCGGCGCGGATGCCGTAGAGGAGCGCAGTGGCGACATCTTGCTCGGGCGTGCGGTCGGCGCGTTCGATGAACCGCGCGACGATGGTGGAGGTGGCGCCGGCGTCGTTGCCGGCGATGACGAGCGGGTGGTCGACGGCCGCCGGGCGGTGGCGCACGACGGCCACGACGGGCGGGCGGTTGGCGAAGGAGGGAACGGTGCCGCCCCCACCCACCGCGACCGCACCGTCGTAGTCGTCGAGGGGGTCGTCGGCGACGTCGAGACTGAGGTTGAAGAGGTTGCAGAACGCCTTGGCGTCGTCGCTGGTGACTCGCCCCTCGGCGAAGACGCGCGCGGAGACACCCCACTCCTTGCAGAGTTCGCGGAGGCCGATGGCGGCGGCGAGCGCGTCCACGCTCGGGTTCTCGGGAACGACGAGCGCGACGGACTCGAGCCCGGCGATGGTGTCACGGAGCTGTTCGAAGTCCTCGCTGCGGGCGTCCGCGCGACGGCGGCGGAGGACGGAGCTGACGGCGTACACCCCCGCACCCCCGACGATCAGCGTGATGGCGACGAACGCGATGGTTGGGAGCGGGGCCGAGCCGACCTCGGAGAGCATGTGCCCGAGAGTCACTGCGGATGGTTAAGAACCTTGTCCCGTGCGAGGAAGTGAGCACAGCGAACTTCCTCGGAATCCGCGAACGGCGACCGAAGAGAGCCGTGAGCCGCGAGGACGACCGAAGGGAGTCCTCGAAACTGGCGATCGGGGAGTGGAACGACCCGCGAGCCGCGAGACGCTGAGCGCTGCGAAGTGTCTCGGGAAGAGTGAGCGGTGAACGGACTGAACCGCGAACTGCGTGGCTACGCAGAGTCACGGAACTGCCGAGTAACGAGTGGCGACTGGGAGACTACCGAGAGGACCGCTGAGCGGGTTCGTCCTCGTCGTCGGTGTCGAAGTTCGTCGGCACGACGGTGACGTGGTGCATCCCGAACTCGGCGCGGCTGGTGTCGGAGCGGTTGGCAGCCATCACACTCCTAGGTAGGGTCGACACCCGGAAGTAATTACCCATGCGCATAACACATGGGGTCGACCCGGAGCATTCGCCGCGGTAATCGGGCGGTCGCGCTCCGGGTTACTCGAAGTGCTCGGAGTAGAGGTCCTGGGCGTGCTCGATGGCGTCCTTGGCGGCCGCCGCGTCCTCGAAGCCCTGGGTCTCGACCTCCTTGCCCGCTTCGAGGTTCTTGTACGTCTCGAAGAACTCCTCGATCTCGTCGAGGGTCTGCTGTGGGATGTCCGCGAGGTCGTTGACGTGGTCGTAGCGGGGGTCCTCGTCGGGCACCGCGATGACCTTGTCGTCCTGCTCGCCGTCGTCGTCCATCTTCATCAGCGCGACCGGACGGGCCTCGATGATGCAGCCGGGGAACGTCTGGTCCTCGACGAGCACGAGCACGTCGAAGGGGTCCTCGTCGTCGTAGTAGGACTGCGGGATGAACCCGTAGTCCGAGGGGTAGTGGACGTTGCTGTGGAGGACGCGGTCCAGCACCACGCCGGGGACGTCCTTGTCGTACTCGTACTTGTTGCGCTCGCCTTTCAGGCACTCGACGACGGCGTAGATGACGTCGGGTGCGTCGGGGCCCGTCTCGAGGTCTTCCCAGAGGTTCGTCATAGTGTTCGTAGGTGCACCCTGGGCCGAAAAAGAGCTTTCGTATTGCGGTCCGAACCGAAGAATCGGCTGTGTATTGAGAAGTGTTTAAATAGATGGGTGACATTTGCGTTGGTATGTCAGAGGCACAACCCGCCACGCGCACAGACGTGCGGGACCTGACTGCGTTCCAGAAAAACATCCTGACCGTTCTCGCCGAGGAAGCCCGCTACGGGCTCGCTATCAAGCGGGAACTGGAGGAGTACTACGGGCAGGAAGTCAACCACGGGCGACTCTACCCGAACCTCGACGACCTCGTCAACAAGGGGCTCGTCGAGAAGTCGGAACTCGACAAGCGCACCAACGAGTACGCACTCACGGACGACGGCTTCGAGGCAGTCGTCGACGACCTGGAGTGGGCGCTCTCGAAGTTCCTCGTCGACGAGGAGCGCAAGGAGCGCGTCAGCGACATCGTCGAGACCAACTGAGGCACACCGCGGCACGGTTTTCTTCGAGTGCGACGCTCCTCAGCGACCGCCATCCTCGGCAACGTCGATGACGTACGACAGCGACTGCTCGACGGCCTCGCGCTGTTCTTCGGTCGGCCACGCGTTCCGCGGGAAGAACTCCGCGAGGAACTCCGCGCGCTCGCGCTCGGAGGCGGTGTCCATCGGTCGCGCGTAGTGGTTGTTCATGAACGTCGCGAACGCAGCCGCGTTCTCGCCGTGGACCTCGCCGTGTTCCACGCGAACCAGCCCGACGAGTTCCGCGTTGCGCTCGGCGGCGGCCTCGTAGTCGCCCTGTTCGCCCGGCCCGGCGAGGGACACCTCCGCCGCACGGTCCGTGTCCTCGACGTCTGCGATCTTCACCTGTCCGTCGTCGTCGAGCCAGTCGACCGGGTAGCAGACGAGCGTGTGGTCGTCGTCGCGGACGCGCGCGGCGAACCCGTGCTCGTCGAGCAGGTCGTCCCGGCGTTCACGGTAGGCCGCCGCGGCGTCGTCGTCGACCGCGTTCCGGGTCAGTCGGGTGAGCCGCTCGGCTTCGGTCACGACGTCGTCGGGGAGGTCAGTCATTGTCGAGGGCCTCGTTGGCTAGTTCGTCCGCGCGGTCGTTTACCTCCCGCGGCACGTGGGTCAGCGACCAGTCGTCGAAGCGCTCGAGTAGCTCCCGGACCGCGACGCGTTTCTCCCGGAGATCCGGGTCGTTGGTGTCCCACGCGCCCTTCACCTGCTTGACGATGAGCTGTGAGTCACCCCGGACCTCCACCTCGTCGAAGCCGAACTGGTCGGCAGCCTGGAGGCCCGCGAGCAGCGCCTCGTACTCGGCCTGGTTGTTGGTGGCGCGCCCGATGGTCTCCCCGTCCTCGGCGACGATGCCGTCCCCGGAGACGAGCACCCAGCCGACCGCGGACGGGCCCGGGTTGCCGCGGCACGCGCCGTCGAAGTAGACGTGGACGCGGCCGCCGCGTTCGGGTTCGACGACGGCGGTGATGTCGGTCGGGCTCTTCCCCTGGACGACGAGTTTGTCCTCGTAGGCGACGGCGTGGGCCTCCCCGAGGTCGGCGTGCCACTGCTCGTACTCGGAGTTCCCCTCGCTGAACGACGCGCCCGCGTCGGCGAGTCGTGCGCGCGCGTCCTCGACGTCGCATTCCACAACCGGCATTGATTCGACGTCACCTCGCGCCCCGTATATGGGTTACTATTCGGTATTCGGCGATATAAACCGTCTAAGCCCCGAATTCGACGTATAATCGCTCTCTAACTCGCATTCTGTCGTTCGAGTTCCGGACCAATACGGGCAACGGATTTAAATGTTTGCGCACCGCTAATATAAAAGTGCGATGACACGGTCCACTCGCCAGCGGGAGCGAGAAACAGCGACAGAGCAGGAGGAGTCTGAGGAGGGGGTACGGGAGTGCCCGGAGTGCAGCTCTGACAACCTCGTGAAGAGTTCGGACCGCGCGGAACTGGTCTGCGAAGACTGCGGCCTCGTCGTCGAGGAGGAGCAGATCGACCCCGGTCCAGAGTGGCGAGCGTTCAACCACCAGGAACGACAGGAGAAGTCCCGGGTCGGCGCCCCGACCACCCAGACGATGCACGACAAGGGTCTCACGACCACCATCGACTGGAAGGACAAGGACGCCTACGGCCGGTCCATCTCCTCGAAGAAGCGGTCGCAGATGCACCGCCTGCGGAAGTGGCAGGAGCGCATCCGCACGAAGGACGCCGGCGAGCGCAACCTGCAGTTCGCGCTCTCCGAGATCGACCGGATGGCCTCGGCGCTCGGCGTGCCGCGGTCCGTCCGCGAGGTCGCGTCCGTCATCTACCGACGCGCACTGAAAGAAGACCTCATCCGCGGGCGCTCCATCGAGGGCGTCGCCACCAGCGCGCTGTACGCAGCGTGCCGCAAGGAGGGCATCCCGCGGAGCCTCGAGGAGATCTCCGAGGTGTCGCGGGTCGAGCGCAAGGAGATCGGTCGCACCTACCGCTACATCTCCCAGGAGCTCGGGCTCGAGATGAAGCCCGTCGACCCCAAGAAGTACGTGCCGCGGTTCTGCTCGGAACTCGAACTCTCCGAAGAAGTGCAGTCGAAAGCCAACGAGATCATCGAGACTACTGCCGAGAAGGGGCTGCTCTCCGGAAAGTCCCCGACCGGCTACGCGGCGGCAGCGATCTACGCCGCGTCCCTGCTCTGCAACGAGAAGAAGACCCAGCGCGAGGTAGCGGACGTCGCGCAGGTGACCGAAGTCACCATCCGGAACCGGTACCAGGAGCAGATCGAGGCGATGGGCATCCAAGGCTAGGTCTCGCCTCCATTCTCCGCCGGTAGCGCCGTCCCAGCGGTAGCGCCGCCCACATCGAGGCACTACTCGCCGCACCGAAGGGGTTTTGGCCGCACGTTTGAAATCGGGGACCATGACTACCCCGTGGGAGGACTGGGACCACGTGCTGAAGGTGGACCCGGACAAGTCGCTCGTCGACGGCGAGACGTTCGACGACGTCTGCGAGACGGGCACCGACGCCATCGAGGTCGGCGGCACGCTGGACGTGACGACCGAGAAGATGCAGCGGGTCATCGACGCCTGCCGAAAACACGACGTTCCGCTCTACCAGGAGCCGTCGAACCCGGCCGTCGTCGTCGACGACGACGCGCTGGACGGCTACCTCGTGCCGGTCGTGCTGAACGCCGGCGACCCCTTCTGGATTACGGGCGCCCACAAGGAGTGGGTTCGCATCGCGGACCTGGACTGGGAGCGCACCACGACGGAGGCGTACATCGTGTTGAACCCGGAGGCGAGCGTCGCGGAGTACACGGAGGCCGACTGCGACCTCGGCGCCGACGACGTGGCCGCGTACGCGGCGGTCGCCGACCGGCTGTTCGGCCAGGAGATCGTCTACGTCGAGTACTCTGGGATGCTCGGCGAGCCGGACGTGGTCGCGGCGGCCGCCGACGCGCTCGACGACGCGACGCTGTTCTACGGCGGTGGCATCGGCGACTACGACGCGGCCTACCAGATGGGCGAGCACGCCGACACGATCGTCGTCGGAGACCTGCTCCACGAGGAGGGCGTCGACGCCGTCCGCCGGACCGTCGAGGGCGTCCAGGACGCCCACGCGGACCGATAGGTGGATCGCTCAGTCCTCGCGTATCGACGGGTCTAGGTAGCCGTACAGCAGGTCCTGTAGGAAGTTGCCGCCGATGCCGATGAACACCAGCACGAGCGTGGAGCCGATGATGAGCGGGAGGTCCTGGTTCTTGATGGCGAACAGGCTGATGGCGCCCAGCCCTGGGATGTTGAAGACGGCCTCGATGATGTAGACGTTGAGCATCAACACGCCGAGCACCTCCACGAACGACAGCGTGAGAATCGGGATGGCGGCGTTCCGGACGACGTGTCGCGCGACCCGGAGCCGCCCCGCGCCCTTCGCGCGCAGCAGTTTCACGAACTCAGCCCGCTCGTACTCGAGGGACTCCGCCCGCGAGTGCTGGAGGAGGCCGGCGGCGAGCCCGATGGAGAGCACGAGCGTCGGCCAGGCGTACCGGAGCGGGTGGTCGAACGACCAGACGAGCGGGATGCGCACCGACGCCCCGAACGCGTGGAGGGTCGGCTCGAGCCACGGCATCGTCCAGCGGTACTTCGTGTCGAGGAAGTGGACGACCCAGAACGCCGGCAGCCCCATCAGCAGATACGCGCCCAGCCGGGCCGCCCTGTCGAAACCGGTGTTCCGCCGCAACCCGCTCGCCACGCCCACCAGCGACCCCACCAGGAAGGCACCCAGGACGCCAGGGACGACGTACGCCAGGGTGTACTGGAGTCGCTGGGCGAGCACGTCCGTGACCGGCCGCTGGAGCTCGTAGGACTCCCCCCAGTCGAGGGTGGCGATGCCGGTCATCCGGTCGACGTAGCGGTCGAGCGCGCCGGTCTTCCCGCCGCGCTGCTCCCAGAACTCCTCGCGGAGATGCTGTATCTGTGCGTCGGTCGCGCCGCTCCGTTGCGCGCTCGCTATCTCGGCGCCGAGTTGCACGTTCGGCATGGAGACGACGACGCCGAACGTGATGGAGACGACGAGGAACGCGGCGAACACCGCGAAGAGGCCGCGGCCCGCGACGCGCTCGACCCGCGGAACTAATTCCCCAGGGTCGTCACTCGGTGCCAATCCGTGGGTCGAGATAGCCGTACAGGAGGTCCTGGACGTAACTCGCCAGCACGCCGCCGACTGCCAGGACGAGCGACGTCCCGATTATGAGCGACATCTCCCGCTGCCGGACGCCGATCATGTTGAGCGCGGCGACGCCCTCGATGCCGAACACCGTCTCGATGATGTAGATGTTCAGCAGGACGACCACGAGCAGTTCGGACAGCGACGCCGACACGATGGGCACCGCCGCGTTCCGCAGCACGTGACGGGCGATCTTCAGCCGCCCCGCGCCCTTCGCTCGCAGCAGTTTCACCGACTCCTGGCCGGCGCGGTCGAGGTACGATGTCCGCACGTACCGCACCTGCCAGCCGAGCAGCGCCACGGCGAACACCGCGGCGGGAACCAGGAACCGGAGCGGCTCCGACGGCGGCCAGAGCCCGTGGTTGGGGAGGGCGACCCGCCCCAGGCTGTCGAAGGGCGTGTGCTTCCAGGTGAGCAGACGAACCCACTCGAAGCTAGAGGCGAACGGCTCCAGCAGCACGTACGCCGTCATGAACGCGGGCACGCCGACGGCGCCGTAGCCGACCACGCGGACGGCCCAGTCGGGGACGCTCCCGGAGAGCGACCCCGAAAGACCGCCGAACAGCGTCCCGAGGACCAGTGCGAACGCGAGCGCGGGTATCGTGTAGAGGGCGGTGCGCTGGATGGCTGGCCACAGCACCGCGGCGGTCTGGGCGTTCATCGAGTGCGCCCGCCCGAAGTTCAGCGTGCTGACGTCGACGAGCCAGTCGGCGTACCGGACGTGCAGCGGGTCGTCGAGGCCGCGGGCTTCCTTGTACGCCTGGACGCGTTCTTCGATGACGTCCGACGAGACGCCGGCGCGTTGCATGCTTCCCTTCATCGCGCCGATCTGCGTGTCCGGCGTGAGCGCGACGACGGCGAACGTCGCCGTCACGACGAGGTAGATCGTGAACAGTGCGAACAGCGTCCTCCGGCCGACGTACGACGCGAAACTCATGGAGGACCACCGCTACCGTGGGCGGGCAGTGTGGAGGGCATTAGCACGCGAGTAGTGAAAGTGAACGAGAATAAACGTTAGGGAGCGAGGGTCGCTACGCTCGAATCCGTGGGTTCAGGTAACCGTACAGCAGGTCCTGGACGTAACTCGCCAGAATACCACCCACTGCGAGCACCAGCGACGTCCCGATTATGAGCGCCATATCACGGGTGCGTACGGCAATCATGTTGTACGCCGCGACGCCCTGGATGCCGAACACCGTCTCGATGACGTAGATGTTCACCAGGACGACCACGAGCAGTTCGGACAGCGACGCCGACACGATGGGCACCGCCGCGTTCCGCAGCACGTGGCGTGCGACCCGCAACCAGCCGGCACCTTTCGCGCGGTGGAGTTTTACGAACTCCTCGCTGGCCTGTTCGAGGTAGGCGACTCGGCCGTACCGGAGCTGCCACCCCACCAGCGCCACGGCAAACACACCCGCGGGAACCAGGAACCGGAGCGGCTTCGAGGGCGGCCACAGTCCACGGTTGGGGTTCATCGGTTCCCCCTGTATCGTGAACGCCGTCGTGTTCTCCCAGGTGAGGAGCCGTAGCCACTCGACGTCACCGACGAACGGCTCCAGGAACACGAACGCACCCATGAACGCGGGGATGCCGACAGTGGCGTACCCGAGGAGACGGACGGTTCCGTCCGGGATACCACGGCGCGCCCCGGAGAGCGCGCCGAGCGCAGTGCCGAGCAGAACGGCGAACGCGAACGACGGTATCGTGTACAGCGCCGTGCGCTGTATCGCCGGTATCAGTAGATTCGAGATGGGTTTGTCGTACTCGAAGGAGTACCCCCAGTCGAGTGTAGAGAGGCCGACGAGCCAGTCGACGTAGCGGTCCGAGAGCGAGCGGTCGAGGTTGCGCTCCTCCAGGTACGACTGCTTGAGTTCCTGGCGTTCCTCGGCCGAGATCCGGTCGTAGTACACTGCGGTCCCGATCTCGCCGCCGAGGTCGGTGTTCGGCGTGAGCGCGACGACGCCGAACGTCGCCGTCACGACGAGGTAGACGGCGAGCAGCGCGAACAGCGTCCGGCGCGCGACGTACGTCGAGAAGCTCACGGTGACCACCTTGCGGTGGTCGTCGCGGAGTTCGGTCTGGAGGGCGGTGCGGCTCGGTGGTGGAGGGCGGGCAGCATCGCTTCGTGTGCGCATCCTCCGCAAAGTTTTATAAAAGTTTGTTTCAAACCGACTGAACGAGCTCACGCATGCCCTCCAAGCAGCACGAGTCCCCGCTGTTCACCAGTATCGACTGGAGTGACCGACAGAGGAGTGCCCTCGACGTCAGACCGCGGACGGTCGGCTTCGTCGCGGCGCTCGCCGGCCTCGCCGCCCTCTTCGTCTACGACTACACGATGGTGTCGGGTGCCATCGTCGACACGTGGATCCTGAACCGGATGGACTGGCTGTTCTTCCTCACGTGCGTCCTGTTCGTCCGGTACGCCGTCGTCCCGTTAGCCGCCAACGCCGACCAGTCCAGCGGCACGGTCCGGGCGTTCCTCCGGCGGCCCGCCGGGGTCGCGAGCGCCGCCTGGATCGCTGCGTTCGGCGTGCTCGGGCTCGTCGGCCCGGAACTCCTCGGAATGCCACGGGTCGACTTCTACGCCGACTACCAGCCGCCCGTGTTCACGAGCATCGGCATCGCCAGCAACGCTGGCGTCGACTGCGTCGGTCGGGTGACCGAGGGCGTCTGCCACGGTTCCTGGCAGTACCCGCTGGGCACCACGAGCGTCGGCGAGGACATGGTGAACGTCATCATGTACGGCGCGCACATCGCGCTGAAACTCTCCATCGCCGCCGCGATGATCATGGTCGTCGTCGCGACCGCGGTCGGCACCACAGCCGGCTACTTCGGCGGCTGGGTCGACGACGTGCTGATGCGGTACGTCGACGTCCAGCAGACCATCCCCGCCATCGTCGTCTACATCATCGTCGCGACGATGTACCTCGGGAAGGGACTGTTCACCCTCGCGCTCATCTTCGGCCTGCTGAACTGGGGCGGCATCGCCCGCCTCGTCCGCAGCGAGACCCTCGAGCGCCGGGAGTCGGGCTACGTCCGGGCCGCCCGGAGCGCCGGCGCGAGCGACCTCCACGTCATCAGGCGACACCTGGTCCCGAACTCGACGGCGACGGTCGTCACCGCGCTCACCCGCCAGATTCCACTGCTCATCCTCGTGCAGGTGCTGCTGGCGTACCTCCAGTTGAACACCGTCCGGCTGCGCTCGCTGGGCGGCATCCTCCGGCGGTCGCTCCCGCCGTTCGGGATGGGGTGGTGGGTCGCCGCCGGCGTCACCGCGTTCCTGGTGCTCACTGTGCTCTCGTTCAACGTCTTCGGGGACGTCGTCCGCGACGTACTCGACCCGCACGAGGGGGTGGCGTAGATGGGGGACCCGCTGCTCTCCGTCCGCGACCTGCACATCCAGTTCGACACCGAGGACGGGACCGTCCGCGCCGTCGACGGCGTGAGCTTCGACGTCGAACCCGGCGAGACGGTCTGTCTCGTCGGCGAGTCGGGTTCGGGCAAGACGGTCGCCTGCGAGTCCATCACGAAGCTCATCCCGACGCCGCCCGGGGAGATCACGGGCGGCGAGGTGGACTTCGACGGCGAGAACCTCGCGGCCCTCTCCTCGAGGGAGCTCGAGGCGTACCGCGGCTGCCGCATCGGCCACGTCTTCCAGAACCCCCAGGGCGCCCTCGACCCAGTCTACACCGTCGGTGACCAGCTGGTCGAGGCCATCCGCCTCCACCGCGACGTGCCGAAGTCCGTCGCCCGCGAGCGCGCCATCGAGCTGCTCGACCGCGTCGGCATCGGCGACGTCGAGGAGCGCATCGACGACTACCCCCACCAGTTCTCCGGCGGGATGAAACAGCGCGTCGTCATCGCGATGGCGCTCGCCTGCGACCCCGACCTCCTCATCGCCGACGAACCGACCACTGCGCTCGACGTCACCATCCAGGCCCAGGTGCTGCGCCTGCTCGACGACCTGCAGGACGAGCGCGGGATGGCGATGGTGTTCGTCACCCACGACCTCGGCGTCGTCGCGGAGATAGCCGACCGCGTCGTCGTGATGTACGCGGGGAAGGTGATGGAGACGGGCGACGTCTACCAGGTGTTCGAGAACCCCTCGCACCCGTACACGAAGGCGCTGCTCAACTGCCTGCCCGGTCGCGGGCGGGCGCTGGAGACCATCGGCGGCACCCTCCCGGACCCGACGGACCCGCCGGAGGGCTGTCGGTTCCACCCGCGCTGTCCTCACGCCGAACCCGCTTGCGAGGAGGGCGACCAGCCTGCCTTCGAGGACGTCGGCGGCGAGCACGACGTCTCCTGCGTGCTGTACGGGTCGGACCACGAGGTGCCGCGGGCCATGGAGGTGGACGATGACTGACGACGCCATCCTCTCTGTGCGGGACCTGGAGAAACACTACCCCGTGCGTTCGGGGATTCTGCGCCGCGTCACCGGCCACGTGAAGGCCGTCGACGGCGTGAGCTTCGAGGTCCGCGAGGGCGAGACGGTCGGCCTCGTCGGTGAGTCGGGCTGCGGGAAGTCGACGACGGCGACCAGCCTGCTCCGCCTCGAGGAGCCGACCGGCGGCGAGGTGTACTTCGAGGGCGAGGACATCACGGAGTACGGCGACGACGATGAGACGGAGTTCCGGCGGCGCGCCCAGATGGTGTTCCAGGACCCAAACTCTGCGTTCGACCCGCGGATGACCGTCGGCGAGTCCGTCGCGGAGCCGCTGGGCATCCACGGCCTCCGCGACGAGGAGCGCCAACAGGAGATCGTCGCCGACCTGCTGGAGCGCGTCGGCCTCTCGGCGAACGACGCCGACCGCTATCCTCACGAGTTCTCCGGCGGACAGAAACAGCGCATCGCGCTCGCCCGGGCGCTCATCCTCAACCCCGACCTGCTGGTCGCTGACGAGCCGGTGAGCGCGCTCGACGTGAGCGTGCAGGCCGAGATTCTCTCGCTGCTCGACGACCTGCAGGCGGAACTCGACCTGTCGATGCTGCTCATCAGCCACGACCTCGGCGTCGTGCGGCAGGTGTGTGACCGCGTCGGCGTGATGTACCTCGGCGAGATGGTCGAGATGGGGCCGACCGAGGAGCTGTTCGAGAACCCCCAGCACCCGTACACGGAGGCGCTGCTGGCGTCGATTCCCGACCCGGACCCCCGCAAGCGCGGGGACGCCGTCGAACTCACCGGCGACGTTCCCGACCCGTCGAACCCGCCCGCTGGCTGCTCGTTCCACCCGCGCTGCCCGCACGTCGTCCCGCCGGCGGCGTACGACTTCCCGGAGGGCTCGTTCCGGCAGGTGCTGGACTTCCGGCTGGCCGCCGAGAACGGTGACGTGGACGCCGAGGCCCTGGACGACGGGACAGACGTCCGGGCCGAGTTCGACCTCCCGCGGGCGCTCCCGGACCCCGACGCGGAGGCAGTGCTCGCGGCGGCTGTCGACGACGCGGTGGCCGGCGACGTGGACGCCGCGGCCGACCGACTCCGCGAAGCGTTCGCGACGGTCTGCGAGCAGCGGGAACCCGAACTACAGGAGACCGGCACCGGCCACCCCGCGGCCTGCCACCTCCACGACGCCGGCGAGAAGGACCCGGCCCCGGGGCTGACCCAGCCACACGACTGAGTCCCCGGGCCGGGGGCGGCTCGCGATTCGTTTCGCTCACAGCTTCCGTTGGTCGACCGAAGAGCGCTACGCTTCCGGGCGTCCGCTCGCGCTGCTCACGGAGACGGCGTTCGCGTTCTCGTGGCCTCACCGCGTTCGGCCACGCTCTCCCCGCTCGCTCGAACCGCGCCCTCCCGTTGGTCGGGCGCGCGGGCCGCCCGCTCCACGCCGGAAATGAAGTCGTTTAAGGCCAGTCCTCGTGAATCGGGAGGCATGGAATCTCGTACGTACACGGCGGACGCCGAACCGGGCGACCACGCGACGGTCGCCGGCTGGGTCCACGAAGTCAGGGACCTCGGCGGCATCGCGTTCCTCATCCTCCGGGACAAGTCCGGGAAGATCCAGGTCAAGTTCGAGAAGGACGAGATGGACGACGACCTCGTCGAGACCGGGCTGAACGTCCACCGCGAGTCCGTCGTCTCGGTCACGGGCGACGTCGAGGAGGAGGACCGCGCGCCGACGGGCGTCGAGGTCGTCCCCGAGAGCATCGAGGTGCTCGCCGAGGCCGACCCCCAGCTCCCGCTAGACCCCTCCGGGAAGGTCGACGCCGACCTCTCGACGCGCCTCGACAACCGCACGCTCGACGTGCGGACCGACGAGACGAAGGCCGTCTTCGACATCCGCGCCGAAGTGCTGCGCGCGGTCCGTGAGTACTTCCGGTCGGTCGGCTCCACGGAGATCAACACGCCGAAGATCGTCGCCACCGGGACGGAGGGCGGCACCGAACTCTTCCCCATCACGTACTTCGGCCGCGAGGCGTTCATGAACCAGAGCCCGCAGCTGTTCAAGCAGCTGATGGTCGGCTCCGGCCTCGAGCGCGTCTTCGAAATCGGCCCGATCTTCCGCGCCGAGGAGCACAACACGCCCCGCCACCTCAACGAGGCCACGATGATCGACTTCGAGTCCGCGTTCATCGACCACGAGGAGGCGATGGACGTCTGCGAGGGCACGCTCCGCGCGGCCTACGAGGCCGTCGAGGAGAACTGCCAGGACCAGCTCGAGATTCTAGGCCTCGCCGAGGAGTTCGAGGCGCCCACCGACGACTTCCCGCGGCTCACCTACGAGGAGGCCATCGAGCGCATCAATGCGACGGGTGAACTCGACGAGCAGCTGGTCTGGGGCGACGACCTCCCTACCGAGGGCGAGAAGGCGCTCGGCGACGACGTCGGCGGCCACTACTTCGTCACCGATTGGCCCGCGGAGATCAAGCCGTTCTACATCCAGAACTACGACGACGACCCCGACCTCTCGAAAGGGTTCGACCTGATGCACCCGCGCATGGAACTCGTCTCCGGCGGGCAGCGCGAACACCGCTACCCCGAACTCGTCGCCGGCTTCGAGCAGCAGGGCCTCGACCCCGACCAGTTCGACTACTACACGAAGATGTTCAAGTACGGGATGCCGCCCCACGCCGGCTGGGCGTACGGCGTCGAACGCCTCGTGATGACGATGCTCGACCTCGACAACATCCGGGAAGCCGTCCTCTTCCCGCGTGACCGCCAGCGTCTGAGCCCCTAGGCGACTTCTCTGGGAGCGAGGAGACTGCTTTACTATTGCAGAACTACCGTAGCTGATCCGCTCCCCGGAGCCGCGTCCGTTGGGCCTACCAGTGGACCGAGAGCTTCGGTTCGATGCCGCAGTCCGCGGCGACGTCCCGGTACCCCTGGATTATCTCCGCAGTCACGTCGAGTGCGTCGTCGGGATGGACCCGCGGCACGTCGACACCGAGCACGTCGCCCATGGCGTCCCGGGCGGTGTCCGTGAAGACTATCGTGCCGTCACTCTCGATGCGTTGCACGCCGTCGTAGCGGAGGCTCTCCCGGTTCAACGCTTCCGCTTCCTGCAGCGAAATCCCGTCCGGGAGGACGACGGTTGCGCCGTCGCGGTCCAGGCGGACCGGGTAGCCGCCTTCCATCCCGTTCGGGCCGGGAGCGTGCGTCAGGGTCCCTGCGTCCGAGAGCACCGCGCGGACGATTCTCGCCGAGTGGGTTCCCGTCATGATGCTGATTTCGCGGGCGGACGGCTCGCTCGGGAACGGGAGGTTCCGGGACTGGAACTCCGCGTCGAGGTCGATCTCCTCGGTGACGTCTTTCCCGTCGACGAGCACCTTCACGTAGAACGGTACGTCGCCGGTGTGCCCGTAGAACAGCATCGGGTGAATGATCGAGTGGCCGGCGACGACGTACGCCGAGACCGCCGGCATCGGCACGTCGTAGATCTCGCTCGCGACGCGCTCGATCGGCGGGACGAGGTGGCCGACGTTCCCGGAGCCGACGAGGGGTTCGTAGCCGGCTCCCGCCAGCGCGGGGTTGACGACGTCGGGCATGGAGACGTTCACAACGGCCGGTTCCCGAACGTCGGCTTTCTCGGTCGCTCGCAGCAGGTTGTAGGCGAGGGGAATCTGTCCGGGGACGATGCAGGCGTAGCCCGGGCCGGTCGACGTGAACCCGATGAGTTTCTCGCGCTGCTCGTCGGGGAGTTCCTCGAACGGCGAGTAGCGGAGCAGCGTCGCGGCCGTCAGGACGACGTCCGGCTCGACGTCCTCCAGCAGCGCGGCGGTCGCGTCGACGTCCAGGAGGTCCAGCGTCTCGAACTCCACGTTCGGGTTCCGACCGCGCTGGAGCGCCTGGTACCGGGCCGTGTTCGTCCTCGTCTGACCGACGCCGGCGAGGACGTCCGTCGCGACGACCTCGTCGACGACCGGGTCGCCACAGAGAATCTGCAGCGCCTCGTACCCCACGCCCCCCAGGCCCGCGAGCAACACCGTCCGGTCTCGGGTCATACAGACAGTTGTCGAGTGTCCAGTGTAAGTCTACCTGACAGCTACTCGGCGAGTCCGACCGAGTCACGCGGGCAAGCCGTGGACCTTGTCGACGGGAGCGCTCGACCGTCGAACCACCACCTCGCCACTACGCTTTTTCGCCGGAGTCCCCACGAACTAGGTATGCCGGAGTTCGACCTCATCGTGCTCGGCGGTGGGACGGGGAACGTCGTCGCGAGCGCGGCCGTCGAGGAGGGCCTCGACGTGGCTATCGTCGAACGCGACAAACTCGGCGGGACCTGTCTGAACCGGGGCTGCAACCCCTCGAAGCGGCTCATCCACCACGCGGACATCGTCGAGACGGTGCGGCGGGCCGACGAGTTCGGCGTGGACGCGACGCTGAACGACATCGCGTTCGCTGACATCGTGCAGAACGTCACCGAGACGGTCACCGAGGAGGCCGAGGCGAAAGCCGAACAGGCCCGCGAGCACGACCGGCTGACGTTCTACCAGACGGAGGGCCGGTTCGTCGACGAGCACGCCGTCGAAGTCGACACCGGGGACGGCACCGAACGGCTGACGAGCGACCGCATCGTGCTCGCTGGCGGTTCACGACCCCGAGTTCCGGACAGCATCGACGGCACCGACAAGGTTGACTTCCTCACGAGCGACGAGGCGCTCCGCCTCGAGGAGCGCCCGGACCGACTCGTCGTGGTCGGCGGCGGCTACATCGCCGTCGAACTGGCGCACTTCTTCGGCCAGATGGGGACCGACGTCACCGTCGTCGGGCACGGCGACCTGCTCGTCCACCACGAGGACCGGGACGCCGCCGAGCGCCTCACCGACGCCTACCGGGATCGCCACGACCTCCGCCTCGGCTACAGTGCGTCCGAACTCGCTGCGGACTCCGGCGAGGTGGTCGTCAGTGCGGAGTCCGAGGACGGCGAGGAGATCTCCGTGCGCGGCGACGAGGTGCTCGTCGCCACAGGCCGGCAGCCCAACTCCGACACGTGGGACGTGGACGCCGCGGGCATCGAGACGGACGAGAAGGGGTTCGTGGAAACCGACGACTACCTCGAGACGTCCGTCGACGGGGTCTGGGCCATCGGCGACGTCGCGGGCAACTACATGTTCAAACACTCCGGCGACAAGGAGGGCGAGTACGTCGTCGAGAACGCCATCCGCGGGAACCACGAGCCCGTGGAGTACCCCGGAATGGCCCACGCCATCTTCGGCTCCCCGCAGCTGGCGAGCCTGGGAAAGCCGGAATCGAAACTCGACGAGGGGGTAGCGTACACCGTCGGTACCCGTGAGTACGACGACGTCCCGCTGGGGTCCGCGATGCAGGCCGACCACGGCTTCGCGAAGGTCCTCGTCGGCCAGGACGACGAGGTGCTGGGCGTCCACGTCGTAGGCCCGGATGCCTCGACGCTCATCCACGAGGTGAGCACGGCCGTTGCGGCGGGCGCGGACGCCCGTGGAATCGCCGAGACCATCCACGTCCACCCGGCGCTCTCGGAGGTCGTCCAGGGGGCGTTCCGGGACGCCTGCGACGTGGCGCCGACCGGAATCTGACGCGGTAGCGACCAGCTAGCTACAGGGCGACTAGCGGCTTTTCAGTGGGCGCGACGTAGCGCCGATATGGAGCACGACGACCCAGTCATCGAGGAGGCGGCCAACCGGGGCGACAAGCTGCTCGCCGGGAAGCTCGTCAAGCTCGTCGAGAAACACCACGGCACGGGGCAGGGGGTTCCCCGCTCGGTCGTGGAGGACTACGTCGACGAACTGGACGCGGAGGGCTCCGTGGACGCCGCGGAGATGCGCAGGGAACTCGAGGACCACCTCGCGGACGACCGCGAGGGGGCGGAACAGGCGGCGCTGTACGAGGTCGGCGACGGGCGGGTGAGCGGCTACCCGCCGGAGTGGCACGAGAGACTCGCCCCCGGGGACTCTCTGGCGAAGTACGTTCAGGTGATCAACGAGACGGAGCACCCGCCGAACAGCGCGGCGTCCTCGGGCGTCTCGAAGGACGACCTGCTGGAGGCGGCGGCCGTCCTCAGCGACCGGAGCCGCGAGGACGCCAGGCAGGAACTGAAGGACCTGCGGGCGGACGGGACGCTGGTCGCTGACGCCGACCAGCACCCGCGAGCGGGCGTGACGCTCGCCGACGAGACGGAGTTCGAGAAGGACGACTGGGACAAGCCGGACCCCGACGACCGACCGAGCGAATAGTACAACCCTTAATTCACCCCGCTCCCGAGTGGGAGACGATGAGCGACGACGGTGTTGCGTTCGTGCCGGGTCACGTCACGGGGCTGTTCAGCGTCCACCGGGCCGAGGACCCGCTGCGGGCGGGGTCGCGTGGCGCCGGCCTGACGCTGTCGGACGGCGTGAGGACGCGGGTCGAACCGGCCGACGAGACGACGGTCCGGCTGAACGGCCGGGAACTCGACGTGGAGAGCGTCACGCGAGTGCTGGACGCGCTGGACGCGTCAGCAGCGGTGTCCGCGGAGACCGACCTCCCGCTGGGCGCCGGCTTCGGCGTCTCCGGCGCGATGGCGCTCGGGACAGCGCTCGCCGCGAACCACGCCTTCGGACGGGGACGCTCGGAGAACGACCTGGTGGGCGTCGCGCACGCGGCCGAAGTGGAGGCTGGCACGGGACTCGGCGACGTGGTCGCGCAGGCGCGGGGCGGCGTTCCCATCCGCGTCGAACCCGGCGCGCCGGCGTTCGGCGCGCTCGACGGCGTCCCGGCGGCGGGGCGCGTGGAGTACGCCTCCTTCGGCCCGCTCTCCACGAGCGAGGTCATCGGCGACGAGACGGACCGCCTCGACGAGGCGGGCGAGCGGGCGCTCGTCGACGTGCGCGCGGACCCGACGCTCTCGGAGTTCTTCGCAGCGTCCCGGCGGTTCGCCCGCGATGCGGCCCTGCTCGACGGCCAGGTGGCCGAAGCGGTCGACGCGGTCACTGATGCGGGCGGGGAGGCGGCGATGGCGATGCTCGGGCGGACGGTGTTCGCGCTCGGCACGGGGCTCTCGGACGCGGGCTACGACGCCGCGGCCTGCCGCATCCACCCCGCCGGTGCGCGACTGGAGCGGTGAGGACTCGCCCCGAGAGCGGGCGATTTTTGCTGACCGGCCGTGACCTCGGAGTATGACCGAGATTCCGGCGGACCACCCGCGCCACGAATCCCTGGTGACCCGCCACCGCATCGAGGCCGGTGTCGAGGCCGGCATCACGAGCAAGCAGGGCCTCGTCGCGCAGGGCCGCGGGGAGGCCTACGACTACCTGCTCGGCGAACAGACCATCTCCTCCGCGGACGAGGCCGAGCGCGTGGCTGCCGCCCACCTCCTGCTCGCCGACCACCCGGTGCTCTCCGTCAACGGGAACGTCGCGGCGCTCGTCCCGGGAGAGATGGTCGAACTCGCCGAGTCGACCGGGGCGGCACTGGAGGTGAACCTGTTCAACCGAACAGCGGAGCGCATGGACGCCATCGCGGACTACCTCCGCGAACACGGCGCCGAGGACGTGAAGGGGCTGGCGGCCGACGCCCGCATCCCCGGCCTCGAACACGAGCGCGCGAAGGTCGACGCCGACGGCATCTACGAGGCTGACGTCGTGCTCGTCCCCCTGGAGGACGGCGACCGCGCGGAGGCGCTCGCGGCGATGGGGAAGACCGAACTCGTAATCGACCTGAACCCGCTCTCCCGGTCGGCACAGAGCGCCGCGGTCCCCATCGTGGACAACGTGGTTCGCGCGGTGCCGAACATCACGCGACACGCCCGCGAATTGCGTGGGAAATCGCGGGAGGAGCTGGAGGAGATAGTCGCTGCGTTCGACCGCGAGGCGGCGCTGGACGCCGCCGAACGGGCCATCCGAGACGGCGACCTACAGTAGTTCTCGCGCCATCTTCGCCGCCGCGGGCGCGCCGTCGGCGAGCAGGTAGACGATGGGTTCGACACCGAAGCCGCCGGTCTGGTAGAGCACGTCGGCGTCCGGGGCCGTCGCGACGGCGTCGCGTATCGCCGCCGTCGTGGAGTCGCCATCCGGGTCGAACTCGGCCGTGCGGTAGCCCGCGGCCTCCAGTGCGTCGACGATTTCTCCGTCGTACCTGACGTTCAGGCACGCCGTGGCGTCGCTGCCGGCGCCGCGGGCCGCCAGCAGAACCGACGCGACGTGGACACTGACGCCGAACTCGGGGTCGGCGGGAATCTCCGTGCGCCCCATGACGTCCAGAATCCGGCCGGGGACGCCTGCGACGTCCTCGACGCCCGTCGCGTCGGGCGTGCACTCCACGAGGTTCGAGCCGACGGCGGGGATGAGCGTCGTGAAGCCGCCGGTGTGTTCGAGCGTCCGGATGCCCCGGCGGACGGAGGAGAGCACGCGCTCGCGCACCCTGACCTCGCTGTCGGGGTCGTGGACGCGGAGCTCGCCATCGTAGTCCGCGAGCGCGGGCATCGCCGCCTCGTGGAGGTCCGCGAGCACGTCGCCGCGCGTGGAGAGCCGTCGGACGAGGACCTCCGCCTCGACGAGCGCTTGCACTTGCGAGACGTCACCGCTGGCCAGTCCCTCGCCGACGCGCTCGACGGTGTCCTGCACGCGCTCGTCGTCCGCGACGGCGTCGTTGACCGTGACCTCGCCGTGGGCGTACTTCGAGACCGCGGACTGGCTGACGCCGAGGAGTTCGGCCACCTCGTGCTGGGTGAGGCCGCGCTCCCGCAGGTCCGCCGCGAGCAGGGACCGGAACGTCGGCAGGAACTCCTCGACGACGACCTCCTCCACGAACTTCATTGGTCGCCACCGAACTCCCGGTCCCCGCGGATCCGGGAGGCCTGCGGGCCGTCCTGGTCCTGGTACTTCGAGCCGCGCCCGGCGCCGTACGGCCGCTCCGCGGTGCTCGACAGCTCCGTGAACACGAGCTGGCTGATGCGCATGTCCGGCGTGAGCGCCACGGGCACCTTCCCGAGGTTCGAGAGTTCGAGCGTCACCTTCCCCTTGAATCCGGGGTCGATGAAGCCTGCCGTGGCGTGGACGACCACGGCGAGGCGGCCGAGCGACGACCGGCCCTCGACCTGCGCGACGAGGTCCGGCGGCACCTCGACGCGCTCCTTCGTCGTTCCGAGCACGAAGTCGCCGGGGTGGAGGATGAACTCCTCGCCGTCCTCGACGACCGTCTCGTGGACGTAGTCCTCGACCTCCTCCTCGCGGTTCGGGTGGATGCATGGGACGTTCGCGCGCTCGAACTCGAGGAAGCGCCGCCCGAGGCGGACGTCGACGCTCGCGGGCTGGACCTGCAGGTCGACGTCGTCGAGCGGTTCCACGACGAGGCTCCCGTCGGCCAGGCAGGAGAGGATGTCGCGGTCGGAGAGTATCATACCGACTCGTGGGTCCCCGCCCGCCTAAAGGTTTCAGACTCGCGTGCCGATGGGCAGGCCTTAGTCCGGCGCACCCGTCACGACGACCATGAAGCAGGTCATCGCCGCCCGCACCGACATCGGGATGGGGCAGGGGAAGCTCGCCGCCCAGGTCGCCCACGCCTCCCTGAAGGCCTACGAGTACGCCGACGAGAACGTCAAGCGCCGCTGGAAGGCCGAGGGCCAGATGAAGGCCGTGGTGAAGGTGAGCGGCGAGCGGGAACTGTACGCCGTCGCGGAGGAGGCCAAACAGCGCGGCCTCCCGTCAGGAGTTATCGAGGACGCGGGTCGTACGCAGCTCGAACCAGGAACGCCTACCGCGGTCGCCGTCGGCCCCGCGCCGGACGCGGACGTCGACCAGGTCACCGGCGACCTCTCGCTGTTCTGAGTCACTGGATTCCGCGGAAGAACTGCCCGTGGAAGTCGAACGGGAGCACGTGGGGCGTCCACGCTCGCGCCACCTCCTCGAACGAATCGGCGTCGAGCACCAGCAGGAATGACTGCTCGCGCTCGGTGTCGAGAACGACGGAGAGCACGACGCCGTCGCCCTCCTCGCCGCCGGGCCGGGGGACGACGACGGGTTCGCCACAGAACGCGTCGGCCGCCGCCCAGACGCGGGTCTCCCCGGTCCGGCAGTCGACGCGGACGAGGTGGTTCGGCGCCCTGCCGTCGTCCCCGGCCCGGTTCGCGTAGACGTACCGGTAGGGGCGGCCGCGCCGCCGTTCGTCGAATCGTGGGAGCGAGAGACCGCCAGACTCGAGCGTCTCGTGGGTCGTCCGGTCACCGTCGAGGGGCACGCGGTAGCGCCGCAGGTCGCCGTCGAGCTGGGTCACCGACCCCGCGTCGAGGGCCGACAGCGTGAGGTCGGTGAGGACGCTCGCGTCCGGGAACGCGACGAGGTCCACGACCAGGTCGTCGCCGCGCCGGAACGCGTTGACGTGGTGGAACGTGAAGAACGGGGGCGCCGTCGGCGCGGACACCACGTCGCCGGTCTCCCGGGAGAGGACAACGAACCGCGCGGGCCGCTCGGGGTGCCAGTCCAGCGCGTCGAGGAACGTGTCGTGACCGCCCGGCCTGAGCAACCCGAGCACGTCTACGACGAGCGGGCAGGCCACAATAACGACGTGCTCTGGCGTGAGCGCGAAACTGTGGACGTAGACGGCGTCGGAGAGCGAGACGGTACCGACGACCTCCCTGGCAGTCTCACCCGCGGGGAGGCGCGTGACCACGTAATCGGTGTCCCGGCCGAAGCTCACCGTGAGGTTGAACGTCGCACCCGTCTCGGGGTCGACGACCGGATGGGCGCAGGCCATGTGCCCGTCGTGGTCGTCGTCGAACGACCACGACCCCTCGGTTTCGAGCGTTCCGGGGTCGAAGGCGACCCGCTCGGGGACCTCCGTGAGCGCGAGGAAGGCGTCGCCAGCGCGCATCACGTTCACGTTCGCGTTGTCCGTCGACTCCGGGAGGACGGCCGCCTTCAGCCGCGACAGAATGCCGCGGCTCGCGTCCGTCCCGAACTGACCCGCGCCGAGGCCGTCGCCCTCGACGACCGAGCGGTACTCCCTGGTCCGCAGGAAGCGGTTGGTGTAGGTGACGGTGCCGTCACAGACCGCGAACTTCCGGAGGAGCGCGAGGCCATCGAACCAGTGGGCCAACCGCTCGCCGCCCTGCTCGCGACTCTCGGTGGGTTGTGCTCGCTCGTTCGGTGATGCGCTGCGCGGCTCACCCGATTCAAACTTCCCCGGTCCGTTCCGCAGGAGGGTGCCGTCGAGCCAGTTCGGAATCGACCCCTCCACCGGCAGGTCGACGCCCGCGTACTCCGTGTCACAGGACTCGAAGCCGAGGCGGTAGTCCGCCATTCTGGTGGTGTACGGCTGGCGGGCGCATAGCCGTGGCGGCGAACCGCCCGCGTTAAGCCGCCGGCCCCCGGAGTAGAGGAGGAATGCGCGAGGCCCACGAACTCGAACGCGCCGTCGGCATGGAGTACTACGCGAGCGACGCCGACGGCACCGGCGGCCGCCTCCGCGACGCCCCCGGGGACTTCCGCGTCACCGAGATCGAGGAGTTCGACGTCCAGCCGGCGGACGGCGACACGGGCGACTACCCGTGGCTCGTGGTTCGCGCGACGCTCACGGGCTGGGACACGAACGACTTCGCCCGGTCGTTCGCGAACGCCGTCGGGATGAGCCGCGAGCGCGTCACCTGGGCGGGGACGAAGGACCGCCACGCCGTCACCACGCAGCTGTTCGCCATCCGGGACCTCGACGCCGCGGACGTCCCCGAGGTGCGCAACGCGGACGTCAAGGTCGTCGGGCGCGCGGGCCGCGGCCTCCAGTTCGGCGACCTCGCGGGCAACGAGTTCCGCGTCGTCGTGCGCGACCCCGAGAACCCCGGAAAGGCCGACGGCGTGACCGAGGACCTCCGCGATTTCGGGAGTGGAGCGGTCGCCACACCCAACTACTTCGGCCAGCAGCGCTTCGGCAGCAAGCGCCCCATCACCCACGAGGTCGGCCTCGCCATCCTGCGCGACGACTGGGAGGGCGCGGCGATGGCCTACCTCGGCCGCCCGACGGAGTACGAACCCGCCGACTCCCAGCGGGCGCGGGAGTACGTCGAAGATACCCGGGACTGGGCGGGCGCGCTCGACGAGTTCCCCGGGCGACTGCGCTACGAGCGCACGATGCTCCACGAACTCGCAGACGGCGGGAGCTTCCGGGACGCCGTCGAGACGTTCCCGTCGAACCTCCAGCGCCTGTTCGTCAACGCCGCGCAGTCGTACGCGTTCAACCGGATGCTCTCCGAGCGCATGGCCCGCGGCCTCCCGTTCCACGAGCCGGTGGCCGGCGACGTAGTGTGGTTTGCGGAGTCCGACGCGCCCGACGGCGTCGCGCGCCCGGACCCGGGGCGAGAGCAGCGCGTGACCGAGTCGCGGGTCGACGTGATGGCGCGGCACTGCGAGCGCGGCCGGGCGTTCGTCACCGCGCCGCTCGTCGGCACCGAGACCGAGTTCGCCGAGGGCGAACCCGGCGAGATAGCGCGCTCGGTGCTCGCCGACCTCGACCTCGAACCGGGGGACTTCGACCTCCCCGGCGACTTCGACTCGCAGGGGACCCGGCGTGCGGTGCTGCTCCGTCCCGACCTCACCGTCGAGCGCGACCCGCTGACCTTTGAGTTCTCGCTCCCCTCCGGGAGTTACGCGACGGTCGTGCTCCGGGAGTACCTGAAGACGAGTCCGCTGGAACTGTAGGAGCAACTCCGTCGATGGCCGCCGAGTGCTCTCATTGCTACGTTCGGTGTCGGTAACTGGGCCCCGTTGTCAACTACGTGACTGACAGGTTGTCAGAACGTTTGTCAGTTCTATAATACAACCTCGGCGTTGGCATGCAACGACGCAAGATGCTCCAGCTGACCGGTGCAGCGCTGGCTGCGACGGTCGGCAGTGGGTACGCGGTCGCGGAGAACAGGTCGAACTCGATCCAGGAGAGTGAGCCAATCGAGTTCGAGAGTTCCGAAGAGTTGCTTCTGGACGCGACCCTGCTCCCCGAAAACGGTTGGACGCAAGGCCAGGTGGAGGAGGGAGACGTGCTCGACGTCAGCGTGACGTTCCAGCGGAACGTCAGCGACGACGGGAGCAACTTCTGGGTCGCGACGTCCGCTGCGGCCGGCCGAGAAACAGAAGCCGAAGCAGTGGGCCTCTACGAGGAGCTCGCCGCCGACTTCGTCGGCCAGGTCGGCGAAGGACGGACGATGGACCTCGACCTGGCGAGCGAGGCCGTCATCGCGGGCTACGACGGTTTCACGGGCGCCATCTTCAGAGACGTGAACTGCGTCGGCGCCGTCGGATTCGCCGACTGTACGAGTACGGTCGGGTGTATCTCACACGTTGCTCGCACCGAGAGCATCGCCCGGGCGAAACGGCAGTCCTGGCGCGGGGGCGCTCCAGCAGGCGGAGACGCTGGCGGTGGAGGTGACGGCGGCAGTGACAGCGGAGGCGGCGACGGTGGGACGGGAGAGTTCGTCGACGAAGTCGACGGCCAGGTGTCGCTGGCCTACGGCGAGACCGCGCGGGTCTCCAACGGTGTCGAGGTAACCGTGTCCGAAGGAACGCTGTACGACCAGATGGGGGACCAGGTACCCCAGAACCGCGACCAGTTCCTCGTAGTCCCCGTCGGAGCCGCGAACACGAGCGACGAACCGCAGACTATCCCCGACCAGACGGACTCCTGGGAGGTACTGTTCGCCGACCAGCAGGTGGCAAACGTGTTTCGGATTGGCGCACTCCAGGCGGAGGGTTACACGGCCTTCGAGGGCGGCGACGTGCAGGGTGGCGTTCGCCGCGAGGGCGTCCTGTTGTTCGAAGTCGACAGCGGTATCGCGGCGAGCGACGTCGACGTGCTCTGGCAGGACAGCCTCTGGGTAACCGGTAACCTCGACGGCGACGCCGACGTCCGCTGGAGCGCTGACGGCTGAGCGTGGTCGGCGACGACAGCGGCCCCGTCCGCCAGCGTTGCGGACATCGGGGCGAAACACCGGCCTTTTGCGCGCCGACCGACTCCCTCCACGTATGGAGTGTGGGCGGTGTGGAACGCCACTGGAGAAGCCGGGCGACTACTGCCTGGTCTGTGACACCGCCAATTGCGACACCGTCGTCGCCGCCTGCGACCGCGACCACGCCACGCTCACGTTCCTCGACGAGGAGAGCGTGGTCGGTCGCACGGACATCGCAACCGTCCCCGAGGAGGGCGGCGAGGCGGGCGTCGTCGAACTGCGGAACTTCGCGGGCCGCGTCGCCGACGAAATCAGACGAAAGCGCCCGGAGGAGGTGTTCGTCGCGGGCGACCACGACGTCATCTCCGCGGTGCGCGCGGACCTCCGCTACGAGGTGTTCCGCGTGCCCAGCGAGGACCCCGTCGAGAGCGTCCTCGAGCGCCGCGGCGAACGCTCGCTGGATGTGGTGGACGCCCCCGCCGGGGAGAAAATCGGCGGTCGCCACTCGACGGTCATCGGGAACCGGGACGGCCAACGAGCGATTCGTACGGTGGCCGGCCACCCGAACGTGAAGAAGGTGATTCCCGGCCCCATCGACGCCGGCGGCTCGGGCTCCCGGACGGGCGTCCGCGCGAAGGTCACTCGCGCCGACGACAACGGCAACCTCCGACTGCTCGTGCGCGACGGCTCCAGCGTCCAGGAGAACCGCGTCGTCACCACAGCGATGGACCGCGATACCGGCGAGCGGGTGCGCACAGACCTCAACGAGGCGCTCGGCGAGACGGACCTGCGGGAGTAGGGCGGAGGTTCTGGGTTCGGCCACGCTCCTCACGGCTCCCTGCGGTCACCGCTCGCAGGAACGTGGCCCGCCTTCGGCGCGCTACGCGGCTCACGGCTCTCCGCCAGTCGCCGTTCGCAGTGACGTGGGCTCGCTTCGCTCGCTCGCGCTCCTCGCGGGTCGTTTCACTCCCCGCTCGTTCGGTCCGTGTCCTCCCTCCGGTCGGACACGCGACTCGTAGCGTTTATGTGCGCGACGACGATAGTGTCGGTCACTATGGCTAAGAAGGGCTCCACCGGGAGTGCCGGCCGATTCGGCGCGCGCTACGGCCGCGTCTCTCGCCGCCGGGTTTCCGAGATCGAGGACGACATGAACGACGACCACGTCTGCCCCGACTGCGGCGCTGCGAACGTCTCGCGGCAGGGGACGGGCATCTGGCAGTGTGCCAAGTGCAACTACAAGTACGCCGGCGGCGCGTACCGCCCGCAGACGCCGGGTGGCAAGACCGTCTCGCGCTCGATTCGCGCGGCGCTCGGCGAGAGCGAGGAGTCTGTCGACCTCGACGACGTCGACACCGAAGAGACCGAGGAGTAAGATGGCGTACAAGTGCTCCCGCTGTAAGCGAGACGTCGAGCTCGACGAATACGGCGGCGTGCGCTGTCCCTACTGCGGCCACCGCGTCCTCCTGAAGGAGCGGAGCCGCGACGTGAAGGAAGTCCACGTCGAGTAACGGTGCACTCCACGGAGCTGGTTTTCGACTACGACTCGGCCGCTCTCGCACGAACTGTCGAGCGCAGCGTGGCCGTCGAGGCGGGCGACATCGAGGGAGACCGTAGCGAAGCGACCGTCAAGCGCGACGACGAGACCGTCACCGTGACGGTGGACGCGACGGACCTCACCGCACTCCGCGCGGGGAACAATACCTGGCTGACGCTCGTGGAGGTAGCGGAACGCGCGGCAACTGCGGCGGGCGAAAGCCGGTAACTGCGCCGGGTCAGTGGGGCGTCGCGCGGGCCACGCCGCCCGAGACCACAAAGCGGGGGTTTTTCTGTAGGGGTCGTCTCTCTTCGCGTATGCAGGGTAATCTTCCGCCCGAGGCACAGGAGAAACTCGAACAGCTTCAGGACCTTCAGGAGAAGGCCCAGACTGTCGCGGCCCAGAAGCAGCAGGCCGAGAGTCAGCTCTCGGAAGCCCAGACCGCACTCGACGCCCTCGAAGACATCGACAGCGGCACCACGATGTACCGCGAGGTCGGCGAGCTCCTCGTGGAGACCGACTACGACGACGCCAACGAGGACCTCGAGGAGAAGGTCGACGACCTCGAGATCCGCGTCGAGACCCTCCAGAAGCAGGAGGAGCGCGTCCAGGAGCAGTTCGAGAGCCTCCAGGAGGAGCTCCAGAACATGCTCGGCGGCGCCGGCGGCGCCATGGGCGGTCCGAGCGCGTAAGGGATGGCGACCGACGAAGAGCGGACCGACGCGGAGCCGACCGACGAGGAGGTCGTCGAGACGGCCGCCGAGGCCGCCGAAGGACTCGTCTTCAACCGACTGAAGACGAGCGACGTGGACGACCTCGACATCACCGTGACGTTCGAGGACGGCGTGCTCGAGGTGGACGTCTACCTCGACGCGTCCGACGCAGATGCCGACCTCGAACAGGTCGTCGACGATGCCGCCCTCGCCGCACAGGGCGCGGTCGACGACCTGTTCGCGAACGAGAACTGAGTTCGTCTTCTCCCGTTCGCCACGGTTCCTAGTTGCTTCTGTAATTCTACTGGTCAGCGTTACCAACACCACCTCGAAAGTCCCACTCGCCAGTGTACCAGCCGGTATCGGGCTGGACTGAAAGGGGCGGGTGGCTGAACCCGGCCCCGGCGACGTAAGCACCGCAGGAGCGAGTGAAACGAGCGAGGAGGAGCGCAGCGAGGCGCGGACGGTTCAGCCACTCGGGGCTTTCGAGGTGGTGTCACGAGTGTCGAGAGTCGCTCCGATAGCAGTAAACGGAGCAGAAAGGTGCGGAATCCCCACGGCTCAGGTCAGGAAGAAGATGAGGACGCTGATCGTGACCGTCGCTAGCACCGCCAGGACGGCTATCGCGCCGCTCATGGCGATAACGGCGTTAGCGTGGCTGGCGAGTGTCTCCGTCCGGTCGTTGCCGAATACGGTGACCTCCGCGCGCTCGCTGGCCATCCCGCCCTCGACGGGTTCGAGGTCCTCGATGGCCTCCTCGGTGAGTTCGCTGACGAGGGCCGTGAGTTCGTCCCAGTCGAGGGCGGCGCCGACCTGGTTCGAGGACTCGACGGTGTTCACGATGTGGGTGTCCGTCGTCATCACCTCGGCGTGGTCGACAGCGTCGAGCGCGTCGATCAACTGCTCGCGGAGGCCCGGTTCCATGTTGTTGCCGTCGACGAGGACGTAGGCGGTGCGCTGGTCGCCCGTCTCGAGGACGGCGACGCGCACGCCGAGCGGCCCGATGCCGTCGGTGGGGCGCCACGTCGTGCGGTCCCACGCTGTGCCGAGGCGCATGTCGCGGTCGGGGGCGTCCCGAATCCGGCGCGCGACCTCGCCCGCGGCCTGGATCATGTCGAACGAGCGCTTGCTGCCGGGGTAGACGTGGCCGAGGTCGTCGCCGTCGAGGCCGTTGTTGCAGTTGTGCGCGTCCGCGAGTAGCACGTCGTCCATCCCCTCGACGCGGGCCTCGGCCGCCGCCGACAGGCCGACCGCGTACTCGACGTCGTCTGCGAACTCGGGGGCGTACGTGGAGACGATGAGAGCGCGGTCGTCGACAGCCTGTCCGAGGAGTTTCGCGTCGCCCTCCTGGACGCGGACCGAGTCGGTCGCCTGCTCGGTGTACTCGATCTTCTCGAAGGCACGCTCGGCTGTCTCGATGAGCGTGTCCACCTCCCGCTCGGTGACGAGGTTGAAGTCGTGGCCAGCGGTCGCGTGGGGTGGGAACGCCAGCCCCGTCGACGTCTCCGCGACGCGCTGGGGGAGGTTGCCGCCGCCGATCTCGCCCATCGGGCCGGGGTGGATCATCGGCAGGACGAAGCGGGCCTTCTCCGTCTCGTCGCTCGTCCGGCGGAACGAGAGGACGGTGACCGGGACGACTGCCTCCTCGCCGATCTGTTCGAAGAAGTCCTCCAGTTCCCGAGTTCCCTCCGCGATGTGGCCGATGAACCCGCGGATGAAGTCGAGGACGCTCACGCCGAGGCTGCGCTTCCACGGGCGGTCGACGATGACGACGAACGCGTACGCCGTCAGGCCGTACAGCGTCGTCATCAGCACGAGCAGCAGGAAGTCCTGCGGCGCGAACGCGTACTGGATCTCGGGGGGTGCGCGACTCGGCCGCGAGAGGTAGGCGCCCACGAGGGGGCCGCCCCCGGTGAGGAAGTTCATCGTCCCGCTGTAGACGAACAGGAGGACGCCCCCCGTCGCGGTCTGGATGCTGGCGGGGATAGCGGCGACGATGGGCGAGTTCCGAGACACCGCGAGGACGACGAGGAAGCGGACGGCGAACACGAGCGCGAGCGCCGCGATGAGCGAGTCGAAGACGAAGTTCTGCCCGAACCGGGGGACGAGCACGGCGATGACCCCCGCGGTCACGAGCACGATGACCACGAGCACCTCGCAGGCCACCGCGAGCAGCGAGGAGCGGTTGTACGTCAACTGGCCGCCGAAGAACCGGTCGACCGGCGTCGTCGCGAGGCTGGCGACGATGGTCGGCACGGCGATGAAGAAGACGCCCTGCCAGGCGTCCTCCAGGACGTACTGGCTGTCGAAGGCCGCGATGCCGGCGAGGGCAGCGATGACCAGCGAGAGCGCGACGCTGGTGTACCACCGCGGCGCGCGGAAGATGTACTTCGAGAGGCTGGCCAGTTCGCCCTGGGTCTCAGTCATGGCCTACTCGCAGATACGGAGGAAGTTCTCGAACACCGCCTCGCCCTCCTCCGTGTGGGCGACCTCGGGGTGGAACTGCACGCCGTAGAGGTCGCGGTCGGTGTCCGACATCGCTTCGACGCCGCAGATGTCGCTCTCGGCGGTGCGCGTGAACCCCTCGGGCAGTTCGACGACCTCGTCGGCGTGGCTCGCCCAGACGCGGGTGTCGGGCGCGAGCGACCCGAGCAGCGGGTCGTCCTCGTCGAGGATCCTGACGTTCACGTCGGCGTAGCCGCCGTAGTCGCCGGACTCGACGCGGCCGCCGAGTTCGGCCGCGATGATCTGCATGCCGAGACAGATGCCGAAGACGGGGATGTCGAGGTCGAGGTAGTCGGGACAGCGACCGATGTCGGCCATGTCGGGGCCGCCGGAGAGTACGAGGCCGTCCGCGTCGAGGTCCTCGGGAGGCGTCGTGTTCGCCACGAGCTCGGCGTCCACCCCGTCCATGTCCCGGAGCAGCCTGTGCTCCAGGTGGGTGAACTGCCCGTGGTTGTCGACGACGAGGATGCGGGTCATGATAGCGGAATAGACGGTAGGTGCCTAAAAACCCAACCGTTCGCTCGTGAAACCCGATTTCGGGCGCCTCCGGGCTGCATTCCCGCGTTCTGTCGACCTGGGTCCGGTGGTCGGTCGGAGATCGGGACGGACGCGGCACGCCACGGCTCGGCCGGAGCGTCGTGGATTTCGGGGGAACGCGGCCGCTGGAGGCGACGGGGTTTTACTACCTCGGCATGCTACACCACCTCAATGAGTTCAGACCGGCTGACAGTCTCCCTCGACGGGGAGGCTCGGGAGGCCCTCGACGACCTCGCGAAGAAGACCGACCGCTCCCAGAGCGAACTGGTGCGGCGGGCCCTGACGTTCTACGCCGCGAACTACGAGGCCGCCAGCACGGACAGTTCCGAGACCCTCGAGGAGTACTACAAGATGCTCGCGGGTGGCGAGCACGTCCTCCTCGACATCGACTTCCTCCACTGCTTCCTCGAACACGTCCAGGACGACGGCGAACCCAAGCAGGCGTTCATCGAGGACACCGACCAGGTGTCGGACTACCACGCGGAGGAGTACCGCGACCGCTTCGACTCCCTGGAGGACCTCCTGGAGTGGCTGGCGCTCTGCGGGTTCCTAACGGTCCGACGGACGACGGAGAACACCTACCACATCGTCTTCCCCTCGGCGGACATCCGCTGGTTCATGACGCGGTTCATCGCGCGGAGTGTCGCCCACCTCCCCTTCGACGTGGAGATGGAGGAAGGGGTCGCGAAGGTGCTGCTGACCGAGAAGCCCTGAGCCGGGTTCGACCCCCCGACCAACCGCGGCCGACTGTTCACACGACCGCGTATTCGTTCACAAGAACCGCAGCAACCGTGCACACGGTTCACAACCACGAATATATACCCCGGATGATAGTGTTACACTATGTCACAGGACAGCTCGTTCAGTGATCGGTTGAAACGGAGACGGTTCCTGCGCGCCGCCGGTGCCCTCGGCACCGCCGGACTGGCGGGTTGCCTCGAGGACCTCCAGGGCGGTGGCGGCGGCGGTGGCGGCACCGTCGACGTCGGCGTCGTCGTGCCGTTCAGCGGAGACCTCAGCGACTTCGGGGGGCCGATGCAGAACGGCTTCGAACTGGCACGGGAGGACATCAACAACGCTGGTGGCCCGAACGGCATGAACGTGGAGCTCCACTTCGAGGACTCCAACTCGGCGTCCACCCAGGGCGTCAACGCCGCGACCAAGCTCGTCGACACGACCGGCGTCGACGCGGTGTTCGGCGCGGTCTCCTCGGGCGTGACCATCAGCATCGCGGAGTCGGTGACCGTGCCCAACGAGGTACTGCACGTGACGCCGGCGTCCTCGTCGCCCGTCATCAGCACGCTCGACGACGACGATTACGTCTGGCGGACCCGTACCAACGACCGGTTCGTCGCGCGAGTGATGTCACGTATCGCGCAGAACAACGACGCGAGTTCCGCGGCCGTGCTCTACGTCAACAACGACTTCGGCTCGGCGCTCGCGGACGTCTTCGAGGAGTCCTTCGACGGCGAAGTGACCGCGAAGGTGGGCTACGAGTCCGGCGCCTCCTCCTACCAGCAGTCCCTCGAGGAACTGTTCGCCGACGACCCCGACTACGTCGCGCTCGCGGGCTACCCCGAGAGCGGGACGACCATCCTCTCGCAGTGGTACGAGGGCGGCTACGGCGGCAACTGGGTGCTCCACACCAGCCTGCTCTCCAGCGACGTCATCGAGAACGTCGGCGAAGAAGTGATGAACGGCATGTACGGCGTCCGCACGAAGCCGCCGAGCGGCGGCGACACCCAGAGCTTCGTCGACGACTACGAGTCGGCGTACCCCGACTCGCAGCTGTTCTCGCCGTACTCCTGGAACTCCTACGACGCGCTGATGTCGTGGGCGCTCGCCGCCCACAGCGCGGGCAGCGTCGCGTCCCCCGACGTCAAGGAGCAGATGCGGCCCGTGACCAACCCGGAGGGCGAGGCGGTCGGCTACGGCGAGTTCCAGGCCGGCGTCGACGCACTCGACAACGGCTCCGACATCGACTACTCCGGTCCGAGCGGGAACGTGAACTACGACGAGAACGGCGACGTGGCCAGCGACATGGTCGTCGTTCAGGTCGTCGACGGCTCCTTCGAGGACCAGGAGACGATTCCGGCGAGCGAACTCGTCTGAACGGCCACACCCCGCATTCATGTTTGTAATCTCACACCAGTCAGTAGTCGCGTCGCAGGACAGACCACCACGGGGGCACGAGCCGTGAGCGCGGACGACGTACGGGTCGGCGTCGACATCGGCGGCACGTTCACGGACATCGTCACCGTCCGAGACGGCGACGTCCACGTGACCAAGACGCCGTCGACGCCGGGCGCGCCCGAAGAGGGCGTCGTCAACGGCCTGGAGAAGAGCCGCGAGGAGGCCGCGTTCGCCTTCGACGACGTGGGCTTCCTCAGCCACGGCACGACGGTCGCGACGAATGCGGTCCTCGAGGGGACGTGGGCGGACACCGCGCTCGTCACCACCGAGGGGTTCCGCGACGTCCTCGAGATCGCCCGGCAGAACCGCCCCGACATCTACGACTTCGACGCCGAGAAGCCGGCGCCCATCGTCCCCCGCGACCGCCGCTTCGAGGTTCCCGGCCGCCTCGACGAGCGCGGGAACGTGCTCCGCGAACTCGACGAGGGCCACGCCAGCGACCTCGCCGACACCATCGCCGACACGGACGTCGACAGCGTCGCTATCTCGCTGCTGTTCGCCTTCGAGAACGGCGACCACGAGCAGCGCGTCGCCGAACTGCTCCGCGAGGCGGGACTCGACGTCTCCTACTCGCTGTCCAGCGACGTGCTCCCGGAAATTCGCGAGTACGAGCGAACGCTGACGACGGCGCTGAACGCCGCGCTCAAACCCGTCATGGACAGCTACATCGGCAACCTCGAGGCCCAGGTCCGCGACAACGACGTGGGCGCGGAACTGAAGATCATGCAGTCCAACGGCGGCCTCATCACCGCCGACGCCGCGCGCGGACGCCCGGTGAACACGCTCCTCTCGGGGCCCGCCGGCGGTGTCCAGGGTGCCACCTACGTCGCCGAACGCTGCGGCGTCGAGGACATCATCACGATGGACATGGGCGGCACGTCCTGCGACGTCTCGCTCGTCGAGGGCGGCGAGCCGCTCGTCTCGACGGACGTCACCGTCGGCGACTACGCGGTCGGCGTTCCGATGATCGACATCCACACGGTCGGCTCCGGCGGCGGCTCCATCGCGTGGGTGGACGAGGGCGGCGCGCTCCGCGTCGGCCCGCGCTCGGCGGGCGCCGACCCCGGCCCCATCTCCTACGGCCGCGGCGGCACCGAACCGACGACCACGGACGCCCACCTGCTGCTCGGGCGCCTCGACCCCGACCGGTTCCTCTCCGGGGAACTCGACGTGGAGGTCGACGACGTCCGGGACGCCTTCGACGAGCGACTCGGCGACGAACTCGGCATGGACCCACAGGAGGCCGCGCAGGGCGTCCTCGACGTGGCGAACGCGAACATGCAGCGCGCGCTCCGCGTCGTCTCCGTCGAGCGCGGCTACGACCCGCGTGACTTCGCGCTCGTCGCGTTCGGCGGCGCGGGGCCGCTGCACGCCTGCCGGCTCGCCGCCGACCTCGACATCCCGAAGGTCATCGTCCCGCAGACCGCGGGCGTGCTCTCCGCGCTCGGTCTGCTCATCAGCGACGTGCTGTACGACTACAGCGTCTCTCGCGTCCGGCAGTGGGAGGAGCTGTCGCCGGCGACGCTCCGCGAGACGTTCGCGGACCTCCACGAGCAGGGCGACGGGCGCCTCGCCGAGGAGGACGTCGCGCCCGCGGACCGCCGCTTCGACCGCACCGCGGACCTCCGCTACGTCGGCCAGTCGTTCGAGATTTCGGTGCCGGTTTCGGAGGGCGAGGTCGACGAGGCGACCCTCGACGCGGTCGTCGAGCGGTTCCACGAGCGCCACGAGCGCCGCTACGGGCACGCCGACCCCGACGAACCGGTCGAGCTCGTGACCCTGCGCCTGCGCGCCCGCGGCCTCGTGGAGACCCCGGAACTCGCGCCGCCGACCACGGAGGGCACGGTAGAAGACGCGATTCGCGAGACTCGCACCGTGACCTACGACGGTGAGCCCCACGACACCGAGATATACGACCGCGGGACGCTGCCCGCGGACGCCACCTTCGACGGGCCGGCGGTCGTCGAGGGGAAGGAGAGCACCGTCGTCGTCCACCCCGGCCAGACCGCCGAGGTGGACGAGTACGGCAACCTCGTCGTCGAGACCGGGGGTGGCCGCTGATGGTCGACTCGGTCACCCTGGAGGTCATCCGTAACGGCTGCGTCGCCATCGCCGAGGAGATGAACGCGAACCTCATCCGCACGGGCTACTCGCCGAACATCAAGGAGCGCCGTGACTGCTCCTGTGCGCTGTTCGACGCCGACGGCGAGATGATCTCGCAGGCCGAGAACATGCCCGTCCACCTCGGCGCGATGCCGTTCTCCGTCGCGGCCGCCGTCGACGAGTTCGGCGGCGACCTCGAACCCGGTGACGCCGTCCTCCTCAACGACCCGTTCCGCGGGGGCGCACACCTCCCGGACCTCACGCTCGTCTCGCCAATCTACGCGGACCCAGAGGCCGACGACCCGACGCTCGTCGCCTACGCGGCCAACCGCGCCCACCACGCCGACATCGGTGGGTCGACCGCCGGCTCGGTGGCCGCGGACTCCACGGAGATATACCAGGAGGGGCTGCGCATCCCGCCGGTCAAACTGTTCGACCGGGGCGAGGTGGTCGAGGACGTGATGGAGATGATCCTGCTGAACGTCCGGACCGCCGACGAGCGCCGCGGCGACCTGCGTGCCCAGGAGGCCGCCAACGAGACGGCCCGCGAGCGCGTCCACGAACTCGTCGACAAGTACGGCGTCGGCGAACTCGACGCGGCCTTCGACGAGATCAAGGACTACTCCGAGCGCCGGATGCGCGCGGAACTGGACGCGTTCCCCGACGGCACGTACACGTTCGAGGACGTCCTCGACGACGACGGCCGCGGGAACACCGACCTCCCCGTGAAGGTGGCCGTCACCGTCGATGGCGACAGCGTCACCGTCGACTTCGCGGGCACCGCCGACCAGACCGAGGGCCCAATCAACGCCGTGCTGGCGGTCACCTCGTCGGCGACGTACTACGCCATCCGCTGCGTGACGGACCCGGACATCCCGCCGAACCACGGCTGCTACCGACCTATCGACATCGAGACGCCCGACGGCAGCATTGTCGACCCGAACCCGCCGGCCGCCGTCGTCGGCGGAAACCTCGAGACGTCACAGCGCGTGACCGACGTGGTGCTCGGCGCGTTCGGCACGGAGGCGCCCGAGCGCGTCACCGCCGCCGGACAGGGCACGATGAACAACATCACGTTCGGCGGCACCGACCCCCGGGACGACACGCCGTACGCGTTCTACGAGACCCAGGGCGGCGGCTTCGGCGGCCGCACGGGCAAGGACGGCATGGACGGCGTGCACGTCCACATGTCGAACACGATGAATACGCCCGCCGAGGTGCTGGAGACGGCCTACCCGCTGCGGGTGCGCCGTTACGCCTACCGGCCCGACTCCGGGGGCGCGGGCGAGTTCCGCGGCGGTCTCGGCCTCCGGCGAGACATCGAAGTGCGCGACCACACCGCCCGGTTCAGCCTGCTCGCCGAGCGCCACAAGCACGCGCCCTACGGCCTGGCCGGCGGCGAACCGGGGGGCCTCGGCGCGGCCTACCACTTCGACGGCGAGACGTACGACGCCGACGGCGAGGGGGAACGCCTCCCCCAGAAGTCCGTCCACGACCTCGACCCGGGGTCGGTCGTGAGCGTCCGCACGCCGGGCGCGGGCGGCTTCGGCGACCCGGACGAGCGGGACCCCGCGGCGGTCCTGCGGGACTTCCGCCTGGGGAAGATAACCCGGGAGTACGCCCGCGAGCACCACGACGTCGACCCACTCGAGGAGGGGGCGGACGGTGACTGACAATGACGAACCAGCCGCGTCGCCTCCGGTTGGCGCCGCACCTCGCGGTGTTCACCGTCGGCTACGTGACGTTCACCTACTCCGCGGTGCCCGGCTACGTCGCGACGCGGTACGACGCGGGCCTGACGGCAGTCGGCCTGCTGATGAGCGCGGCGCTCGTCTCCTTCGTCGTCGCGCAGGGCGTCGCCGACCGCCTCGTCTCAAGATGGACGACCACGCAGGTGCTGCTCAGCCTTCTCGCCGCCCACGCGGCCGCCGCAGTGGTCCTCGACCTCACGACGACGCTCGCGGGAGCGCTCGTGATGCGGACCGTCTGGGGCCTCGCGGGCGGCCTGCTGTTGAGCGTCGGCGCGACCCACATCGCGCGGCTCTACTCGGGCGCCGAGGCGACCCGCCAGCAGGGCGTCTACGGCGGCATGCTCACGCTGGGCGCCGCCGTCGGCTTCCTGCTCGCCGAACCCATCGTCGCGGCGACCGGCGGCTTCGGCATCCACGCGCTCGGCGCGCTACTGGCCGTGCCTGCCGTCGTCGCGCTCTGGCCGTACCGCCACGCGACGTGGACCGCGGGCGAGGGCGACGGGAGCGGGCCGCCGCTCCGAACCGTCCTCGGGAACCGCACGGTGCTCGTGGCCGCGTTCTGTTACGTCGCCATCATCGCCGGCTACATCACGCTCTCGACGTTCGTCACGGCGTACTTCGGCGACCTCGGGGTCACCGGTCCGCTCAACGCGGCGGTGCTCGGGATGGCGACGCTCGGGCGCGCGGCGGGCGGCACCGTCGCCGGCCGCTGGTCGCTGTCGGACGAACGAATCGTCCGCGCGACCACCGTCGTCGGCGCCGCGTCGTTCCTCGTCCTCACGGCGGACGTCCGCCTCGTCGCACTCGCGTTCCCGCTCGTGGCGATGGTCGCCGTCTCGCTGCCGTTCGGCGCGGTGTTCAACCTCGCCGCGGGCGCCACGCCACACCAGGGCGCGGCGCTGGCGGTGGTCGTCGCCGCCGGCAACGTCGCCGCCGTCGTGCTCCCGACGCTGACGGGCGTGGTCCGGACGACGACAGGCGGCTACGGCGCCGTCTTCGTCCTGCTCGCCGTGCTGCTCGGCCTCGCCGCGCTGGCCGTGAGCGCGGCCCCCACCAACACAGCGACCAAAACGATATGACAACACAGTACACACGTCCGAGCGTACAGCGGCCGAACCGCCAGACCGGCGGGGGGAGACCATGGTAGAGACTGGCATCGTCAACGCGCTGCTGCAGGGGATCGTGACCGGCGGCATCATCGCCGCCGGCGCGCTCGGCCTCTCGCTCGTCTACAGCATCGCCGAGGTGCCGAACTTCGCCCACGGGGACATGCTCACCGTCGGCGCCTACCTCGCGCTGGCGCTGAACAACCCCAGCGAACTCCCGCTCGTCCCGAGCACGCTCGTGCTCCCGTTCGCGCTCGCCGCGGTCGGCGGCGTCCTGCTCGCGGGCGTCTTCGGCGGCGTCTACGAGAAGGTCGTCTTCAAGCAGTTCCGGGGGAAGGACGCCGACCTCATCACGATGGTCATCGTCTCCCTGGGACTCGCGCTCGTGCTCCGGAACCTCGTGTTGTTCCTCGTCGGGTCGAAGAACGTCACCTACGACACCGTCAGCCGGGTCGACTTCAACGCCGACCTCTACCTCACCGGCCAGGGGGTCGCGGTCGAGATCAACCAGCGCGCGGGCGGCGCGCTCCAGACCCTCGACGCGTGGGGGTACGGCTGGCCAGTCGTGGTTGCAATCCTCCTCGTCGCCGTCGCCGTCGGCGTCGCCGTCTACCGCTGGCGGACGGGCGACCAGGGCTTCGAGAAGGTCCACTTCGTCAGCCCGTGGATCTGGGGCGTCGCCAGCGGCGCCGTCACGCTCGTGGCGGCCGCCCTGCTCGCCCGCGGCGCACCGCTGGCCGTCTCCGACGCCGTCGCCAGCACGCGCGTCGGCTACAGCCGGAAGTTCGGCATCATCATCGCCGTGATGATCGCGACAATGCTCTGCATGAACTACGTGCTCAAGCGAACCAAGACCGGCCGCGCGATGCGGGCGACCGCCGACGACCAGGCGCTCGCGCGGGTCCGCGGCGTCGACATCGACCGCGTCCAGCTCGTCGTCTGGGTGCTCGCGGCCGTGCTCGCGGCCATCGCGGGCGTCCTGCTCGGCTGGTACGCCTCGAATCTCAACCCGAACATGGGGTTCAGCCTGCTGTTGCCCGTGTTCGCTGCGGTCATCGTCGGCGGCATCGACTCCCCGTACGGGGCCGCGCTGGGCGGCCTCCTCATCGGCATCAGCATGGACGTCGGTGTCTACCTGCTGCCGGCCGGGTTCGCCACCTACCGCACCGCCATCGCGTTCGTCATCCTCGTGGCCGTGCTGCTCGTCAAGCCCGAGGGCCTGTGGGGTGACGCCTGATGGCGCTCGCGGACTTCCTCGTCAGCCTGCTGACGGTGGTCAGCATCTACACGCTGTTCGGCCTCGGGCTGAACATCAAGTTCGGGTTCACGGGGCTGGTCGACTTCGGCCACGTCCTCTACTTCCTGGTGGGCGCCTACGTTACCGTCGTGCTCACCATCCCGCCGGGCACCTCGGGCTACCAGGGCATCGGCGGGTTCGGGCTCCCCGAGGTGCTCTCCGCGCTCCCGCTCGGTGGACTGCTCGGCTGGCTGCTCGCGCTCGGTATCGCGATGGTCGCCGCGGCGCTCGTCTCGCTGGCCGTCGGCGTGCCGACGCTGCGGTTGCGCGAGGACTACCTCGCCATCACCGCGCTCGGCGTCGCGACCATCTTCCACGCCGTCGTCAACGACGAGCGCTGGCTGTTCAACGGCCCGTTCGGCGTCCGCGACGTCTACGCCCCACTCGAGGGCGTGTTCCCCGTCTCGCTGGGGAGCTTCCTCGTCAACCTCGCGGTGTTCGGGCTGCTGTCGGTGGTCGTCCTCGGCTACCTCGGCTACCGGGTCGGCGGCTACCTCCGGCCCGTCGACCGACGCGCGGCGGCCTACGTGCTCGGCTCCGTCGTGCTGGTCGCCGCGGGCCTCGGCATCGCCACGCTCGGCGGCGCCCTCGTGCTCGTCGGGCCGCTCGTCGCCGCCGCCGGCGTCTGGGTGCTCGCGCAGGGCATCCGCGCCGGCGACGGCTTCGGCCGGCCGCTGGCGCTGTTCGCGGCCGCGCTGTTCGCCCTGTGGTACTTCGGCACGCCGCTGCTCACGGTCGGACCGTCGGGCGTCCTCGCTAGCCTCGTCTGGCTGTTCGACCCGACCGTCGGGACCGCCGGCGGGTTCACCTACGGCCGGTTCGTCCTGCTCGTGAGCGTCGGCTTCCTCGGCCTCGCGTACTGGTGGTGCGAACGCACCGTCAACAGCCCGTACGGGCGTGTGCTCCGGTCCATCCGCGAGGACGAGAGCGTGCCGGAGGCGCTGGGCAAGCGGACGTTCCGCTACAAGGTCCAGAGCATGATGTTCGGCTCCGCGCTGGCTGGCGCGGCCGGCGGCCTCTGGGCGACCCAGATCGGCTTCATCGACCCGTCACAGTTCACCGCGGAGATCACGTTCTTCGCGTTCAGTGCGGTCATCATCGGCGGCACCGCGAACAACCGTGGAGTCATCGTGGGAACCATCGTGTTCTGGACGCTCTACACGGGCACGCGGTTCCTCAACGACTTCTTCCCCGCGGAGTACGCCACCCAGCTCGCCGCGCTCCGCCTGATGTTCATCGGCGCGCTGCTCATCGTCATCCTCTACTACCGCTCGGAGGGACTGCTCGGCCGGCAGACCTACGACACCGGCGTCACGCCAGGGGGTGGTAGCGGTGACTGACCCCATCCTCGCGGTCGAGGACGTCGAGCGGTACTTCGGCGGCATCACCGCCCTCGACGGCGCGTCGTTCGACGTCGAACCCGGCATCACGGGCCTCATCGGACCGAACGGCGCCGGGAAGTCGACGATGTTCGACTGCATCACCGGCTTCCTCGAACCCGACGGCGGCACCGTCCGCTTCCGCGGCGAGGACATCACCGGCGAGCGCCCGCCAGCGGTCGCCGAACGGGGACTCGTCCGCACGTTCCAGATTCCCCGCGAACTCCCCGAGATGACCGTCCGGGAGAACCTCGCGCTCGCGCCGAAGAACCAGAGCGGCGAGCGCCTCGTCACCACGTGGACGCGGGGCGGCGACTACTACGCCGACGAGGCCGAGGCACAGCGGCGCGCGGTCGAGATGGCCGAGCGCCTCGAGATAGACCACCTGCTCGACTCGCCCGCCGGCGACCTCTCGGGCGGCCAGCGCAAACTGCTCGAACTCGCGCGGGCGCTGCTCACGGAACCCGACCTCGTGTTGCTCGACGAACCGCTCGCCGGCGTCAACCCGACGCTGGAGAACAAGATCCTCGAACACATCCAGCGGCTGGAGTCGGAGGGGTACTCGTTCCTCTTCATCGAACACGACATCGACGTCATCATGGAGTACTGCCAGGAGGTCATCGTGATGCACCAGGGCGCCGTGCTCACCTCGGGAGACCCCGAGGAGGTCCGGTCGGACGAACGCGTCGTCGAGGCGTACCTCGGGGGTGAGGCGCAGTGAGCGACCGCACGCCGCTGCTCGAACTCGACTCCCTGGACGCCGGCTACGGCGACCTGCAGATTCTCACCGACGTCGACATGCACGTCGCCGACGGCGAGTACGTCACCATCGTCGGCCCGAACGGCGCCGGGAAGTCCACCGCGATGAAGTCCGTCTTCGGGCTGACCACGTACATGGACGGGAGCATCTCGTTCCGCGGAGAACCCATCCACGCCGCCGCCTCCTCTGAGATCATCGACCGCGGCATCACGTACGTCCCCCAGTCGGGGAATATCTTCACGAGCCTCACCGTCCGCGAGAACCTGGAGATGGGCGTGTTCACCGAGGACGAGTTCCCGCAGGACACCCTCGAGATGGTGTTCGACTACTTCCCCATCCTCGAGGAGCGCCAGCAGCAGCGCGCCGGCACGATGTCCGGCGGGCAGCGCCAGATGCTCGCGATGGGGTCGGCGCTGATGAGCGACCCCGACCTGCTGTTGCTCGACGAGCCCTCCGCGGGCCTCGCCCCGGACCTCGTCGACGACCTCTTCGACCGCATCGACGAGATCAACGACGGCGGGACGGCGGTGCTGATGGTCGAGCAGAACGCGAAGGAGGCACTCCGGCGCTGCGACCGCGGCTACGTGCTCGTCAACGGCGAGAACGCCTACGACGGGCCCGGCAAGGAGTTGCTCGGCAACGAGGAAGTCCGCCAGCGGTTCCTGGGCGGGTAGCACAGCTGCTACCGGAATTTCTCTATTCCGTACTACGCTGAAACTGCGACGATTGAATCGATAGGTAGCTCTACGAATCTATCTACTGCTCGGGGCAAGCCATCTCATCACGCCCAGTGGAAGCAGCGCAAACACGGTTGTAGCGAGAATTGCCCCGCCGAATATGAGTTGGGTAAAGCCGGGCGCACTCCCTTGGGCTAACGAAACCCCTGTCCCGCCAGCGAACCCGACTACCATCACAGTGAGCAAGAGGCCTGCCGCCTCCACTATTGTTCGTTCTCGTAGAAGGATTCCCGAGATGTATCCTGCGGGAACGGGGAGTGTGACGAGCAGTAATTCCATCTGGGTGCTGACCAGCCGGGGTAGAGTCAGGTCGGTACCTCCCACCGGTGGGTGGGCACCTAAGTCGTAGTACATCACACAGAGACCGACGACGAAGATCACCGCTATCGTCGCCATTGCGTTCAACATTCCCTTCCGGACGGTGGTCGGATGCAAAATTCCCGTCAGTATGCCAAGTACTGCGTATCCCATCCCGACGCGGAGGAGTACCGATGGTCGCCCGATTCCATAGCCCGTCGAGAGACCACCCATACGTACAGAGAGATACAGCAGAAGTACTCCGGAAATAGACAATACAATACTCCGCCAATTCATATCAAAATCAAATAACGACCGCGGGAAGTGTTTTGTGGAGATACGTACCGAGCAGCAGTTTAACTGCATCGAACGGCCGTTTCGCTCTGCACGCTGACCAGAGAAACCGTGCTGGGAACGACCGCTACAGCACCGCCGGGTCGAAGCGTCGGTTCTCGCCCGCCCACGCGGACTGCTCCTGCTCCTCGCGGGTGTCCACGTATGCCTCCAGCCCGTTGCCCGCGGGGTCAGAGAAGTAGAGTGCCTTGCTGATGCCGTGGTCGACGGGCGTCACGGGGACGTCCCGTTCGGCGAGGCGGTCGTAGACGTCTCCCAGCGCGCTCTCGGAGTCCACCTCGATGGCGGCGTGGTAGAGGCCGACGCCCCGGCCCGCGTCGGGGGCGTCCGCGCCGACCGCCTGCAGCGCGACGTCGTGGTGGTGGTCGCCCCACGTGAGGAACGCGAACCGTCCCTGGGTCTCGTTCACCGTCAGGTCGAACACCGCGCGGTAGAACGCCACCGCGCGGTCGAGGTCCCGGACCTTGAGGTGGACGTGCCCGAGGTGGTACGGCGTGTCCTCGTTCATACGTCACCTTGGACGGTTCGACAGTTAGCTCTCGGGGTGCCAGCGACACGCGCCCGCACTCGGTGCGTCAGTCCTCGGGCTCGAAGCGCTCGGCCGCCGACTCGAAGGAGAGTTCGGACTGCTCGGCACTGCGCCGGCCCTCGGCGGCCGCGATGGCCTCCGGGTCCGGGCCGACGTCGTCGTCGATGCGCGCCCACGAGTCGTGGACCTTCGCGTGACACCACCGGCAGAGGAACACCGTAATCTCGTGGCCGACGTCCTCCTCGTCGTCGTACGCGAGGTGGTGTTCCTCGAGGAGTGGTCGCTCGTCGGCGTGGGCCTGCCGGCGCTCCTCGAGGCCACAGCGCGCACACTCCCGGTCGTGCTGGCGGCAGCGGTAGTGGGGGCAGTCGGCCCACTCCCAGTCGCCCTCCGCCACGGGGCAGGCGAACTCCTCGGCGCGGCGCTCGGCCGCGAACTCGGGGTCGTGCTCGCCGTGTTCGAAGGCGTACCGGCACTTCCCGTCGCCGGTGACGTGGTCGCAGACGCCGGCGTGGTCGTAGGGGTCCTCCACCCCGACGGCGGTGCCGGTCGGCGTCTTCTTCATCGTGCCCGTGAACGCACTCGACCCGGTTGAACGTTACCGTCCACTCACCCGGCGACCGACTGCGATGCGGCCGTCGCTCGCGGCGTCGACACGAAAGAAGAAGGGCGGTACCGTCAGCGGGTGGCGGAACGTTCCGGGCTGAAACGGGACGCGTCAGTGGGGCCCGTTCCCGTTGCCGTGGTTTCCGTTGTTTCCGTTGCCGTTCCCGTTGTTTCCGTTGTTGCCGTTGTTCCCGTTCTCGTGGGCGAACTGGAACTCCACGCCGACCGGCACGCGGCCCGACTCACCGGACTTCCCGGCCCACGTGCTCGCGACGACGACCCGCTCGAAGTTGCCGTTGTGGAGGAACTGCTTCAGTTCACGCTCACCGCCGTCGTCGAACGTCCGGGTGTCGAGTTGTTTGACCTGGTAGTTGCCGTTGTGCTTCACGCCGACGAACGTGAACTGGTACTCGACGTTGTCACCGGTCGCCTCCCGGAGGCTCTGGAAGGGCTCGACAGAGTCCGTCGAGACGGACTCGCCCGCGACGGAGACGTCCTTCACCCACCAGCCGGGCTCTGTGACCGCCCAGTCGGTGACGTATCGGAAGGAGACGAGCACGCTCTCGTTGCCCTCGTAGGCCGAGAGGTCGAAGGACTGGGCCTGCCAGCCGTCGGTGTTCCCGGTCAGCCCGGGGAGGTTCGCCTGCACCCGCGGGTGGGCGCCGCCGGCCGCCGACTCGTCGGTGTGCTCGTTCGAGAGGCTCTGCCAGGTCTCGCCGCCGTCGGTCGACACCTGGACGAAGCCGTAGTCCCAGTTCGACTCGATGCGCTGGTAGGAGTCGAACTCGAGGGTCGGATTCTCCGTCCCGGAAAGGTTCGCCTCCACGATTGCGTGGCGGTTCAGCAGGTTACCCGACCCGCTGTACAGCACCTCGCCCTCGCCGGTGACCGGGTCGGTGGCCGTCGACCACTCGGTCTCCGTGAAGTTGGTGCCGGAGACGGTGACGTCCGTGATCGGTCCCGCCTCGGCGGTGTCTATCGTGCGGTAGTTCGTCCCCCAGACGCCCGCCGTCCCCACGTCGGTGGACGTGTTCACGCCGACGTCGACGCTATCGAACTCGAACCGGTCTTTCGGCGGGTTCCCGAGGCTGTCGGTCACCACCGCCGTCGAGAAGTCCTGGTAGAGGCCGTCGAAGTCGGTCCCCGCGCCGGCCTCGTCGAGGGTCGCGTCGACGCTGGCGATGCCGTTCTGCTCCTCCTTGGCGAGGTTGCTGACGAACGACTGGCCGTAGCGGTCGGCGACGTACTGCGTCCAGGCGTACGCAATGCCGTAGTCCGCGAGGACGTTGATGGCGCCCTGGTCCTCCCAGTTCGTCAGGGAGTTCGACGGCATCTCCTCGTACGCCGAGAGGTGGCTCTCGGGCGTGCCGTAGCCCGTGACGACCTCGGCGTAGTCGGACATCCCCTCGTTCACCCACGTCGTCTCGTCGGCGTCGAGGTCGGCGTGGATGAGGTGCTGGTACTCGTGGGCCAGCGTCCCCTCGTAGCCGACGTTCGGCGATTCCTCGGTGACGTTCGACCAGCCGTAGGCGTCGACGTTGATGACGTTCCGGTCGGAGTAGTCCTGGACTGTCGGCGAGTAGTAGCCCGCGATGTACAGCGGGTAGTCCGGGTTGAAGTAGTTCTGGTCGCGGATGTTCTGGACCAGCAGCACCGTCTTGTTGCCCGCGTTCTTCGTGGTGTTGTAGTAGCCCTCCGGCCCGATCAGGTTCTCGGTACCGTTGCGCGCCTCGGGCGTCCCGAACACCTCGGACTCCTTCGGGTAGATGTTCTCGTCGAACTCGTCGGCGAGGTGCTCGACCTGCGCCTCACTGATCGAGGGCGTCTCGCGGTCGCCCGGGACGCCCCACGAGAGGTCGTCCGCGACCCAGACCTCCACGTTGTCACCGACCTCGCGGAGTTCGAAGGTGGTCAGCGTGTACCCCTGCGGTCCGAAGGTGAGGAACTGCCTGGTCATCCCGTCCGCGCCGTCACTGGACGCCGACCCGGAGTCCGACGTCGACGCGGCGTCCGCCGACAGCTCGGTCTCCAGGACCGGCTTGTCGGTCCAGTTCTGGGACGGTTCGACCGCGCGGTAGCCGTCCGTCGAGTTGTTCTCCGCCGTCGGCTCCGGCGCCACTGCCGGTGCCGGGGCGCCGTTCGCGTCCGGGGCCGGTGCCGCGGCAGCGGTCCCGACTCCGGCGGCGAGCGATGCGACTACGAGTACGGCTGTCATGAGTAGGGCTCTCACTCGAATCCCCTGCGACTGTTATTGGTACGTATCTTCTTAATATTTTTCTAGTAAAGATTGTATTTTTGGTTCGTATCGTGGGTCTACCACGAAACCACACTGGGGCGTCGCAACGCTTAACGCACCCGCGACGAACACGGTGCTGTGCACCTCTGCCACGAACGCAACGGCGAGTCCAGAACGCTCGCCCACACCGTGGACACCGCCGACTCGTTCATCTCGCAGACACTCGGTCTGATGTTCAGGACGTCGATGCCCCAGGACTACGCGCTCGTCTTCCCCTTCGACAAGCCCGCCGCGCGCGACGCTCACATGGTGTTCGTCCCCTTCGACATCGACGCCGTGTGGGTCGAGGACGGCGAAGTCCAGCAGGTGAAACGGCTCTCGGCGTGGACCGGCCGCGGCGAAGCGCGCTGTGATACGCTCGTCGAACTGCCCGCTGGCGCCGCCGACAGCATTTCGGTCGGTGACCGCCTCTTCGTCGCGGACTGAGAGGTAGTGGCAATACCTGACACGCCCCACAGCTTCAGGTGGCCCCGGGTAGTAACCTAGGGCACACCATGTCGGACCACACCGGCACGGAGGATAGACGAAGTCGCCTCACGGCGGCTGGACGCGAAATTCTCCGGCACTACTGAATCAGCCGACGCCGACGTATCACTTCTCGACACCACGCTCCGGGACGGCGAGCAAGCCCCCGGCGTGTCGTTGACCGGCGATCAGAAAGCCACAGTCGCCCGCAAACTCGACGCGGCTGGCGTCGCCGTCGTCGAAGCCGGCAGCGCGTGCACGAGCGCTGGCGAACGCGGGACAATCCAGCGGGTCACCGAACTCGGCCTGGACGCGACGGTCACGAGCTTCTGCCGTGGCGTCCAGCGGGACGTCGAACTCGCACTCGACTGCGGCGTCGACGGCGTCAACGTCGTCGTCCCCGCCAGCGACCGCCACATCGAGGGGAAGGTCGGCACGACGCGCGAGGCCGTGCTGACCACGACCCGGGAGCTCGTGGAGTACGCGACCGATCACGGGCTCTGGGTCGAGGTCATCGGCGAGGACGGCTCGCGCGCCGACTTCGGCTTCCTCGAACGGCTCGCCGAGGCCGCCAGCGAGGCCGGCGCCGACCGGTTCTGCTTCGCAGACACCGTCGGCCACGCCAGCCCCGAGGCGGTCCGGGAGGGCGTCGCGCGCGCCGCCAGGCACGGACCGGTGAGCGTGCACACCCACGACGACCTCGGGCTCGCGATGACGAACGCGCTCGCGGGCGTCGGCGCCGGCGCCGACCTCGTCCACGCCACCGTCAACGGCATCGGGGAGCGCGCCGGCAACGTGGCGCTCGAAGAGGTCGCCATCGCGTTCGACCACTGCTACGACGTCGACACCGTGGACACCGAACAGCTCTACGACCTCGCCGCGACCGTCAGCGAGGCGACGGGCGTCCCGCTCCCGCCGAACAAAGCGGTCTCCGGCGAGAACGCCTTCGCCCACGAGTCCGGCATCCACACCGACGGCACGCTGAAGGACGACCGCATGTACGAGCCGTACCCGCCGGAAGCGGTCGGCCGCGAGCGCCGCCTCGTCCTCGGGAAGCACGCCGGGCGCGCGGGCGTGAGAGCCGCGCTCGCCGAACACGACGTCGAGGTCGGCGACGACGACCTCGTCACCGTCGTGGAGCGCGTGAACGAACTCGGCGAGCGCGGGAAGCGCGTCACGGACGCCGACCTGCTCGCCATCGCCGACGACGTCACCGGTCGCTCCGGCGACCGGGAGCGCCGCGTGGAGGTCTGTGACCTCACGGCGGCGAGCGGCGGGGGCACACCCACGGCGTCTGTCCGCCTCCGCGTCGACGGCGAGGAGCAGACCGCCGCCGGCACCGGCAGCGGCCCCGTCGACGCCGCGATGGCCGCCGTCCGTGAGGCGCTCGGCGACGTCACCTTCCACCTCGAGGACTACCACGTCGACGCCATCACGGGTGGCACCGACGCCGTCGTCACCGTCCACGTTACGGTCACGCGCGGCGACCGCTCGGTGTCCGTGGACGCCAGCGACAGCGACATCACAAACGCCAGCGTCACCGCCGTCGTGGACGCGCTGGACAGACTGCTCCCGGAGAAGGCCACGGAAGCCGTCGCGGACTGACGGCGACTGAGAAGGTTTCGAACGCCTCCCAGCGGTTCCGCCAACCCGGGCAGGGCGACACAGCAGTTGCTCTGTGGTGAGATAGTGTTGGAGAAGCGCCGAGGAGGAGATGGAGATTTGAACCGGAGCAAGACGGTCGCTCACTGGCGTTCGCGCTGCGTCTTGCAGGGTTCAAACTCCTCACGGCGTTTACGTGCCCACACGACCAGCGACACAGGCGTCGCTGGTCGGTTTGGTTCCCGAAAAGCGCCGAGGAGGAGATTTGAACTACGTGCAGGCGACCGGCTCGCTGCGCTCGCCGGCTGCGACTGCCCTCATTCAAATCTCGCTCGTCGATACACCGCAGACACGCGAAGCGACAGAGCAGTCGCTTCGCGGTGTCGTCAGTAGTGAAACGCCGAGGAGGAGATTTGAACTCCTGAGTCCGTGTGGACAGTTGCTTTCGAGGCAACCGCCTTGGCCAGGCTAGGCTACCTCGGCTCGTTCGATACGTCGCCGTGTTCGGATTTAGTGGTTTCGGTTCCACAAACAGCCATCGTGTCAACCGATAGCGCTAAACGGAGCGGGTCGTTCGAATCGACCATGGACGTCACCAGCGCGCGTGACGAGTGCGACGCCGTCCTGAACGAGGTCGAGCGGGCAGTCATCACCGACCGCGAGTTCCTCGAAACGGTCCTCGTCGGCTTCCTGGCCGACGGCCACGTCCTCCTCGAAGACGTCCCGGGCACCGGGAAGACGCTCACCGCCCGGAGCGTCGCCACGGCCCTGGGGCTCTCCTTCCAGCGGGTACAGTTCACCCCGGACCTCCTCCCCTCGGACGTGCTCGGGACGCACGTCTTCAACGAGAAGAGCCGGGAGTTCGAGTTCCAGCCGGGCCCGATCTTCGCGAACGTGGTGCTCGCCGACGAGATCAACCGCGCCCCGCCGAAGACCCAGGCCGCGCTCCTCGAGGCCATGGAGGAGGGGCAGGCGACCATCGACGGGGAGACGATGGAGCTCCCGAAGCCGTTCTTCGTCATCGCGACGCAGAACCCGGTCGAGCAGGAGGGGACGTTCCCGCTCCCGGAGGCACAGATGGACCGCTTCGTGGCGAAGGCGGGCATCGGCTACCCCGACGAGGCCGGCGAACTCGACCTGCTGCGACGGCGCGCGGGCCGCGACACGCGCAGTCCCACGGTCGAAGCCGTACTAGACGCCGAGCGCATCGAGACGATGAAGCAGGCCCCCGAGGAGGTCCGGGTCGAAGGCGGCCTCCTCCAGTACATGGTATCCATCGCGCGGGCGACCCGCGAGGACCGCCGCGTCGAGGTCGGCGTGAGTCCGCGGGGCACCCAGCGCATGTTCGAGGCCGCGCGGGCGCGGGCCGTCGTGAAGGGCCGGGAGTACGTCGTTCCGGAGGACGTGAAGCGACTGGCGCCGAACGTGCTCGCCCACCGCATCGTGCTCACGCCCGACGCCGCCGTCGAGAACGTCGCGAAGCAGGACGTCGTCGCCGACGTCCTCGACAGCGTCGAAGTGCCGACCGTCCAGGGCTAGTCGCCGAGGGCGTACGCCAGCAGGACGGCGGCCAGGAGCAACGCGATGAGCCCGGTCACCGGGAGGCTGGTGGGCCCGAAGACGTAGATTGCGTAGCCGAAGGCGGCGGCGAGCGACCCGACCGCGAGGCTCCCAGTCGCGTGGACGAGCACCGACTGTCCCGTCGGTGCCTGGCTGCCGACGTCGATGCCGAGCGTCACGGCGTGCTCGCCGGTGTCGTACGCGACGATGGCAGCGACGCCGGCGACCAGCGCCAGCGAGATTGGGAGGCCCTGGGTGGCGGCGAGGACGACGCCGACGAACGCGAGACCCGCACCGAGGGTGACGTACCGCCGTGTCGCGGTGTGGGCGCCGTAGACGACACCGACGGCGCCCGGCCCCACCAGCGCCGCGCCGACCACCGACCCGGCGACGACCGCCAGCACGGAGACGGCGGCAGCGACTGCGGCCGGCAGCACCGCGGTGGTCGGCGGACGCGGGTCGAACTCTGTCACTGCGACCACCCCCGCTGTGCCGTGGCGACGGCAACCGGGAACGAGTCCTCCGGCGACCAGTCGACAACGCGGATGCCGGCGCGGCGGAGCGACCGGATGCGCGTGGCGCGCTCGACGCGGGCGACCTGCTGGCCGAGTGTGTCGGTTCCAGTGACGTCCGGTGAGACGACCGTGACTGGGTTGCCGCCTGCCTCGATGCGCCGGACGTACTCGACGGCGTCGTCGTCGGCGAGCGGCGAGCAGAAGACGACCTGGGCGTCGGCGGGGAGCTGTTTCTTCAGCCGGCGGAAGACGAGTGCGGCGAGGAACCGTCGCTCGGGTGGCAGCGCCGCGAAGCCCCGCGAGCGGGCGAGCCGGTCCCGGAGGCGGGCGCGGTGGTCGCGGCCGATGCCCGGCTGGACCCACGTCCAGTGGGGGCCGAACGCGGCGAGGCCGACGCTGTCCCCCGAGTCGAGGAGCGCGGACGCGACGCCGCCCGCCGCCTCGACGCCGTACTCGACGGCGCTCTCCCCGTCGGCGTCTGCGACGTGGGACTGCTCGCGGGCGTCCACGATGGCGACGACGGTGGCGGCGCGCTCCTCGCGGTACTGCACCGTCGAGAGCTCCCCGGTGCGGGCGAGCCGGTTCCAGTCGACCCGCGAGAGCGGGTCGCCGGGGCGGTACTCGCGGGTCGCGTGGAACTCCACGCCGCTGCCGCCCTGCGAGGTGGAGACCCGGCCCACGCGCTGGACGGTCTGGCTGCGGAGCGGGAACGAGTCGAGTCGCGGCAGCGTCGGGACGGACGCCACCGTCGACGCGGCGCGGATGGTCGCCTCCGTCTCGCGGGCGCCGCTCGGGTCGCGTGCGCGAACCCGGACCGCGTCGAACTCGTACTCGCCGCGCCGCATCTCGATGGTGTACCGGATGGTCGCGGTCTTCCCGGACCGCAACGCGGTGGCGAGTCGCGGTGACCCCTCGACGACCGCCACGCCCTCGGGGACGTCGTCGACGACGCGGAGGTCCGGGAGGAACGCCCCCTCGTTCGTCACCGACAGCGTCACGTCGACCTCGTCGCCCGGGTCGGGGTCCTCGGCCTCGACGGTGCGCTCGACACGCAGGGACGGCGACGGCGCGGGGAACAGCTGTCCGTACGCCGCGTACGCGACGCCGAGCACGGCCAGCAGGAGTGCGGTCGGCGACGTCAACACGGCCCCGACCGCCGCGGCGAGCAGCGACAGCGCGGTGACGCCGCGCCAGCGCTTCGTCTCCCGGGTCGACAGGGAGACGATGGCTCCGTCCCCCGCAGCGACGTCATCGGTGGCGTCCCCGCCGCTGGACTCTGTCGCGGGCGCCTCGGTAGCGGTCGCCACGTCAGTCACCCCCCTCCACGTCGACGCCGGAGCGCCGCTCCAGTTCGTCGAGGGCGTGTCTGAGCTCCCGCTCGCGGGCCGAACTGATGCCCGCGATGGACGCGACGACGTCCTGGGCGGGCGGGGTGATGTCGTCGCAGAACAGCGCCGCCGCGGTGCGATCTTCGGTCCACGTGCCGTCTTTGAGGCGCCGCTCCGCTTCCGCCTCGGACCACCCCTCCGACTCGGCGAGCAGGCGGACCGCGAGGACGCGGAGGCGCTCGCGCAACTGGACGTCGAGGGACTCCCGACCGCCCAGGGAGAGCTGTTCGTCTATCTCGTGGCCGGGGCGGGGCGGTTCGAAGCGGCTCTCGAGGCCGCTGGCGCGCACGGACGCCTCCGCGGGGTCGCGGAACCCGACCTGCCTGCGAGCGATGAACGTCGCGACCCCGAGCACGACCGCGACGGCGCCGACGACCACCGCCGGCACGTCGGGCAACCGGACGACGTTCGCGACCGACGGCACGAGCGCGACCGCGACGCCGAGGGCTGCGAACAGCAGGCCGAGTCCGGCGAGCACGCGGCGCAGCATCAGTCCTCACCCCCGTACGTCGACTCGATGGCGCGCAACGCGTCGATGGCGCGCTGCTCCCGGTCGTCGGTCGCGGCGGCGCCGCCGTACCGGACCTCCCGGAACAGGTCGGTGAGTTCCGCGACGTGCGCGTCGTCCATGCCGACGGACTCGGCGGCGGCGGCGAACTCGGCGGGCGTGCTGGACTCGGGGTTCTCGACGTCGAGGTGGCCGGTCATCTCCCGCCACGCGCGGTACACCTCGTTCTCCACGTCGGCGGCCTCGGCGATGCGGTCGGCGGCCTCCCCCGCCACGTTTCCGAGCGCACCGAGTGCCTCTTCGTCCGTCTCGCCGGCCGGTTCCTCGGGCATCGCCTCGTCGGGCGGCGGGTCGTCGCCGGTCGCGCGGAACGCGACGAGCGCGAGCAGAACGACGACCACGGCCAGCGCGGCGAGCACCATCGGCGGGTCGAACAGCGTCTCGGTGCCCGAGGAGCCGCCGGCGTCGCTGCTACCGGGGTCGCTGGCGCTAAGCGGAGGGATGACCCCGCCGTTCTGGTTCGTGGTCGCTTCGGTGCCACAGCCCGTGAAAACGAGCCAGCCGGGCAGGACGACCATCGTGACGAGGAACAGCACGGCGACGGCCGGAATCCAGCCGTCCCGCCGGTAGAAGTACGCGCCGACGCCCACGTAGAACGCGGCGGCGAGCAGCGCGAACTCCGGAGAAAGGAGAAACGGCCAGCAGGCCGGCCCGATCTGTATCATCCCCTCGCCATCTTTGGGTTCGGGGACGCCGTTACCGTCGCCAGTTTCGTCGCCGTTCCGGTCGGCTGGGCCGCTCTCGTCGAATCCGGACCCGCTGGACCCGTCGCCGGTGCCGGCGGGGTGCTGGGGGTTCGCCAGCGTGGCGGCCGCAAGCGAAACGGCGAGCACGCAGAGGAGAGCGAGTATCAGGGCGCGAACGTTTCGGTCCACTGTCCGGCGTTTGCGATGTCTGAAGTATAGCTCTTGCGACCAGTAAGCGCGGGGTACTGTACCACGGCACGCGCGAGAGGTGAGCGGGCGACCCTGACCACACTGTGGTCGTTATGGGGCCAGAGAACGAAGCTGCAGTCGTGTTCCGTCGACGCTTCCTCGCGACCGTCGCGAGCACGAGTGCTCTAGCCCTCACCGGCTGTACCACCGGGTCCGAGGATGCCACGACGGATACCTCGACGACCGGCGAATCCGACTCCGGCGAGTCCGACAACGATGGGACCGACGAACTCGACCTCCGCGAGGCGAACGTCACGGGCGTCAGCGTCGAACAGACCGGCGAGGGCGTCCGCTTCGACGTCACGCTCCACCACGACGACGACGACGAGGACGGCTACGCGAACTGGTGGCAGGTCGAACGACTGGACGGCACGAGACTCGGCCGCCGCGAACTCGCACACGCCCACGGCACTAGGGAGTTCACGCGCTCGGCGACCATCGAGGTTCCCGACGACAGTTCCTGTGTGGTTGTCCGTGGTCACGACGAGACGCACGGCTACGGTGGACAGGCGATGCTCGTCTCGGTGACCGACGGCGCGACGACGGCCGTGCAGCAGGGAGCCGAGCCCCGAACCTTCGGAGCCACAGACTGTCCGTGAGGGGCAGCACCGGACCCGGAGCCCCAAATCATCCGCCCGAACCAGAATTAATTTTCTTCTAGTTTGCTAAATTTTAAATTACAGTAGGCGTGAGAGGCGGGCAATGCTGGAACACGCCGACGCAGTACCGGCGCCCGTCCCGCCGGACGACGGTGATGCCTGGTACGCGCCCGCTGTCCGCTCGCAGTACGAGGTCCACCCGGGCGTGGTGGTCACCGTGAGTGAGCGCGCGGACAGCTTCGAGTACGCAGTGCGGACGCCGCCGTTGGGCGAGGACGACGAGGCCGCCCTCGACCGCGTCACGGACTACTTCGCGGACGCGCAGCTCTCCCGGCCACGAACGCGGGAGGGGACGAGAGAGCGCGTCGCGGCGGGCCTCGGCGAGAAACACCGCCGCGTGCTCGCTCGCCTGACGGACTGCTCGCGGGCCGCCCGGCGGCGCGTCGAGTTCCACGCGCTCTGTGCGGTCCGCGGCCTGGGCGATCTCACGCCGCTGGCGCTCGACGAGGGCGTGGAGGTAGCGGACGCCGCCACCGAATCGCTGGTCGTCCACACCGCCGAGTACGCGCCCGCCGTCACCGACATCCCCGCCGACCCGCCGCACCTCGACCGGTTCCTCTCCGAGCGCCTCGCCCGGTACACCGTCCCGTTCCGGGACTTCGACGTTCCCGTGGTCGTCTACCGCGAGCGTGTCCTCGGGCGGGACGCGTTCGACACCAAGTACGCCGTCCGCGAACCCGACCGCCTCCCGGGCGACGACGAACTTATCGCCGAATGTAAAGACAGAATCTGGGAGGCCAACGTCGAGGGGCTGCTCGGCGACGGCGCCGACCGCACCGCGTTCGTCGCGGAGCGCGCCCGCGAATTCCTCTCCCGGCGGCTCACCGTGCGGAACACGCGGGCGTGGCTGGAGGCCACGCGACACCGCGTGCGTGCGGCGCTCGCGGAGTACGGGCTCGCGGTGCCGCCGGTCGGGCGCCGGTTCTCGGACGACCGGCTCGACGACCTCACGTACTACGTCCTCCGGGACTTCGTCGGCGACGGCGAACTCACTGTCCCCATCCGCGACGACCGCCTGGAAGACGTGGAGGCCAACCGCGTCGGCGAGCGCGTGAAGGTCGTCCCGCGGGGCGACCTGCGGGCCCACGGCGAGCGCCTGCCGACGAACCTCTCGCTGGACGACGAGCAGCGCTTCGTCAACCTCGTCACCCAGCTGGCCGCCCGCGACGGCGTCGAGCTGAACGCCTCGAACCCCTCGGCGAAGGTGAACCTCGAACCCGCGGAGGTGAGTGGGGACGTGACCATCCGGTGTGCCGTCGCGCTCCCCGTCATCAGCGAGGGCGGCCCCCACGTCTCTATCCGCAAGCAGGCCGCCGACGCGCTGACGCCCGTCGACCTCCTCCAGCGGAACAGCCTCTCGGCGGACGTGGTCGCGCTGCTCTGGATGGTGTATGAACACCACGGCGTCGTCCTCTTCTCCGGGCCGACCGGCGTGGGGAAGACGACGCTCATGAACGCCCACATGGCGTTCGTCCCCTTCGACGACCGCCCCATTAGCATCGACGAGGGCTCCCGCGAAGTCCGTCTCCCCCACGAGACCGGCGTCTCGCTCACCACCCGGGACCACGAGCGCGAGTTCAAGCGGGTCTCGATGGCCGACCTGATGACCGAGACCAACTACCTCAACCCCGACGTCGAGGTCATCGCCGAGATCAACACCCGGGAGAGCTTCGAGAGCTTCGCGCAGGTACTGAACACCGGCCACGGCGTCGTCGGCACCACGCACGCCGAGGACGTCGAGACGCTCGTCAACCGCGCCATCGAGCAGGGCGTGCCCGCCTACCTCCTCCGCGAGGTGGACCTCGTCGTCTTCCCCCGACACGTCGACGGCGACCGTTACGTCGGCGAGGTGGTCGAACTCGTCGGCGACGAGGAGGCACCCGACGACGCTCGGAGCGTCCAGAAGGACGACGGCACAATCCACTACCGCCGCGTGGTCGAGCGCACGCCCGACGACGACTTCTCGTTCGTCGGCGCCGAGAACGTGTGCTTCATCGACCGTCTCGCCGCGCGCACCGACCGGCCGGTCGCCGACGTCCGCGAGGAGTTCGCGCAGAAGCGCCGCTACGTCGAGTACCTCCACGACCAGGGCGTCTCGAACTTCGAGGAGCTGTTCGGCCTCCTGTCGGACCTCCGCACCGACGAAGCCGCGACCGTCGAGCGACTCCACCGGAGGGCCGAGGAGTGAGCGCGACCCTCGGGGTTCTCGACCGGGCGCTCTACGCGCTGTTCGCGCGGCAGGCCGACCGCACGCGCCACGACCCCGACCGGAAGCGCTACCGCGGTGCCCGCCTCGACGTGAGCTTCGACGTCTTCCTCGCTCGCGTCTACGGCGCGTCCTGGGTCGCGTTCGGCGCTGTCGCAGTGTTCGTTCTCGCGGCCGCAGCCCTCCTCCCGACCGGCGTGTTCGTCCCGCTCACCGCCTCGTCACCTGTCGAGCCAGTCGTCACGGCGGCGCTGGCGCTGGGCGTCCCCGCTGGCCTCCTCGCGAAGCGCGCGACTGTGTGGGCCGGCGGCCACTACCTGGGCCTGCTCGCCCGTGCGCGCCGCTCGGACGTCGAGAGCACGCTCCCCGGCGCCGTCCGCTACCTCTCGGTGCTCGCGTCGGGCACCACCGACGAGCGCGAACTTCTCTCCCGGGTCGCCGACCGCCCGGCGGCGTACGGGGAGACTGCGGTCGCGTTCCGGGACGTGCTCAACACCGCGGAGCTCACCGGGAGCGTGAGCCGCGGGCTCCGCGTCGTCGCGCGGGACACCCCGAGCCGTGACGTGCTCGCGCCGTTCCTCCTGAAGCTCCGCGAGCACGCCGCGCAGGGGCCGGACGCCGTCGCCCAGTACCTCGAACTCGAGTCCCGGATGCTCGCGAACCGCCGCGAGCGCACGCGAGAGCGCGCCGCCGGTTTCCTCGAACTCGTCGCCGAACTGTTCATCGTCCTCCTCGTGCTGCCCGCACTCCTCGTCATCGTCGCCACCGTCCTGAGCGTGCTCGCGCCCGGCCTCGGACGGACCGTGGCGACGCCGCTCGGCACCGCGACCGTCCGCGAACTGCTCGTCCTCGGCAGCGGCGGCTTCGTGCTCGTCGTCGGCGCGCTCGCGGCGTGGCTCGTCGAGTCGATGCGACCACGCGGCTTCTCCTGGAACGGCCACGACCGCTCGACGAGCCTCGGCGTCCTCCTGAACGCCCCCCGGAACCCCGCCGACGCTGCACTCGTACTCGCACTCCCGGCACTCGCCGTCGCCGCCCTGCTCTGGGACCACGGCCTGCGACCCGCGAACGTCGTCCTGCTCGGCTACGTCGCGTTCGCCGTCCCCGTCGGCCTCGTCGCGGTGCGGCGCGCCCGCCTCGACGACGCGAAGGACCGCGAGATCCAGGATTTCGTCCACGCCGTCTCCGGCCACGTCAGCCTCGGGCGCCCGTTCGGGGACGCCGTCGAGCGCGTCGCCCGTGACGTCGACCTCGGGCCACTGAACGGAGACGTCGCGGACCTCTCGTTCAACCTCGGGATGACCACGCACGACGACGACGTTCGCGCTGCAGCGCTGGACCGGTTCGTCGAGCGCGTCGACACGCAGCTCGCCGCCCAGACCGTCGGCCTCGTCTCCGGTGCGCTCGACGCGGGGAGCGACGCCGACGCCGCCTTCGAGGCGTTGCAGGCGGAGGTCGGCCGGCTCTACCACGAGAAGCGGGCGCTCCGCTCGCGACTGCTCGTCTACGTCGCGGTCGGCTGGACGACGGCGGTGCTCGTCGTCGGCATCACGGTCGCCGTCAACCTCTCCGTGCTCGATAGCTTCGCGCAGCTCTCCTCCGTCTCGAACGCCGCGAGCACGGGCGGGCTCACCATCGACCCGACGGCTGTGGACATCGAGCGGGACCGCTACCGGTTCTACCTCGTCACGCAGGCGACGATGCTGGCCTGTGGCTGGTTCGCCGGCGCCGCCAGCCGCGGACGCTACGACGCGTTGCTCCATTCGGGACTGCTAGTCGCGTTCGCCTACGCCGTCTTCGCGGGGGTGGGGATGCTGTGACCCGGGCGCAGTCGAACGTCGTCGGCGTCGCCATCCTGCTCGGGGTGACCGTCGTCGCGCTCGGGATGTTGACCGCGAGCGTCGGGACGGTCGTCGACCAGCACGCGGCGGCTAGCGACTCGCGACGTGTCGCCGCGGACCTCGACGGTGCGCTCGCGCCCGTGGAGACGACCGGCGTTCGGCGCGGCGAGCTCTCATTCACGAGCGGCGACCTCGACCTCCTCGCCCGGGACGTCCGGGTTCTCGACAGCGGCGGCGTGGTCGCCCGCGTCGAGGCGAACGCGCTCCGGTTCAGCGCCGGCGAGCGGGGCGCGACCTACCTCGCCGGGTCGGTTGTCACACACGGACCGGAGTGGTCCCAGACACGGACAGCGGTGCCGTTGTCGGCGGACCCGCGCGTGCTCGTGGTTAGCGTGCCGGCACTCCGGGGGGACGTCTCGCTGGCCGCCAGCGGCGGCGCGTCGTACACGCTCCGCTCGAACGTCACCCACCACCGCCGGTCGCTCGGCCGAGAGAGCTACCGCGTCGCCGTCGAGACCACGCACCCGGCGGCGTTCGAGCGGCAGTTCGAGCGGCTGAACGCGACGGTGACGACCCGGGACGTCGACGGGGACGGCATCGACAGCGTCGTCGCCGACTTCCCGGGCGTACGGACTGCCTACCTCGTGGTCCACGAGACGGAGGTGTCGGTGTCGTGAGCGACCAGCAGTCGAGAGCGGTCGTGCCCTCGGTCGGAAAGGCCCTCGAGGCCGGCATCGTGGTCATGTTCGTCGCGCTGCTGACGACGACGCTGTTCGGGAGCGTGGTGCCGAACGCCCGCACCGCGGCGGCCGACGAGGTGGGCGAGCGGACGCTCCAGCACGCCGCCGCGAGCGTCGAGCAGGCGGTTCCACCGGTCGGCGCAAACGTGGCTGTCGAACGCCGGGTCAGCCTCCCGGGGACCATCCGTGGCCGGGGATACCGCATCGAGGCCGACGGAAACGCGCTCGTGCTCGTCCACGCGAATCAGCGAGTGGGTGGACGGACCCCGCTCTCGCTCCCCGACCGGGTGCGCTCCGTGCGGGGGAACTGGACCGGCGGCGACGCCGTCGTTCGCGTGGAGCAACATCCGGACGGCGGGCTGGTGGTCGTGCTCACGGAGGGGTCGGCGTGAGTCGCGCACAGGCGAACCTCCCGGCGCTCGTGGTTGCGCTGTTGCTGGTCACCACGAGCGTGGGCGTCACTGTCGGTCTCGCCGCGAGCGCGTTCGCTGGGGCGGACGCCGACCCGGCTGACGCACGGCTCGCGGGGTCGCTGTCGGAGCGACTGGTCGCCGCCGATGGGCCGCTTTCGGTCCGCGCGAACGTCCTCTCACGGGCCGCGGTCGAGAACGCGAGCAGTGACTCGCTCCCCGAGAATGCGTCAATCCGGGTGCGCCTCGGCGGCGACCCGATTCTCGAACAGGGGGACCCCGACGGCGGCGCGACGATGCAGCGAATCGTCCTCGTCGTGGACGCCGAGCGACGGACGTTCGAACCAGCGCTCACCGGCCGGGACGCCGTGACGCTGCCACGCCGGACGTCGAACGCCACGCTCACGATCGACCCGCGGCCGGGCGCCAGCGTCACGGCGGTGCGCGCGAACGACCGCGTGGTCCTCCACGACCCCGGCGGCCTCGACGGGACGTACGATATCGCGCTCGCGCGCTACGACACCGTCGAACTCTCCTTCGACGCCAGCCGCGACCTCGTGGCGGGGAGCGTCACCGTCACCTACCGCGTCGAGACCACGACGAAGGCCGTCCTGGAGGTGACCGCCGATGCGTGAGCGCGCCCAGCTGTCCCTGCCCGTCGTCGAGGCGGGAATCGGCGTGCTGTTCGTGGTCGCCGTCGCCACCGCGTTCGCGTTCGGGGTGCCGGAGGTCGGCGTCTCCCGGCACGCCCAGCTCGACGCCTACGCCCAGGACGCCGCGACGGTGCTGGGCAACGAAGCACCGAGTCACGGCGAGAGCACGCGGCTCGCGGAGGTCGCGGCCTCCGAGGACGCCTTCGACCGGGAGGCCGACGCGCTGGAGCGCCGGGTCGACCGCATCCTCCCTGACAACCTCATGTACCGCGTGGAGACGCCACACGGCGCGGTGGGGTTCGTGCGCCCGTCGAACGTGGCGGTCGGCGTCGCGCACGTTCCGACCGGCAGCGGCCGCGTCACCGTCTGGGTGTGGTACGCGTGACTGACCGCGGCCAGCTCGTGCTCGTCGCCGCGGTCATCGCCGCGCTCGCGCTCGTCCCGGTCGTCGCGGCGTACCTCCAGTTCGGCTACGCGCCCGCCGTCGCCGACGTGGACGCCGACCACGGGTCGCACGTCTCGCGGTCCCTCGACAGAATCGTCGACGACGCAGCCGAAGCTGCGACCGGCGCCGCCTGGGGGGAGCGCGAAGCAGCGGTCGACCGGATGCGGGACAGACTGGACCCGCGAGTGCGGACGCTCGAGCGGGCGCGACTCGGTCGGGGCGTCGCCGTGAACGTCACCGAGAACGCTACGCTTGCGTCCCGGGTCGGCTGTCCGTCGGGTGACGGCCGGGAGTTCGGCGCGTGTGAGACGCTCGGCGGTGTCGTCGTCCAGGAGCGCGCGGGCGAGACCGTCGTGGTCGCCGTGGCGTTCGACGTCCGCGTCACGACGCCGGACGGAACGACGCGATTCAGCCGAGTCGTGCGGCCGCGGTAGCGCTCGCGACCGACCGCGGTCACGTCCCAGACTCGTCCCGAGGCTCGGCGGCGCTCGTCAGTCCTCGGCGAGGTCCTCGAATCCCCACTCTTCGGCACGCTCGGCGGCCTCCTCGCGGGCGCGCTCCCGGATGGCCTCGACCTTCTGCTCGTCGGCGAGGAACGCCTCCACCGCGTCCACGTTCTCGGTGGCGTCCTCCACGTCGGCGGCCGCCCGGGTGCGTGCGGCGAGGTCGTCGTCGCCGGCGAGTCGGTCAGCGGGCGTGTCCGGTGCGACAGCGGTGCGGTCCGTCCGGGGGACGGGGCCGTCCTCGCCCGCGTAGCACTCGACGCGGAGCGGCCCCGGTTCGGCGAGGTCCGCGAGCGCCGCGCTGCCGCCGCGGTCCGTCCCGGTGTGGACGACGTGCGTCGGCACGCCGTCCGCGAACGCGACGACGCCCGCGCCGTCGCCGTCGAGGAGGAGCGCGTCCTGTGGCGTGAACACGGCGTGTCCGGAGAGTTCACGGTCGAGGGCGAGCGAGAGCGCTTCGCTCGCGTCCTCGACGACCCGGGAGAACGTCAGATCGCTCATGGCTGCTCGGGGACGACGGCGTTCCGGAAGCGGTCGGCCACCGTGTCGGCCGCCGTGTCCTGGACGTCGATGGCGTCCGCGATGGTCCGGTAGGCGGCCGCGGCGTCGCTCTCCGGGGCGTGGGCGAGCAGCGGTTCGCCCGCACGGCGCGCCGCGCGCACCGCGTCGGCCTCGGGGACGGTGCCGAGCGTCGGCCCCTCGAAGTAGCGCTCGGACTGTTCGGCGACGCGCTCGACGGCGGCCGGGTCCTGGACCTTGTTGAAGATGACGCCGGCGACGCCCGTGCCGTACGACGCCGCGTACTCCTGGACCTTCAGGCCGTCCGAGAGCGCGGGTATCGTCGGCTGGACGACGAGCACCGCGCGGTCGGCGAGCACCACGGGGAGGACGGCGCTCCGACTGGACAGCGTCGCCGGCGAGTCCAGGAGGAGGACGTCCGTGTCGGCGGCGAGGTCCGCCACCACGTCGCGGAGGCGGTCCGGGTCGGCCGCGCGGAAGTCCGCGAGGCTCGTCCCACACGGGAAGACCTTCAGGCCGAAGCGCTCGTAGACGGCGTCGGAGACGGTGGCGTCGCTGTCGGCGAGCAGGAGGTCGTGGAGTGTCACGTCGGCGTCAGCGAGGCCCGCGTGGAAGAGGAGGTTCGCCATCCCGGTGTCAGCGTCGACGACCGTCACGTCGTGGTCCTCGGCGAGCGCCATCCCGAGCGCGAGCGTGCTCGTCGTCTTCCCGGTGCCACCCTTCCCGCTGGCGACGGCGAACGCCTCAACCATCGTTCTCGTCGGTGCGGAGCGCGGCGGCGAACGTCTCGTGGTCCTCGGGCAACTGGTCGAACTGGTCGTCGGCCTCGCGCCGGCGCTCCCGGAGGTCGTCGTCCGGGCGCCCGAGCGCGCGGTCCCGACACGCGTCGAACAGGTCGGCCACCGACTCCCGGTAGTCGGTGACCCGTCTGGCGCGCTCGACGGCCGCCCGGACGGACCGCTCGTCGCTGGTCGCAGTCGTCACGTCGGCACCCACGTCTGTGGCCCCGATTACGACGACAGTGGCGTCGGGTGCGTTCGCTCGGATGTCAGCGACGACAGCCCGCGCGTCGGCTACGGAGTCCCCGTCGACGACGACCACGTCGGGGTCGTCGCGGGCGAGGGCGGCAGCGACCGCGTCCGTCTCGACCGAGACCACGTCGGCGGCGAGCAGTGCCGACAGGGACGGTCGGTCGTCGTCAGCGACCAGGAGTGTCACGGAGTCCGATAGACGCGCCCCCGGCAAAATATTTTCGGGACTGCCGGGCGTAATACTTGCACCCGGAAGCGCTGATGATTCCGCCTGGCCGACAGTACAGCCGGACGCTGCGGCGTGGTTTGCGGAACCGGAAACCATATACAGTGTTCTAGACAGTTCTGCACATCTGCGATGGACCCGGCCATTCGAGTCCTCCACGTCGACGACGAACCGGACTTCGCCGACCTCGCGGCGGAGTTCCTCGAGCGAGAGGACGACTGTCTCGAGGTGCTGACCGCGACGTCGCCGAAGGACGCCCTCGACAGACTCCGCGAGGAACGCGTCGACTGCGTCGTCTCGGACTACGACATGCCGGGAATGGACGGCCTGGAGTTCCTCGACGAACTCCGTGACCGCCACCCCGACCTGCCGTTCGTGCTGTTCACGGGGAAGGGCAGCGAGGAGGTTGCCAGCGACGCCATCTCCGCCGGCGCCACCGACTACCTCCAGAAGGAACGCGGCACCGACCAGTACGCGCTGCTCGCGAACCGCGTGCGCAACGCCGTCGAACAGCACGAGTCCCGGACGAGCTACCGGGAGATCTTCGAGAAGGCCGCCGACGCCATCTTCCTCCACGACCCCGAGACGGGCGCGGTCAACGACGTGAACTCGCGGGCCAGCGAGATGCTCGGCTACGACCGGTCGGCGCTCCTCGAGATGGACGTCACGGAGTTCAGCGCAGACGAACCGGCGTTCTCGCAGGCGGAGGCCCAGGAGCGCGTCCGCCGCGCGATGAAGGAGGGCCCGCAGACCTTCGAGTGGCGCTTCGACCCGAAGGACGGCGCGGAGTTCTGGGTGGAGGTCCACCTCAAGCGGACCGTCATCAACGGGCAGACGCAGGTGCTGGCGATGACCCGGGACGTCAGCGAGCGCAAGGAGGGCGAGCGCAAACTCGCCGAGAGCGAGCAACGCTACCGGACCCTCGCCGAGCACTTCCCGAACGGCGCCGTCGCGATGTACGACGAGGACCTCCGATACACGCTCGCAGAGGGCGTCGCGCTCGGCGACACGCTACCCCCCGCGGACGTACTGGAGGGCAGCCGGATATCAGAGGTGTACCCCGACGACACGATCGCCGCCCTCGAACCGGTGTTCCGGACCACCATCGAGGACGGCGAGATCGGTAGCACGACCATCGGGGCCGACGGGCGACACTGGCGCGTGTGGACGGCGCCGCTGCGCGACGGCGATGGAGACGTGTTCGCCGGGCTGAGTTTCGCCCAGGACGTCACCGAGCAGATCGAGCGCGAGCGCCGCCTCCAGGAGCAGCAGGAGAAGGTGAAGGCACTCCACGACGTCGCCGCCGACATCGAGGCGTGTACGTCGGCCGACGAGGTGTACAACCTCCTCGTCACCGCCGGCGAGGACGTCCTCGACTTCGACCG